>CXWL01013816.1_pt1 | contig 31683 bp, 19 predicted proteins | sample 590931 | NCBI WGS metagenome assembly CXWL01 (sample SAMEA3498368, study PRJEB10139) | groundwater metagenome | biome: water well; material: biofilm material | place: Germany | collected 2015-04-27
CAATATCCCTATGCGAAATAAGATTAGGGTGCGAAACCCTCCCGACTTGCCGCCACCGATGCGGGCGACACGTTACTTGATAACACCGCCACCTAAATCGGCATCCAGTAATCCCCGTTCAGCGTCCCTGATCGCCTTGCATAGGCTGGCATCGTCTATCCCTGACTTTTTAGCAAATCGTGTGAAAGCCTTATTTTTGAATATCCGCACGCTGTCCTGCTGGTTCGTTGCTCTATCTTTAGAATTAAAATATAACACTTAGTGCTATACATTGCAAAAAAAATTACTCAACTCTAATCCGTCATCTTCGCGGGATCATACTGTCACCCTGATACTGCGATTTCCCTCTATGAGACGAAATATTGAACCTTCCGGCATTTGCAATTAGTGTGAGCCCATAACAATGGAATGTGAGCCGAAAATAGCGTTAAACGCGAGCCGTTACACATAGCTGATCCTGAAGCCACCTAAAGGGAGAGGCAAATATTCAGTAGATTACGAATCTCCTTAACTCTCTTTCTATTTGTTGCTCTTTAGTTTCTGCACGTAGAGACTTCGCCAACTTATTATCGATAACCTCATGGCGGCATTCGTATCGGGCTCGCAGGTAGCCGTGTTGGCCACTGATCTTGGTTTGCGTCATACGGTTCATCGCACATCTATCCATTTCCGCATTTTCCAGCAGGGCAAGACGTTGAGCTTGTGTGCAGCCTGATAATCCGCTCACTACCAGAAATATAAACAACTTGAACATAACAATTCCTCAAGCTTGAGATCTAAAACCTTAATTTCTCACAGGTCAATGAATATGCAAGGGGTAAAAACGCTGTTTTCGTGATTTTTTTTGGAAAACTTCGCAAGTCGTTTCAGGTAGTCAGCCTTTAGCAGTATTGAATAAACTATCATCAATATTATTAATTTTATTTAGATTTCCATCATGTCGTCAAATGCATCGCTGAATGATTTTTGTTTTGCATCGTCTATGATTATTGGCGCATCCTTTTTAATCGCTGAGTTCGGTGTTTCTGATTTATTTTCCGTAGCGGTTTTTGTTATTCCGGCTCTTAAATGATGACCGCCATTTAGTCCTTGCATGGCTAAAGCGCGTAATAATGTCGCTCTGCGCCTTGGTGGGATATCTATTAAGTAGCCATACAGATCAGCGTCTGAATCCGACTCTAGTGTCAGGTTAATTCTGATTCTCTCCATATCAAATTAACTCCCTAATTTTTTAACACGCTCGTTACCCGCCAAATAAAATCCCTTAACATTTGAGTAGAGACTATCATCTGGCACTATAATTTCACGGCCATCTAATAACTCCTCAACAATCGGCCTATAGCAGTTCGCGCCACCGCCAACTAAAACGATAACATCAATATCATCCAATGAACCAACGCTGCTTAAAACCGATTGGATTGCAGTAATAATGTAAGCGTCCATTTTTTTAATTAAATGAGAGAAGTTATATTCCTTGCCCTGTATTCGAGCCTTAAATCCATTTCGAATACCGGCGTCGACAATATTGACATCTGAAAAGGGCGCCTGGCGATCTTCGCTGATTAAATGCGTTAATTTGTCCAAAATCAGCGACATTCCGCCGGGCGTACTACCGCTCCGTTCGTCCTGGAGCTTCAGTCCGCGGCACACCAACCAATCAACCGTGTAATAACCAACATCAATGGTCAGGCTTTTTAAATCGGTAAGATTATCGGTCTGATTAGTATTCATAAAATAATTGATAAACCCACCAATTGGTTGAGGAATAATCCACGCGTCTTTAATATAAATCTGCTTGCCATCGGGATAGATATGCTCCCCTTTTAATCGCTCCGCCATTCTATTTTTGTGCTGGGCAAAAAAATTCACAGGTAATCCTGAAACCATTAAATCGATTTTTGATTCACCCATGTACGCCAGAGCCCCTCGAAATAGCGCGAGGTGTTGCGGGGTATCAATGTAGCTGTTAAGCAAGTTCCTGCCTTGATCATCGCAGGCAGAGAGGGTGTCAATACCATCTCGCCCCACCAGATACCGGCTGCCATCACACTCTACCTCAATTAGATCCCGTTTAACCATTAGCCCAGCGCCCCGGTCCAGTCCGGTGAATAATGACGCAATTGAGGGGAAGTGGCTGCATTTGAGCTTAGCGTCGCCCTCTCCGTAGCAGAATTTCGTGTTTCCATAACCTACATCTATCGAACGAATAATCATAATTTAGCGCCTGTTATTATCTGTTAAATGTTTTTACGACCTCCAAGAGGTTTTTAAACCGCCCGATAACACCTCATGGCTTCTTAGAGGTCGTGATGATTATTTGTAAATATTCGGTCACGACTGCTAAAGAGCTGTAAAGCAGCCCCAGAATGCACCAGAACTTCTCAGAACTTCTGGTATATTCCGTCACGAAAAAGCCTGGAACCTCTTGCGGCACCTGAGATGTTTTCATGACTTCTGTTCGCTTCTTAGAGCACCCGAGAACATCTTGACAGCATTTTTTTACTTGTGTCGGGTTGAAAGACAGCCAAAAAACGACTCTTTTAATTTTATTTTTAGAGCGCTTGACTCTTTCATCTGGGTTCTGTCAGAATCACCGGCAATTAATGGGAATGTTGCATGATACTCTACCCCCAAAAGGCCGGTATGACGTCGGGATAGAAAAGGTCTCTTACCTGGATTGCTCGCTCGCGAGTGGGACGGAACTCCCAGGCCATTGTATATATTGATAGTTTTACGGCCAGTTTTGGCTAATTCGTTTTAATAGCTCAATTCTGATCGTCCGCGATCGGTCGAGTTCCGTTGCGCTCTGTCGCTATAGCCGTTTCTGCGGTGTTTATTTGGACCCGAGATGTCCGGATATCCTCGTGCTCTATGCACACCCTCGTGATCGACCAATGTCTTATCCTATTTTCGCTAATTTCTTGGCGTTCCAAACTAGCACGCGAATTACTCCGGTTTTTCCTACCCGGTGGCACTTTTGCCAATCACGCTGTTTTTTAATCCCAAAATGTCAACTCTTGCCCACAGGACAGGCGCTCAAACATTTTTTACCCCCAGACCAACTTTTCAGACAGAATTATTGTGTATCCCCTGTCTTGGTCTATCGCCCCGTATCTGTGGCGGGCGGCATCCCCTTATTCGGTTTTTTTTAACGCCCCTTAAACAGAGACGTTTTAACAATCGATTCATTACAGCTTCATAATCAAAGACCTACGCTACCGGCATTCGGGGCAAAAAGTGTCTTTTCAGGAAATTCTCTTTGGACTCCGGCAAAACCATCGTCGTAATTGGACGCTTGGCATGCTTGACACACACCGGATAGACGAGGAAACCCATAAATCTCGCATCGCGCAGCGAGTACGAAAATGCGCACCGATCCACCTTTTTACATATGTCCGCCGGGAATTTGTCCCGTGCATATTCGCTCACCGTCACGAGAACTGTGTCCGTGTAAAAAGAGGGATTTTGAGCCAGGGCTTTCCTGCTCGCGACTCATAAATTTAGGACAATCCCCGGCTCCACCTCAAAACCGTCAAAACGAGACGTTTTTGGAGTGGAGCTGAAATTCAACCGGGAAACCGGAAGGAACAACCATGCAAAGAATAAACGCCTATGACCTTAGATAGCGATGGCCTATGAGCCGCAATTACGGGATCCGTTCCAGAGACATGGCGGCTGCAGGCAGGATGATCATCGCCAGGAAGTTTCACGGTGGTTATCAGTCCAAGTACGACATCGGTCAGCGCTGGGGCTATTTTTCGAAATGGGCGGCAGAACAAGGCGTGAAAAAAATGGAGAACGTCACGCCCGAGATTGTCATCGAGTACGGGCAACAACTTCAGCGTGAACTGGATGCCGGCGAACGTAAAAGTTCTTCTGCTCCCAAAAACTACGTTTCTGCGGTGAACACCGTGCTTAAACTCGCGACTGGGGATGAGTGGAAAACCGTTCGCCCAGGCAAAGATTGTGGGATTCAAAAACGCGTGTACATTCCCGTTGAAAGCAAGGCGATGACTGAGGCAACGCACCAAACCGCTCAGTGTGTAGTGGGTGACAGGATATCCTGTCTGCTCGGGCTGCAACGTGCATTTGGCCTGCGTTTTAAAGAATCATGCCTGCTGAACCCGAAGCTGGCGCTAAAAGAGGCAGTGAAACAGGGTCGTATAACACTGAAGGCCGGCACAAAAGGAGGTAAGCGCAGGCGTGTCCCCTGTCGTCCGGGTGGAATTACGGCTCTGGAAAATGCTGTTTCCGTTCAGAATGGGAGATCCATGATCCCTAAAAACAGGCTTTACGGGGATTTCCGACGAGAATGCTACGAACTGGCCAAAATCGCCGGCATATCATTCCATCCGGAACGCCACGCCTACGCCCAGGAAAGATATACGGAAATTACCAGCGCCCCTTCACCAGTCGAAGCAGGATGGTCGAGAAAAGAGCGGATTCTGCATCTGTCTATTTATCTGAAGGTTAGCGAGGAAGATGCCAAAATAATCGACCATGATGCTCGTCTGCAAATATCAATTGAACTCGGTCACCATCGCACAGGAATCACCAATGCTTACCTTGGCTAAAAAATCGGAAAACTATTTTAGGGATTATGTGCGTGGCGGCGGTAAGGAAAACCGTAAAAAACAGGTTTCGAGGATTGTTGAATTTCTTGATTGGGTCGAGTCGACCGAGAAAGTCATATCGCTGCACGGTCTGGGTAAACGCCACGTTATTGGTTTCTGGAAAGCCCACCGGCATTTTTCTGATGAAACAGCATATAAATATTGGCTGGGAATTTCTAAATTATGGGAATGGATTGGCAAGCACGAGGAACCTCCCGCGCCGCATAAAGTCCAAACTTTCCAAAAATCTGTTTTAAATGACACGGTTTTTACGGAAATCTCGACCACAATCAAAGCAGCCCGCGCATCGCGCAATTTAACCATCCAACAGCTTGCTAATGTGTCGGGATGCGAACCACTGCTCATAGCCGATATTGAAGCGGGCAAAACCAATATCCTGCTATCGGATATTCTGCGTCTGTTTGAGATTTTGAAAATTAAATTTTCCTTCTCGACACCGAATTTCACTTCGGGTACCCCATTCTCGCCGCAATAAAAAAGTTATTTACTATCCAACTTGGCCTTGGCTGCCATTGTTTCAGTCTTGATCTTTTCTATCGCTGTCCGCAATCGGCTTTGTTCCTCATTCGCCACCTTGGCGATGAGGGCATTGTCTGCATTGGCTTCATTAATCAGACAGGTATTATAGGCATTAGCTTTTTGCTGCCATTCGTTGATCGCCTTGACACTTTTATTATAGGCGTCAACGCTGCTCTGCTCAATAACCGGAACCACGGGTTCAGTTCCACAACCACTCTGCGACCAAGTCCCGTTAGTGATAATCCCGGCCGTACCGACAGAAACGGTGGCGACCATGATCACCGCTGCAAAAAAAATTCTTTGTATCATTTTCAACACTTCTTAATTTCAGGTTTTCAAATAGTTCGGACAGGTATTTGTCATGCGACGAGCAAGCATTAATTGTATAACATAACCTCACGCTTTCCCCAAAACGGCATAACAAACCGGTGTCAACACCAGACTGGCGGCCAAACCGAACAATAATCCGGCAGATAAAGACAAGGCCATCGGAATCAAAAACTGAGCCTGCGCGCTGGTTTCCAGCAGAAGCGGCAAGACGCCGGCAAAAGATGTCAAAAATGCCAGCAGAATCGGGCGGAAACGGGAACGGCACGCTTCCAGGATTAGATTTGAGACGGGTAGTTGTTCATAGGACGATGTCTCGCCGCCCGCTTCGTCTGTCCGGCGTTTCTGAATAAAATCCAGCAACACCAGGCTGTCGTTAACCACAACCCCGCTGGCGGCGGCCATTCCTACCAAGGATTCCATGGATAATGGAAGGCCCATCAACCAATGGGCCAAAACGCCTCCGCACCAGGCAACCGGAGCTGCCAGTAAAAACACAAACGGGATGATATAGGAACGGAAAGGGACGGCAATTAAGGCATAGATGATAACGAGAGCAATCAGGAAATTGCGCGCCAAAGATGATATTGCCTCATTCCGTTCCCGGCGTTCTAGGCCGAATTCCACATGCAATTGAGGAAAACGTTTCGACAGGGCAGGCAGGGAATTGCTTTCCAGATCGGTATAGACGACATTCGCATCAGTCACTTGCGAATCGACCCGTGCCTGCACTTTCAGTACGGAACGGCGGTCATGCCTATCGATACGGGCATGGCCCGGCACAAAATGCACCTCGGCCAACGCTCCGAGCGGCGCGTGGGCGCCCGATGGCAACTTGATGGGCATCGCTTGCAGGGTATCGGGAGAACGTCGCTCCGCCAAAGGCAAGCGCGCCATGATCTTGACTTCCTCGCGTCCGCGCACGAAACGCTGAATCTCCTCGCCGTAATAGGCGCCACGAACCTGTTCGGCAAGGCCTTTGAGCGTCAGGTGCAGCCGTTCGCCCTCGGGTTTCAGACTTACCCGCAGCTCCGGCTTGCCGGGACTCGAAGAATCCGTGACATCATAAACACCGGGATAAGCAGCAAGCTGCTGTTTTAATGTCTCCGCAGCCTGGTCGAGCCGGGACGAATCGGTATCGCTCAGGTCGATTTCAATATCGTAGGGCAAATCCCCCTGTTTATAGCTAAAATCAATCTTGGCTCGTCCGATATCGCCTATTTTTTTTCGCCACACCTGAACGAAATCATCAATTTTCAGATGTTGTCGAGCATGAGGAGCTATTTCCACCCAGAGACCGGTCCACTCCGGGTGAATCGAGGTTTCCAAATTTGTTACGACGCTCGGGCTACCGGGTGGTTGCTCCTGGTCCAGCGTGTCGCGCAGTTCGAACAAAGCCCGCTCGGCACGCGTCGCCAGGGTACGCATTTCGCTATAGGGTAAACCGGGTGGCAGAGTCAAAAGAGCCGAAACGCTATCCAGCGTCGCATCGGCTTCCAGGGATAAGCGGATGTATCCTCCCGCAATCAACGACCCGGAAAGCATCAAAAGCGTTACAAATCCGGATAATACGAGATAACGCCAGTGTAACGCCCATTCGAGAAACGGCTGGTAAAGGCAAGCGACGAAACGCTTCAGTCCGTGGTTTACCGCATTACGCAACCGCTCCAAATAACCAGGATTAGTTCGTGCGCCCGGTACAATTGCCAAATGCGCCGGCAAAATCAGCAACGCTTCGACTAATGATAACGCCAGCACCAAAACCATTACCAAACAAATCGGTTGCATCATTCGTCCCGCCCAGCCGGGAAGAAACAGCCCCGGCAAGAAGGCGACCACTGTCGTCAGTACAGCCAGAATTACGGGCTGCGCCATTTCGTGTACCCCGCGAATAACGACATCAAAGTTTTTTAAGGTGGGGGTGGCGCTCTCAAGTTTCGTTTCATCAGCCTGTAGACAGTGAATATTGTCCCCTATAACGATAGCATCGTCGACCAATATCCCCGTGGCAAGCAGAAAACCGAACAGGGACAGCATATTCAGCGAAATATCAAGAAGTGTCATCAACCACAGTGCGCCCAGCACTGAAGTGAGTACCCCCAGCGCCGCCCAGACTGCAACGCGCGTTGGCAAAAAAACGATTAACACGGCAAAGACCGATAAGAACCCCTGCAGTCCGTTTTGCGCCAAGGTGTCAAGCCGTTGAGCAAAAGACACCGAAGCATCCCAGGAAGTGGCAAGCTGCAACCCCTCCGGCAACCTCGCCGACCGGTCGGCAACATAAGCTTTTACGCGCTCGGCCACTGCAACCGTGTTATGGCGCGCATAAACTTCGATGCCATAGCCCGGCTGTCCCTGAAAACGCGCTTCCGCCCAATGTTCGGCCAGACCGTCGGTTACAGTCGCCACTTCGCCGAGGCGAAGCTGTTGACCGTCCTGAGTGACTATCAGCGGTAAACGAGCGAGCACTTCGCCATTTTCTATTTTGCCATCGGTTCGCAGCAGTAATTCACCGGCAGGTGATTTGAGGACGCCGCCGGGAAGGTCCACCGCTGTTCGACTCACTGCTTCAGCCACTTCCTGAAGCGAAAGCTGCAATTGCTGCAAACGGGCGCTTGGAATTTGCGCCGACACTTCATAAGGCGCTTCTGCGGTAAAATCGCCGAGCCTGGTCACGCCTGGAATGCGCAGTAAATCGTCTCGAATCCCTTCGCCCAATCGTTTCAGGGTCAACTCGTCGGCGGAGCCGAAAAGGATAACATTGATGACAAAACTGCCCGAGTTCAGCTCTTGCACCTCAATTCGATCCACTGCTTTGGGCAATTGAGAAATCGTCAAGGTACGCATGCGGATAGCCGACAACAGGCTTTGCAGGTCGTACCCGTCCTGAATACCGGTACGTACCGTACATTTCCCCTCGGTGCTTTCGCTGGTTAGATTCTTGATCCCAGGCAAATCGAATACAGCGCGCTCCAACGGGATACACACGGACTTCTCGACTTCGCCAGGTCCCGCCCCCGGATAGGGTGCGATGATCTCGATACTATCCGATACCAAGGACGGCAAGACATCTTTATCGATACGCCACAGGCTGACAATACCGCTAAACCAGATCAGCACCATCAACAAATTGGCCGCCACCGGATTGGAAGCAAACCAGGCTAGCAGACCGGTAGACTGATGTTTTTGAGGCGAATTCATTGACTATCCGCCTTTGGACTTTCACTCTTTGAATTCTCATCAACCCTGACGGTCATGCCTTCGATCGGCATCTGAAGGCCTGATGTCACAATCCGGTCACCTGTGTTCAGCCCTTTTTTTACCAGAATTCGACCCGGCTCGTTTCGCAATACATCAAGGCGACGAATGTGCAGTTTGTGTCCGGCGTCAATGAGCAGTACTTCCTGACTGGCATTCATTGCAGATTGCGGCAACACAAACACGCCTTGCATGGCCTTGCCTTCTATCTCAGCTTGTACAAACAATTTGGAGAGTAGCGGCGGACGATTATCTTTTTCCTGGTACGGCTCCTGAACTTCGGCAACCGCATAGAGTACCCCGGTGCTTTCATCCAAGCTGCCTTCGGTGCGCACGATACGACCTTCCCAGGTTTGCATCTTGCCTGCGAATTCAGTGGTCAATATGACTTTGGGGCCGCGTTCCCAAGCCTGTCCTGAGCTTTGTCGAAGGGCTGGAGCATGGGAACGCGATAAGCTGTTGTTTTCGCCTAGCGGTAAATCGAGGAACCTAAGCTGGTCGGTGGACAGCGGCAATCTGATTTCAGCAACATCGGTGGAATAAATCCGGGCGAGTTTGTCTCCCGGTTGAATAAATTGACCCAGGCCGATGTTTTTGGTCTGCAAGCGCCCGGTGAACGGCGCACGCAGTTCGCAGCGACTGCGTTTAATCCGGGCTAGCGTTAAATTGGCTTCTGCGGCTTTAAGTTTGGCGCGGGCTTCGGCCAGTTGCGGCTCGCGCATGGCCAGAGCCGAGGGCGCTCCATCACCCAACGCTTGCCATTCATTGCGAGCCTGATCGGCCTGCGCTTCTTCCATTGCCAGTTGACGTTTGGCCTCGGCGATTTGCGCCTGTGCCTGGGCAATTGCATAATCATAATCGCGCGGATCAATAGCCACTAACAACGCGTTACGTTCAAAAAATCCGCCTGCGACAAAACCCGGATGCAGGCGGATGACCTTGCCCGCCACCTCCGGGATCAAATCTATTTCATGCTGCGGCGTGACGATGCCCTGGGAATGAACGGTGAGCCTGAGCGTTTGCGGTTCAACCTGAATAACGGACACCAGGGGCGTTTCAGTCTTAAGGGCTTGCCTGACTACCTGCGGGCGCAGAGCCATGATAGCCCAAGCCGCGCCGATGCCTATCAGCAACAGGATGGCAGGCAAGATGATTTGCAGCCGGTTTTTTTTCAGCATTAAACGCCACCACCAAGAGCCAGATATAGGTCGATACGATTGCTGAGCAGTTGCCGCTGCACTGAAAGATACTCGCTTTGAGCATTCAAGGTGCTGCGGTAGCTGTCCAGCAAAGTGAGAATTTCGATTAAACCCTGACGGTACGAATACACCGCGAGTTTACGGCTGGCACGGGTTTGCTCGACAGCCTCCTTGAGCGCCTGTTCCTGCGCTCTTAGCCATTGTTCTGCAGCCAACGCTTGTTCCACTTCGCGAAAAGCGTTCAGCGCGGCGCTTCGATAGTTATTAAGAGCCTCTACAGTACGCGCCTCGTTCAGGCGTATTTCGCCCTTGAGCCGTCCTCCGGTGAAAATGGGCTGTACCAGACCCGCCGCCACGTTCCAGGCGAGGGCGCGAGGGTCAACCAAATCTGTCAAGTCCGAACTGCTGGTACCACCTCGGGCAGTCAAAGTAATTCTTGGCAATAGCGCTTTTTTCGCGCTTTCAACTCGGGAATCTAGCGCTCGCAGTCGCGTAAAGGCGGCAATCAGATCCGGTCGGCGTTCCAGCAATTCTGACGGCAATCCTGCGGATAGCAGGGCTGGCGGCACGGGTAAATCGGCAGAGACCCTATTATTTACGTTTCTACTAGCAGCCGGATAACGCCCAAGCAAAACTTCCAGCCTGCGCGTAACGATTTGCACCTGATTTCGGGCCTGAGCAAGTTGCGCTTCGGCATTCGCCAAATCGGTCAGCACCAAACGCAAATCCAGACCGCGAGTCAAGCCCCTTGCAAATCGGCCGCGCACTAATTCAACAATGGTACGGCGATCCTTGACCGATTGCTCGACGACATCAACCAGAAGATTTGCCTCGATCAGCTCAAAATAGCTTTGCGCGGTACGAGCTGCCAAAGACAGTCGAGCGCCTTGAAAGTCGGCGGATACGGCTGCCGCTTCCTGTCGAACCGCCTGTTGGGACGCTTTAATCCGGCCCCAGAGGTCAATTTCCCAACTCATGGAGAACAGCGCTTCGAACGCACTAAACCGGCTGGATTCCAAACCGACATCACGGACCTGGGCATTCTGGTATCCCGGCGTAAAAGATAACTGCGGCAAACGGCCTGCGCCCTCAATACCAACCTGTTCGCGTGCCGCATTTACTCGTGCTGCGGCAGCTTTCAGATCGAAATTATTGTTTAGTGCATCGTTTACTAACGCGGTCAAGGCTGGATCGGCAAATGAGTTTACCCATTCATCCATGATGTGAGCTGTTGAAGGCTTGGCAGCCGTCCAGTGGCTAGGTATAACGCCATTGGTATTAGCTGCATTTCGTTCCGGCGTGGCAGTGCAACTGGTCGTGACCAATATCACCGTACAACATAGCGTGCGTAGGGTTGCTAACTCATCAGCAATTCTCATTTTGAAATTTTAACCACGAAGATCACGAAGGCCACGAAGAAAAGACGCCCAAAAAACTTCGCGTTCTTCGTGCTTTCTGTGGTTTATATCGTTCCCACGGTCTCCACATGGATATTCACACAAGTGCCTGCTGCTGCTCCTTCTTCCTTCAGGGAGAAGGCGGGGACGAGGGGGATATAAACAGTTGATTTTATTCTCCTCTCCCCAGCCCTCTCCAGCAGGAGAGGGCGCAAGATTGATTTTCAACTCATTGTATTTAATGTATAAAAAAATTGTGTAGATACCTATGCGATCTCCGTGGGAATGCAGCCCGCTAGGCTTCTGTGGCTCGTCATCACCGATACAGTCCCTTAATCGCAACACATGGGCCCCCTGACGTCGGCACATCTGGTGTAGGGCCGAATTTATTCGGCCATGTCGCATCGAAAGTGTGAATGATTTCGCACCTACAGCGCTTAGGTCAGCAGTGTTATAAATCCGGGCGGGCAAATTATTGCTCCACCGTCACAAAAGCTATTTTCGCAATCCCTGCATGCTGAACAGTCGCCATCACTTCAGCTACCTTGGCATAAACCACAGCTTGATCGGCGTATAAATGCAAAGCTGCTTCCGGGTTTTTCGCCAGTTCATCCTTCAAAGCCGTTTCTAATGCAGTGAGATCGGCAAGGGGCAATTTATTGAGGGTAATCATCCCTTGCTCGTCGATACCCAACTGCAACGGTTGATCTTTCACATCCGCTGTGGTCTCGGCGGTTTTGGGCAGGGTTACATGCACGGATTGCGTCAATAGCGGAGCGGTCACCAATAAAATGATCACCAATACCAACATCACATCCACTAGCGGTGTGACGTTGATTTCACTCATGGCTTCTTCGTTGTCTGATTGCGGCTTAAAGGCCATGGCTATTCCTGGTTCTGGTTATCGGGTATAAAGGCAATATGCATAAAACTGACGACAAAGTTTTCCAAATCGCTGCGCTGTTGTTTGACCAGGCGCAAGAAAAAGTTATAAGCCAGCACCGCCGGCACGGCGACCGCAATACCAATGGCCGTGGCGACCAGGGCGTCGCCGATTGGGCCTGCAACGACATCCAGGCTGGTCGAACCGCTCTGGGTAATTTCATGCATGGCATGCATGATGCCTAACACAGTGCCGAACAAGCCGACAAACGGCGCAGTGCTGCCGATGCTGGCAAGCATGGTTAGGCCGCTTTCCATGGCCCGCAGTTCTTTCTGCATGTGCATGAGTAAAGTTTGTTCCAATATCTCAGCCGGAGCGCCGCGATATTTAAGGTGCTGGCCTGATGACTGTTGGCGGCCGTCCAGCCAGGCATAACCCTTGCTTGCGAGCCGTGCTTGGGGGCCGCGGTATACATGGGCAGGCAGGGTTTTAGCAGCAGCCAGATCAGGCACATCCCAAAACCGGTTGTAAAAGCGGCGGTTGTAATAACTGTCTTTACTGAATTCCCAGATTTTGAACAGAATCACCGTCCAGGTCAGTACCGAAAAAGCTAGCAATGTGGACAAAGTCCCGTCGATGATCAGTTTAGGGGCAATATGGTAGGGCATTCTCTCTTTCCTTTTCTTAATTGTTTAAAGTAAAAATAATGGGTACGATTACTGTACAGGCCACCGCCGTATTACCTCGTTTAGCGGGAATAAACCGCCATTTCTCCACTGCGGCGACGGCCGACTCATCCAGTACTTCGTGACCACTGCTGCGGTGTACGCTGACTGCTTCGCTTAACCCGTCGGCTGTCACCCTGACCCTAAGCAACACTTTGCCCTGCCAGCCTCGGCTACGGGCAATTGTTGGATATTTCGGTTTGGGATTGGTGCCATAATTGGCGTTGGAACTGGCTTCGCTATAAGGCTCTGCATTACCCTGCGTACCGCTTGCAGATTTTGCGGTATTGGCGCCTGTAGCGGCATCACTACTCGTCTCTGAAGCATCTGCAAACGATTCAGTGAGTGATGGCGCGGGCAGCATTGCATCGCTAACTGTCTCCGGTTTTGGCAGCTTCGCTTGTTTCTGTTTCTCCAGCTTTTTTTTCTTCAATGGCTTTTTAACCGGCGGCTTTTTCGGTTTAATCGGCTCAACTGCTTTGGGCGGCGCAGGGGGCGCGGTTGAAGCCTGTTGACCCGGTGCGGAAACCAGGGATACTTCCATCATCAGCGGTTGCGCCAGAGTGATAGGCTCCACCGGTTGCAACAACCAAAGCGCTCCCCACAGATGCAACAGCAGCACTAAAATCAATAATAAGCTACCGATCGAGCGCGGGCGTTCCTCGCCGGTTAAAATGTCAAACAGGGTTCGTATTTTGTCGGCAATTGCGATTGCCGCCACTGGAAGGCGGTTTGTCTGCTTGTTCAAGCCGTCTTCGTGGTTATTGAATAAATACATAGGGACTATCGCTTTCCTTTATAGTGTTTGAACATCCTTGTCGATTTTATAAACCTCCTCTCTCTAGCCCCAAGCCGTTAAGTTAAGGATTAACCGTTCGCCCTGAGCTTGTCGAAGGGTGATCGGTGTTGTCTCTAGCCCGCTCGGTTATGTAACAACCGATACTCGAACAGCTTCGGCAAAGATAGTACCGATCCGATCGATTTCATCGGCCGTCACGATCAAGGAAGGTAAAAAGCGTACCACGCTACCTTGGCGTCCTCCCAGCTCCACAATTAGCCCCCGCTTCAAACATTCCGTCTGGATGCGGCAAGCCAATTTCCGGTTGGGCGGATAGACGCCGAGCGCATCCGGCGGGTCAACCGGATTGACTACCTCGACACCGATCATCAGTCCTCGGCCTCTCACATCGCCGATTTGCGGTTTATCTTTTTGAATATTTCGAAGAATAGCCATCAACCGTTCGCCCATTTCATAGGCATGCTGTTCCAGCCGATGCTCTTTTACATACTGAAGTGTCGCGGTTCCTGCTGCCATCGCAAGCTGATTGCCGCGAAAGGTGCCTGCATGAGCGCCGGGTTGCCAACGATCTAAATCCTTGTGATACACCACTGCGCTCAACGGCAATCCGCCGCCTATCGCTTTCGAGAGCACCAGTACGTCCGGCAAAATATCGGAGTGCTCGAAGGCATACATGCGTCCCGTCCGCCCGATACAGGTCTGTACTTCATCGATAATCAACGGAATCTCCCGCTCTCGGGTCATACGGCGGATTTCCCGCAGCCATTCGTCCGGCGCCGGAATAACGCCCCCCTCTCCTTGTACAATTTCCAAAATCATTGCGGCCGGCGGCGTAATACCACTGTTGCTGTCATCCAGGAGCCGTTCGATATAGGCTAAAGATGAGCGCCAGCCGACTTCGCCGCCCAAGCTGAAAGGGCATCGGTAAACATAGGGGAAAGGTAGAAAATGCACATCGGGCATCAACCCGGATACGTGCAGTTTAGGACCGATTTCGCCGGTCAACCCTAATGCACCGTGCGTCATGCCGTGGTAAGCGCCGTGAAAAGCCAGGATTGATCGCCGCCCGGTAGCCTTCTTCACCAGTTTAATGGCGGCTTCAATCGCATCGGCGCCGGACGGACCACAAAATTGAATGCGGGCCTGATCGGCGAACGCTTTAGGCAAACTGGAAAATAACGCCTCGACAAACCGGTCTTTAACCGGCGTCGTCAGATCCAGGGTTTGGAAAGGTACGCCATCCGCCAAAGTCCGTCGAATCGCCTCCACGACTACCGAATGATGATGGCCTAACGCCAACGCCCCCGCTCCGGCCAGGCAGTCCATATAACGACGGCCATCCATATCTTCAACAAACACACCCTCCGCTCGGCGAATAGCGATAGGAAGACGGCGAGGGTAGCTTCTGGCGTTAGACTCGAACCCCGACTGCCGGTCCAGGTAATAGCGATTGCTCTCCGTTTCCGCAACATCCATTTCATCATTGACAACGGGTTGCAATAAGGGTCCTCCGTCCAAAGCGTAATTAATTTCAGGTTGAATAACTTCTTGCACCATGGCGACATCTCCACATTATTTTTTCAATCATTGCCCTTTCGAACTTCCGGGCACCGTATCCACGCTATCAACAAGCTCAGCGATTTAATCTCTTTAAAAACCAATCTATACAAACATTTCGCATGTACTGAAAAAAATTCCCTCACCCAAAAGGATTTTTTTCCAATAAAAAGATGGATCAAACTGCCTAACTTAACCACACTGACACATCACCATTGAACTTCCGAAGACTCTCGTGCTTATTTTTCACAACCTCAATTTCACTAAGCGTTCCGTCTTCGATTTTCAAACACCGATCGGCCACATGGAAATAATTGTCATCATGCGAAATCACAACCACAGTCTTGTCCTTGGCTTTCAGCGCGGGCAATATTTCCGTATAGAAAATTTTCTTGAATACCGGATCCTGATCGGCTGCCCATTCATCGAACAGATAAAAAGGCCGATCCTCCAGATAAGCAACTAATAGCGCCAGCCGCTTGCGCTGCCCTTGCGACAAATCCAGTGTCGAAAACTCCCCGTTTTCGATCCTGACTTTATGATCCAACTGCAAACGCGCCAAATAAGCGCGCGCTTCGGCATCCAGCTCTTTCCCATGAAAACCGAGCAGGCTATCGAACAGATAGAAATCGGAAAAAACGGCGGAAAACTGCTGGCGGTAGCCTTCTCGATTGGCTTCGGTGATACGCTGTTCTCCCAATCGGATTTCCCCTTGCTCCGGCACATAAAGACCGGCCAATAACAACGCCAGCGTAGTCTTACCGCTGCCATTGCCGCCGGTAAGAAAAGTCACCTCACCGGGCTGCAAAGTCAGATCGAGGGGACCCAAAGTGAAAGGGCGATCCTCGCCTTCCCGTCTGTAACGATGAGTGACACCGGTTAACTTCAAAACAGCTGGCTGAGAAAACGGCAATGAAGACTCCGGTTTTTCGGATTCAGGTTCCCTGGAGTCCCAACCCAAAGCCTCGATCTTCTTCAATGCGATATTGCCTCTGGCCAAAACGGGCAGCCCATCCATTAAAGCCGCTAAAGGAGACATCATATACAGAATGGTCAAACAATAGCCGCGCACAATCTCAGGTCTCATCTCCAGCCGAATAGACAGTTCGGAAATTTCCAGCCCGACAGTCTGCGCCAAACCGGCAGCGGCTTCCAGGACGTTCGGCAACAAAAAAAGCACTGCACCGATCAGCAGATAAAACAAGCTATTGCCCCAATTACCAGCAAGAATGTAGAAACCGGTACCTTTTAGATAATGCTGTCGATAACCTAAGGCGGCAGCTTCCAGACATTCGGATAGAAACGCATCGCGCCGCAGTTCATGCAGTTTCAACTCCTTCATCCCTTGCGTCAGGCTGCGAAAGTGCCCGTATAAGGCATCGTCGGATTCCCGCGCCATTCTTAGCCCATGCAGCGCCCGGTTTTCGATCAACCGAAAACCGCTCACACCCACGACTATCGCGAATAGAACAAGAACCAATAAAATACCGGACAGCCAGCCCAAATAGACCAAACAGCCCGCAACAATCGCCGCATCCACACAGAGCATCGGCAACCACCGGAACGCCTCCGCCAGGGTGGCGACATCCTGAGTCAGACAGGCCAACATTCGCGCAGGTCCAACGGCCTGCAAACGCGGAAAAGACGCCCGTAAAATCTGTCGACTCAGCTTCAGACGCAGATCGAAAATAACATCCTGCCCAAGGCGCATCAACAAAAAGGCCGATGTCATCCGTGCCAGTAATAACAATGTACACAGCCCGGCAAAAATCCAACTCAGTTGAATCAAAGCATCTCGTTCATTAGCCAAAGCCATGTTAATAACAGCAATCAACCCGGCGCTGGCTAATCCTCCCAGCAAACCGGTGAATACCGACAAAACCAGAAGCCAACCCGAGCTACGCAGTAAAAAGCGGATCATACTTTTACCCATCGTCGGGTTTTGCCAAAATTCCGGCATGGATAAAAAATTACAGGCAAGGCCATTCGCATAAATTCATCCCCTCTCTAATCCTGCTTTAACTGTATAGGTGCCGGTACAAGTTCCAGCCGATGAACGCTTGTCCCCGACTCCAGCGGTAAAGCCGTTCCCTCCACCCACGCCTGCTGCTGATCGCCATAATAAGGCGAAAGCGGATGACCGGATTGACCGCCGGGCATATGCAGAAGGCCATTGCCTTCATGCCCTGGCGATACCACCAGACGCTCACTGGCGCCGTAACCGGATTCATTCATGCGTACGCACTGCACACATCCGGAAACCGCAACCTTTGGCATATTCAGCCAGTTCTTCAATAAAGGTAATGAAGCCGAAAAAGGATGTTCGATAGTTACCTGATTGACCGTACCCCAAGCCGAATTTTCCGGGAAATCGGCTGAAATTCGCTCCAGAACATTGCGCTCAGCCCGAATCAGCAGGCCATGCAAAAACGAATCCCAATCCCGGTAATGGATCTTATCGGGCAGCAATGTCGGCAATTTTGCCTCCAACAATTGCTGTAAAGGCTCATCTATCATGGCCGAGTCGAATTGAAACTCTGGATCGTATGCTCGGCATTTCGCCATGAAGGGCGCAATCACAGCATCAAGCAACAGCTTACGAAACTCCACCAGAACAGCGAATCCCACCGAGTCCCGCTCGGCAAAACCATCCCAGTTTGTCAGGTTCTGTTTAAGCTTTACTTGCACTTCATCGTTACTCTCATGAAGAAGAGATAATGCCAGCCGTTGATAAAAACGGTAAAACTCCACCCTGGTATCCAATTGCAAAGCAAACATATCCCGTTCGGTAAGGTTCTTCGCATCGCTAAGACGTTCGGCGATTCGGTAAGCGCGGTACCCTTGGTCAAAATAATGTCCGATCACGTAGGGATAACCGTCACCCAGCATCCTCTGATTGGCGTTGACGATGAAACCGGACGGAGGATTCAGCAGATGCGGTAATTCTTTCGGTGAAATATAGCCGTTCCAGCCTCTTGAACCATCAGCCCAAGAACGGCTCACCGAACCGTTCAGCCCGAAGCGTCTAGGGATTTTGCCGCTGTAAGTCCAGCCAATATTGCCTTGTTTGTCCGCCGCCAACGCGTTCAAGGGCGGGCCGCCGGCCCGGTTAAATACCGTTTGCGCCTCCTGTACATCGTTGACTGCATCTAAATTAAGCAGGTGCAGATCAGTCGCATCGGGATCCAGTGCGGCCCAGTGCACCGCCACCGGTTTGGAGAGCAAGGATTCTGGCAGCACAGGTCCCCACTCGGTAGTCTGCACCTTGAACGTAAAGTCCGCCTCGCCTTTAACCTGAACCGTTTCCTCGCGCTCATTGAAACGTACAAAGCCTTTCGGAGTGCGATATCTTTCGCGATTGTCAGAATCAAGCTCCAACGATACTATATCCATGAAATCACCTTCAATATTGGTAAATCCCCAGGCTGCCCTGCCATTGGAACCCACGATAACCAATGGAACGCCGGGCAAAGTGAGACCGGTGAGCCGTATGTCCCCGTAACGAAGTTCGGCCCGATACCAAATATTCGGAACCCGTAGCGACAAATGCATATCGTTAGCCAGAATGGCTCGACCATCCCAAGTTTTTGACGGACCGACCACCCAGCCGTTCGATCCCTTAGGGGGGGGAGCGTCGGCTACCAGACTGACGTAATGTTCAGAGCCACCGTTATTGTCCAACAAAGCGGACAGTTCATTTTCAGGGATAGAAGGTAACGGCATTGCAGATGCTTTGCCGTTCAGTAGCCGGTCAGTGTAATGATCAATGGGCGGCATAAAAAACTTCATTACCGATTTCGGCAAAGCCGCTTCCATAATACTGGCCCTGAATTCCGCGTCGCCGGTCCAGCCCAAGTCCTCCTCCATACCCAACACTACCAGCAAGCTGTCTTCGGGCCGCCAAGCGGAAGGACGGTAACCCAACAGCAAAAACTCGGGCGGCAAAACCACTAAAGAGTCCATAGCCTGATTGACACCTTCCACATAAGCTTCCAGCACTCGCTTTTGATCTTGCGGAAGTCGTTGAACAATAGCACCCGCCACCTGCTCGAACCCCATCACCCGATGCCGACGGTCGGGCTCTTTCAATGCCGACCCCATCACTTCGGCCAAACGCCCGGCCATATGCCGACGCAACAAATCCATCTGAAATAAACGGTCGCGTGCTGTCACAAAACCTAACGCACGGAATGCGTCTTCGCGGGACTTTGCCGATATAGTGGGGATGCCCTTTTCGTCGAATGCCACGGTGACTTGGGAAGAAAGATTCGGCAAACGATACTCGCCTTTCGGTGAGGATAACGATTCCTGCAAGAAGAAATATATTCCAAAGCAACTACTGCCAATTAATATTGCAATTGTGAGAACAAACCTTCGCCAGAACTTTTTTTTCATCCATCGCCCCGATTGTTAAATCGCCACTGACGGATGCCCGGCGTAAGCTTTTTGAAGATAATTAAAATATACAGCCCATAAACGCTCGTCAGGCGTTGAGCAAATAATCTCTGTTTCGCTTAATCCTGCGATTATATTCTTGCAATCATAGGTAGCCACACGGATAGGTAAATCTTCGTTTCTTGTAAAATTCGTCATTCCTTGATCGAGCAAAGGCAATAAAGAGAAAAACGGATGATCGGATGAGTTTCCGACAAGATCGCGTAATCCCGCCAGCCAATCGTTAAAATCGACTCTTTCCAACGGTATTCCGGCAGCGCACGCCCAATTAACTAATTGATTACTGGACAATAGGTCAGGATTAGTCAAATGATAGGTTTTACCTATGGCTTGAGGTTGCCTCGATAAAAAGACCAAAGCCCGGCTAACATAATCTACGGGGACCGTATTAAATAACGACTCCTGCGCTGGAGCTTTGCCTAATAACAGACATGCGCCGATAACGTTGCTCAGATAGTCACCGGTATTCCAAACGCCTGAACGACTATCTCCGGTAATAATGGAAGGGCGATAAATGGAGACGGGCAACCCGCGGGAACCGGCCATTCTAACCATTTTTTCCGCCACCCATTTTGATTGCGCATAACCGCCAACCAATCCGGAGCCGTCTTCGGGGAAGTCGTCTTCCATAACCACCCCCAAATCGAAATTCGAATCGTCTTCGAACACTGACACGGTTGAAATATAATGCACAGGCTTAACCTTTTCCGTGCAGGCAAAACGCAAAACCTCTTGGGTGCCTGACACATTCGCGGGCTTTAAAGTTGAATAGGGATAAACAAAATTAACCAATGCACCGTTATGGTATATCGCATCGATTTCCCAAGCTAATTTTTGCCATTGACTGGTTTGAATGCCGAGACGGGGTTCGGATAAATCTCCGCACACGGGATAAATCCTGGAAGTATAATCGCTATCCCACAGACCATAAGTATCAAGACTTCGCTCTATTTTTTCAAACGCTTGAGCAGGAGTGGGAGAACGTACCAGACAATAAATATTCATCCGGCCTTGCTGTAGCAATTCCTTCAACAAAAATACGCCGAGAAATCCGGTTGCACCGGTCAAAAAAACGGACTTTACAGCAACTTCGGGGCGATACTGAGAAAGCGGACAAACAGACTCATCGAGCGCACTCTCAGATTTCCAATCAATCGAATCCGCATTCGCGTATTCGTTAACATCATCCGCGACCAATAACCGAGCCTGAGAAACTATGTTAGGCGCCTGAAACAAATCGAGTAAAGGCAGATCACAATTAAACGACTCTCTGATCCTGAATAATAACTGCGTTGCTAAAATGGAGTGTCCCCCCAACGCAAAAAAATCGTCATGGATGCCGATCCGCTCGATACCTAATACGCCGCTCCAGAGTCCCACCAGCGTTTGTTCCACTTGATTTCTTGGCGCAATATATCGGGTCGTCGACAAATAACTGCTATCCGGCGCAGGCAATGCTTTCCTATCCAGTTTACCGCTAACAGTCAAAGGCAAAGTTTGCAGAAATACAAAAACGGCAGGCACCATATATTCGGGAAGAACCGCTTTCAAATGCTCTCGAAGCGTCTCGCTACCAACAGCTTCCTCTCGACCCACTACATAGGCCACCAGACGTTTATCTGTCGACTGCTCTTCTTGAACGATCACAACTGCCTCCTTGACTAGAGGATGTTGCAACAACCGGACTTCGATCTCGCCGAGTTCGATCCGAAAACCTCTAATTTTAACTTGGCGGTCAATACGGCCCAGATAATCAATAATACCATCAGCCCGGTAACTGGCCAGGTCACCCGTCCGATAAAGCCTTTCACCTTCGAGCCCACAGTATGGATCAGGAATGAATCGCTCCGCCGTAAGATCGGGGCGATTTAAATAACCTCTTGCCAACTGTACCCCGCCAAGGCAGAGTTCGCCGGGAACGCCTACCGGCACAGGATTAAAATAACGGTCAAGGATATAGGTACGAGTATTGGCGATCGGACGTCCGATAGGTACACAGGGTCCGGAATCGTCTTTTTCACATTGCCAGGCCGTAACATCAATCGAGGCTTCGGTAGGACCGTAAAGGTTGTGCAATTCGGCATTGTGCCGTGAGAAAAACAGTTGCCGAAGCTCTGACGTCAGCGCTTCACCGCTACAGATAACCCTCTTGAGCGTAGGACAACAATTTGCGTTGGTCCCTTCCAGAAAAGCGCGCAACATTGAGGGTACAAAATGGATCGTAGTAACCGAATGTGTTTCGATGAGAGAAGTTAACCGATCCGGATCTTTATGATCGTTCGGACCGGCGACGATTAGCCGTGCGCCGACGATCAAAGGCCAGAAAAACTCCCATACCGATACGTCGAAGCTATACGGAGTCTTTTGCAAGACTACATCGGCATCACTCAGGTCGAAACGCGCCTGCATCCAAAGCAAGCGGTTCAACAGTCCCTTGTGCGGCACGCCCACCGCCTTGGGCCGTCCCGTTGAACCCGAGGTGTAAAGCACATAAGCCAGTTGATCGGGCGCAATATTCATAACCGGATTATCCGGCGACGATAATGCAAATTCTGATAGTTCCCGATCCAGACGAATCAGCTGCGCATTCGATGGCGGCAACACGTCCGCGCATTCAGGTTGCACCAAAATCCAACGCAAACCGGCATCCTTGACCAGAGTAGATAAGCGTTCTTGAGGGTAATCCGGATCAAGTGGCAAATAAGCCGCCCCCGCTTTCATTATTCCAAGCAAGCCAACTATCAACTCCGTGGAGCGACGTGCACAAATTCCTACCAACATATCGGAACTCACGCCCTTCTCAAGCAAGTAATGTGCTATTCGGTTGGACTGTGCATTCAATTCACTATAACTTAATTTGTTCTCTTCAAAGACTACCGCTACAGATTCGGAACTGCATTTGGCCTGCACCTCAATAAGCTTATGAATACACTGGTTTTGCGAATAATGCGTCCGGGTCGCATTCCATTCATTCACAACCTGATGATACTCGGCCGAAGCCATCAACGACAACTGTGAAAGCGATGAATCGGGCTGGACTATTATCCCTTTCAACAGAATTTCTAAATGACTCAATAGCCTGTCAATCACTTCGGTATTGAACTGCATTGAGTCATACATAACACGTATTCCCAATTGTTTACCGGGATTGACTACAATAGTCAGCGGATAATTAGTTTGTTCAATAAAACAAATCTCCTTTGCCGCCAAGCTACTGACTGCATCACTGACCATCTGGTCTAGCGGGTAATTTTCAAATACCAACAGGCTCTGAAACAGAGGTTGCCCACGCGGTATTTGGCTCCATCCCTGAATGTCAAATAATGGAGCGTATTCAAACTGGCGCATTTCCAGATTCTGATTTTGCAGATCTCGTAGCCAATCTCTTACCAAGTCACTTGGCCTGATCTGTACTCGCAAAGGCAAAGTATTGATAAACAGCCCTATCATCTCTTCCACACCTGCCAATTCCGCTGGACGTCCCGATACTGTAACGCCAAACATTATGTCCAGTTCACCGGTGTAGCGACTAAGAATCAAAGCCCATGCGCCTTGCACTATAGTATTTAGGGTCAAATGGTAATGCTTAATTGTGGTATTCAGCGCCAACGTATCCAGTTGAGAAAGGTTCAGCATCTTTTCTTTAGGCGTTGTTCGCTGGATTCGGCTTAAATCCGAAGCACCTATTGTCAGCGTAGTAGGGGTAGACAAATCTCTCAGTCGATTTCGCCAATACTGCTCCGCTGCCGATATATCTTGCTTTTTAAGCCAAGCTATATACTCTCGGTAAGGCCGTCGAAACCTGGAAGTTACAGCTTGCCCCCGACGCAACGACTCGTAAAACATAAACAGTTCTTTAATGATCAGGGATAAACACCAACCATCGAGTAAGGCATGATGATGTGTCCAAGCGAAACAATAGCTGGCTTTTGATCGCTGGATTAGCGTTATCCGCATGAGCGGCGCTTGATCTACTTCGAATCCTCTCTTGCGATCCGCTTCCAGAAATTCAAGCCAACGTTCGGTTTGCATTTCAGTTGGAATCTCTCGCCAATCTTGCTGTTCAATTGGCAATTCTATATCTCGCAACACCACCTGCAAGGGTTCCTCCAAATCCCCCCATACAAAAGCTGTCCGCAGAATGGCATTAGCATCAAATACATGCTGCCATGCCAATAAAAAAGCGGAGACGTCGAGGTCGCCTTCAAAAATGCAGCTTAATTGCTCTAAATAGACTCCAGAACCGGGCGCGCTCAGACTGTGGTATAGCAATCCCTGTTGTAGCGGAGTCAGTGGATACATATCCTCAATGGGAACTGCTGTTTCCGGTTTGTTGATATGTCCTGCTTCGTTTCTATTCATAACTCCTCACATTTCAGGGCGATATAAAGGCCAAGCTCCAACATCATTTATGTTTTTTTGCAAATCTTGATATTAAAGAATCCAACTTAACCTGCCCGATTACTGCCAATGGAAAATCGGATGGAGTGAAACCGCCCGCGTCAGGTGATAGACAATGCGCTATCAGCTCCTGTAAAGCCTGCATATAGGATGTCGCCAATACCTCAATGGTTTTCCGCCGATAGCGCGCTCCACTGTAAGTCCATGCGATATGCAGTTTTTCCCTGGAGATATGCGCATTGATTTCCAGCTCATAGCTACGCAAGCCAACTGCATCTTGTTCACGCCCCGCTGACTCCCATGATCGAGCGAACAAAGAGTCTTCGGGAAGCACCCTATCGAGCTGACCCAGATAATTGAATAATACCTGCGAGCCGAAATGGGTTTTAAAGCGTTCACCGGTTTCGTCGCGACTCAAATAGCGCAATACCTGATAACCAATGCCTTTATGCGGAATATGTCGGATTTCTTCCTTCACCGCTTTGATGACAGCGCCGGAGTTATTGTCAAGGGGTAAATTGAGGCGCACAGGATATACGCTGGTAAACCATCCCACTGTACGGGAAAGATCCACATCATCGAACAACTCTTCTCTACCATGGCCTTCTATATCAATTACAACATCAGAAGCATTGATCCAACCAGTCAGCGTTTGAGCCAGTGCCGCCAACAATAAGTCGTTAATTTCAGTTCGATAAGCGGCGGAAGCTTCACGCAGCAATGCGTGTGTTTCAGCTTCACCCAAGTCTGCGATAACTGTTGCAGTATGGCGATCCTCACGGGTGCCGTCAGGGTAATCAACTGGGAAAGGCGCAGCAACTGCCTGGGTGGTGTGTAGCCAATAAGCCACCTCTTTTTGCAAATCCTCATTTTGCGCCCATTGATGCAATCGCTCCGCCCAATACTTAAAGGACGTCGTTTTGGGTGGTAACGCCACTGTTTCACCTTGCATCAATTGGCGGCAAATTGTCTGCAAATCTTCCAGCAGAATTCGCCAAGACACTCCATCCACAACCAAATGGTGAATCGCTAGCAGAAGACGCGAATTACATCCAGCGCCCAGATCGAACCATACCATCCTCAGTAAAGGGCCTTTCGTCAGATGCAGACTCGCTTGCCAGCGATTACATTCGGTCTCAATGCTGTTGACTTGTTCCGTTTGGTCAACCTCACTGAGATCTACGCGGTGAAATACTAAATGAGACTCTTGCATCAGAGTGTTCTGACGCCACATATCGTCTTCCAAACTGAAACGTGACCGTAATGCATCATGATGAGAAATCAGATACATCACCGCTTGTTCAAAGATCAATGGTTCGACAAATCCTTTTACCTCTAATAGAACGGCTTGGTTCCAATGGCTAGGATTGGGTAGATTTTGTTCGAAAAACCAGCATTGAATAGGGGTCAACGGCACTACACCGCTTATTGCTCCTTGTTCGGAGCGTTGTGCATTGGCAACCCGGCCAGCAACATTGGCTAGTTCAGCTATGGTTTGCTGTTGAAATATTTGGTGCGGTGTAAAAATCAAATCAACCTGACGAGCCCGGCCAACCATCTGAATGGCCATTATGGAATCGCCACCCAAAGCGAAAAAGTTGTCGTAAATGCCAATCCGCTCAAGACCCAGAATCTGACGCCAGATTTTGACCAGAATTTCTTCGATGGTATTGCGCGGATCCGAATATCGTTGCGCGAGTCGTCCATTGAAATCCGGATCGGGCAGCGCCTTATGGTCAAGTTTTCCATTGGGTGTCAGCGGCAGTTTATCCAACCGAACAAAAGCCGCAGGAATCATATAATCGGGCAAAGTCTCCCTAAGAAATGTCCGCATAGTCTCTATTTCAGGAGAAAAATCCGGAACATTAACCCAATAAGCCACCAGACGTTTGTTACCGACCGTGTCCTCATGCGCAATGACCACTGCCTCTTGAATCCCCGGATATTGGCGAAGCCGGTTTTCAATCTCTCCCAGCTCTATGCGGAAACCGCGAATCTTGACCTGATGGTCGATTCGACCAAGAAATTCGATATTACCGTCAGGTCGATAGCGCGCTAAATCGCCAGTTTTGTACAACCGGTTTCCGGGTGTTTTACTGAACGGATTAGGCATGTACCGTTCGGCGGTTAAATCAGGTCTTCCGAGATAACCTCGTGTCAAACCCGCTCCGCCAATGTAAAGCTCGCCAGGAATACCAATCGGAACCGGATTTAAATAACTATCGAGTAAATAAATTTGGCTATTCGCAATGGGGCAGCCAATGGGGATAGGTCTATCCGTTTCCAAATCACGAGCTCTAACTTCGTAAACACTGCTCCATACTGTGTTTTCGGTGGGGCCGTACTCGTTGTAAAGTCGCACTGAAGACAAAAGATGAGCGTGCTTGGCAGGCAGATGTCTCGGACAGGTTTCACCTGCCACAATGGCCGTGCGTAAGGATGTTAATTGAAATGAAGAAGCTTGATCCAAAAGCAATCCATATAAAGAAGGAAGACACAATAAGTGCGTCAAACGTTCTTTGGCTATCCATTCAAGCAAAGCCGCAGGCTCCTGAACTTCCTCCTCCGAAGGAAAACACAGGCGACCGCCCTGGCCTAGCGTCCAGAAAATACCTGCTACCGAACTGTCAAAAGCAAACGAAGACAGCAGCAAAAATCCATCTACTTTTTCCTGGTAATATTTAAATCGTGTAGTGGTCGAGGCGACGGCGTTACGATGACTGACCACTACACCTTTGGGCTTGCCTGTTGAACCTGATGTAAAAATCAAATAAGCGGTATTATCCGGGGTGTTTAAATTTGCTACGAGCGAGACTGGTTGCACCGCAATGAACGGCCAATCCCTATCCATAAAAATCATTTTTAGATCACATTCCGTCAATAAATCCAAATACCTTTCCTTGGTCAGCACAAGGGATGCTCCGCAATCAGCCAACATGAATGCAAGCCGTTCTTTTGGATAGTTCGGGTCAAGAGGAACGTATGCGCCCCCTGCCTTAAGTATTCCAATCATTCCGACGAGTGCCTCCGGCGAACGCTCCAAACATAATCCGACATAGGTTTCCGGCCCTACTCCTAGTTTCCGTAATTCGTGTGCCACCCAGTTGGCTCGTTCATTCAACTCCCGATAACTCAGTCTCCCCGTTTTGCAGACAAGTACCTCCGCATGCGGCCGTTCTTCGGCCATTTTTTCGAACAATTCATGTAACAATCGTTCGCCTGGATAAACTGTTTCTTGGGTATTCCATTGCCCTAATATCTGTAAACGCTCATTATTAGTCAGTAAGCTCAAACTGCCGATAAGAGCATCGGGAGAAACTGAAAAACATTCCAACAATTGAACAAAGTGACTTGCCATACGACCGACAGAGCATTCTTCGAACAAGTCGGTACTGTATTCGAATAAGGCATCCAAGCCACCGTCTCTTTCTGTCACAAGCAAACTAAGATCGAATAAAGAAACTCCTGTTTCAAGCGGCAACCGCTCAATATGCAAGTCCGGCAACTCCAGGTTTTCCATCGGCATATTCTGCAATGCGAACATCACTTGAAACAGCGGGTTGTAGCTCAAACTCCGGGCAGGTTGGAGTTCTTCAACTATCCTTTCGAACGGCAGTTCTTGATGTATCTGGGCATCTAACACTCGGTCACGCACTTGCCCAAGCAACTCTACGAATGGCGGATTCCCCGACAGATCGGTGCGTAGCACCAAGGTATTGACGAAAAAACCGATAAGGCCTTCAGTTTCAACTTGAGTACGATTGGCTATAGGATAGCCAATATTAATGTCGCATTGACGGCTATAACGATATAGTAAAACATTGAACACGGTTATCAACGTTACGAATAACGTCGTTTTTTCTTTTTTGCTTAAGTCATAAAGCCTTACGGTCAAAGACTTAGGCATAGAAAAACTATATCGAGCGCCTTGATAGCTGCATACAGCAGGACGTGGACGGTCGAACGGAAGTTCCAGCAAAGTAGGGCTTCCCTCAAGTCGTTGTGTCCAATATGCCAAATGTCGCTCTAACATCGCTCCTTGTAACTGTCCTCTCTGCCAAATAGCAAAATCTGCGTATTGAATGGGTAGTTCAGGTAGGGGCGAAGTCTGGTTTATATGGCACGCCTTATACAAAACTGAGAATTCACGAATTAAAATCCCTAAGGACCAGCCGTCTGCAACAATATGATGCAACGTCAGAAACAATAAATAATCCTGTTTTGCAGCCTGTTCGCCTACACCTAGCAAACACACACGCAACAATGGACCGGTGGATAGATCAAATGGACGAAGCGCTTCTTCCTTGGCTAAACGCAGGGCTTCATGCGCACAAATATCACCCGGTAGATTACTCAAATCGGTATAGGCCACCGAAAAGTTGCTTTCTGGTGTAATTATTTGTATGGGGTTATCGCCCCGTGTCGTGAAAGCAGTTCGCAACACTTCATGCCGTCGTATAATTTCATTAAAACAATGCTCTACCGCCTCAACATTTAACCTTCCCCTAAGTTTCAACGTAGCCGACAGATTGTAAGCGACATTTTGTGAATCAAATTGATTCAGAAACCAAAGTCGTTGTTGGGAGAAAGAAAGCGGTATTTGTTCATGTCCAGTACGTTGCAAAATAACAGATGACCTGCTGTCCGCTGTCGACACCGACTGCCCGCTTAAATGTTTCTCCAAAAGTGCTCTCTTAGTGGCAGAAAGATCGGTCAATTGCATGGAAGTTTTGTTGCGCATCGATTAAATTCCTCTAGACCTTTTTTTCGAAAGCCTGTTAACACGCTGCGCGGCTCTTTGTTTGTGAAACCAACGGAGAACTCCAGTAATGTACAGCACAGGACAAGCAAAACCGGTTAGAAAGACTAAAATTCGACCAGCCATTCCAAAGACTTGACCGGAATGTATCGGCCATTGCCACAATATAAAATAATCTCCCGCTGTGCCTTTATTCGGTACCTGCTCAAACAAGACATCGCCACTATATTGATCAATTACTACACAGCGGCGACCAACAAAACGGCTTAATGAATCAAGGTTATGCTTGCAGATAGTATAAGTGCTATCTGGTGCAGGTGCTCCGTATAGCCAATCCATACGCCCCTCGGGATAGCGAGCATTGACAATAGCAGCCGCCTCAGCCAAAGAAATGGGATTACGACCCTCATCAGAACTGGAATGCAAAGCATAACGATCTGTAGCTGGTGAAAAAACCCCTACCAAAGTATGGAACTCTTCGCGTAAATTGAAATAAATCCCTGAAACTAATAATGCCAACAGCACCATAGCAGTATAAAAACCGAAGGTCTTGTGTAAATCGTTATTAAAGCGTTCCACACTGGCTCGGCGTTTAATAGTCAGAGCTTGCCGCCATTTACCTGTTAGCGGCCACCAAACGATGAGTCCTGTCAGCACCGAAAAAATTAGCACTACACCGGTTAGTCCGACAATTAAACTACCGGTTTCCCAATTCAGTAATAACCCATAATGCAATTGGAATACGAAGGGTATAAATGCTACTGGAACTGTACTATTCGCAGCCAATACCAATAGCTTACCGGTCACTTTAGCCGTGTATGGATTGACAAAGACATGCCAGGTTTCGTTGGATTCAGACTCAGATGAAACAGAAAAAAACAAGTGATAGGCTGTTTCGTTGTTTCGCGGATAATACCCGAAATCTAGTTGAGCATTGGCTGGCATAACTTCACGCGCTGCCTCAAGTATTTCGCGCATTGATCGAAAACTCTTCTCACCTTCAGGCAAGGCTTGCACTACCCTCATATGAGGGTTCAATAGTTCGCCAATCTCCTGATGAAAGACCAGAACGCTGCCAGTCAACCCAATGATGCATAATACCGCACCAGCAAACAGGCCCAACCATAAATGTACCTCCAACCAAATCTTACGCCGGGCTTTGAGTAGTGAAAGCTTCGAAGATTTTGAGCTAGGTGTCGTTGCCGCAATATTTAACGGCAAACCTTCTCTAATAAGTTTTAAAGTATCTCTGTGCATTATTAACATTCCTAATACCGTATTTCTACCGAGGAATTCTGTTCGCTTACAAATGAAGTATCACTGCCTGGGACGTGTTATTAGCATGCCGAATAATTAGCAGGTGGTTATTCTTCCCTAAAATTCGACTCGAACCATGCCCAGGAAAGTCCGTGGTGCACCGAAAGCTATTCGTCCCCGGGACGTGCCGAGAGCGGAGGTGAAATATTCCTTATCCAAAAGGTTTTCGATATTTAACTGAGTGGTTACGCGGGTTGGCCCCAAGTTCCAACTATAGCCCAGGGAGGCGTCAACTCTTCCATAACCCGGCAATTGAAAGCTATTACTCAAATCCCCTTCACGTTGACCCGCCAGAAAAACGCCGGCTCCAGCTTTAAGCCCAGGAAGACCGAATTGCTCGAATTGATAATGCGTCCACAAACTTCCGGCATGAAGGGGTACATTAGGCAAACGATTGCCTTGGTTGTTACCGGCTGTAATTTCATTATCGGTATAGCTATAAGTCGCCACGAGATTCAAATTATCCGTAACTTGCCCAGTGATATCGACTTCAACGCCTTTACTTTCCGCCTCCCCTGTCAATTCAAAGATACCGGGTCGTCCTACTACCGAAGTGGCTATATTCTTTTTGGTGAGATCGTAAAATGTAACTGTGGACGAGAGGTTGCCGTCGAACCATTCACCCTTAAGTCCTGCCTCGTATTGATGTGAGCGTTCTGGGGCCAGGGCGGAGCCATCACTGGCTACGCCACGGCCACTGTTTGACGCGTTGAATGCTTCCACATAGCTGCCATAAACCGAAAGCCAGGAAACAGGCTGATAAAGCAGTCCATAACGCTGACTGAATTCCTCAACGCGGCTCTTTTTCGCGTTTGTTTCATCCTCTTTCAATGAAACACTGGATTTAGCATTGTCATAACGGACACCGGCCAATATATGCAGCTTGTCCATTACCTGGAATTGATCTTGAAGATAGAAGCCAAACCATTGATCGTCACTTCGCAAAAAAGTGTTGTTTTGTTCCCGCGACAAATCAATTGGTGTCAAACCGTATTGCGGATTATTAATATCAATTGAGGCGGGGAACAAACCGCTCGTCGAAGTAAAACCTTTCATTGAAAAAACACCGTCATCATTGTGTTCGTTATCGTAATAATCACCGCCGAGTAATAGCGTATGTTTGACACCCCAGGTATCGAAATGGCCTGTTAAATCCACATTATAAAAAGTGGTATCGTCATTATTAGGGCCTGCAAAGAAAAAACGATTCAGAATACCTGTATTTTCATTGAGGCTGAGTGGTCCCGTAACTCTTACGGATTCATCTCGGTCATGTTTGACAAAACGTCCTCGAACCTTCCAATCCTCGTTAAAGTGGTGGGTGAGCGTAACGGTTTCTTGATAGGTTTCACCAAAGCTGGCATCATCGGGTTCCATTAGGCTGCGGCTTCTAGTAGTGCACCAAGCTTGATTTGATGAATAGTTAATGTAATCTATCAATTTCTTACAGCAA
>CXWL01086687.1_pt1 | contig 31664 bp, 34 predicted proteins | sample 590931 | NCBI WGS metagenome assembly CXWL01 (sample SAMEA3498368, study PRJEB10139) | groundwater metagenome | biome: water well; material: biofilm material | place: Germany | collected 2015-04-27
CAACAAGGCGGCATTCCGATCGCACTGGTGCCGCTGGTGATGGTGGCGATGAATTTTGTTTACGCCGTGTCGGCGTATCCCTTCGGGAAGCTGTCCGACCGCATGAGCCATTCCAAGCTGCTCGCGCTCGGCCTCATCGTCTTGATCGCCGCCGACCTGGTGTTGGCCATTAATGACCACTGGGCTGTCGTGTTGGCCGGTGTCGCGCTATGGGGTGTGCACATGGGGATCACGCAGGGGTTGTTGGCGACGATGGTTGCCGATACCGCGCCGGCGGATTTGCGCGGCACCGCTTACGGAGTGTTCAACCTCATGAGCGGCATCGCCATGCTCGTCGCGAGCGTGCTGGCGGGGCTGCTCTGGGATCGACTTGGGGCTTCGTCCACGTTCTATGCTGGTGCCGTCTTCTGCCTGGTAGCGCTGATCGGACTGGCAAAGTACCAGATTGGCATTGCCACTAAGGAAGCCGTTTAGCTGGCATATGCTGGGGCGCGTCNNTGGATGACAATTGTGTAAGATTCTCACAGCTGAGGCTGCCTGAGAGCCGCCTCTCCCATTGATCGAATCGATATGGAAGCGGGGCTCCCTCCCCCAGACTAGGCTGATGAATGACTACCAAGGCAACCGTGTTCCGGGAGGAACATACTTCTTTACAGTAAGGCTAGTCAATCCTGGCAGCTCGCTGCTGACGGATCACATCTCGGCCTTTGGCGAAGCCATCCGGCTGGTCCGCACGCGCAAGCCCTTCCACGTCGATGCATGGGTGGTGCTGCCCGACCATGCACATGCGATCTGGACGCTCCCCCCCGGCGACCATGACTGCGCCGCCCGCTGGCGCGCGGTAAAGATTGCCTTTTCTAAGTCGCTGCGCAAGTCGGGGCTGGGCAACGCCCACGAACGCACCATCTGGGCCCGCCACTACCAGGACCACGTGGTGAGCGGCGACGCCGAATACGGCAGGCTGATCGATTACGTGCACCGCAACCCGCTGCGGCACGGCATGTGCAAGCGCGCCGAGGAATGGCCGTGGTCGTCGCTGCACCGGTTTGTCACGGCAGGCTACCCGCCACCGGCCTGAAAACCGCCGCCCCAATAGAACAGGGCGGGAAAGCCATTCGGCCCTTCCCGCCCTGCGTTGAAACTTACGACGTCGGTTTAGAAGTTGTAACGCGCTGCCACGGTGACCGCATCCGGCTTAGGACCGAAATCGCGGCTCTTGCCATAACGCTCGTATTCCAGGGTCAGCGCAACTTGCTGGCTCAGGTTGTACTGGGCGCCCAGGCCAGCGTACAGGCCGTTATCGGACTCGCTGCGATTCATGCCAGGGGTGGCGCTGCTCAGCTTGTTTTTCGTATGGGCGACGCCCAGCTTGCCGAAGAACGAGAACTGTTCGTTCATTGGCGCGGTTGCCTTGGCGGCGATGTAGCTTGCGCGGCCATCGGTTTCACCGCGGCCGTTCACGCCGTTCTGGGTGAAGCCGACATCGGTCTTCTTGAAGTCTGCGTGGCCCACCTCGACGCCGAAGTTCTGGTCGATCTCGACACCGCCGAAGATCTTGCCGCCGGCCTTGTAGCCTTCGGCGCTGCGGTTGGTGGTACCGGCCACTTCAAACGTGTTGTCGGCCGAAACCACACCAACACCAACGTAAGGACGGTTCTGAGCCTGGGCTGCGCCCATTGCAGTTGCACCTGCGATCAATGCGAAGATAAGCTTTTTCATACGGACTCCTGTGATATTGAGACGATCTGGTCCGCAATTCGATATTGAATTGCGAGGTAGCCAAGATAGCATCAACGACATGGCTGAGTCCGTGGGGAACCCGTAAGATTTGTAATCAGATGTAACCCGCACTGCAAATAGCTGACTCGCTGTTCAGCTATTTATTAGGCATTATTGGCGTCTTTTGTCGACTGAAGGGATAATTTTGCGGAAAGTTAGATTCAAACGCGGTCCGATCTGGCGCGCCGACTTGTTAATCCCGTGCAACCAAAAGTGTTGTGTCTTCCCCCTCATCAGTAGCAGGCTTCCATTCGTCAAATCCAGCTTTACCGTCTGTTTTGACCACCGGTGGCGCAGGATAAAGGTACGCGTCGCGCCAAAACTGACCGAAGCGATGGCCGGTTCGGGTCCCAGTTCGGGTTCGTCATCGCTATGCATGCCCATGCTGTCGCGTTCGTTGCGGTAGTAATTGAGCAGGACACTGTTGAAGGAGAGGCCCGTCGCAATCTCGACCGCTTGCCTGATGTCGCGTAGAAGCGGCGTGAACGGCAAGGGCTCAAGGTCCAGCCCGGAATAGCTGTAGCGCGCATCGCCGTGCCACGCGGTCAGGCGCGGCTGAGGGTGCTGCTTGCCCCACAAGACAATCGACTCTGCGCGCCATGCGGTTTCCGCGACCAGCCGCGCCATGATCTCATCGTTATCCAGGCGAAGGGGCAGCTGCTCCAGCCACAACAATTCTCCGTCGGGAAGCGGTATCGGGATCAGCGAATTGCTTGAGGTTAACAGGTCCATTGCGATACTGGCGGGCTAGGTGGCGCCCCACCTCGACGGCAAGCCGACGCCGCTGGGGTAGCTGGGGCCGCTATGGGCCCCGTCGCGGTTCAGGCGTAGGCTTCAGCCAGGCTCATCACACGCGGTGCGACCTTGATGCCGACATTGCCGAACAAGGCGTCGATGGCTGCCAGGTTGGCCGCGCACTCTTCCGTTTTCCAGCCGTTGAACAGGTCGGTTCCGTTCTTCTGGAAGTGCAGGTCGAGCACCTTGCCCTTGTCCTTGTGGGTGTAACTTTGCTTGTAGGTGTTCCGGTAACCGAGTTCTTCCAGCGCAGCCAGCACGCCCGCCGGTGGATTTTCCGGATCGGTCGCCAGAAAAATGCCAAAGGTCTTGCCAGGTGGCTTGGCGGCGATATCTACTTCGTAGATACCTGGGGCCTTCGTCACAGATGTAGTTTTCAGGAATAGCATTCTTTTCTCCGCTTGACCGTCGCCAAGGCTGACTTTTAGACAATACTCGGGCATGAGTTGCCGTAACGGAACTAGCTTATTGCGATTTCCCGCATTTGTCGATCCATGCGTGCATCTTTTTTAAACTGCGGCAGGAAAAGCAGGCAACGTCGGTCAAAACCAACAGAACGGCTCGGCTCAGGGGCAACTAGCGCCTTCTGCCAGCCAAATGGACTGTTGCCGCGGCCAGTGCCTCGTACAGTTTGCCCGCCTCCGTATCCCATTCCGACACGGCCACCTGCTGGCGCGCTACCGTTGCCATATCACCACGTGCGATGGGGCCGCTCAGCGCAGTGTCCGGCCCCAGCCTGAACACGTTCGCCAGCGTCTCGGTCGCCAGCGGCCGTGCAAGTTCGCGCGCCGCAGCTTCGGGGATGCCGGCCGCCTGGTAAGCGCGCAGTGCCGTGTCGATCACGGTGACAAGGTAATTGGATGCGAAGACAGCCGCCGCGTGATAAACCGTTTTCGCGGAGGCGTCGATGTGCGCCACGCGCCCACCTATGGCCAGCAGCGCGGGTTCCAGCATCGCGATCGCGCCGGGAACTCCTTCGACGCCGCACCAGGTGCCGCCAAATGACTGCAGCACAGCTTCGGGGTCGGCGAAGCTGCGGATCGGGTGGGCGCTGGCGGTCAGTGCGCCTGCGCGCGCGGCAGCGTCAAGTTCGAGCGACGATTTCGCGCCGCTGCAATGGAACACCAGCGCACCGGCAAGTGACACCGCGCCGGCAAGCTGCGCGCAGACCGCCGCGATCTCGTCGTCGGGCACCGCCAGCATCCAGGCGTCGGCCGGCCCAAGCTGCGCCATGCTTTCGACCGCATGCCCGGCGCCGATGAAGGCGACGGCATCGGCCGCGCTGCCTGCGGAACGGGTCAGGACGGCGCCCACGTCGAACTCACCGCTCGCCGCGAACAGCCGCCCCAGCACGCGCCCGACGTGGCCCGCGCCGATGATGTTCAGCGAAGGCGCCATCAGAATCCGGCGCCCGGCTGGCTCAGGTACGCCTGCTCTTCCGGGGTCGATGCGCGCCCGAGGATCGGATTGCGGTGCGGAAAGCGGCCGAAGCGTGCAATCACGCCACGGTGGCGGTGCGCATAATCGAGTGTCGATTCGAAGCCGGCGTGGTCGTTCGAGAGCTCGCTGAACAGCCGTACCGATAGCTCCTGCACCGCCGGGTCCTCGGAATGCTCGAACGGCATGTAGGCGAACGAGCGTTGCACAGGCGTGAGCTTGCGGTCGGCGCCGCTGTCGACAAGTTCGCGCGCGGCGGCCAGCGCCAGCGCGTCGCCGGCAAACGCCGCGGGGGTAGTGCGCGCGCTATTGCGCGTGAACTGGTCCAGCACCAGGATGCGCGCCAGCTTGCCTTCCGGCCCCTGTTCGTCCCATTCACGCAGTCCACCGCCAACCGCCAGGGCGATCAGGCCGCTGAAACGGCCGGTGATTGCCGCGTCAAAGACGGCATCCTTGCGGAACCAGACGGCACGCGGCTTGCCATGCCCTTCGTCCGAAGGGGGCAGGAACCAGAAATCAAGAACGTCTTGCGGGGTCACGTTATTCCTTTGCTTATTAGTTGCGCGCATGCGCGAGCGTGAAGCTGGCGACGCCTTCATAGGTGGACAGTTCATACGCCAGGTCGGACAGCGGTGCGCCGCTGTGCTTGGACAGAGCCAGCGCCACGAAGCGCCATTCGTGCACGCCATGGTCGTTGCTGATCGTGAGCGAGCCGCCGGCGATTTCGTAGCCGCGCGCCAAAGCCAGCCGGCGCAGCTCCGTCTCGCGCGGCGCGTAGCCCGGATCGAAACGCAGCGAGATGGCGATCGCATGGCGCGACGGCAGGATACCCTCGAGCCGCGACAGGTAGATCATGATACCGGCCGACAGCATGGCCAGGCCGATGGCGGCCAGGTAGAAGCCGACCCCCACCATGATGCCGATGGCCGATGCGGTCCAGATCGAGGCGGCTGTCGTCAGCCCGCTGATGCTGAACCCTTCACGCATGATCACGCCCGCGCCCAGGAAGCCGATGCCGGTGACGACGCCCTGGATGACGCGGGTTGGGTCGATCCCCAGCGCCATCGCCGTGCCCTGCCCGCCGTACCAGGAGTCCGGATAGCCGGCCACCATCATCAGCGCGGCCGATGCCATGCACACCAGGCCGTAAGTGCGCATGCCCGCTGCGCGGCCGTGGTAGCTACGCTCGTAGCCGACCAGCAGCCCAAGCAGCAGCGCGCCCACCATGTTGGCCAAAACCAGCAGGTTGGTCGCGAGTTCAGGTTGTGACCAATACGAGGCCACCAGATAATTCCAGGTCATGCGCTGTCTTTCGGCGGTTACCCGCTCAGGTGCTGTCGTTCCCGCAAATGCGGGAAACCATCGCACGCCTGCTCATAGGCAGTATGGATTCCCGCCTCCGCGGAAATGACGTTCCAGGTTTGGCTTAAAGCTTAACTTAAGGGCATTACGCTCAGGTGGTCGTCTTCTTGACCAGTTGTTTTTCGAACGCCACATCGTATTTGCTGACCCGCCTGACCTCCTGCGGCCCGAGCTTTTTCACGAACGCGACAAAGTCGTCGAGGTCGAGCGGCTCGCACATGGGCGGCGCGCCTGGCTTCTCGCTCAGCTGGAACAGGCCGTCGCCGGTGCGCGCCATCGAGTAGCCCTGGTTGCCGGTGCGCTCCTTGAGCCGGTCCACGGCGCTGCTCGCGCGGGTTGAACGTCCACTTGCCATCAGATTTCCTCCGTCCGGGTATGAAGCCATGCCGCCGCCGCACCCGCAACGCGGGGGGCAAGGCGTGCGCGCACGGTCGCATGATAATCGTTGATCCATGCCCGCTCGTCGGCGCGCAGAATCGACAAGTCGAGGCAGCGCGTGTCGATCGGGCACAGCGTAAGTGTTTCGAAGCGCAGGAACTCGCCGAATCCGGTCGTTTGCGCCGGTACGTTGAGCACCAGGTTCTCGATGCGGATACCCCACTTGCCCGGCCTGTAGATGCCTGGCTCGATCGAGGTGATCATGCCCGGCTCCATCGCGGTATGCGGCTCGGGTGGCGTGCTTGGCGAGATCGACTGCGGACCTTCATGCACGTTCAGGAAGTAGCCGACGCCATGGCCGGTGCCGTGACCGTAGTCGATGCCGGCGGCCCAGATCGGCGCGCGCGCGATGGCATCGAGCAGCGGCGAGCGCGTCCCGCGCGGATACTGCGCCATCGACAGCGCGATCAGGCCCTTCAGCACCAGCGTGAAGTCGCGCCGGTGCGCGTCGCTGATGTCGCCCACTGCGACGACGCGCGTGATGTCGGTGGTGCCGCCCAGGTACTGGCCGCCCGAATCGATCAGCAGCAGTCCGTGGCCTTCAATAATGGCGTGCGACCGCTCCGTGGCGCGGTAATGCATGATCGCGCCGTTTGCGTTGAAGCCGGCGATCGTGCCGAAGCTCGGGCTGACAAAGCCGGGCCGGCGCGCACGCGCCTGCGTGATGTGGCGGTCGATGGCCACTTCCGTCAACGGCTCGCGCTGCGGGTCTTGCAAGGTGGATTCGAGCCAGGCGAAGAATTCGCACAGCGCGGCCCCGTCCTGTTCCATCGTTGCGCGCACGTGCGCCGCTTCGTCGCTGGTCTTGCGCGATTTGGCGAAGGTGCTCGGGTTCACCGCCTCGACGATCCGCACGGCCGCGCCGACTGCTGCGCGCATGCCGGCCGTGATGCGGCGCGGATCAAGCAGCAGCGTGGTTTCGCTACCCAGTGTGGCCAGGGCGCCGGCCGCGTCATCGTAGCGCGCCAGGTGAACGCCGTCTGCCTGCAGGCTGGCGCGCAGGGCAGCCGGCACCTTGTCGTCGCCAACGAACAGCGTGGCGCGGTCTGGCGTGACCAGCGCATGCGCCAGGAATACCGGGTTGAAGCTGACGTCCGCGCCGCGCAGGTTGAACAGGTATGCAATGTCGTCCAGCGTGGAGATGAAGTGGGCATTCGCTCCATGGCCGGCCATCGCTTCCCGTGTGGCGGCCAGCTTGGCGGCGCGGGTGGTGCAAGCGAAAGGAGCGGCGTGTTCGAACACTGCGTCCCCAGGCAGGCCGGGACGCTCGCTCCAGACCTCGTCCAGCAGGTCGATATCGGTGCGCAGCACGATCCCGCGCGCCGCCAGGGCCTCCGATAGCAGCCGCGCGGTCGACAGCCCCAGCACGCGCGCGTCCACCGCTACCGTCTGGCCGGGCGCGATGTTCGCCGCCAGCCAGTCGATGTGCAGCAGGCTCGCGCCGGATGGGATCTTCATCAGCTCGACGCCGCTGCCGGCCAGTTCGGTTTCAGCCTGCGTCCAGTAGCGTCCGTCGGTCCACACGCCGGCGAACGACGACGTGGCGATGAAGGTGCCCACCGAGCCGGTGAAGCCGGTCAGCCACTCACGGCCCTTCCAGTGGCCGGGAAGGTATTCGGACAAGTGCGGGTCGGCCGACGGCACGACAAAGGCGTCAATGCGGTGGCGCTGCATTGCTGCGCGCAAGGCGCCAACGCGGTCGCCAACTGTTGAGAGGTTCATGGATGCAGGGAGAAATATTCGGTGTCCCTATGATACCTCCTGCACACGCGGGTAGCGCAGACGGAATTTCATGTCGAAAAACTTTACACTCGTTGACGCCAAAACACTGCGCGCACTCCCATGTCATTGATTATTATTAATATAATGTTCTTGGCATAAATTTTGCTTTCAATTTTGACATTCAAATTTCCCTAGAGAACAATATGAAGATCCAAAATTTCAAGCCTGTGGCCCTGTCGCTGATCGCCCTCGGCGGCGCGTTCGCAGTGGGTTCGGCCAGTGCAACTGTAATCAACATGGACGTCAATGCTGACGGCATCAAAGATTTGCGCTTCAAATATCATGTCACCTCCGATTGGCTTACTACTGATTACTCGTTTGAAGTCAAGGGATTGAACGGCGCCATGGTCGGTACCGGGGGCCCATTGGCATCGGGCGATCTCATCGGTGCAGCTACGAGCTATGCCGGCGAGAACCTGCTGGCCGCATACTCGAGGGACGACTGGCATATCGGCGTTGGCTGTGGACCAAAGGGCACGACGAATGGATCTTGCCATGCGGGTAGCTGGAATAATGGTTTCGATAGCGTTCACGGCTACCTTGGCTTTGCATTGGAAAGTGGCGACGACACTTTCTACGGTTGGGCTAATATTTCGATGAACCATACTGGCAGCGCTACGATCAACAGCACCGGTATCGAGACCTGCGCAAACACGGCAATTGGCGCCGGCGCCGCAGCAGCGGGCTGCGCCGACGTGCCAGGAGCCGAAGTACCGGAACCGGCATCGCTGGCGCTGCTGGCCGCAGGCTTCGTCGGTATCGGCGCCATGCGTCGCCGCCGCGCCGCTGCCAAGCGCTAATTTACGCTGAAGGAAGAAGATGAGGTCAATCGAAGTGCGCGACGTAACGCGCACGCACAGCGCGTTGATCCCGTTTCTCTTCCACGAAGCGCGCGACGTCAAGGCCACGCCAGCCTTGTACGCCGCGTTCGAGGGTAGCGCGCTGCTGGGGTTTGCACTTTTAGCCTCGCCCACCGGCGCCGAGCACCCCGCCTACCGTTTCAGCCTCGTGGTGGCGCAGCAGATGCGCCGCCGCGGCGTCGCCAGCGCCATGCTCGGGCATCTGGTCGAAACGGCGCGCACCATGCGGGCCCCGTCCTTGCGACCGCTTTCCCCGGTCGATAACGACATCGCTCACAAGCTGATGGCGCGCTTCGGATTCATGCCGCTGCGGCGCACGCTCACCTTCGAATTCGACCTCGTCAAGGCGTTCGGCTATGTCGACGTCCAGCATCACCACCTTGAAGTGTCGGGCCGCCTCCCTGCCGGCTTGACGGACGAGCCCTATCGCGACGATGCATCACGCGACCTGTCCAGACTGTGCGTCCGCGAATTCGGGATCCTGACACACGGCCATCTCGAGGCGTGTGGCGAATATCCCGCGCCCGGCGCCGACATTCGCCATGCCCGCGCATTGCGCATCGATGGCGTGCTGGTCGCCGCCATGGGCGTCGTCGTGCGCGACGGCATTGCCATCCTGGACCCGCTGCTGGTTGTGCCGGGTAAGCGCAACACATGGGCGTTCACCCATATTCTCCATTCCGTGCTGCGCCGTGTTACCGGGGTGGGCTGCCAGCGTGGGATCGCAATCATTCACGAAGACAACACACCAGTTCTGTCATTGGCGCGCCGTTTTAGTCCCGGGCCGAGCGCCAGCGCATGCCTGTATGAATTGCCGCTGGCGTGCGCGAGCGAGGCAGCATGAAGGCCATCCTGATGCATTTGCCAGGCCTGCCCTGGGAATGCCTTGCGCGCGACGATGCCGCATCCCTGCTTCCCGCACTTCACGGCCTGATCGAGAGCGGCAGCGCGGGCCCGCTTGCGCCGATCGGCCCGCATCCACTGATGGACGGAGTGATCCTGACGGGCCGCGCGCCTGGCGACAACGGCCTGCTGGCGGCCACGGCGCCGCGCGCGGACGGGTTTGGCGTTGACCTAACCGGGGCGCAGCATCTTAAAGTACCGGGATTTGCCCGCTACCTCGACGACGCCGGCAAGCACTGTGCGCTGGTAAACCTTCGCGGCACCCACTTCGATGAACTGGCCGGCGGTGTCGTCGCCAGCGATGGGTTCTTCGAGATCCGCGCCCACTGCCATGCCCAATGGGGAATACCGCCTGGCGCGCTGGCGCCGCTCTCGATGGCCGACCAGCTGGCGGACCTGCGCATCCACCCCGACGACCTGGCGCCCTCGCAGCTGGGCCCGGTGCTGGCTGGCGAGGCCAGCTCCGCGGAGCCTGCACAATTGCGTATCCTCGCCAAGGCGCTCGCCGAGTCCAGCGGGGCACATGCAGTCGCTACCTATCTGGCCGAGTACGGCGGTCTCGATATCTGCGCGGTTTGCTATCCGATGCTGACCAGGCTCGGTGGCAAGTTTGCCGACCCTGCACAATGCCAGACGGGAAAGGGCGCCGCGTGGGCCCTGATCGCACTGCTCGATGCCTTCATCGGCACCATGCGGACAGCAGGCGGAATTGACCCCGTCATCATGGTTACCGGCGGGACGCAAACCCACCCATTCTGGATCGCCAGTGGCCCGGGCGTGGCGGTCGACCAGCTGTGGCCAGCAGGAACCACCCTGTACGATGTTGCGCCTTCGCTATTGTCGTTGTTCGGGTACTACGACGCGGCGATGCCGGGGCGCTCCCGAGTTACCAGCGAACAAGTGCTGCTCGCACCGGTGGCGCCGGTTTCCGCGGCCCGGCAAGTGCTAGCGCTGCCCGACGGCTTTGGCCAGCCATCCCTCACTGAAGCATCCGCCGCCCAACGCGATACTCTCGCCCGCTTGCGCACGGCGCAGAGCGCTTCGCCTTAGTCTCAGGTCTCGAACTGGCGCAAGCCCTCGACATCGAGCACGCGGATGCCGCCGTAATCGATGCGTACCAGCCCTTCCTTCTCCAGCAGCTGCAGCGCCTGGTTGGCGCGCTGGCGCGAGGCGCCCGACAGGTAGCCGATTTCTTCCTGCGAAATCTGCACGACCTTCTCGATGCCGGGGTAGAGGTGGGAGTTGAACATTGACGCCAGGCAGCGCGCCACGCGCGTGTCCACGTTGAGCAGGCGGTCGGTCTCGACCAGTCCGATAAACTGGCCCAGGCGCTCGTTGAGCTGCATTAAAAGAAAACGCGTGAATGGCAGGCTCGTTTCCAGCAGCCACTCAAACGTCGCGCGCGGCATCTGCGCCACCCGCGTATCGCGCAAGGCGATCACGTCGTACTTGCGGCGGTCATCCTTCAGCAGCGAACCTTCGCCGAACCAGCCGCCGGCGGGCACGCCGGTAAACGTCACGCTTTTTCCGGCTGGAGAAAAATTGTTCATTTTCACCAGGCCATCGATGATGCCGGTCCAGCTTTCCATCGGTTCGCCCTTGCGGCAGACGAATCCACCCTTCGGAACGAACTGCTCGAAAGTTGCGGCCTCGACCCTTGCCATTTGCGCCGTGGTCAGGCAGCGCGCCCAGATGGTGGCCCGCAGGTGTTCTGTCAGTGTTTGTACTTGATTGTCCATTGTGCGTCGCAGCATCGAAAGTCGTCCAATTGTCATCCAAATGACAACGCTGGATTGAAACGCAAGCTAATATCATCACACAAAAACGCATCCTGCCCCGCAAATCCTTTTGCGTGCCGGGAATGTCGTTATAAGAGAAGGAGACACGCGGTGGATACACCCGACCAATCGCAACTGCAGACTTTTCCGCGGCGGCTGCTGGCGCACGGCCAGGCCCGCCCGACGCGGCCTGCATACCGCGAAAAATACCTGGGCATCTGGCAGACCTGGAACTGGCTTGAGGTCAACGCGGAAGTGCGCGCGATGGCATGCGGGCTGGCGTCGATCGGCTTCAAGCGCGGGATGAACCTCGCCATCATCGGCGACAACCGTCCGCGCCTGTACTGGGCCATGCTGGCCGCGCAAAGCCTCGGCGGCGTTCCGGTGCCGCTGTACCAGGACGCACCGGCAGCCGACATGGCGTATGTGCTCAACGACGCTGAAGTGGCTTTCGCCATGGTCGAAGACCAGGAGCAGGTCGACAAGCTGCTGGAACTGAAATCACTGTGCCCGCTCATCGCGAACATCGCCTACGAAGACGAACGCGGGATGCGCCATTACACCCAGCCCGGGCTGGTGTCGATGGCCGAGCTGGCGAACCTCGGGCGCGCCTATGACAAAGCCAACCCTGGCTTCTTCGAAGCGCAAGTGGAAGCCGGGCGCGGCAGCGACCCGGCCATCATCCTCTACACCTCCGGCACCACCGGCAAACCGAAAGGCGTGGTGCAGTCGCATACCTCGCTGCTCGCGGCCGGCACCGGCGGCGTCGGCTTCGACAAGCTGACCGACCGCGAAGACATTCTGTCCTACCTGCCGATGGCGTGGGTGGGCGACTGCCTGTTCTCGCTGGCGCAGGCGATGGTGGCAGGCTTCACGGTCAACTGTCCCGAGTCGGGCGACACCGTGCTGACCGACCTGCGCGAAATCGGACCGACCTATTACTTTGCACCGCCGCGCGTGTTCGAGAACATGCTGACCACGGTGATGATCCGCATGGAAGACGCGGGCGCCATCAAGCGCCGGATGTTCCACTACTTTATGGATGTGGCCAAGCGCTGCGGCGCCGATATCCTGGACGGCAAACCCGTATCGGCAAGCGACAGGTTCAAATACGCCATCGGCAAGCTGGTGGTGTACGGCCCGCTGCGCAATGTGCTCGGCATGTCGCGCATCCGCGTGGCATACACCGCGGGCGCTGCGATCGGGCCCGACCTGTTCCGTTTCTACCGCTCGATCGGCGTGAACCTCAAGCAGTTGTACGGCTCGACCGAAACCTGCGCCTACGTGTGCCTTCAGCCTGACGGGAACATCAAGTTCGACAGCGTCGGCGTTGCGGCGCCGGGCGTCGAGGTCAAACTGGCCGACAATGGCGAAGTGCTGGTCAAGTCCCTGGCGACGATGGACGGCTACTTCAAGCGTCCCGACGCGACCGCTGAAGTGATCGACGCGAACGGCTACTTCCACACCGGCGACGCCGGCATCTTCGACGCCGACGGCCACCTGAAGATCATCGACCGCGCCGCCGATGTGGGCAAGATGAACGGCGGCGCCATCTTCGCGCCGAACTACATCGAGAACAAGCTCAAGTTCTTCCCGTATATCAAGGAGGCGGTCGCCTTCGGCAATGGGCGCGACCGCGTCTGCGCCTTCATCAACATCGACATGGAGGCGGTCGGCAACTGGGCCGAACGCCGCAACATCTCGTATTCGGGCTACACCGACCTGGCGGCGCACCCGCAGGCGTACGAACTTATCAAAGATTGCATCGAAAAAGTGAATGCCGACCTGGCCAGCGAAGCGATGATGGGCGACACCCAGATCCACCGCTTCCTGATCCTGCATAAGGAGCTCGACCCGGACGACGACGAACTGACCCGCACCCGCAAGGTGCGCCGCAAGTTCATCGCCGAGAAGTACGCGGTGCTGATCGAGGCGCTGTACAGCGACAAGGCGAGCCAGTACATCAGCACGCAGGTCAAGTTCGAGGATGGCCGCACTGGTGTCGTCAGCGCAGACCTGCGTATTGTCGATGCTAAGACCTACCCATCGATGGAGCGCGCAGCGTGACGGAGACCGATACCATGGACATGACTGAACTGGGGGCGCTGGGAAGCCCGGCGCGCGTGATCGGGCCCGTCATCCTCGACCTGAAAAACATCTCGCTGTCGTTCGGCGGCGTCAAGGCGCTGACCGACATTTCCTTCGACGTCAAGCAGCACGAGATCCGCGCGATCATCGGACCGAACGGCGCCGGCAAGAGCTCGATGCTCAACGTGATCAACGGCGTGTACCGCCCGCAGCAGGGTGAGATCGTCCTGCGCGGCGCGCACCGCAAGAACATGGACTGCTACACGGCCGCCAAGGCTGGTGTCGCGCGCACGTTCCAGAACATCGCGCTGTTCAAGGGAATGACGGTCCTCGACAACATCATGACCGGGCGTAACCTGAAGATGAAGTCGAACTTCCTGATGCAGGCGCTGTACCTGGGCCCGGCGCGGCGCGAGGAAATCGCGCACCGCGAGAAGGTGGAAGGGATTATCGACTTCCTCGAGATCCAGGCGATCCGCAAGACGCCGGTCGGACGGCTGCCGTATGGCCTGCAGAAGCGCGTCGAACTGGGACGCGCGCTGGCGGCCGAGCCGGAAATTTTGCTGCTCGACGAGCCGATGGCCGGCATGAACGTCGAGGAAAAGCAGGACATGTGCCGCTTTATCCTCGATGTGAACGACCAGTTCGGGACGACGATTGTGCTGATCGAGCATGACATGGGGGTGGTGATGGACATTTCCGACCGCGTGGTGGTGCTCGATTACGGCAAGAAGATCGGCGACGGCACGCCCGACGAGGTGCGCAATAACCAGAATGTGATCAATGCGTATCTGGGAGTAGCCCATTGATGAACGCAAAACCGTCATTCCCGCGCACGCCTTTGCGCCCCCGCGTGGAATCCATACGTCGTCACCATGCAGGTTCAGCATGGGTTCCCGCGCAAGCGGGAACGACGGTTTTTGAGCTTGAGGATAATAAATGAGCTTTTTTATTGAAGTGCTTCTCGGCGGCCTGCTCTCCGGCGTCATGTATGCGCTGGTGGCCATCGGCTTCGTCCTGATCTACAAGGCGTCCGGCGTATTCAACTTCGCCCAGGGCGCAATGGTGTTCTTCGCCGCCCTGACCTGCGTCGGCATCATCGACAAATTCGGCGTGTCGCTGTGGGTCGCAGTCCCGGCCACGATCGTCGTCATGATCGTGCTTGGCATAGCCATCGAACGCATCGTGCTGCGGCCACTGGTCAACCAGCCCGAAATCACGCTGTTCATGGCCACCATCGGCCTCGCCTTCTTCATCGAGGGGCTGGCGCAGCTGATCTGGGGCTCGCAGGTGCGCAAGCTCGACCTGCCGATCGACGATATACCGAACACCTACCTGATGGACAACTACAACATCCTGGTGTCCAACTTCGACATGACCGCCGCCGCCATCTGCGCCGTGCTGGTGACCGTGCTCGCGCTGCTGTTCTCGAAAACCAAAGTCGGCCGCGCCCTGCGCGCTGTCGCCGACGACCACCAGGCGGCACTCGCTGTCGGCATCCCGCTGCAGCGCATCTGGGCTGTCCTGTGGGGCGTGGCCGGCCTGGTCGCACTGGTGGCAGGCATGCTCTGGGGCGCCCGCAACGGCGTGCAGTTCGCCTTGACCTTTATCGCGCTCAAGGCCCTGCCGGTGCTGATCCTCGGCGGCTTCACTTCGGTGCCTGGCGCGATCGTGGGCGGCCTGATTATCGGCGCCTCCGAAAAGCTGGCCGAGGTNNTGTTCCTGCTGGTTCGCCCTGAAGGGCTGTTCGGCGAAAAAATCATCAGGAGGATTTGATATGTTCTACCGTGAAGCCGGACAGTTTAAAACAAGCTACCAGTCGGACGGGCAGGTATTCCCGATCCGCCAGGACCGCGTCGCCATGCTCGCATTGGTGGGTGTCGCGCTGCTCGTGGTGCCGATGATCGCCTCGCCTTATGTGCTGTCGGCCATCCTGATCCCGTTCCTGATCTTCTCTCTCGCCGCGCTTGGCCTGAACATCCTGACCGGCTACTGCGGCCAGCTGTCGCTCGGCACCGCGGCCTTCATGGCGGTCGGGGCCTTCGCATCGTGGAACTTCGTTGCACGCATTCCCGGCATCCCGATGCTGCTGGCCTTTGTGCTGGGCGGCTTGTGCGCGGCCATGGTCGGCATCGCGTTCGGCCTGCCTTCCTTGCGCATCCGCGGCTTCTACCTTGCTGCGTCGACGCTGGCGACACAGTTCTTTGTGGTCTGGTGCCTGACAAAGATCCCTTACCTCACCGGTAACAGCTCGTCCGGCGTGATCACCGCGCAGCAGATCAACATCTTCGGCTATGCCTTCGACACCCCGGCTGCCAAGTACATGCTGGTGCTGGCGATCGTGGCCCTGATGGCGCTGCTGGCCAAGAACATGGTCCGCTCGAACGTCGGGCGGTCCTGGATGGCGGTGCGCGACATGGACGTGGCGGCGGAAGTCATCGGCTTTCGTCCGATGCGCACCAAGCTGCTGGCGTTTGCGGTCAGCTCCTTCTACTGCGGCGTGGCCGGCGCACTGTACGCATACGCTTATCTTGGCACTGTGGAACCGGAGGCTTACAACCTCGACCTGTCGTTCCGCATCCTGTTCATGATCATCATCGGCGGCGTCGGCTCGATCCTCGGATCGTTCCTTGGCGCGGCTTTTATCGTGCTGCTGCCGGTTTTCCTGAACATCGTGGCGCACGGGATGTCGCTGCCCACGTCGGTGGCATCGAACCTGGAGTTGATGGTGTTTGGCGCGTTGATCATCTTTTTCCTGATCGTGGAGCCGCATGGCCTCGCGCGCTTGTGGCAAGTAGGTAAAGAAAAATTGCGCCTGTGGCCCTTCCCGCATTAACCGGGCCGCACGGACGCAATACAAAACGGTAGCTATTTCAGTGACCTTAGGAGACGACAAAAAATGAAACTGACCACAAAGCTCATGCTGTGCGCCGCACTGACAGGCGCCTTCAACCAAGTAAGCGCGGCCGACCAGTTCGTCGCGCTGCCTTCCTACCGCGTCGGGCCATACGCGGCCGGGGGCTCCGGCTTCTACGGCGGCGCGATCGACTACTTCAATCTCGTCAACGCCAACGGCGGCGTCAACGGCGTCAAGATCAAGTGGCAGGAGTGCGAAACCGAATACAACCCGTCGCGCGGCGTCGAATGCTACGAGCGCCTGAAAACCCAGGAGGGCGGCGCCACGCTGGTCGAGCCGTTGTCGACCGGTATCGCGTACGGCATCCTTGACCGCGTCGCCCAGGACAAGATCCCGATGACGACCCTGGGCTATGGCCGCTCGGACGCCGCCAACGGCAAGGTCTTCCCCTACGTGTTCCCGCTGATTACCACCTACTGGAACCAGGCCGCGGCGATGATCAAGTACCTGGCCGACAAGAACGGCGGCTATGCCAAGCTGAAGGGCAAGAAGATCGTCCACCTGTACCACGACTCGGCATTCGGCAAGGAGCCGCTGCCAGTGCTGGAAGCGCAGGCCAAGCAGTACGGCTTTGAACTGATCAAGATCGCCGTCGCGCCACCGGGCAGCGAGCAGCAGTCGCAATGGCTGCAGATCCGCCAGGCCAAGCCTGACCACGTGATCCTGTGGGGCTGGGGCGTCATGAACTCGGTCGCGATCAAGACCGCGCAGCGCAACGGCTTCCCGCGCGAGAAGATCCTCGGCGTCTGGTGGGCAGGATCGGAAGAAGACACCATCCCATCGGGCGAAGCAGCCAAGGGCTACACCTCGATGACCTTCAACACGCCGGGTAACTACCCGGTCATCGACGAGATCCGCAAGAAGGTCTACGCCGCCAACAACGGCAACCTGGCCGACCAGAAGCGCATCGGCTCCGTGTACCACATGCGCGGCATGACGATGGGTATCCTCTGGGTCGAGGCGATCCGCAAGGCCCAGGAGAAGTACGGCAAGGGCAAGGTCATGACGGGCGAGCAGGTCCGCTGGGGCCTGGAGAACCTGAACGTCGACGAAGCACGCCAGAAGGCGCTGGGCGCGTTCGGCATGTTCCCGACCGTGAAGACCAGCTGCGACGACCACGAAGGTTCGGGCGCGGTCAAGGTCCAGCAGTGGGATGGCAGCAAGTGGAAAGCCATCACGCCGAACTGGGTTGTGGGCGACAAGGCGCTGACGCGCAAGCTGGTTGAAGAATCCTCGGCGGCCTATGCCAAAGAGAAGAACATCACGCCAGCCTGCCTGAAGTAAGAAGCACGACCGCCCCCGGCTGCTGCTGCGGCCGGGGTGTTTTACGAACAAGTGAAGAGCCCATGACGAACGACACAGCCAGCCAGCCGTACCTGTCGGTGAACAACATCGAAGTCATTTACGACCACGTTATCCTGGTCCTGAAAGGCGTATCGCTGCAGGTACCGAAGGGGAAGATCGTGGCCCTGCTGGGCGCCAACGGCGCAGGCAAATCGACCACGCTGAAAACCATCTCGACCCTGCTGCGCGGCGAACGGGGCGACGTCACCAAGGGCGAAGTCCGTTTCCAGGGCGAGCGTGTGGACCAGCTCACGCCCAATGAACTGGTCAAGCGCGGCCTGTCGCAGGTAATGGAAGGGCGCCACTGCTTCGGCCACCTGACCATCGAAGAAAACCTGATGACCGGCGCCTACACGCGCTCTGTATCGCGTGCGGAGCTAAAGGATTCGCTCGACGCGGTGTACCAGTACTTCCCGCGCCTGAAGGAGCGCCGCAGCCAGCCAGGCCGGCTACACCTCGGGCGGCGAGCAGCAGATGTGCGCGATCGGCCGCGCGCTGATGGCCAAGCCGTCGATGATCCTGCTCGACGAGCCGTCGATGGGCATCGCGCCGCAGATCGTCGAAGAGATCTTCGACATCGTGAAAGACCTGAACCACAAGGAAGGCGTGTCCTTCCTGCTGGCAGAACAGAACACCACGGTCGCGCTGCGCTACGCCGACTTCGGCTACATCCTCGAGAACGGGCGTGTGGTGATGGAAGGCGAAGCCAGCGACCTGGCCAACAACGAGGACGTCAAGGAGTTCTACCTCGGCGTCTCCAGCGCGGGACGCAAGAGCTTCCGCGACATGAAGTTCTACCGCCGCCGCAAGCGCTGGCTGGCGTAACAAGCGCCTTGGACATGGACGAAGACGAAGCGGATCAGCATGACATTCAAGAGCAAGCATGGACTTTGAAGCAGCAAAAGCGGTGTGCCTCAGCTTCCCCGGCACTACCGAGGACCTCAAATGGGGCGAGGTCAAGGTGTTTTCGGTCGGCGGCAAGATGTTCGCCTGTACCAATGCAGACCTGCCCGCTCGGCGCATCAGCTTCAAGGTGGACGATGAGCGCTTCCTTGAACTGACCGACCGCCCTGGAATCATCCCCGCACCGTATATGGCGCGGCTCAAGTGGGTGTACACAGACGACACCAGTGCGCTGAGCGACAGCGAAGCGGCGCAGCTATTGCGTCGTTCCTACGAACTGGCATTCGCGAAGCTGACCAAGAAGCTTCAGCGCGAAATAGGAGAACCGGCATGACAATCGATACACTCGACGCGCTTGAAACGCGCGACCCCGCTGAACGCGAACGCGACCTGATGACGCGCCTGCCGCGCCTTGTCGCACTGGCCAAGCAGGCGCCAGGCTGGCAGCGCATCCTTGAAGGAATCGACCCGGCATCCATCGACAGCCGCGCGGCGCTCGCAACACTGCCGATCACGCGCAAATCGGACCTGAAGACGCTGCAAAGCGACCCGGCGCCGTTCGGCGGCCTGAACACCACGCCGGTGTCCGCGATGGCGCGCGTGTTCGTCTCGCCAGGACCGATCTTTGACCCGGAGGGACGCGGCCAGGATTGGTGGCGCTTCGCCCGGCCGCTGTACGCTGGCGGCGTGCGCGAAGGCGGTTTGCTGCAGAACTGCTTCTCATACCACTTTACGCCGGCGGCCTTCATGGTCGAAGGCGGCGCCTTCCGCATCGGCAGCGCGGTGATTCCGGCAGGCGCCGGCCAGACCGAGATGCAGGTGCTGGCGATGGCGGACCTCAAGCCGGACACCTACGTCGGCACGCCCTCCTTCCTGCGCATCATCATCGAGAAGGCGCGCGAGATGGGCGCCGATATCAGCAGCGTGCGCAATGCCGTGATGGGCGCCGAAGCGCTGCCGCAATCGCTGCGCGCGTGGTTCCAGGACAATGGCGTGCCTAACGTGATCCAGACGTACGCCTCGGCCGACATCGGCAGCATCGCCTACGAAACCGTGACCGACGGCGCGATCAATCCCGGCATGGTGCTCGACGAAGACCTGATCGTTGAAATCGTCAGGCCGGGCAGCGGCGAGCCGGTCGCGCCGGGCGACACCGGCGAAGTCGTGGTCACGTCGTTCAATCCTGACTATCCGCTGATCCGGTTCGCGACGGGCGACATGTCCGCGCTGCTGGTCGACGCACCGCCATCGAAATGCGGGCGCACCAACAGCCGCATCAAGGGCTGGTTGGGACGCGCCGACCAGACCACCAAAGTGCGCGCGATGTTCGTGCATCCATCGCAGGTCGACAACATCGTGCGCCGCCATCCCGAGGTGCTGAAAGCCCGCCTGGTGGTCTCGGGCCGCATGGCCAACGACGCGATGACGCTGCACTGCGAAGTCGCGGGCGAGGTGCCGCCGGCGCTGGCAGCGGCCATCGTCGACTCGATCCGCGACGTGACCAAGCTGCGTGGCGAGGTCTCGTTTGCAGCGCCAGGGTCGTTGCCCGCCGACGGCAAGGTCATCGAAGACGCGCGCGACTATAGCTAGGCTTGTGGCAGAAAACCAACTCTTGTCCGGCCGGCGTATGGGATATGACGGATAATTGCTGGGTATCCCTTTTACGATGACGACCATGCAAGCCTTTCACTACAAGCGCGCGCGCGACCTGATCAAGAACGCCGAAGAGATCTTCGACGCCGACACCGTCAAGGCGGCTGTCACGCGCGTCGCCGGCACACTTAACGAGCGCTTCGGCAATCCCGAAGACGAAGCATTCCCGCTGGTGCTGGGCGTGATGGGCGGCGCCGTCGTCTTCACCGGCCAGTTGCTGACCCAACTCGATTTCCCGCTCGAATTCGATTACATCCACGTTACGCGCTACGGCGACGATGACAAAGGCGGACAGGTGGTGTGGAAGGTGATTCCGCGCTCGAATGTCGAGGGCCGCACCATTATCGTGGTCGACGATATCCTGGATGAGGGCGAGACGCTGGCGCATGTGAAGCAGCGCTTGCTGGACATGGGCGCAGCGGAAGTCATCCTGGCCGTGTTTGCGGACAAGGACCTGAAGAAGGCCAAGCCGGTGCAGGCCGATATCGTCGGCCTGACGATTCCGAACAAGTTTGTGGTCGGCTTCGGGATGGATGCTTATGGCTACTGGCGGAACCTGCCGGGCCTGTGGGCGATTCGGCAAGAAGACCTGACGCCACGCGATTAATTGCGTAACCCTAGAAGGGACGGCATCGCCTAAGGCAAACCTGGAAAACGTCATTCCCGCGAATGCGGGAATCCATAACGCCTATGCGCAGGCGCGCCATAGATTCCCGCATTCGCGGGAATGACGGCTCAACTGAACGGCATTGCGGCATCGCCGTCCCAATGCACTGCCTACGCAACGCAAAGCCGCGCACGCGCCGCATCATATTCGCGTTTCAACCGATCCACCATCTCGGCCACGGTCGGCACGTCATCCATCAAACCAACGCCCTGCCCCGCGCCCCAGATATCGCGCCACGCCTTCGCGCCATCCGATCCAAAACTCATCTTGCTCTTGTCCGACTCCGGCAGCGCGTCCGGGTCGAGGCCCGCGTTGACGATTGATTTTTTCAGATAGTTACCGTGCACGCCTGTGAACAGGTTGGTGTACACGATATCAGCCGCCGCCGATTCCACGATCGCGTCGCGGTATTCGTCGCTGACATTCGACTCCTTCGTGGCAAGCCAGCGCGAGCCGATGTACGCAAAGTCCGCACCCATCGCCTGCGCCGCGAGAATCGCACCACCGGTCGCAATGGAACCTGACAGCGCCAGCGGACCGTCAAAGAACTTGCGAACTTCGCCAACCAGCGCAAACGGCGACAGCGCGCCCGCATGCCCGCCAGCGCCAGCGGCGACCAGGATCAGACCATCAACACCTGCCTCGAGCGCCTTCTGCGCATGGCGGATCGACACCACATCATGCAGCACGATGCCGCCGTAGCTGTGCACCGCATCGAGCATTTCCCTGGGCGGCGCGCGCAGCGAGGAAATGATGATCGGTACCTTGTGGCGCACGCANNGCGATCGGCCCTACCCGCTTGCCCGGATTGGCTTCCTGGAAGGCGGCCAGTTCACGTTGCATGTCGGTCAGCCAGGTGTCGAGCAGCGCCGCAGGACGGGCATTGAGCGCCGGGAAGGCGCCGACGATGCCAGCCTTGCACTGCGCCGCGACCAGTTGCGGGCCGCTGGCGATGAACATCGGTGAGGCAATGACGGGAAGGCTGAGGTTTTGTAACGCGGCGGGTAATGCCATGGCGGAAACTCGCAGACGGAAGTTGATCGGGATAAGCGAACTTATTATAGTTCGTAAAAAGAACGATCGTGCTAGTTTTCGAAAGAAAAAAGCGGTGGCAACGACTCCACCACCGCAATCCACGTCATTCCCGTAAAAACGGGAACGACGAGTTAGTGGGTACTAGCTTACTTCCCGACCTTGCCCTGCACGCCTTCGACGAAGTAATCCATCTTGTTCAGGCCAGCATCGTCAATCGTGCCCGACGCCAGGCGAACCTTGCCGGCGTTGTCCTTGATCGGGCCGGTGAACGGGTTCAGGGTGCCGGCAACCAGCGCCTTTTCGCGCTCCTGCACCAGCTTCTTCACGTCAGCCGGCACGGCTGCCGAGATACCTTCCAGCTTGACCATGCCGTCCTTGATGCCGCCCCAGGTGCTGCTGGTCTTCCAGGTGCCGTCGAGGACCATCTGCGCCTGCTTCGTGTAGTAGTCGCCCCAGTGGTGCGTCACTGCCGCCAGCTGCGATTTAGGACCGAACTTGGCCATGTCCGAGTGGTAGGCGATAGCGTACTTGCCTTTTTCCTGTGCAGCCTGAACCACCGCGGTCGAATCGGTGTGGTGGGTGACGATGTCGGCGCCCTGGCCCAGCAAGGTCAGGGTTGCGTCGCGTTCCTTGCCCGGATCGAACCAGCTGTTGACCCAGACGATCTTGACCTGGGCCTTCGGGTTCACGCTGCGCATGCCGAGCGTGAACGCGTTGATGCCCTGCAGGACTTCCGGAATCGGGAAGGCNNTTCACGTTAGGGAACTGCTTGGCGACCTTCAGGGTCGGGTTCATGTAACCGAACGAGGTGGTGATGACCAGCTTGCTGCCCTGCTGCACCAGGTCGCGGATCACGCGCTCTGCATCCGCGCTTTCCGGCACGTTTTCGACGAATTTGGTGGTGACCTTGCCGGCCAGGCTCTTTTCCATCTGCTTGCGCGCGATGTCGTGCTGGGTGGTCCAGCCCAGGTCGCCGATCGGGCTCACGTACACGAAGCCGACATTGAGCGGCGCTTGCGCTGGGGCAGCTTGCGAGAGCGCGGCCGCTGGCAGCAGGAGTGCGGCGCAGAGGGCGCGCCGCAGCGTGAATTTCGACATGGTTTTCCTATCGTGACCCCCGTCAACTATCAGCATCGGCGCGGCCGCCGGGGAATTACGGCCGTGCGATGGATGCTACCCCGGCATCTCAAGCGCCGGGTTTGAAATGCTTGCCGAGCGAGGCCGGCATATTCAGTTTGATGTAGTTCGCGTTGCTGGAAATGAGCACCAGCACGAGAATGGCTGCGAGGTAGGGCAGCATCGACAATAACTGGGATGGCACCGGAAGTCCAACGGCTTGCGCGTGGAACGCCAGGATGGTGACGCCGCCAAACAGGTAGGCGCCGCCCAGCACGCGCGCCGGACGCCAGGTGGCGAAGGTGGTCAGCGCCAGCGCGATCCAGCCGCGTCCGGCGACCATGCCCTCGACCCACAGCGGCGTGTAGACCAGCGACAGGAAGGCGCCAGCCAGGCCGCAGCAAGCGCCGCCGAACAGGATCGCATACAGGCGGATGCGGCGGACGTCGTAGCCGATGGCGTGCGCCGAGTGCGGCGATTCGCCGACCGCGCGCAACACCAGGCCGGCGCGGGTGCGGTACAGGAACCATGCGATCGCCGCGCACAGCAGCACCGCGGCGTACACCATCGGGTGGTGGCGGAACAGCGCCTCGCCGACGAAGGGAATGCTTTCGAGGTAGGGAATCGCGAACTTCGGGTTCTCCAGCGTGCTGCCGACATAGCTGATGCCGATGTAGGTCGAGGCGCCGCCGCCGAACAGCGCCAGCGCCAGGCCGGTTGCGTACTGGTTGGTGCCGAGCCAGACCACCAGCCAGGCGAAGAACCCCGACAGCACCATGCTTGATGCCGCGCCGGCGGCGAAGCCCAGGCCCACGCTGCCGGTGTTGACCGCAACGGCGAAACCGACGATGGCCGATACCAGCATCATGCCTTCGGCGCCAAGGTTGACGACACCGGCCTTTTCATTCACCAGCAGGCCCAGCGCGGCGAGCATCAGTGGAGTGCCGGCATTGACCGCTGCTGCGAGCAGCGCTGCGTATGCTTCCATTATTTGCTCCCCGCGCCGACGCGCAGCTTGTAGTGGATCAGCACGTCGCAGGCCAGCAACGCGAACAGCAGGATGCCCTGGAAAACGCCGGTGATCGCCGACGGCATGCCGAGGCGCGACTGTGCCAGTTCGCCGCCGATGTAGAACATGGCCATGATCACGCTGGCGAACACCACGCCGATGGGATGCAGGCGGCCGACGAAGGCGACGATGATCGCTGCGAAGCCGTAGCCAGGCGACACTGACGGCGTCAGCTGGCCAAGCGGGCCGGCCACCTCCGCCACGCCAGCCAGGCCGGCAAGCGCGCCGCAGATCAGCATCGAGGTCCACAAGGTGCCGCGCGAAGAAAAACCTGCGTAGCGCGCGGCCATCGGCGCCATGCCGCCGACCTGCAGGCGAAAGCCCGAGATACTGCGCGACAGGTAGAGCCATCCGGCGGCGGCGGCCGCGAGTGCCAGCGCGAGACCGAGGTGCAGGCGCGTTTCAGGCAGCACGATCGGCAGCAGCAGGCCGTCCGACAGCATCTTCGATTGGGGGAAGTTGAAGCCTTCGGGGTCCATCAGCGGGCCGTGCACGAGATAGCTAAGCAGCAGCTGGGCGATATACACCAGCATCAGCGATACCAGGATCTCGTTGGCGTTGAAGCGGTCGCGGAGAAAAGCGGTAATCGCAGCCCACGCCATGCCGCCAGCCATGCCGGCCATGAGCATCAGGGTGATGGCGCCGGCGCCGCTCATGCCGGCCTGGTCGAGCCACAAGCCGGCAGCGCCGCCGGTGATCGCGCCCAGCACCAGCTGGCCTTCGGCACCGATGTTGTAGACGTTGGCGCGGAAGCAGATCGCCAGGCCGACGGCGATCATCAGCAACGGCGCGACCTTCACGCCCAGTTCGGACAATCCCTGCAGGTCGCGGACCGGCTCGACGAAGAACACCGCAAGCCCGGCCAGCGGGTCTTTGCCCATTGCGATGAACATGATTGCTCCGCACAGCACTGTCAGGAGGACCGCAAGGACCGGCGACAGGATGCCCATCAGGTTCGATGGCGTGGGACGCTGCTCAAGCCTGAACATGCGCGTCCTCCCCTTGCGGCCACATCCCGCTCATCCACTGGCCGACCAGCGCGGTGCTGGCGTCGGCCGTTTTAATCGACGGCGACACGCGCCCCTTCGCGATGACGTGCAAGCGGTCTGAAATTTCGAACAATTCGTCCAGCTCCTCGGAGATGACCAGCAGCGCGCAGCCGGCGTCGCGCAGGGCGACCAGCTCGGCGCGGATCTGCGCGGCGGCGCCGACATCGACGCCCCAGGTAGGCTGGGCGACGACCAGCACCTTCGGGTTGCGCATCACTTCGCGGCCGACGATATATTTTTGAAGGTTACCGCCCGACAGGCTGCGCGCCAGGGCGGCGGGGCCGGACGCCTTGACCTTGAAGCGTTCGATGATGCTCGCCGCGCGCTCGGCCAGCACACCGCGCCGCACGAAGCCGTACGCGATCGTCAGCGGGGTCTGGAGCGACAGCAGGACGTTTTCCGCGAGCGACATCTCCGGCACGGTGCCGCGCCCCAGACGCTCCTCAGGCACGAAGCCGAAACCGAGACGACGACGGCGCCCCGGCGGCAGGCGTCCGGCGGCAGTGCCGCACAAGCTGATGGCGGCAGGCGCGGCGCGCCGGTCTTCTCCCGACAGCGCGGCCAGCAGCTCCTGCTGGCCATTGCCGGATACGCCGGCCAGGCCGACGATCTCGCCTGCCTTCACGTCAAAGCTGATGTCTTTCAGCTCCACCGCGAACGGGTGGCTCTTTGCCAGCGACAGGCCGCGCACGGCCATCATGGTGTCGCCAGTGGCGCGTTCGACGTGCTCGATGCGCGGCGGGTTCGAGCCGATCATCATGTGCGACAGGCTTGCCGCCGTTTCCTGGCGCGGGTCGCACACGCCGCTGTTCTTGCCGGCGCGGATAACGGTGCAGGTGTGGCACAGCGCGCGGATCTCGTCGAGCTTGTGGCTGATGTACAGGATGCTGCAGCCAGCCGCTGCCAGCTTGCGCAAGGTGTCGAACAACGAGTCCACCGCGGAGGGCGTGAGAACCGAGGTTGGTTCGTCGAGGATCAGCAGCTGCGGCTTGGCCAGCAGTGCGCGCACGATCTCCACGCGCTGGCATTCGCCGACGGAGAGGGTGTGCACGTGGCGCTGGGGTTCGAGCTCGAGGCCATATTCGCGCGCGGTCTCTTCGATGCGGCGCGCAAGTTCGTCCAGTTTGGTATCCGCGGGAAGGCCGAGCGCAATGTTCTCGGCGACGGTGAGCGTATCGAACAGGGAGAAATGCTGGAACACCATCGCGATGCCAAGTTCGCGCGCCTGCGCCGGGTTGGCGATGTTCACTTCCTTGCCGTTCCACAGCACGCGGCCTGCATCGGGCTTGACGGCGCCGTAGATGATTTTCATCAGGGTCGACTTGCCGGCGCCATTCTCGCCCAGCACGGCATGGATCTGCCCTGGCTCAACGATCAGGCTGATGCGGTCGTTAGCGACGACGGATGGATACCGTTTAGTGATGTCGTGCAATTCCAGACGGGTTGTCATGGTTCGCCCTGCTCATGTAACGAGCACGTATCGTAGCCGTATCTGCAACATTTATTCGTCATAGGAATTGCGGCGATGCAACAATTAGGCGTAGAAACAACACCGAATTGGCGCGTTGCGCCTCAGAACAAGAAATTTGGACGCCGAGGTCGCCCGAAGAGGCGATGATTATACGCAACAAAATATAATAGGTATTAAAATTTTCGACCGCTTTGGCTGCAGGGGCTCTCCCATGATGGGATCAGGGCACCATGCGGCCAAGCGGCAGCTTTCTTTTATAGCACCTCACTTTTGGAGTCAAAATGCATCAACTGAAGACACGCCTCGTGCCGCTGTGCCTGGCCGCCGCCTCTGTCATGAGCGCGAGCGCGCAAGCAGCCGACTGGAGCGATACTTCGATCAGCTGGAGGCACGGCAGCAAGTTCGCCGAGCCGTTCAACCCACAGGACGTGAAGAAGCACATCTTCGCCCTGACCCATGCAAGTGGCTACAAATACGGCAGCAACTTCTTCAACGTCGACCTGCTGCAATCGGACGAGAGCGACCCGGCTTCGCTGACCCAGGACGAAGGTGCGCAGGAAGCCTACGTGGTGTACCGCCACACCGTCGACTTCGGCAAGGTGCGCGGTTCGGACATCAAATTCGGCAAGGTACGCGGCGTAGGCGCGACCTTCGGTTTCGACTGGAACACCAAGAACGACGTCGGCTACAACTCGCGCAAGCGCATGCTGGTTGCCGGTCCGACCCTGATGTGGGACGTGCCGGGCTTCCTGAACACCAGCATCCTGGCGCTCCATGAAAGCAACGCACCGAGCGGCGCGTTTGCGCCGATTTCAAATGTGGACGGCCGTTATACCTTTGACGTGCACCCGATGTTCAACGCGGTGTGGGGGATTCCGCTGGGCGAGCGCGTCTCGTTCGAAGGCTACCTGAACTGGATCGCATCGAAGGGCAAGGACGAAGTCGGCAATGACACCGGCGTTGAGACCAATCTCGACATGCAGATCATGTACGACATCGGCACGGTGATGGGTTACGCGAAGAACAAGTTCCGCATTGGCCTCGAGTATCAGTACTGGAACAACAAGTTCGGTAATACCTCGGCGACCACGGGCGGCAATGGCTTCCGCGCGAAGACCCCGATGGTACGGGCCGAGTACCACTTCTAGCAGCAGCCGCTTTCGGGCGCCACGTCGTTCCCGCGCAAGCGGGAACGACGTGGTGCCCGGAGTATCAAAACTCCCGATTCACCAGCATTCCATTTTCGCGCTTCGCGGCCCCTGCCCTCACCAGCGAATGCACGGTCCACTCGGCCATCTGGTCCGCCGGCCACGCGAAATACCGTTTCGCGGTCGACACCAGCAACGGCACCGTCTCAAACATCTTCCACACCTCGTCGAGCGGTATGCTCTGGCGCGACAGCAGCAGGAACTTGAGCAGCACCTTCACCGCGTTCTCGGCATTGCGCTTCGGGTCCGCTTCCAGAAAATCGACCCGCTTGAGCGCGCGCTGAACCGCACCCTTCGCATCGGTAAATGCGGGACCGTGCCCCGGTATCACAAGCCGCACATCGAGCGCATCAATCAGCTCCAGCGTCGCCCGCGCTTCGTCGAACCCAGACTCGCCATCGAGCTCCGGAAAGATCACGCCGAACCCGTTGAACCAGAGCGCGTCAGCCGAAATAAGGATGCGCTCCTGCTCGCAGTACAGGATCACCGAATGGGGATCATGGCCAGGCGCGCCCAACACCTTCCACGGCATGTCGCCCAGCACCAGGTCGTCGCCCGGCGTGAGCACGTCATCATGCGTAAAACGCTGGCATTGCTGCCCGGTGGCCTTAAAACTGAGCGCGTCTTCATCCCACGCGCTGACCCTGGCCGCTTCCGCCACGGGGATCGCGATGCGGCTGCCGTAATGCGCCTTCAGCGCCGCATTGCCGCCGCAGTGGTCCGAGTGCAGGTGCGTGTTGAGCACGCGGTCGAGGCGGCGCCCGCCGAGTTCATGCTGCACCAGCGCCAGCGTCTGCGGCACATGGCTCAGGTAGCCGGTGTCGACCAGCGCGGTGTCGTCGCGGCCGATGAACAGGACATTGTTGGACGATAGCCAGCCGCGCTCGAGGATGCGCATCGAAGCGGGAATAGTAAATGCGCGGTCGTTCATCGTTTCATCTGGAATGCCAGCGAGATCTTTGCAAACTCGATCAGTACTTCACGCGTTCCGCCATTGAAGGTGGTAAACGAGTTGCCGGTCCTGACGACCATCCGCGGCGGGAACAGCCAGGAGAGGTAGGGAATGCCNNCGGATGCCTTCTGCATCGATCGTCGTGCGCGCGCGCAGGAACCAGTAATAGCTGATTGCCAGCATGAAGCCAGCGCCGGCCAGCAGCATTTTGATGCCGAAGCCGAACTGCAGCAGCGGGTAGCGCATCGCAATGCTGATCATGTACGCCGCCAGTCCAAAGGTGAGCCCCGTTGCGAACAGCTTGAAGCCGGGGCCGTAGGCGGGGCCGGTGACGGTTTTTTCGGGTTTGTAGAAATTCATGGCCTAGTCGAATTGAATGCCTTGTTCACGGCGGTGGATTTCCATCCACACCGCGCGCTTGTAGTCGTCGCCCGCGCTGCTCCAGTTGACGATCTCGTCGATCGTGCGCATGCAGCCGCGGCACAGGCCGTCCGGCCCCATCTCGCACAGGTTGATGCACGGGGATGGAACCGGGGAGGTCAGTTCGCCGTTCATACGCCAGCCTTGCCTGTACACGGGCTACGTTTGCTGCAATGCGTCATTTCCGGACGGTTATGGGTGACTTGCCTGCGTGTGGGAGTAGTCCCACACGCAGGACCGCTCACCCATGAGCAATCTGGTAAACCCCCATTCACAGGGGAGAATTTGGTCATTTTTATAGATGTCCTATCGAAACGAAATCAGCCACAAGTAAGGAAAAAGCGGTAAGGTGGCGTCAGTGCGGCACCGCAGCATTTTTACCCGGTGACGCTTTCGTCAAACGCAACGCCGCGTTTCAGGTCGGGCATCAGAAGGTGTCCCGAAGGCATTCGTTGCCTTTACCTGTAACTTTTAACATCGTTTGCCCAGCTAGCGAAACCGCCATTATCGCACCGCAGCGAATTGCGGTTGACGCTGAGTTAGCAATGGGTAGACTAAGAAGCACGCAATCGAGGACCAATCATGAATCTCAATCCGAAGCTGCTAGCGCAAATGCGCGCGGTGACCAAGAACCTGATGGGCAATACGCCATCAGGGGCCACAAAGAAAATCCAGGAAGCCCTGCGCGGCCTGCAAGGCGCACCAATGGGCAAGAACATGCCGCAGACGCCTGCTGGCGTGCAAGACTTGCTCGACCAGCTGATTCCAGGCGTCATGTCCGGACTTGACCCGTCGCGTCCCGCCACAGCGCCCCTTCCCGGCCAGTTCCTCGATGGCAGTTATACCAATGCGGCCGGAACGCGCACCTACAAGCTATACATCCCAAGCAGCTACAACGGCACGCCGGTCCCGCTTGTGGTCATGCTGCATGGCTGCACCCAGCACCCGGATGACTTTGCCGCCGGCACGCGCATGAACGAGCTGGCCGAGGAAATAAACTGCCTGGTTGTCTATCCGGCCCAGTCGCAGCAGGCCAACTCGTCGCGCTGCTGGAACTGGTTCAACGCACTCGACCAGCAACGCGACCAGGGCGAGCCATCGATTATTGCGGGCATCACGCGCAAGATCATGTCCAGCCATTCGGTACTCGACAGCCAGGTGTATGTGGCAGGGTTGTCCGCTGGCGGCGCGATGGCGACCATCATGGGCACGCTGTATCCGGAGCTGTATGCGGCCGTTGGCGTCCATTCGGGCTTGCCGTTCGCGTCAGCAAACGACCTGCAATCGGCGCTGGCCGCCATGCGCGGCGATTTCAAGCGTCCCGATCTCGAAACCCGCGGCGTGCCAATTATCGTGTTCCATGGCGACAAGGACCACACGGTGCACCCGGCCAATGGCGACGAGCTGATCAAGCGCGGCGCGCGTCACCTGCAGGGCAAGCCGGTGACCGAACCGGGCAGTGTGCCGAACGGCCACAAATACACGCGGATCGTCCATCACACGGAGGATGGCAAGCCGCACGCCGAGCAGTGGCTGATCCACGGCGCGGGCCATGCGTGGTCGGGCGGGCATTCCAGCGGCAGCTATACGGACAGCAAGGGTCCGGACGCCAGCCGCGAAATGATGCGCTTCTTCCAGACGCGCCGCTAATGCGAGGCGCCGGCGCGCTCGAAGTACCACTTCATGCCGAGCACGCCGGACGCCAGCAGCAATGTCAGCGCGTTGGCGATCACCACGGGCCACGACGCTATCGCGAGGCCGTAAGCCGTCCACATCACGACGCCGACGATGAAGATCAGGTACATGCCGGTGGAAATGCCGGGCGCGCCGCGCTGGCGCCATACCATCAGCACTTGCGGCACAAACGCGCTGGTGGTGCAGGCTGCGGCGATGTAGCCGAGCTGGTTGATGTCCACATCCATCCGACACTTCCAAAACAAAGAGATGCGGCATTATATTTGCAATGGTTCAGCGCGCCTTCAGAACGGCTGTTGCGGTGACGCGACCGATGCAAGGTGCTGCCGCAGGCAGGCGGGACACCAGCACGCCGCCGCGTCGCCAGGCACCGGAACGACCGGCGGCAATTCGGTGCACCAGCATGGCGCGTCGAGGCCGTCGGCCATCGCGCAAGCAAACTCGGTACCGCAGCGTGTGCATTTGCTCATGTTGAATCCTCGATATCGGGTTTTGCCCCTTGTACGCCCTTGGCGTGGCCACACAGCCGCACCATAGCCGACCAGGAGATAAAATACAACACGATGGCCCTATAATGCCCACAAGCCCTGCCCGGTTTGCCTGTAAAATCTCGCCAATTCTTTTTCGGACCCGCCATGACCGCTACTCTCGCAAGCCTGAAACTCGACCATCATAGCGACCTGACTTCGGTGTCCCCGCAGATCAAGGCGCAGATCCTGGCAGAGGCGCTGCCGTATATCCGTAACTTCCACGGCAAAACCATCGTCATCAAATACGGCGGCAACGCAATGACCGATGAGCGCCTGAAGCACGGCTTCGCGCGCGACGTCATCCTGCTCAAACTGGTCGGCATGAACCCGGTTGTGGTCCACGGCGGCGGGCCGCAGATCGACAACGCGCTGAAAAAAATCGGCAAGCAGGGCACCTTCGTGCAGGGCATGCG
>CXWL01008177.1_pt1 | contig 31661 bp, 27 predicted proteins | sample 590931 | NCBI WGS metagenome assembly CXWL01 (sample SAMEA3498368, study PRJEB10139) | groundwater metagenome | biome: water well; material: biofilm material | place: Germany | collected 2015-04-27
AGTTCATCGAACAAGGCCAGCGCATGGTCGGCGCGGTCTGTGATGAGCAGGACGGGTCGATTCATGTCCGCGTGCAGGGATGCGAGCACAGGCAAACGCGCTGAGCGCGGGAGGCCAAGTCCCGTGGTGGGTTTGCCAGCGTTGATCTGAGTCAGCAGTTGCTGATATACGGAAAGCGAACTGATGTGTGAAAGAAGAGACTGCATGGGTTTTGGAAGAAAGAGGGAAAATGGAAAGTAGAAAGTGGAAAGTAACATAAACACTTTCCACTTTCCACTTTCTACTTATTACTCGCTACTTACTCACATCTCCGTTGAATTGATTCATGGCTTTGTTCAGGCCGTGAGTGACAAAGGTCAAGGCGGCATCCACTCCGCGCTCTAGAATTTCGGGGAGGAGTTTGATATCGTCTTTGGAGAAATCTTGCAGGACGTAATCCTTTGCGTCCATGCGGCCGGGGGGACGGCCAATGCCGAGGCGCAGACGAGGGAAGTCTTTTGTGCCAAGTTGTTCGATGGTGGATGCCATGCCGCGCTGTCCGCCTGGCCCGCCAGTGGGGCGAATACGGATGACGCCGAAAGGCAAGTCAAGGTCATCGTGAGCGACAAGCAGGTTTTCAAATGGAATCTTGTAGAAGTGCAACAGTCCCTGTACCGATTGACCTGAGAGATTCATAAAGGTCTGCGGCTTAGCGAGGATGATTTTTCTCTCCTCATAAAGCGCAGAGATGACAATAGCTTTGGATTGCAGCCTCATCCCGCGCGCATTCAAGCGGACGGCAATGTGGTCGATGAGCATGAAGCCAATATTGTGGCGGGTGTCTTTGTATTCGCGGCCGGGGTTGCCGAGGCCGATGAGGAGGTAGGGGTCGGGCATGGTATAGGTTCCAGTTATCAGTGGTCAGTGGTCAGTGGTCAGTGGTCAGTGGTCAGTGGTCAGTTTTTGCGGAGGCGGAGGATGAGGGAGAAGAAGATGAATAAAACGAGGACGATCAATGCGGCGCGGGCAAAGGTGGAGTAGATGGATGAGGTTGTGACCGATGCGGGGTTTGCGGGCAAAGGCGTAGGCGATGGATAGGTGATGGCGGCTGTGGCGGGAGGTTTGGTCAATGCAGGGAGGGGAGTTGCGGCGTTGAATTGTGGTAGCGCGGTTTCGGTTGGAATAACTTCGGTTGGGTCGGGGGTGTCGTTGCGGATTTTCAAATCGGAAACAATGGCATCTTGAAATGAGCCATCTTGCAGGAAGACTCGCAGGCGCAGAGTGTAGTCGCCGTCGGTCAGGGAGGTGGTGTCCCAGACGGCGAGGGCGGGACCGGCTACGGGCTGGGGAAATGTCTGGATGGCGAACCAATTGTCGGCGGAGTCGGAAGCGTATTTGAAAGCCAGTTCCGCAGAGGCAAAATTCGGCACGGTCATGTTGCCAGCGATCTGCACCTGTCCACGAATCACATCCCCTGTTTGAGGCGAGGAAATGCCGACAGGCGTATCCTGAATCAAAAAAAGCATGAAGGCGAAAAATAACTTTAACATGGCAACCATTGAGTCTAACATGAAGGAAAAGGGCGGTCAAATAATTCAATGAACCATGTCATTGCGGGCGTTTCACGAAGCAATCTCCACTTCAAAACAGGAGATTGCTTCGTCGGGCTGGGTTTCGATACGCCGCAAAAAGCATGAGCGCGGCTACTCAACCACCAGCCCTCCTCGCAATGACATAATAAGAACGAAACCCGAAGGGAATTCTCGAATGTTTCTTTTTCTGGTAAACTCTAGCCGTTCAATCACATTTAATGGCGGGGAAACCCGCTTCCCTAGGAGACTGAGTTATGGCACAATCCCGCTCTGACCAAATGGTGGAACGCCTTCGCAATATGCAGGCCGCCGCACCAGACATTGAAGCCTCGGCCGTTGTTTCGGTGGACGGTTTGATCATGGCCTCTGCCCTGCAACAGGGCGTGGAAGAGGATCGTGTTTCCGCCATGTCTGCGGCGATGCTCAGCCTCGGCGAGCGCATTTCAGGTGAACTCGGGCGCGGCGGTTTGGAGCAGGTGTATATCAAAGGTAATAAAGGCGCGATTGTGCTGACCGCCATTGGCGAAGAAGCGGTGTTGACTGCGATGTCTCGTCAGGATGGCAAACTTGGCATGATCTTTCTTGAAATGAGACGCGCCGCTGAAGACCTGGTGAAACTGGTCGGATGAACAAGATACGACATTCGCCACTAAAAAGTACGCAACCCCAAATGGGGAGGGCTTAAAGCCCTCCCCATTCTCTTTGTCAATTTATACCGTCATTGTGAGACGTGCTATTCGGCGACACCGTACCCGTATGGGTAAGCAATCTCAGACACAGTTGGAGATTGCTTCGGGCANNAAACCAAGAGCGCCCTCGCAATGACATGGAGAAAATTATATGACCACAAAATATTTATTTTTCACTGGCGGCGTTGTTTCATCCGTAGGCAAGGGTGTGACCGCCGCGGCGATGGGGCTGTTGCTCAAGGAGCGCGGCTTCAAGGTTGCCGTGCAGAAACTTGACCCGTACATTAATGTAGACCCTGGCACGATGTCGCCGTACCAGCATGGTGAAGTGTATGTGCTGGATGACGGCGCAGAAACGGACCTGGATCTTGGTCACTACGAAAGATTCATCGACAACCGCCTGAGCCGAGTCAGCAACTTCACCACCGGGCAGGTCTATGCGGAGATCATCGCAAACGAACGGCGCGGCGATTATCTCGGTGGGACGATTCAAGTCATTCCGCACATCACCAACGAGATCAAACGCAGGATCGGCTTGGTTGGAAAAGAAACAGGTGCGGAGATTGTCATTCTCGAAGTGGGCGGTACAGTTGGCGATATTGAATCACAGCCATTTCTCGAAGCGCTGCGTCAACTCCGCAATGAGGTGGGACGGGAGAATTGTCTCTTCGTGCATGTGACCTGGCTTCCCACCATTGGCGCGACAGGTGAGATCAAGACCAAGCCCACGCAACATTCCGTGGCGGCATTGCGTTCCATCGGTATTTCACCGAACATCATCATCGCCCGCGCAGACCAGGATGTGGACAAAAGTCTGTGTGAAAAAATCGCGCTCTTCTGCGACGTAGAAAAAGACTCCGTCATCCCCATGAAAACCGCGGACGTGTTGTACGAAGTGCCATTGCTGTTGGAAAAACTTGGTGTGGGCGAATTGATGCTCGACAAGCTCGGGTTGAAATCCACCCGCAAGCCAAACATGCGTCCATGGAAAAAATTAGTGGAGGAAGTTCGCAAGCCAAAGCCGACCGTCAAAATAGCGCTCGTTGGCAAGTACGTTGAATTGCAGGATGCGTACATGTCTGTCCGTGAAGCGCTCAAACACGCGGGGCTGGCAAACGGCGTTGAAGTGGAAATCAGTTGGGTTCACTCGGCGGACCTTGAAAAGGATAAGGGCTGGGAGATCGTCAAAAAAGCGGATGCGATCCTCGTGCCCGGCGGATTTGGTTCGCGCGGCATCGAAGGCAAGGTGCTCGCGGCTCGTTACGCCCGTGAAAATAAAGTTCCATATCTCGGCCTGTGTTTGGGAATGCAGGTCATGTGCATCGACTTTGCCCGCCACGTTCTGGATTTGGAAGATGCCAACTCCTCCGAATTTGACCGCAGCGCCGAACACCCCGTCATTGACTTGATGCTTGACCAGCGCACCATCACTGACCTGGGCGGAACCATGCGCCTCGGACTGTACCCGTGCCTGCTTCAAAAGGGGACGAAGGCTGCCGCCGCCTATGCAGTTCCCAAAGTGGACGAGAGGCATCGTCACCGCTTTGAGTTTAACAACGCGTATCGTGAGCAATTCGAAAAGGCTGGCATGGTCTTCTCTGGCCTATCCCCCGATGGACGTCTGGTGGAGATCGTTGAACTGGCAGACCACCCCTACATGGTGGCGAGTCAATTCCACCCTGAGTTTTTGTCACGGCCTATGAAACCGCATCCCTTGTTCGTGGGGTTAACCAAAGCCGCGAAGGAACGAGCAAAGAAGTAATTGACATGGGCTGTTAAGAAATCGCCTGCCAATGAACAAGTATAGATTTGACAGTTGCTGTCAAATCTATGTTTTTTAATTCCATTTAGAGCTATAATAAACCCATTCTCCCCCCTTCGTCGCCAACATAATCCAGAGGATTTTTATGACTCGATATATCAAGGTTATTGCGGTAATTGCGTTAGTTTCCATTTTATCTACTACAAATCCCGCACAAGCCGCACAACAAACTGGAACTGCTCAAAAAATAATGAATGAAACTTTAGACATGTCAAAAATCGTCTTCCAGGAAATCGCCAGCGGATTTATCAACCCGGTATTTATCACGAATGCAGGCGATGGTTCCGGACGTCTGTTCATCATTGAACGCGCTGGGCGGATACGAATCATCAAAAACGGCATCCCTCTGGCAACGCCTTTTCTCGATATTCAAGCCATCGTTAAATCTACAAGCGGAGAGCAGGGGTTACTGGCATTGGCTTTTCACCCAGCCTACTCTACCAATGGAAAATTCTTCATAGCTTATACCGCCCCAAGGAATGGCGACAATGTCGGCTCTAATCTTATTCTGGAACAGTTCACAGTTTCCTCAAACCCGAACATTGCCAATCCAACCAGCGGCTCCATATTACTCACAATTGCCCATCCCTCGCATTCCAACCACAACGGTGGCGGCCTGGCCTTCGGGCAGGATGGATATCTTTATTGGACAACAGGAGACGGCGGCAGTGGCGGCGACCCAAACAACAATGCGCAAAATCTAAACAAGCTCTTGGGTAAGGTCTTGCGAATTGACGTGAATAGCGGTTCTCCGTACGGTATCCCAATCACCAATCCCTTTTATTCCAACCCGGATCCAAATATCCGAAAGGAAATTTGGGCTTACGGCCTTCGTAATTCGTGGCGCTTCTCCTTTGACAGCCTTACCGATGATATTTACATCGGCGATGTGGGACAGAATGAAAGGGAGGAAATCGATTTTCAACTGGCCGGGGGGGCGGGCGGCGAAAATTACGGTTGGAGAGTTATGGAAGGCAGTTTGTGCTACAACCCGCCCAGCGGATGCGACCAGAGCGGGAAAACCCTGCCAGTGGCTGAATATGATCACTCCATTGGATGCGCGGTTACAGGTGGATATGTTTATCGCGGGAACACGTTCCCATCCCTGTACGGTCATTACTTCTATGCAGATTATTGCACGGGTATATTTTTCAATCTTTATAGAAATTCAACGCCCGCATGGGAACCTGTTCAATCGATGGACACGCCTTATTATGTCTCCACCTTTGGCGAGGATGAACAGAAGGAAATGTACCTGGCCGATTACTCAACCGGAAAAATATACAGCATCGGTTATCAGATTACACCGCCCGTTACAATTACTTATCAATCCAATGGCGTAAATGACGGCTGGGTGCTCGAATCCAGCCAAACCAGCAATAAAGGCGGTTCATTGAACAGTACCGCGATGATCTTCGCCGTTGGCGACAACGCAGCGAACAAACAATTCCGCGGCATCCTGCATTTCGACACCTCCAGCTTGCCGGACACAGCCATCATCACTTCGGCCACGCTCAAGGTTAAGAAGCAGGGGTTGGCAGGTACGAATCCATTTGTTACTCATACCGGCCTTCGTATGGATATTCGAAAGCCCTATTTAGGTCCAGGCATGGGTTTGGAACTGGCTGATTTCCAGGCGACTCCAAACCGGTCATCGGTTGCCGCCTTTAACTCAACTCCGTCCGGCGGCTGGTACAGCGCGCCCCTGAATTACATTGGAAAATCAAGAATCAATCTCGTTGGCACGACCCAATTTCGGCTGCGATTTGGAACCGGCGACAACAACGACAATAACGCAGATTACATACGATTTTTCAGCGGCAATGCCGGCGTGACAAATCGCCCAAAGTTATTGATTACTTATTATATGCCATAGGCCCATATTTCAAATGCAGCCAAAAGGCGAAAGCGAGAAAAAGCATTTGTGAAAATTGCAATTTTGATGCAACAAGAAATTCATTCAATTGGCATTAAAGTATTATTAATAGATTTTTTACTCAACCCCTCTTTTGTGTTACCTTGAGTGATATCGACACTTGTGCTAGCGTGGTGATGGTCTCGACTCCTGAAATCAGAGATTCTTCGCTCAGAATGACAAGCGAAAGTTCTAATTAAATTATTATTATTTAACCTCGGAGGTGAACATGTACTAGAAAAATCTCAACACTCTTTCAAAGTTTTATTGATTTCAATTATTCATTCTTTTGGAGTAGTAAAAATGAAGAAATTCAGTATGGCATCTCTTCTGGCGCTTTTCAGCGCAATACTCGTCGTCACATCCGTGCTGGCATTAATCAGTAACGGTAACTTTGAAACCGGTGATTTCACAGGCTGGACTAAAACGACTGGGATAAACAATGGGTTTAGCTCGGCACTTGGGGCAGGCGGTTCAGATTTAAGTGTGATCGTCGGCACTTCCGGCGCAGGGCCGTTGAGTTTATCAGATGCACACACCAGCGGAAACCTCCTGTACCCGGCCTACGGAGATTTCTCAGCCCGCGTCAATAGCGACGCCTCTTACACGGGCGGCGGGTTTGCGAAAAACGCAAACATCATTTCCCAAACGTATTCGGCCGTGTTGCTCCCTGCAGATGGCCTGGCGCATGTGCGCTTTGTTTATTCCGCGGTCATGGTCAATCCTGTTGACCAACCTCACACCGCCGAACAGAAACCCTACTTCCGCGTGCGAGCCATCAACACCAGTAATGGAAACGATGTGTTGTATGATTTCTCCTCCTACGTGGGTGAACCCGGAAAAAATTGGCAGACGGGCCCAGTGTTTGCTGGAGGGGATTTCTGGCAATATTTGGACTGGACCTATGTGGATTTGACTTCCAGTGTAGCTCATCCGGTCAATGCTGGCGACAGCATCAGGCTGGAAATTACAGCTACAGGTTGTTCTCTTGGCGGTCACCCCGGCTACGTGTATGTGGATGAAATCTCTGATGGCAATATTGCCGGCCCAACCATTCAAGCAAGCGGCCCGGCAACCGCAACTGCCGGTTCAACGATTACTTACACATATACATATAACAACGGCTCAAGCAGCTCAATTAACCCGACCATGGTTATCAACCCACCCGCCAATGTTACCTTCACAACCTTGGGCGACCCAACAAATTGCAGTGGACTGGCCCCGGTTACCTGTAATTATACCGGCGTGGTTGCAGGCGGCTCTGGTAGTTTCACGATCACTGGAAACATTGCCTTGGCAGCTGCTGGGACAACCATCGCACATGGCGAGTACAACATCGCTGCAACCGGCTTCCCTACAGTGGGCGGCCCAACAGTGTTTACAGATGTACCGTCCCTTCCGGTGACGGTCACCATCAGTGGAAATGCAGCCGGAGTAGGCGGTGTAATTCTGACCTATGAAGATGGCGGTATTAAGACCGTCACCACAAATGCGGATGGAACATATACTCTTACAGTCACAAATGGCTGGTCCGGCACAGTAACCCCCTCCAAGACAAATTTTGCCGATTTCTTTATCCCCGCCAACAAAACATACACAAATGTGGTCTCAGATGTAGTAAATGAGAATTACGGAGCTCAAATTACCTTCAATTCTGTTGCAGCCTACGATGGATGGATAAGAGAGTCGCTCGCAAACAGCAATGTGGGAGGGCAAACCAATGCACCGGCCCGTCGGTTGATCATTGGAGATAACTTCCAGAACCGCCGTTACATCAGCATTTTATCTTTTAACACCTCACGATTACCGGATGTTGCCATTCTTGTGCAATCCGTGAATGTCAGTATCAAACAACATTCGATTTCAGGCACAAACCCCTTGACTGACAAGTGGAATAATTTGATTCTTGACATCAAAACAGGGACATTAGGCACCCTCTCCCTTGAACCAAGCGATTTCCAGGCTTCTGTCAGCAAGAAACGCGTAGCTGTATTCACCAAGACTCCTATCAATGGATGGTACACTTTCAATTTCAAAGCCGCTACATGGCCCTATATTAACCGTGCTGGCCCAACTCAAATGCGCCTCTCCATTGGCCGTTATTTTGGTCCATTTTACTCGCATGATAATCGAAACAATCAAATCATCTTTTTCAGCGGCAACAATTCAATCACCAACAGACCTAAACTGGTCTTCACTTATCTGATGCCATAAAGGTTAAAGAGTATCTCAGAATTAGAATCAGTGGATCACGAAAGCACAAAACAAGGATACCGAAAAACAGTGTCAGCCAATTGGAATAGATTTTCGACAGCGCGAACGATCATGCGTACTACACGGCGTAAAGACAGCAAATATTTGGAAAGAGACATAGCGGGATGTTTCAAGCAAATTGCAATCAGTTCACGCTTGGCACCCCAAAAACGGCGTGATCGACCTGCGTTCCCGCTTCGAATTGGATGACACCGACGGCGTCTCCGACCTGTTGACCGTCTACAGCGGCAACTATGCCTTCCAGTTCTCGCGACCCGAATTGTTCGTCGCTTATTATTTCTTACCCACTCCATGAGTGGGGCAACAAGACCCTGAAGTTTTGAATCGCTAAAAATTCCAACTTGCTACATGCAGAAAATAATAATAGACCTTCTATTGCCAGAAGGTCTATTATTATTTTCGGAGCGCTCAAAGATTGTTACCCGCTTTTTACACGCCCTTGTTTTTGTAAATGAAATTGACATTCATATAGTCCGGGTATAATCTCCCCATCTTATTCGATGGAAAAACAATGAAACGCTACCTCCTCTTTACCGTCTTTATCTCCGGCATGACCACACTCGCCGCGGAGCTCACCGCAGGCAGACTCATCGGCAATGTCTTTGGCACAAGCAACCTGGTTTGGGCCAGCATCATCGGCCTGATCCTTATCTATCTCACGCTGGGATATTTCCTCGGCGGCAAATGGGCGGATGCCAACCCCACGCCCGGGGCCATGTATCGCATTCTCGCGTGGGCAGCTTTCACAGTGGCGCTGGTGCCCTATATCGCGGGACCAGTTCTCAGGTCGGCGGCGAGCGCGTTTGAGGCGTTGAGTGTCGGCATCATGGCAGGTTCATTCGTCGCCGTGTTAATTCTGTTCATTGTTCCCATCACATTGCTGGGCGCGATTTCACCATTTGCGATCCGTCTATCAGTGGATGATGCGAGCAAGGCTGGTCAAATTTCAGGACAGATTTACGCCACTTCCACTCTCGGCTCATTCATCGGGACATTTCTTCCAACCCTCGTCACCATCCCGACCATCGGCACAACCAAAACATTTTTAGTCTTCGGATTATTTTTGTTATTCGTTGCCCTGGCTGGCTTGGGAAAATTTGCAAGCAGAAATGAAATGCTCAAACTGATCTGGATGCCCATCGCGCTTGCGGTCATCGCAATTCTTTCCGCAGGGCAGGCGCTTAAAAATAATACCGGGCAGGTCTACGAAGCCGAGTCTGCGTACAATTACATTCAAGTGCAGGAGATCAACGGCTTCACGCTTTTGCGTTTGAACGATGGGCAGGGCATTCACTCCATTTACCATCCCGACACGTTGTTTTACAACGGCCCATGGGAGCAATTTTCAGTCGGCCCATATTTTTATGCGAACCGCTCGCCCGATGATGTGCAACGCATGGCGATTGTCGGCCTCGCCGCTGGCACCGCCGCGCGCCAAGCCACAGCCATTTACGGCGAAGACCTTCTCATTGATGGTTTTGAACTCGACGAAGAGATCGTAGAAGTGGGTGAAAAATATTTCGGGTTGAATTTGCCGAACTTGACAGTCCACATCGGGGATGGCAGACTCAATCTGGATCGCAGTCAAAACAAATATGACATCATCGCCATCGACGCGTACCGCCCGCCATACATTCCCCCACACATGACCACGCTCGAATTCTTTGAGATTTGCGCCTCTCACTTAACTGACAATGGGGCGCTGACCCTCAACGTTGGCTCAGTCCCCGGCGACCGCCGCCTGATAGACGGCCTCGCCACCACGATGGCACAGATATTCCCGTCCATTCACATCATGGACATTCCAGGCACGTTGAACACAATGATCTACGCCACCAAACAGCCAACCACAGCTGAAAACTTTTCCTCGAATATGACAAGGCTTGCGCAAGATACAAGTTTGAATCCCCTGCTCGTCACCACCATGGCAACCACATTTGCAAGCATGAAACCCGGCTACCAAACCACCACCGTCTTTACCGACGATCTCGCCCCCATCGAGTGGATCGTCAACGACATGGTTGTCAGCTTCGTACTTCAGGGCGGCCTGGAATTTTTGCGGTAACAACTCACCCGTCATTGCGAGCCGCGCTCTTGCTTTTTGCGGCGAAGCAATCCCTTTCGCCATATTAGATAGGACTTACGCAAGACCACAAGAACTGCCGCCAATTCGCGGCTAAAGATTTTGAACTACGTAAGTCCTGTTAGAGATTGCTTCGGGCGGAAAAATACCGCCCTCGCAATGACAAGAAAAAGAATCATGAAACTCAACCTACCCAATATCCTCTCCTATCTCATCTCCCTTCTCACCCCTCTCGCCCTGATCGGGCTGGCATTGCGCATTCTCCTCACACCGATTTTCTACAGCATTGAATACAACATGCCCTACTTCCCGGCAGACGAATACGGCTTCACCAAAGCTGACCGCTTGCAATGGGCTCCCTATGCCGTTGAGTATCTCGTCAACAGCGCGGACATTTCCTACCTCGGCGACTTGAAATTCCCGGGCGGCGCTCCACTTTATGGAGAACGCGAGCTTAGTCACATGGCCGATGTCAAAGGCGTGGTGCAGGGAGCGCTGCGGGTTTGGTATATTGCGCTCGTAATTCTCATAATCCTCGCCTTTCTGGCAAGGAAGGGAAACTGGCTTCCCCAATATCTGGCAGGTCTCCACCGCGGCGGCTGGTGGATGATCGGCCTCGCCGTTTCGCTTGGCTTCATTGCGGGTGCGGGTATCCTGCTCAACCCTGATATTTTCTGGGCGTTCTTCTCCTGGTTCCACAGCCTCTTCTTTGAAGGAGACTCCTGGCTCTTCTTTTATTCAGACACCCTCATTCGTCTCTTCCCCATCCGCTTCTGGCAGGATGCATTTTTAGCGGCCGCGGCGCTTTCGTTGGGTGGAGGCCTGGGGCTGGCTCTTGGGTTAAAACACAAACCTTCGGTCTCAACAAGTGTATAATTCCATAATAAGGAAAAAAACATGGCTTTATCATTAGAAAACAAAGTTGCATTAATCACCGGTGGCTCACGTGGAATTGGCCGCGCCATCGCCCTTGAACTAGCCGCCCGCGGCGCGTCAGTGGTTGTCAACTACAACAAATCCCCTGAATCCGCTGGGGAAGTTGTTAATAAAATCAAGGAAGCAGGCGGAAAAGCAGCCGCCCATCAAGCAGACGTTTCCGATTTCAAACAAGCCGAAGCCCTCGTCAAATTCACGGTCGAGACCTTTGGCGACTTGAGCATCCTCGTCAACAACGCTGGCATCACCCGCGACCAACTCATTATGATGATGCCCGAAGCAGACTGGGACGCCGTCATCAACACCAACCTCAAAAGCGCCTTCAACTGCTCGAAAGCCGCCGTCAAACACATGATGCGCAAACGGGTCGGGCGCATTATCAACATTGCATCTGTCGCCGGGCAGATGGGCAACCCCGGGCAGACGAATTACTCCGCATCCAAAGGCGGGCAGATCGCCTTCACAAAAGCCCTTGCGCGTGAAGTTGCCGCGCGCAATATCACCGTCAATGCCATTGCGCCAGGTTTTGTGGATACGGAAATTCTCGACGCCATGACACCCGAAACCCTCGCAGCCGCCCTCAAAATGGTACCGCTCGCACGCAAAGGCAAACCCGAAGAGATCGCCTACGCTGCCGCATTTCTCGCCTCCGACGAAGCCGCCTATATCACCGGCCAAGTTCTCGGCGTGGATGGCGGCATGGCGATGATGTAATTATAAAAAAAAACAGAGCTAGTAAAAAGAGACTAGTGACTAGAGACTAGTGACTAGAGACTAATAACTAGTCTTCAATCCCCAGTCTCTAGTCTCTCTTCTCTCTTCTTTCTCTCACCAACAAGGAGCAGCCATGTCCGAAACCACTCAAGGCAAAACAACCGTATCGCCTGAAGTATTAACCACCATTGCACGCCTCTCTGCATTGGGCGTACCCGGCGTCAGCAGGCTCGCACCTGTTACAGGCGGAGTGAATCGCTTCTTCAAACGGGGAACAGGCGATGGGGTCCGCATTGAAACGGAGGAAAATACCGTTTACGTGGATATGCACCTCATCCTCCAGGAAAATGTCAACATCCGCGAAGTCAGCCGCAACGTTCAGCAGAATGTGACGCGCGCCATCCAGGAAATGGTTGGCATGGATGTTGGCTACGTCAACATCCACATCGAAGATATCGATTACGAAGACAGCGAGGCTTGACCATGAAACCCCGAACCAGGGCGCGCTCCATCGCCCTGCAAGTATTGTACGAAACTGATATTGCAGACAGCCATCTTCCAGGCGACGTATTGAAAACGCGCCTGGAAGATACTTTGCTTTCGGACGACCTCGCCGAATTTGCAAGAAAAATCATCTTCGGCGTGCTACCCCTTCGGCAGGACCTCGACCAGTTGATATCAAAATACGCACCCGAATGGCCGTTGTACCAGATCGCCGCCATTGATCGCAACATTTTGCGAATGGCCTTTTGGGAATTTGCAGTCTCGCGTGAAACGCCCGTAAAGGTTGCCATCAACGAAGCGGTGGAACTGGCAAAACTATACGGCTCCGATTCCGCGCCGCGCTTTGTCAACGGCGTATTAGGCACGCTCGCAGACCACGAAAATGAAATCCACCAGATCATAAAAAATAGAATCAATCACGAAGCAAAACTGGAATCATAGCCCATGGAAATCCTCGGCGTTGGAATGTCTGAACTTGTTTTCATTATTATTATTGCGTTGATCGTGCTTGGCCCAAGAGACATGCAAAAAGCGGGCAAGACCATCGGCAAATGGCTGCGCAGCATCGTCACCTCTGATGGATGGAAATTTTTTCAGCAGACTTCACGCGAACTGCGAACCTTGCCAAACAAATTGATCCGCGAAGCAAATGAAGAGATAAGCCAGATTAACTTTATCGGGAATCAAGTCGGGAAGGAAATCAACAACGCCTCGAACCTGACGCCGCAGCGGATTCACACCCCAAACATGCCGCCACGCTCCCAGCCTTATACCGCTACTTCCACACCGGCAGAGACAACTAAAAACGCAGATACTCCCCCCACCCCCGAACGGGAAGAAAACGAAAGCGGCCAGCAAAACGATGCGTAAATTTTTCATGGGCTTGTGGCAGGTGGTGACCTTTCCCTTCCGCCTTGTCTTTAATATTATTACGTTTCCGTTTCGGATAGTGTATCGATTTCATAAATTTCTCAATACCGAACCGGACGAACGCCCGCTGGCCGATGTCTTCGTTGACTTGACGAGCAACAACGACACCCGCCAGATGCTGTGGGATCAGATCGAAGCCTTGCGGATGCACATCCTGCGGGCTGTGGTTGTACTTTCCATTGCCGTCATCGCCGCCTTTTGGGTGGCGCAGGATGTGATGGAATTCCTCGCCATTCCCGTGGAGGGGTTGGAAAAACTGCAAGCCATCCAGGTGACGGAAGAGATCGGCGTTTTCATGCGCGTTTCCATGACCGTTGGAATTGCCGTGGCCTTTCCATACATTGCCCTGGAAGCATGGCTTTTTGCTGCGCCAGGCCTGAGACCGCGCGAGAAAAAATTTGGATTGGTGGGAATTCCGTTTGCCACCCTGCTTTTTCTCACAGGCATGGCCTTCACCTATTATGTGATGCTCCCCACTGCGCTTCCCTTCCTGGGGAGTTTCACCGAGATCGCGCAGTTCTGGTCGGCGCGAGAGTATTTTACATTTGTCACAGGTTTGATGATCTGGATCGGCGTCTTCTTTGAGTTTCCGCTGGTTATTTTTGTGCTGTCATCCATGGGATTGGTACAGCCGAAATTCCTGGCCGAGCAGTGGAGGCTGGCCGTGGTTATCATTGCCATCCTCGCCGCCGCCGTCACGCCCACCATCGACCCGGTCAACATGGGGCTGGTGATGCTGCCCATGATCTTGCTATACTTTATCAGTATCGGTTTGAGTTACATCGCCTACGCCGGGCGAAAACGAGAGAATGCCGGGGATGAAGTCGATGCTGATGGCGAGCCAGCAGGATAGGGCGGCGCGCGAAGCGAACGTCATATCCGAGGAGAGAGAATGAAAAGGCAACCCTTATTATCCCGCCATGTGATCGCCGTGGCGGTTCTGCTTGTCTTCGTTGGGCAGGCTTGTACTTTATCGTTATTTAATTCCAACCCATCCACACCAAAGCCGGGAGAAGTTGTTCCATCCGCCACGCCGCCGGCCATGGCGCAGACGAATTTCACCGTCACCCTGCCTGAGCCGCTTCAAGCCAATGAGACTCTTACCATTATCGTGATGGATGAGATCACCGGGCTTTCGCTAAACCCTGTTGAATACCCGATGAGCGCGCGCGACTCGTTGACTTACACAGCAACCTTGCCGCTGCCCTATAACTCGGTTGTGAAATATCGGTATGGACGCCGCGGCGCGTCCATTGCCGTGGAAGATACCACCCTTGGCGCGGCCATTCGTTATCGAATGCATTTTGTAGCAGGGCCTGGCGACGTGCGCGACATCGTTGCAGATTGGGGGGATAAATCCTTTTCGCGCCCCACGGGCATTATTCTGGGACAGGTCTTCAACCTGGATACAGGCGCGCCCCTGCCGAACATGCTGGTGACGGCTGGCGGCGTTCAGCACATCACCGACTCGCTGGGGCGCTTTGAATTAAACGGTTTACCCATTGGCACGCACAACCTGCTGGCCTACAGCCCAGACGGGATGTACCAGCCGTTTGAACAGGGCGCATCCGTGGGCGATGGACAAACAACCATCGTTGACCTGCGTGTGAAAGCGGTGAAACTTGTAAGCGTTACGTTTATGGTTTCCGTGCCTGCCTCCACGGTGCCGGGTGTGCCGGTTCGTATTGCCGGCAATTTATTGCAACTGGGCAACACCTTCGCAGACCTGCAAGGCGGAGTGAACACAAGCACAGACCGTATGCCCATCCTCAGCCTGCAAGCGGATGGCCGCTACGCAGTCACGCTCGGCCTGCCGGCAGGCGCACACATTCAGTACAAATATACTCTCGGCGATGGTTTTTGGAATGCAGAACATAAGGCAGATGGTCAATGGCTGATACGTGAATTCATTGTTCCAGAGCAGGACCAAACCATTCAAGACGCCGTCATCGCATGGTCGGTCGGCGATTCGGCCCCCATCCTTTTTGAAACCACCATCCCGTCGGTCACCCCGCCCGGAGATATTATTTATATTCAATTCAATGTCAGGGGATGGATGGAGCCCATCCCCATGTGGCCGTTGGGAAACAATCGCTGGGCCTATAAATTGTACGGCCCGCTTAATTTCCTCGGCTCGTTTTCCTATCGCTATTGCCGCAACGGACAATGCGGCAGCGCAGACGACGGGCAAACGGTTGGCTTTGCACCCACCGGCAGACAGGCGCAAACCAGCCTGCTCGCCCAGGATTTGCAGGATACCGTTGGAATATGGAAATGGTTTGAAAACCCGGAGCCAACCACCCTGGTTGGGGCAAACATCACGGCGCGCGCAAATGGTTTTGTTGCGGGCGTTGAATTTCAACCAACCTATCGCCCGAACTGGTCCTACTACGCACCGCAGGCCTTCGCAAATACACAGGCGCTTGGCTCCAATCTGGCTGTGATTACCCCAACCTGGACGTACACCAGCGTTTCACCTCTGCGCTTTGCCACCGTCCAAGGCCAGGATCCGCTCTGGATTGATTCCGCGATCATGATTTCGCAAGCCCGCGCTTTGGGACTAAACGTTGCCCTCTTCCCGACTCCCAACTTCCCCGCCAATGCGGACGCATCCACGCCTCCTTCTTCAAACTTTTGGCTGGGCGCTCCACGAGATGCACAGTGGTGGCTGACGTGGTTTACCCGCTACCGCGCATTCGCCGTCAACTATGCAGACCTCGCCTCCCAAACCGGCGCGCAAACCCTCATCCTCGGCGGTGACTGGATAATCCCCGCAACCCCCGGCGGAACCCTGCCCGATGGCAACCCATCCAACGCGCCCGCGGATGTGGAAGCGCAATGGAAAGCCATCATCGCCGATGTGCGGACTCATTTCAAGGGACAGATATTCTGGGCCATGCCATTCACACCCTCTGCCGTCGCCACCCCGCTGAATTTTCTGCAGGATGTAGACGGGGTTTACCTGCTCTGGTCTGCGCCGCTCGCCGCAAATCAAACCGCCACCAAGGCAGATTACGCCGCCGAAGCCGGTCGGCTTTTGGATAACGAAGTTGCGCCGCTGGCCTCCCTGCTCAACAAACCGCTCATCCTCGCTGTAAAATATCCATCCGCCGCAGGCGCGGTCACCGGTTGTGTATCTGATGGAAGCGGCAAATGCCTCGACTGGAATGCCCTGAACAGACCGAACGCCGATATCAACAACGTCAGCCTCAACCTTCAACATCAGGCAGATATTTACGAAGCCATTCTCATCGCCGTAAATGGAAGGCCGTGGGTCTCCGGCTTCATCACCCGCGGATATTACATGCCGGCGGCCTTGCAGGATAAATCTTCCTCCATCCACAGCAAACCCGCCGCGGATATTCTGTGGTATTGGTTCCCAAGGCTGCTGGGCAAGATCAAATAGTAAATCGTCAAACTCACTAACAAAATCTGCAGGTTATCAGGAGAATTGTGCTGACGTATCTGTAGATTTATATACAGGGCTTTCGCTCAACCTTACTTTTCCATGTCACCCTCCCGAAGGACATCGGGAGAATGACAAGCGAAAGTTCTAATATTTTTTTTCACCGGAGGAGTTATGAAAAAAGCAGGCAGGTTGATCGGAAAGGTTCTAATCGGGGGGCTTATTCTTGCGCTCATTACAGCAACGGGAGGAGCTTTCTATTTTAAAAGCTATTTGCCAAATACCGTGGCAAAAGAATCCTTCCCACAAATCGACGGGGAAATTAAAGTAGATGGTCTCGACTCAAAAGTGGATATTTATCGTGACGGCATGGGCATTCCCCATATTTATGCCAGCACATCGCACGATCTGTTCTTCGCGCAGGGCTACGTCCACGCGCAGGATCGGTTCTGGCAAATGGACACCTGGCGGCACATCGGCGCGGGGCGTGTTTCAGAGATGTTCAGCTCTCAAGTGGACACCGATAAGTTCCTGCGCACCCTCGGCTGGGCTGAAATTGCTCAAAAGGAATACGATGCGCTCGAACCGCAATACAAAGCCATGGTCGAATCATACACCGATGGTGTAAATGCCTATCTCAAGGATCATGACAAGGAAGCCTTGAGTCTGGAATATGCAGTCCTCGGCTTGCTCAATGCCGATTACAAGATCGAATCATGGACTCCCTCCAACACCCTCACCTGGGGCAAAATGCTGGCCTACGATCTGCGCGGCAACATGGATGAGGAAATCAAGCGCGCCATCCTGCTCAAGAACCTCACGCCCGAACAGGTGGACGAACTCTTCCCAGCCTATCCTGAAGATCATCCTGTGATCGTCAACAAGATCGGCGATGGAAGTTCTGCGCTCACAAATCCAACGGCGCTCACCGCTGAAATTTCCAGTGAAATGCTCGACGTGCTCTATCGCAACGTCACCTTGCTCGATGAATTGATGGGACCCTTTGATAGCGGAGTCGGTTCCAACTCATGGGTTATCGGAGGCGCGCTCACAACCACGGGTACGCCGCTGCTCGCGAACGATCCGCATCTTGCGATTCAAATGCCTTCGATCTGGTATCAAATCGGCTTGCATTGCAAACCAAAGAATGCAGACTGTCCGTATGATGTGGCAGGCTTCTCGATGGCTGGCGTACCCGCCGTCATCATCGGTCACAACGACAAGATCGCCTGGGGCTTCACCAATCTCGGTCCCGACGTAATGGATTTATACATCGAAAAAATAAATCCTGAAAATCCCAACCAATACGAAGTCAATGGGGAATGGGTCGATTTTGAAATCCGCAAGGAAATCATCAAGGTCGCGGGCGGCGATCCCATCGAAATGGACGTCCGCATCTCACGGCATGGACCCGTCATCTCCGAAGTGTTCGGCGTCCTCAAAAACGAAGGCGACCCCGAAGATGAAAAATTCATTCCATTCAAAGATAATGTTGGCATCGAACTCCCTGCGCAATATGCCATCGCCCTCAAGTGGACAGCCTTCACCGTATCCAGTTCCTTTGTCGCGCCGTGGATGTTGAACACCGCCGAAAACTTCGAACAATTCCGTGAAGCCGCGCGCACCGCAAAGGTTCCCTCACAAAATCTGGTCTACGCGGATATCGAAGGCAACATCGGCTATCAAGCGCCCGGTGATATTCCCATTCGCAAAAACGGCGATGGCACGATTCCCGTTCCCGGCTGGACCGACGATTACGAATGGACAGGCTATATCCCATTCGACGAATTGCCCTACACCTACAACCCCGTCGAGGGTTACATCGCCACCGCCAATAATCAAGTGGAGCCGCGCGATTATCCCTATCTTATTTCCACCGATTACGATCTCGGCTATCGCGCCAACCGCATCGCGGATATGATCGAAAATGCTCCCGGCAAAATTGACATCGCTTACATCCAAAAGATGCAGGGCGATAATTACGATGGCGGCGCGGAATACGTCCTGCCCCATCTTTTGGGGATGAAGTTCAGCGCTTCGAATCTGACCGATGGGCTTGCCACGCTAAAGAACTGGGACTACCAAGCCTCAGCCGATTCCACGCCCGCCGCCGTCTATGAAGTCTTCTGGAAGAATCTCCTCATCGACACCTTTAACGATGATCTCCCCGAAAGATACTGGCCGGGCGGAGGCGCGCCCTGGTTTGAAATCGCACGCAAGATCGTGGACGAACCGAACAGTTTTTGGTGGGACGATAAAACCACAACCGATATCGTTGAAACTCGTGACGACATCTTCGCCCGCTCCTACGAAAAAGCCATCGCTGAATTGGAAGAGACACTAGGCAAAGACATCTCCAAATGGAGATGGGGCGACCTGCACACATCCACCTTCGAAAATGGCACGTTGGGAAAATCAGGCATCTTCCTTATCGAAGACCTTTTCAACCGCGGACCTTTCGCGACCAGCGGCGGCAAATCCATTGTCAACGCGACAAACTGGAATCCAAACCTGGGCTATGGAGTGACCAACGTCCCCTCCATGCGCCAAATCATAGATTTGGGCAACCTGAACAATTCCATCACCGTTCACACAACTGGGCAATCAGGCCACGCCTACAACACACATTATGACGACATGGCTTCTTTATGGGCTGGCATTCAGTACTATCCCATGTGGTGGGAGCAGGAATCCATTATCAATGACAGCGAAGGGCATTTGCAGTTGGTACCGTAAAAGCAGTTGAATGTTGAAAGTTAGAACGTCCCGAAGGTCGAGTTGAGCTTATTAACTGACCTTACGCACGGAAGAACTCTTTGCCGAAAATTTTAACGCCAAGCCGCAAAGNNTTGCGTTAGATGTTTTGGGCAAGTATCCCACCCTGCAGAGCGGACTGCGTAAGGTGAGTTACTAATTCACTTTACGCACTACCCGTGATTCCCTCCCGAAGGACATCGGGACGATGTGAGCGGAGCGAAGGGTCTCTGGGATAGTCGTAGAGACCCTTCGCTATCGCTCAGGGCGACATGCCCCAAAATACACAAAACTGCGTAAGGTGAGTTATTTAGTCATCTTTCAAAACCTTCGGGACGGTTTTTTTATTTTCAACGCCACCCATCCTCCAGCCAGTACGCCCAGATAACTTGCCAGCAAATCCACGAGGTCGAAGGTGCGGGCCGAGAAAAATTGCTGCGAGTATTCTTCGAGGGCGATGCCGAGGGCGAGGATCAAACCCACTGAAAGAGTCACCCAGCTGCGAGATTTGGAAGGAAGCGCGGAGAGAAATGTTCGGGTGATGAAAAATGTCAAGAGGCCGTAGAGGATGAAATGTCCGAGCTTGTCCCCATTTTTAAAATCATAGATCGAACGAATGAAAGGCGGAATGTTTCCATTATCGGCAAGGACGGTAATGGCGATGATGAAAGCAAAAAATAGAACGCTGATGTATTTCATAAAAAAAGGGCCGGGCTGAAACCCGACCCAAAATTTTACAATGGAGCGGCGATTACGCCTGCTTCATTTCCGCTTTCGTTTCTTTTCTCGCCTTCCACCACTCGAACACCATTGGCAGAATGGAGACCAGAATAATGACGATGATCACGTATTCAAAGTTATCCTTCATGAATGGGATGTTGCCAAACAGATAGCCCGCGAAGGTGAAGAGCAGGACCCAGACCACGCCGCCGACGATGTTGTAGGTGATGAAATAACCGTAGGTCATCTTTCCAATGCCAGCCACGAAGGGCGCAAAGGTGCGGACGATGGGGACGAAACGCGCGAGGAAGATGGCTTTGCCGCCATGCTTCTCGAAAAATGCGTGAGTCTTGTCGAGATATTCCTTCTTGATCCACTTGATGTTGTAGGCGCGTTCGCCCAGATAATGGCCGATGGAGTAATTGACGGTGTCGCCGAGGAAGGCTGCACCGATCAAAAGACCGACTAACAGCCAGATATTCAATGACCCTAAAGCCGCGAACGTGCCTGCTGCGAACAGGAGCGAATCGCCAGGCAGAAATGGCATCACCACGAGGCCGGTTTCCACAAAGATCACCGCGAACAAAATGCCATACGTCCATGTACCGTAATCAGTAATGATCTGGGCAAGGTACTCATCCAAATGCAGGAAGAGATCGATAAAGCCGCTTAATATTTCCATATTTTTACTCACTTTCAGAATTTAGTAATTGACAGTCACCGCAACATAGCTGGTGACTGTCAATTTTTATGCAACGGGCGGGGATTATACACCGCTTTCGTTTTTCGGCTTGATGCGGCTAAACCAATCTCCGCCTGCCAAAAGGAGAATGCTNNATGCTGACCCACTGCCCGAGCGCGAAACCCAGAATGCTGAGGCCAAGATACATCAACAGGCGCAGGCCGCCGCCTTCACGGAAGATGTGAAAGATAAACCCGATCAACAGGGCAATCACCAGCCCAAGCAGAACGACTGGAAGCTGCATTTTTATTTACGGTTTGAGATACTTCGCAAAGAAATCCGTAATGGCGTTGTAGCAGGTGACGCGGTTTTCGTACTTCAACACGTCATGGCCTTCATCTTCAAAGACCAGCAATTCCAGCTTCTTGCCTTTGGCTTTCAACTGCTTCACAAGGTCTTCCGACTCTGCCGCAACCACGCGTGGATCGTTACGCCCCTGAATGACCAGCATCGGCGCAGACATTTTATGAAGATGGGTCTTCGGCGAGCGTTCGATCAGGTCGGCTCTTTCATCGGGCTTGGCAGGGTCGCCGATGGCGATCTTGAAATACGGCTTCCACGTTTCGGGGATGCGCTCGGAGAATGTGATCAAATCATACGGGCCGAACATATCACAGGAGGCTTTCCACAGGTTCGGATGCAATCCCGCCTGCATCAAGGTCATGTAGCCGCCGTAGGAACGGCCAACCACCGCCGCGCGTTTGACATCCACACGCTTGTCTTTCGGCAGAACCTTCGTCATCGCATGGACGTGGTCGAGGCGATCCTGACCGCCCCAGTCGCGGTCTACGTGCTTGACATACTTCAATCCATAACCTGTGGAGCCGCGCACGTTCGGCACGAAGACGGCAAATCCGCGCAGGGTGAGATATTGGATCAACGGCATCGAGAACCATGCGAAGTCCGGGCGTTCCTGTCCCTGCGGCCCGCCGTGGATGTAATAGACAACAGGGCGCGCGCCTTTGAATCCCAAAGACTTGGCAGGCAGATACATCCGCGCCGAAACGCGCAAACCGTCATGCGAGATAAACGAAGCATCTTCGCCTTTCGAGAGGTGCGCGTCTGGAATGCCAAGGATTTTTTCATTGGTGTGCAATGAAAGATCGTTGCGCTTCGAGCCTTCGATCATATAAATTTGGGTTGGCGAGGTGGCGGTGGAAAACGAGAAGGTGAACACATCTTCAATGGCGTCGTAATCCATGTGTTCCAACATACCGCCGTCGAAGGGTTCCTGCCCAACCAAAACATACTTGAGATTCATGACGAGTTTCGCTTCGTCAAAAATCCCTTCGTATGCCCAGGAGCAGGCGTCAATATTGAAAGTGACAAGATAACGGTCATCTTTCAGGTGGACGATGTTTTCCATCTCACCCACACCCGTGTGAGCCACGCCCTTCAACTTAATCGGTTGTATCTCACCAGGCTTCTTGAGGTTGATATAGCCAAGCCCGAACGTATCTTCAAAAACTGCGCTGGTTACAATCGTGCCTTTACCGCTTGGGGAATACACGGCATTGCCAAGTCCATTCAACGGAACCTGCTCGCCTGCCTTGCGCTTTTCCAGAGGCTTGCCATACAAGAGAGTCTTCTTGCCCTTCATCCACGAGTACAGAACACTGTCACCCACTCCATAACCTGTGCCAAGCAAAAGTTTGGAATGATCTTTGCTATACGCCGAAACACCGAAGCCCCACTCGCTTTCGGCGATCTTTGTCAGTTTGCCAGTTTTCAGATCACCGCGATACGTTTCATTCATGGGCTTGTCGCGACGTTCAGCAAACAAATATACAACGGCCTTGTCGCGGTCACATTCGCCGAGATGCACGCGGTAATTCTTGAAGAAGTTATTGAAGGCAGGCTCAGGGAAACCCCCATCCAGCGAGACCATCATCGGCTGATAATTTTCATCGCCGTTATTGTCGACCATCACCAGAATTTTTTCCAATTCAGGAAAAACATAAAACGAATGTCCGCCAATCAAATGCGGATTCTGCAAGGCGATATTCGGCGGTAGCAACGGCTCAGGCACACTGCCGCCGTAGAACATGGCATACAAACTCAAGTGGCCTGAAAGGTTGCTTAAAAAGTACACGCGCTCATCCGCAAATTGCGGCACAACGAACAAACGGGCAGACATCAGTGACTCAATTCGATAGTTCATGGGAAATCCTCTCTTAATGAAATTTGATTGTTCCTACTTTGTTAACTTAATTCACAGACTGGCTACACGCAGAGAATTTTAGGTAATGATCCCGCCACCGATCATCACCTCGCCTTGATAGAAGACTGCCGCCTGACCTGCCGTGGCGTCTCGAACAGGCGCATCAAACTTAACTGACACTTGTCTCTCTTCCATTGGGCTGACCAACGCCTCAATCTCTTTCGCCGTGTAGCGGATCTTCACTTCTGCTCGGAATGGTTCGTTTGGCGTTTCGCCGTTCAGCCAGTTGACATCACGCGCGATGATTTCGGTCACACCAAGTTCGTCATGTGTGCCGACAACCAGCGTGTTGCGTGTTGCGTGTTTCGTAATGACGTAAAGCGGCAAGGGCGAGGCAACACCAAGTCCCTTGCGCTGGCCGATGGTGTAGTTCGCCAATCCATTGTGTTGACCGATCACCTTGCCATCGCGAGTTTCGATGTTGCCAGGCTGGAGCATTTCGGCAGCGTTGCGTTGGAGGAAGTTACGATAATCGTCTCCAGCGAGGAAACACAGGTCTTGAGAATCTGCTCTCGAAGCAGTCGGCAGGCCAAAGTCCGCAGCGAGGCGTCTTATTTCGGGCTTGGGATACTCCCCCACCGGAAAAAGCGCATGGGCAAGCTGATCCTGTTTCAAGACATGAAGAACATAAGATTGATCTTTGGAATGATCCACAGCGCGGAGCAGGGTGCGTGTTGCGTGGTGCGTCTGCATTCCGCCTTCTGCATTCCGAATTCTAACGTAATGTCCTGTCGCCATAAACTCTACGCCGAGAGCCAGCGCATGATTAAGCAAGAACGTCCAGCGGATCTGACGGTTGCATATCAAACACGGATTTGGCGTTTCGCCGCGCGCGTACCCATCCAGAAAATACTGCACAACGGTTTCCTTGAAAACATCTTTTGCATCAATGACATAAAAGGGAATTTCAAGAATGCCCGCCACGCGCCGCGCCTGCGCCATCGCATCGGGTGTACAGCAGCGGTTGGAATCCTCTTTGCCAGGTTCAGACCACAGCCTCAGCATCATGCCAGTGACGTCATACCCCTGCTGTTTGAGCAACGCCGCCGCAACGGATGAATCCACGCCGCCAGACATGGCGACAACAACTTTCTCTTTTGCCATTATGAAGGCGATTATAAACCACTTGCATCCACACCTTAGTTAATGTATATTCGATGAAACATTCTGCTCACATCGTCCTGATGTCCTTCGGGAGGGAATCATGAGTGGCGCGTAAGGTGAGTGAGAAAAAGAGGAGAGAAGTATGCCAACCACGGCGGATTTTATTATTGAGAACGCAAAAATCTTCACCAGTGACGAGAAGAAGCCGCACGCACAGGCTTTGGCTGTAAAAGGCAATCGCATCATTTTTGTGGGAACGAGCGAAGAAGCAAAAGAATACAAGAATTCAGCCACGCGAGTTGTGGATGGGCAGGGACGCACCGTGACCCCCGGCTTCATCGACTCGCATTTTCATTTATTGTGGGGTTCCATTTCGATGGGCGGCGCGCAGTTGTATGANNGCCCGTTTATATCAACGCATATGATGGGCATACTTCGTGGGCGAATACGAAGGCTTTGGAAATAGCGGGTATTTTACAGCCCGGTGTGGAAGCTCCCGGCGTCGGCACAATCGTGCGTGATGAAAACGGACTTGCTACAGGTGAACTTCGTGAGACAGCGATGGGACTCGTTTCTGACTTGATCCCCGAAGCAAGTGATACCCGCAAGCGCGAACTGCTCAAGATGACCATCCAAAAGATCAATGCAACGGGCGTGACAGGCGTCCACAACATGAATGGGGACATGGAAGAGATGATGGTGTATGCCGCGCTCGAAGATGCGGGCGAACTGACGTTGCGCGTGTATGTTCCATATCACATCAAACCTGAAACAACAGAAGAGATGGTCAAAAAGGAAGCCGCTGAAATGGCGAAGGTGCAGGGAGACTTTGCGCGCGGCGGCGCGGCAAAATTCTTTATGGACGGCGTTTGGGAATCCTACACGGCGCTCAACATCGAGCCGTATGCGGATAACCCCGAAGCCAAACCCGATGGTATTTATTCGCTCGAACATTTCACCCGCATGGCAGAGTTATGCGACAAGATGGGCTTGCAGATCTTCGTCCATTGCTGCGGGGATGGTGCAGTGAGGCGAACGCTCGATGGGTACGAAGCAGTTCAAAGGTCAAATGGGAAGCGGGATAGTCGTCACCGCATCGAGCATATCGAGGTGATCCATCCCGATGATATTCCNNTTTAGCATTAAGGAGGGCGATGTCTGGCCTGCGCGCGTCGGCGAAAAACGCTGGCCGCTTTCATTCGCGTGGCGTGATATAAAAAACGCAGGCAATAGTATTGCCTTTGGCAGTGACTGGCCCGTTGCGCCCTACGACCCGATGATCAACCTGCACGTGGGCATGAACCGCGAGAAATGGAATCCTGACAACCCTGACCAAACCTTAACTTTGGAAGAGCTTATCATCGGTTACACCCGCGATGCGGCTTATGCTGAATTCAAAGAAAATGAAAAAGGCCAGATCAAGGAAGGCTACCTTGCAGATCTGGTTTTGTTCTCGCATGATCTGTTCGCTTTGAAGCCCGAGGATATGATGACTGCGAAACCTGTCATGACGGTTGTGGATGGCAAGGTTGTGTTTGAGGCGTAATAAATTTCGTCCTTGCGAGACGGCGCTTTTCCGTCGAAGCAATCTCCGTTACAAACAACGAGATTGCTTCGGGAAGAACACCCTCGCAATGACGAATGACAGGAATTAACCAATGACTACCTATGCCATTCGCCGCGTATTACAAACTATTCCAATACTTTTTATCATCAGCGTGCTGCTCTTCATCATGGTGCGTTCCGCGCCGGGCGGGCCATTAACTGCCGCGCGCAGAAACCCCAACATCTCGAAAGAGCAGATCGAAATATTGGAAGAAAAGCTTGGGCTGAACGACCCGCTGCCTGTGCAATATGGGCGTTGGATGGGCGCCATGCTTAATGGCGATATGGGCGAATCGATCAAGTTCCGCCGCCCGGTTTCCGAGATGATCAATGAACGCATTCCAAACACATTGCTGCTGGTTGGTATTTCATTTCTTGTCACTCTTTTGATCGCAATCCCCATTGGGATCTGGTCGGCGCGTAAACCATATTCCATCTTTGACTACGCAGTCACCACGGTCACATTCATCGGGCAATCCATCCCCGTCTATTGGCTGGGGCTTGGGCTGATCGTTATTTTTTATGTGATGTTAAAAAATCCAATCACAGGCGAGCCATTCTTCCCCGTTGGCGGGATGAACACGCGCGGCAAGGAAGGCGAATTACTGGATACGCTCTGGCATCTGGTTCTGCCCGTCAGCGCATTAAGTTTGGGTTGGGTCGCGTGGTATTCGCGCTTCCTGCGCTCCAGCATGTTGGATGTGCTGCACGAAGATTACATCCGCACGGCGCGGGCAAAAGGCATGAAAGAGCAAACGGTGCATTACAAACATGCGCTGAGAAATGCCATCCTGCCGCTGGTTACGTTGATTGCGCTCGACCTGCCAAGTCTTTTTGCTGGCGCGTTATTCGTCGAAACCATTTTTTCGTGGCCCGGCATGGGGCGTCTTTTTTGGGACGCGGCCAAGGGACGCGATTATCCCGTTCTGCTGGGCGTGGTGATGATTACAGCCACGCTCATCATTGTTTGCAATATTCTCGCCGACCTTGCGTATGGCTGGCTCAACCCGCAGGTGAAATATGACTGAGTTGACTGTTACGCCTTCGCGCGAGCAAAACATGGCGTGGCTGATCATGCGCCGCTTCTTCAAACACAAACTGGCGGGCATTGCGATTGCAGTTCTTGCGTTTTTAGTATTCGCAGCCGTATTTGCGAATTTGAGTCCATACAGCCCAACCGCGCAGGAACCCACCAACAGTTTTGAAAAACCAAACAGTACACATTGGTTCGGGACTGATGAACTGGGACGTGACGTTTTCTCGCGAATTTTATACGGCGGTCGGGTCTCCCTGACAGTTGGTCTGCTTTCAACTTTCCTTTCCATCGCTGTGGGTGTTTTGGTCGGCGCGTTGAGCGGGTACTTCGGCGGCTGGGTAGACTCTGTTCTCATGCGCATCACCGATGCCTTCCTGACCTTCCCCACCATCTTCGTGTTGATTCTGCTGGGCGCGTTCCTGCGCGAGTTGCAGGTTCCGTGGTTGAAGAACAGCATCGTAGTCGTGATCGTCATCATCGCCGCGCTGTCATGGATGTGGCCTGCCCGTCTCGTGCGCGGACTTTTCCTCGTGCTGCGCGAAAAGGAATTTGTGACTGCCTCGCGCGCGCTGGGCGGAAGCCATGCGCGGTTAATCATTCAGCACATTCTTCCAAATTGCATTGGGCCTATTCTTGTCAGCGGGACTTTGCAAATGGCTTCGGCGATCATCACCGAATCAGGCTTGAGTTATTTGGGATTCGGCGTGCAACCGCCCACACCCACTTGGGGCAGTATTCTTGCCACCGCGCAGAATCAAGTCTTCCGCGCCCCGTGGATCGGATTTTTTCCAGGCTTTATGATCTTCATCACTGTGATGGCGATCAATTACATCGGCGATGGTTTGCGCGATGCGTTTGATCCGTATGTGATCCATACAGAGTAGCAATCTGGAGTCGAACAGCTTGCTGTTCGATCACGGCAGCAAGCTGCCTGACTCCAGAAAAATCAACAAAGGAGAAGAGAGAATGAAACTAAAATTATTTACCCTGTTCGTTGTACTAGGACTCGTCCTCAGCGCGTGTGGAGGCGGGGGGAATGCCCCAGTAACGGAACCAGCCGCGGGCGGAGGTGGAGGCGGAACCGTCACCCTCATCCTGCCGGAAGAGCCGACAACTCTGAATTACTATCTGGCCGATGCCGCCATTGTCCGTCAGGTTGCGGATTCTACATCCATGACCGGGCTTGCTACGGTCGGCGAAAGCGGTGATTTTGTGGCCGTGTTGGCGCAGGAATTGCCTACGCTCGAAAACGGCGGGCTTTCGGAAGATACCCTGACCGTGACGTGGAAGCTGCGCGAAGGATTGAAATGGTCGGACGGTGAGCCGCTGACCTCCGATGATGTGCGCTTCACGATTGAAGTTTTATCCAACCCTGATTCGGGCGCGCTGGTTGGCACCAGCGGGTTTGACTTGATCACGAATGTTGAAACGCCTGATGATTTGACCACCGTGTTGACGTACTCCAGCCCATACCCGGGGTATCTCGATCAATTCGCGTATGGGCTTTTCCCGCGCCATGCCACGGGTGAACCTGCCGATATGGCGAACTGGGAATGGAATCGCAATCCCGTTACGGCTGGCCCATTCATTTTGGATAATTGGGCATCGGGTGAGAGTATTTCACTCACACGCAACCCGAATTATTTTGAAGAAGGCAAACCCTATTTGGACGGGCTGGTCTTTGCGATTGTCCCTGAACCTGCCGCGCAAAGCGCGATGATGTTGAACGGCGAAGCGCAGGTGCATTTGTGGCCCAGTGAATTCAAAGCCGATTACGATGAGTTCCTGAAAGGCAAAGCCCAGCAATACCTCATCCCCGGCATTTGGAACATGGCAATTGACTTCAACTTGAGCGCGCCTTTCGATGGCGACCCATCCGCATCTGCGCCGCATCCCATCCTTGGCGACATTCGCGTGCGTCAGGCCATCGCGCAAGCCATTGATTACCAAACCCTGCAACAAGATGTGTTGCAAGGCGCTGTGGGTGATTCAACCAATCCATTTGCGTATGGCTGGTACAAGTGTGATCTGCCGCGTGCCTTTGGCTACGATGTTGATAAAGCCAATCAATTACTGGATGAAGCAGGCTGGGTGATGGGTGATGACGGCATCCGCGTGGCGAAGGGCGCCATGTACGCAGAGGATGGAACGCGCCTCTCTCTCGAACTGCAAGGGTATACGGCTTTCGATCCGCTGCAACTCACCGAGGAATTCATCGTCGAAAACCTGAAAGCCATCGGGGTCGAAGCGCGCATCCAGAACTATGATTTCTCGATCATCTTCGGCTCGTATGAAGATAACTCTCCGCGCGCTGTGGGCGATTACGACATGCTGATCTTTGATCGTGGCTTCACCACCGAGCCGCAAGGTTACAACTTCGATGCCTATCATTCCTCACGCATTACCACCGCCGAGAATCCCACGGGCGGAAATTACTTCCGCTGGGAAAATGATATTGTGGATGGCGCGCTCGAACGCGCTGGCAGCAGTTTCGATCTCCAGACCCGCAAGGATGCCTACTGTATAGTCGGCTCGGCAGTGATCAACGATCTGCCGCAGGTTTATTTGTATCTCTTCCAGGATAACTACGGCATTGCCGATAGCCTGACGGGATATACCCTCAACACCTGGGGCAGCATGAGTTGGGGCGCGCAGAATTGGAAGTTTAAGTAGATAGGTAGGACTTACGCAAGACCACAAGAACCGCCGCGAATTACACGAATTTTCGCTAATTTCTTAAATAAGTCACCTTACGCGATTTTGAGAAAAGTGATGTCGTTGCGAGCCGCGCACTTGGTTTTAGCGGCGNNGAACAAGAGCGTCCTCGCAACGACATACCATTACTGCGTAAGGTGAGTTAAATAATTCGCGCGAATTCGCGAAATTCGAGGCTAAAAGATTTTGAACTGCGTAAGTCCTACTTAGGTAAACAAGTAGACACGTAAACACAACTTCCCGTTCATGCGAACGGGAAGTTGTCATATTTGTGAACAAGGGGAAAATCCATCTACGTTATAATCCGCCCTCGTTGTGTAAGTGAAAATTAGAAATATAAAAAGGCAGTGAATGGATAAATTCAACAAATTCAAAGCACAGGCAATTATTTTCGACAAGGACGGCACGCTCATTGATTTCGATGCGATGTGGGGCGGCTGGGTGGTTTATCTGGCAGAGCAATTACATCAGGCCAGCGGACTTCAAGTCCGTGAGGCGTTGTCCCTTGCGATGGGCTACGATGAAAGAACGAAAAAAGTCCTAGCACATGGCAAGCTCGCTGTCACACCGATGGCAAAGTTATATACTTTGACCATTGAGGTAATGCAATCGCTCGGTTTAAGTGCAGAGAAAGCGGAAAAGATTGTTGAGACGTGTTGGTGCATTCCAGATCCCGTGGAGCTTGCAAAGCCTTTCACCGATATGCGCGAATTGTTTTACAAATTGCACAGCAAAGGCATAAAAATAGCCATCGCCACCGCAGATGACCGCGCCCCCACCCAAGCCATGATCGAAGCCTTTGACATCGAAGAATATATTTTTACCATGGTCTGCGCGGATGATAAGATACCAACAAAGCCTGCGCCAGATATGGTCCACGCCATTTGCCAGCGGATGAACATTGAACCGTCAAAAGTGATGGTCGTTGGCGACACCATCGCAGACTTGAAAATGGCGCGCGCCGCAGGAGTGGGATTGGCAGTCGGCGTGCTTTCTGGAGTTTCCAATGCAAGAGACCTCGTCCCTTTTGCAGATGTGCTGCTTGAGTCTGTAGAAGAATTGCTGGCTTACTCACCAATGCATGAAGTCAGCAAAGATGAAGCAGGCAACGCTCTTTCAGGACTCAACCCAGAAATTGCGATCTAAACCCTGAAAGCTCGGATTCAAAAGAGCATCCCCATTTTTCGATGGGGATGCTCTTTTACTTCAACAACTTAATCGATCCTGCGCCTCGCTTCGCGAACCAAATCCACAAACTCTTCCATGGCGTCATCGCGATAGAGATATTCGCTGATGCGGCGGGCTTCATCGTAAACATCGTCCATGGAACTTTCTTCCGCCCAGTAACTACCCTTCAAAATCTCGGCATATTCGGCAACCACCACAGCGCGCTGGAAATATGGTTCGGCTTCCTCAAAGTCAAACGCGATCTGACTTGTATCGTAATCCTGCGAGATTTCAACAATCTGATGCGTATCGGGATCTTCCCAGCGCATGAAAACGGTTGCGACCCTGCCACGCGCTTCGGGATACAACTTGACTTCATACAAGGCGGTGACGGAATGCCCCGCGCCGATCTCACCTGCATCCACTTCGTTGTCGCGGAATTGATCATCGTCAACTGCGCGATTTTCGTACCCGACAAGGCGATAACGCATCACGACATCGGTATTGAACTCAACCTGCACTTTTGCATCCAGGGCAATGGTTTGCAGCGTGCCCGTGATCTCGTCAATGAACAGCTTGCGGGCTTCGTCCATATCGTCCACGTAGGCATAGAAACCGTTGCCATTATCGGCGAGCTGCTCCATGAGAGTGTCGTTGTAATTGTCCATGCCGAAGCCGATGGTGGTAAGTGTGACTCCGCGCTCGACGTGGCGATGAATCTCTTCGAGGATGGCGTCCGCCTCTGTCTCGCCG
>CXWL01103394.1_pt2 | contig 31655 bp, 24 predicted proteins | sample 590931 | NCBI WGS metagenome assembly CXWL01 (sample SAMEA3498368, study PRJEB10139) | groundwater metagenome | biome: water well; material: biofilm material | place: Germany | collected 2015-04-27
GACCATCCGCTTTGGCGGCTTGGCTTTCGCCCGTTCTACCTGCTGGCCGCGGTGCTTGCCGCCGTCGCGGTGCCGGTGTGGGTGGCGCAGTACCTCGGCTGGATCAACTGGCCGCGGGTCGGGCTGGGCTGGCACATGCACGAGATGGTGTTCGGCATGGCGGTCGCGGTCATCGTCGGTTTCCTGCTCACCGCGGTGCGCGCCTGGACAGGGCTGTCGACGCCGCACGGAGGCCGCCTGGCGGCCCTGGCCGGACTATGGGTAGCCGGGCGGGTGGCGATGCTGGCGGCGCCGCCCTGGCTGGCCGCGCTGGTCGACCTGGCATTCCTGCCGCTGGCGGCCTGGCCGATGTATCGCGTGCTGCGCGAGGGCGGCAACAAGAAGAACCAGTTCCTGCCGGTGCTGCTGGTGTTGCTGGCGATCGCCAACGCGCTGTACCACGCCACCGTGCTTGGCTGGGTGGCGCTGTCGCCGGTCGCGCCGGTGCAGGGCGCCATCCTGATCATCGTGCTGATCGAATCGGTGATCGGCGCGCGCGTGATCCCGATGTTCACGCGGAATGGCGCGCCCGGCAGCACGCCGGTGGTGCATCCGCGGCGCGATAACGTGGCGCTGGGCCTGACCGCGGCCACCGTGATCGGCTGGATGCTGCCTTTGCCGCCTGCCGCTTTCGCCGGCATCGCCGTCGCGGCGGGATGCGCGGCCATGCTGCGGCTGGCGGGCTGGCAGCCGCAGCGCACCCTCGGCGTGCCGCTGCTGTGGATACTGCACCTGTCGTACGCGTGGATCCCGGTCGGCTTCTTCCTGCTTGCGCTGGCCGCGCTGCACGTCGTCACCGCCAGCGCCGCGTTCCATGCGCTGGCGGTCGGCTCGATGGCCGGCCTGATCGTCGGCATGATGACGCGCACCGCGCTCGGCCACACCGGCCGGGCGCTCAAGGCCGGCGCCGCTGAAATAGCGATGTACTGGCTGATCCAGCTCGGCGCGCTGGCGCGCTTGTGCGCCGCGCTCGGTCCCGACGCCGCGCGCGCCGCCTGCCTGGCCGGCGCGGCGCTGGCCTGGTCGCTGGCGTTCGCTCTGTATGTCGTGGTGTATGGCCCGCGCCTGTGGCAGGCGCGCATCGACGGCAAGGAAGGCTAGGCAGCTACCCCGACCGTCAACGTGGCGACGTAGCCGGCGGCGGCGCTGCCGGTGACAGCCGCGATTTGCAGCGCGGTGCCGTCGCTGAACACGTTGTCGGTGGCGTAACTGATCGCCGCCAGGTTGCGCGCGCTGGCCGCGTAGCCGCTGGCGGTGTAGGCGTCGGCCAGGGTCGCGCTGGGGAAGCCGAACTGCGAGGTCTTGATGCGGTTCGCCGCCGCGGTGGTTTTGGCCAGTGCCGGATACACCTCGAAGTGCACGTGCGGCATGCGGCCCGGATAGCAGCCGGGGAACACGGTGGTGAACGTCAGCGCGCCGCTGGCGTCGGCTACCTGTACGCCACGCAGGTAGTTTTCGCCGGCGACGGCGCTGGTGTACATCGAATACTGGCCATCGCGGTCGCAGTGCCACAGGTAGACGGCGGCGCCGGCCAGCGGCAGGCAGCCATTGCCGACGCTGACCAGTTGCAGCCTGATGACCAGCGCGATGCCGGCGGCGATACCGGTGGCGCCGGCGATGCTGGCGCGGATATCGCTGCGTACGATGCCGGCCAGGATCAGCGCGTTGGCGACGCCGTTGACGTTGTTGTTGGTGCCGTCGCCCGGATAAGGTCCGCCGGTTTCTTCCGGGATGACGGCGCAGGTCGTGCCCGATGATTCGGTGGCCATTGTGGCGCCCCTCGTCACCGCGGCGGTGCTGCCGCCGCCGCAGCCGGCCAGCGGCAGCGCCGCGGCGCCGGCGAACAGCCAGCGCATCGACTGGCGCCGGCTGGCAGTCATGCTCAACATGGTCTCGATATCCTCCGCGAGGCTGTGTTCGTCGTTGTTCATGTTCGATCCTTTTCGGGTTACGGACGCGGTTCGCGGCGCGGGCGCTGCTCGGCGGCCTGGCGGCGCTGTTCCGGCGAAAGCAGTGCATAGATCTGTGCATCGGCACGGGCCTGCTGCAATGCGATCGCCGCCATCGCGCTGGCGCCGGCCTGCGCCAGGGAAGTGGCCCTGGCGTCGTCGAACTGGCCTGAAAAGGCCATTGCGCGCAACGCTTCATGGGCGTGGCGCGCCGCCTTTCCCTGCTCGCGCATGCGCGGCTCCTGGGCATGNNTGACCCGGCGGCGGGTGGTCCGGTTCCGCGGCGATGGCGGCGGCGCTGACGATACAGGCGCAGCCCAGTAGCGCGAGGGCCCGGCGTGGAGAGAGTTTCATGCGACATCCTGTGGTTGGTTGGAATGCCATGATTGTCTGGCGCACCCGTGTAAAGCGCCGTCAGGGCAATGTAAAAAGACGTAAAGACACGGGCCGGGGAATGGCCGCGATAGCGTGGCTTGCTATGATGGCGGCATGAATCAAGTGCTATTGATAGACGACGACGTCGAACTGGTGGGGATGTTCAGCGAATACCTCGAACAGGAAGGNNCACATGCCGGTGCTGATGCTGACCGGGCGCGGCGACGACACCGACCGCATCGTCGGCCTCGAACTGGGTGCCGACGACTACGTCACCAAGCCGTGCACGCCGCGCGAGCTGACGGCGCGCATCCGCGCCATCCTGCGCCGCACCAATGGCCCGCGCGACGAGGGGGCCATCACGCTCACCGTCGGCAAGCTGACGATGCAGCCGGAGCAGCGCCGCGCCAGCTGGGACGGCGCGGCGCTGGAACTGACCAGCACCGAATACAACCTGCTCGAAGTGCTGGCGCGCCATGCCGGGCGCCCGGTCAGCAAGAGCGACTTGTCGGAGCAGGGCCTGGGCCGGCCGATGGCGCGCTTCGACCGCAATATCGACGTCCACCTGAGCAGCCTGCGCCACAAGCTCGGCACCTTGGCGGACGGCCGCTCGTGCCTGCAAACCGTGTACCGGGTCGGCTACCAGCTGATCCGCGAGTAGCGCATGGGCCGCCTGTTCTGGAAGTTCTTCATCTCGATCCTGCTGGCCCAGCTGGCCGCCACGATCGGCGTCGGCACCGCGTTCTGGCTGCGCGAGCAGGCCCGCGCGCAGGCGCCGGCCGCCATCGACATGGGGCCGTCGGCCGAATTCATGATCGATTCGGCGGCGGCCACGCTGGCCCACGGCGGCAGCGCGGCGCTGCGCGACCTGGTCGCCGGCGCCACGCGGCACAGTGTGTTCGTGATCGACGCGCAGGGCCACGACATGCTGGGCCGGCCGGTCACGCCGGAAGTGCGCGCGCAGGCCGAGCACCTGCTGGCGGACGGCCCGCAGCGCCATGTGGTTCGCATGCTGACGGCGCCCGACGGCGCGCGCTACCTGGTGTTCGTCCGCGCACTGCACGAGCGCAGGCCGGGCGGCCCGCCAGGCCCGCGCGGCGAACACTTCGGCGGCGGCCCCGGCGGACCGCCGCCCGGCCCCCATTTTCCTTACCTGACGATGGTCGGCGCGACGCTGGCCAGCCTGTTGTTCGCGGCGCTGCTGGCCTGGTACTTTTCGCGACCGATCCGGGCCCTGCGCAGCGCATTCGAGGCCGCTGCGGCGGGCGACCTGGCGCCGCGCTTTGCAGCCGCCAAGCGCGTGCGCGACGATGAACTGAACGACCTGGGACGCGATTTCGACCGCATGACCGCCCAGCTGCGGGCGCTGATGGACGGCCAGCGGCGCCTGCTGCACGACGTCTCGCACGAACTGCGTTCGCCACTGGCGCGCCTGCAGGCGGCGATCGGCCTGGCGCAGCAGCAGCCGGAAAAGATCGGCTCGTCGCTCGAACGCATCGAACGCGAAGGCATGCGCATGGACAAGCTGGTCGGCGAGCTGCTCACGCTGTCGCGCCTGGAGGCGTCGGCCGCGCTGCCGGCGCAGGAGGATGTGGCGCTGATGGAGCTGGTCGACGGCATCGTCGCCGACGCCCGCTTCGAGGCCGAACAGCAGAATCGCCACATCGAAGTGACCGGCGCCGCGCTGGTCACGCTGCGCTGCGCGCCGGACCTGCTGTGGCGCGCGATCGAGAACGTCGTGCGCAACGCGATCAAGCACAGCCCCGACGGCGGTACGGTGACCATTTGCCTCGACGCCGAGCACGACGAGGTGCGGATCAGCGTCTGCGACCGCGGACCCGGCGTGGCGGAGCCCGAACTGGCGTCGATCTTCCAGCCTTTCTTCCGCTCGAACGCGGCGCCGAACAACCTGGACGGCCATGGCCTCGGGCTGGCGATCGCGCAGCGCGTCGTCGATGCGCATGCGGGCAGCATTTCGGCCCGCAACCGCGAGGGCGGCGGGCTGTGCGTCGTCATCGCGCTGCCGCTAAACGCAGCGGTCTAGCCGCGCGCCGCGCCGCCGCCGGCGCTCTGGAAGCGGGCGCGGAAATCGGTCGGCGTGACGTTCAGGTGGCGCTGGAACGCCAGCCGCATCGCTTCGGCGGAGGCGAAGCCGCAACGGGCGGCGATGCGCGCCACCGGCAGGTCGCCTTCGCTCAGGTGCCGGCGCGCGGCATCGATCCTTAGCAGCTGCACGTATTTTGCGGGCGCCACCTGCATCGCCGCAATGAAGCGGCGCGCGAAGTTACGCGGGCTCATTGCGCTGCGCTCGGCGAGTATCTCGACCGACAGGTCGCCGTCCAGGTGGTCCGCTATCCAGCGCGTCAGTTCGCCGAAGCGGTCCGGGTCGTCGGCGCCGACGTCGGCGGCCAGCTGCGCGCTGAACTGCGACTGGCCGCCCGGGCGCTTGAGGAACACCACCAGCTCGCGCGCCACTTCCAGCGCCATCGCGCGGCCAAGGTCGTGCTCGACCAGTGCGAGCGCCGAGTCGATGCCCGCCGATACCCCTGCCGAACTATGAAATTTGCCGTCGCTGACGAACAATGCGTCGCGGTCGATGCGGACATTGGGGAACGCCGTCGCGAATTCGTCGAAATGAGCCCAGTGGGTGGTGGCGCGGCGCTGTTCCAGCGAGCCGGTCGACGCCAGCGCGAACGCGCCGGTGCAGATCGAGGCCACCCGAGCCGTGCGCCGGCACAGGGCGCCGAGTGCGCCGACCAGCGGCGCATCGGCGGGCATGGCGCGCGCGCCCGGGCCGCCGGCCAGCAGCACGGTATCGGCGGCAAGCGCGGCATCGTACACATCGCGCGAGGCGTGGATCGGCACGCCCGAGCTGGTTGCCAGCAAGCCGGCGCCCGGCGCCGCCAGTTCGACCGCGTACGGCGCCGCCAGCCCAGCCGCGACTGCGGCGCTGTTGGCCGCGGTGAACACGTCGAGCGGGCCTGTAATGTCGAGCATTTGCGCTGGCGGAAACCCGACGATCACCACCCGATGCGGTTGCTGCATGACTCTCCCCGATGATGAAATTGGCAGGAATGCAGGGTCGATCTGTCCGAATCGCGCCGCTGCGGCGCTCCATACTACACCAGACGCAACAAGCGGCCGCGGCGCCGCCAATCACTTCGAAGGAGACCGATAGCATGCCCAGATTGACATTATTGAGCTGTTCCATCCTGCTGCTTTCCGCCATGGCGGGATGTTCGATGTTCGCGCCGCCGCCGGCCGACCTCGACGTGCGGATGACGCGGCCAAGCGACCGCCTGGCCTACGTCGTGTCGATGCGGCCGATGCGGCAGGCGCCAATCAACGAGCTGCATTCCTGGGAGATCCGGGTGACCAGCGCGGCCGGGCAGCCGGTGCAGCATGCGCGCATCGGATTCGACGGCGGCATGCCGCAGCACCACCACGGCTTTCCCACCAGTCCGCGCGTGACCGAGGAACTCGGCGATGGCCGCTATCGGCTCGACGGCATGAAGTTCAGCATGACCGGCTGGTGGGAAATGAAGCTGACCATCGACTCCGCCATCGGCGCCGACAAGGTGACCTTCAACACCGTGATCGAGGCCCCGGGCGCGCCGGTGACGGTGGCGAGCGCGCGATGAACGCCTGGAGTGCCTGCGTCGGCGCGCTGCTCGGCATCGTGCTGGTGTCGTGCGATGCGAGGACGGCGGCGGCCGACGGCTGGAGCGCGACCGAACGTGCGGCGCTGCAGTCGATGCATATCGACCAGCTGCCGGCGGCGCCGGCCGACCGCTCGAACGCTTACGAGCGTTCGCCGGCCGCGGCGGCGCTCGGCAAGCGGCTGTTCTTCGATGCGCGCCTGAGCGGCAATGGCAAGGTGTCGTGCGCCAGCTGTCACGATCCGGCCAGGCAGTTCCAGGACGGGCTCGCGCTGGCGAAAGGAATGGGGACCGGCGCGCGGCGGGCGATGCCGCTGGCCGATAGCGGCCGCGGCCCCTGGCTGTTCTGGGATGGCCGCAAGGACAGCCTGTGGTCGCAGGCGGTCGGGCCGCTGGAAGACGCCAACGAGCATGGCGGCAACCGGCTGGCGTATGCGCGCGTCGTGCAGCAGCACTATCGCGGCGAATACGAGGCGCTGTTCCAGGCCATGCCCGCCCTCGATGGGCTTGCGGCGAATGCCGGTCCTTACGGCACGCCGGCCGAACGCACGGCATGGATGCAGATGAGCGAGGCACAGCGGCTCGCCGTAACGCGGGTGTTCGCCAACATGGGCAAGGCGCTCGCGGCGTACGAACGCACGCTGGCGCACGGGCCGTCGCGGCTCGATGCCTACACTGCCGCGACGCTGCGTGGCGATCCGGCGGCCGCCGATTTGCTCACCGCATCGGAGAAGCGTGGCCTGCGCCTGTTCATCGGCAAGGGTGACTGCATGTCGTGCCACAACGGGCCGCTGCTGAGCGACCAGCATTTTCACAACACCGGGGTGGCGTCGCGCGACCCGGCCAGGCCGGACCAGGGACGCGCGGCGGCCGTCGCCAAAGTACTGGCCGACGAGTTCAACTGCCTCGGCAAGTTCAGCGACGCCAAACCGGGCCAATGCCAGGAGCTGGAGTTCATCGCCGACCACGATCCGAAGATGGCCGGTGCCTTCAAGACGCCGGGGCTGCGCAATGTGGCGCTGCGTCCGCCCTACATGCACGCCGGGCAGATCGCCACGCTGGACGGGGTGGTGCGCCATTACGCCAGCGCGCCGAAAGCGGCCGTGGGCCGCACCGAGCGCAAGCCGGTGCCGTTCTCCGAGCAGGAGGTGGCCGACCTGGTGAATTTCCTCGGCACGTTGTCAGGCCCGATTTCGGGCGCCGCCAAATAGTGCCGGGCCCAAGCGTCACATGACGGAAAGGTTTATCCTAGCGCCAGGAGATTCGGGAGGCGCTATTTGGATACGCAAGTAAAAGAGCCTGGCAAGCTGGCGGAGTTGACGTTCAAGGTCGACGGGATGACCTGCGCCTCGTGTTCGGCGCGGGTGGAGCGCGCGCTGGCCAAAGTGGCCGGGGTGCGCAGCGCGGCCGTCAACCTGGCAACCGAAAAGGTCAGCGTGAGCGTCGATCCCGGCGTGTCGATGCAAACGCTGGCCGACGCGGTGGCGAAGGCCGGCTATGCGGCGCCTTCGGCGACGATGACGCTGGACATCGGCGGCATGACCTGCGCATCGTGTGCGGGACGGGTCGAGCGGGCGCTCAGGAAGGTGCCGGGCGTGCTCGATGCGAGCGTCAACCTCGCTACCGAAAAGGCGGCTGTCACCGTGATGGGCGACACCGGGGGCGACGCACTGGTCGCCGCGGTGCGTCGGGCGGGCTACGATGCGTCCGAGTCGCGCGCGGCAACGGCGCCTGGCGCCCGGCCCGCGCCGGCCTGGTGGCCTGTAGCCGCATCGGCGCTGCTGTCGCTGCCGTTGATCGTGCCGATGCTGGCGCAGTTCGCCGGCGTGCACTGGATGCTGCCCGGTTGGCTGCANNGGCTGGCACGCGGCCCGCGCATTCAGCGGCAACATGGACCTGCTGGTGGCGCTCGGCACCAGCGCGGCGTACGGCCTGTCGCTGTACCTGCTGCTGGCCCATCCGGCCGATCGCATGCAGCACCTGTATTTCGAATCCTCGGCGGTGGTCATCACCCTGGTCCTGCTCGGCAAATGGCTGGAGGCGCGCGCCAAGCGCCAGACCGTCGAGGCGATCGGCGCGCTCGAGTCGCTGCGCGTGCCGGAAGCGATCGTGCGGCGCGATGGCGTCGATACAGTGGTGCCGGTTGGCGTGGTGCGCGTTGGCGACACCGTCATCGTGCGCCCCGGCGACCGCGTGCCGGTGGACGGCGTGGTGATCGAAGGCAGCAGCGAACTGGATGAGTCGCTGCTGACCGGCGAGAGCATGCCGGTGGCGAAACGGGCCGGCAGCACCGTCACTGGCGGTGCGGTCAACGCCGACGGCCTGCTGGTAATCGAGGCTACCGCCATCGGCGGCGCCACCATGCTGTCGCGGATCATCAAGCTGGTCGAGGATGCGCAGGCGGTGAAGGCGCCGATCCAGCGGCTGGTCGACCAGGTCAGCGCGGTGTTCGTGCCGGTCGTGCTGCTGATCTCCATCGCCACCTTGCTGGGGTGGGGCCTGCTGACCGGCGACTGGCAGCACGCGTTGCTCAACGCCGTGGCGGTGCAGGTGATCGCCTGCCCGTGCGCGCTGGGGCTGGCCACGCCGACCTCGATCATGGCCGGCACCGGAGTCGCCGCGCGCCACGGCATCCTGATCAAGGACGCGGAGGCGCTCGAAACGGCCCATGCGGTGACGGTGGTGGTGTTCGACAAGACCGGCACGCTGACTGTGGGCCGGCCGACGCTGGCGGCGGTCGAAGGCATCGGCCAGTCCGGCGACGCCGTGCTGCGGCAGGCATGGGCGGTGCAGCAGTACAGCGACCATCCGCTGGCCAAAGCGGTCGCCGACGCCGCGCGCGAACTCGGCCTGGCCTTGCCGGCGGCGCAGGATGCGGAGGCGCTGCCGGGCCGCGGCGTCAAGGCGAACGTCGGCGGCGCCACGGTCTACCTTGGCAACCGGCGACTCATGCGCGAACTGGGCGTCGCGGTCGACGGCGCGCAGGAACACGAACAATTGGGCCGGACGGTGTCCTGGCTCGTAGTCGACAATGCGCTGGCCGGGATGCTGGCCTTCGGCGACAGCGTCAAGCCGTCGGCGATTGCGGCGGTGGCGCGGCTCGAGCGCCTCGGCGTCAAGTGCATGATGCTCACCGGTGACAATGCCGGCAGCGCCGCCGCCGTCGCCGCAGCGGTGGGCATCACCGATTTCCGTGCGGAGGTTCTGCCGGCCGACAAGAGCGGGGTGGTGGCCGCGCTGAAGGCGCAGGGCCACAAGGTGGCGATGGTCGGCGACGGCATCAACGACGCGCCGGCGCTGGCGGCGGCCGACATCGGCATCGCCATGGCGACCGGCACCGACGTGGCGATCCACACGGCCGGCATCACGCTGATGCGCGGTGATCCGGCGCTGGTGGCCGACGCCATCTCGATCTCGAACCGCACCTATCGCAAGATCCGCCAGAACCTTGGCTGGGCGTTCATCTACAACATCGTCGGCATTCCGCTGGCCGCCTTCGGCATGCTCAATCCGGTGATCGCCGGCGCCGCGATGGCGTTCAGTTCCGTCAGCGTGGTGACCAACGCCTTGCTGCTGCGCCGGTGGCGGCCGGGATCCTGAGCCGCTGTTGAGCTATACTATGCAAAACACTTTCTAATGCATATGAAACTGCGCCGTTCCCATCGACTCGTTGCCGCCGTGCTTGCGCTGGTCAGCCTGCTGTTCATGCAGCTGGCCGTCGCCGCGTACGCGTGCCCGATGCAAGCGCACGAGACGGTCGCGCCGATGGCCGATTGCCACGGCATGGACCGCGCCAGTCCGACCCTGTGCCAGGCGCACGCGGAGCCGGTCAAGCAATCGCTCGACAAGGCTTCGACGCCGGCGGTGCAGCCGTTCGTCGCCGCCGCCGTCCTGTTCGAAGTGGCGGTTCTCGACCAGCTGATGCCGCGCAGCGCGCAGGCCATCCCGTCTTCAGTTTCGGCTGCTGGCGCCGCGCCGCCCATCGCCATCCTGCACTGCTGCTTCCGAATCTGACTTCCAGCCAGCCTGATTGATTCGTCGCGCGCCCGCTGCGCGCGATGTCGTCCACCGCTGCCTGGAGCTGTCATGCTTTTTCGTTCATCGTTTTCCCTCATCGCCGTCCTGGCGATACTGCCGGCTGCTTTCGGCGCACCCCTGACACTGGAGGCGGCGCAGCAGATCGCGCTCGGCCAGTCGCGCCGGCTGGCGGCGCAGGACGCGTCGATCTCTGCTTCGCGCGAAATGGCGGTCGCTGCCGCGCAACTGCCCGATCCGTTGCTGAAGGCCGGCGTCGATAACCTGCCGGTCAGCGGCGCGGACAAGTTCAGCCTGTCGAGCGATTTCATGACGATGCGCCGCATCGGCGTGATGCAGGAGCTGCCCGGCGCAGCCAAGCGGCAGCTGCGCGCGCAAAAGTTCGAGCGTTCGGCCGACAAGGCGGGTGCCGAGAAAGCGCTGATCGCGGCAGCCGTGGGGCGCGACGCGGCGCTGGCGTGGCTGGACCTCCACTTCGCCGACGCGATGGCGCAGGCGGTCAGGGAGCAGGGCGGCGAGGCGGAGCTGGAGCTGAAGGCCGCCGAGGGGGCATACAAGGGCGCCCGTGGCAGCCAGGCCGACGTGCTTGCCGCGCGCGGCGCGCTCGCCATGGTGCGGGATCGCGCCAGCGACGCCGGGCGCCGCGTGCAGAGTGCGCGGATCGCGTTGGCGCGCTGGGTCGGGCCGGTCGCGGAACTGGCGGGCCTCCCCGACCTCGAGCACGTCCGCCTCGATGGCGCGTCGCTGGCGGGCCAGATCGCCCATCACCCGCAGATCGCGGTGCTCGAGCGCGAGGAAGAGGTGGCGCGCGCGGAGGTCCGGTTGGCCGAGGCGAACAGGAAGCCCGACTGGAGCGTCGAAGTCGCGTTCCAGCAGCGCGGACCGGCCTATTCGAACATGCTGTCGGTCGGCCTGTCGGTGCCGCTGCAATGGGATCGGGCGCAACGCCAGGACCGCGAACTGGCGGCCAGGCTGGCGCTCGCCGAGCAGGCCAGGGGCGAACGCGACGACGCGTTGCGCGCCCACGTGGCGGAGACGTCCATCATGCTGGGCGATTGGCAGAGCGGCCGTGAACGGCTCGCGCGTTACCGCGGCGAGCTGGTTCCGCTGGCGGCCGAGCGCACGGCCGCCGCGCTGGCTGCCTACCGTGGCGGCAAGTCCGGGTTGGCCGAGGTGCTGGGCGCGCGCCGCAATGAACTCGACGTCAAACTGCAGGCGCTGCAACTCGACGCCGACACCGCCAAGCTCTGGGCTCAACTCAATTTCATGGCCGCATCCGGCCATGCAGGCAAGGATTCGCAATGAACCAACGAACCACCATCATCGCGCTCGGCGCCATCGCGCTCGCGCTGGCAGCCGGCTTCGGCATGTATCAACTCGGCGTGCGCCGCGGATCCGCCGTCACGGCCATGCCGCCAGCGCCGGCCGAGCGCAAGGTATTGTATTGGCACGATCCGATGATGCCCGGGCAGCGCTTCGACAAGCCGGGCAAGTCGCCGTTCATGGACATGCAACTGGTGCCGGTGTATGCCGACGAGGGCGCCGTCCAGGGTGCGGTCAACGTCAGCGCGGGCATCCAGCAAAATCTCGGCATCCGCACGGCGGAGGTGACCACCGGCAGCGTCGGCGTGGCGTTGCAGGCAGTGGGCACGGTCGCCTTCGACGAGCGCTCGGTCGCGCTGGTGCAGGCGCGCAGCGGCGGTTACGTCGAAAAGCTGTTCGTGCGCGCGCCGCTCGACCCTGTGCGCAAAGGCCAGCCGCTACTGCAGATGCTGGCGCCGGATTGGGTCGCGGCGCAGGAGGAATACCTGTCGGTGAAGCGGATGGGCGACGCCGGCTTGCTCGATGCGGCGCGCCAGCGCATGCGGCTCGTCGGCATGTCCGACGACCAGGTGCGCCAGGTCGAGGCGGGCGGCAAGGCCAACCTGCGCATCACGATCGTCGCTCCGGTGTCCGGCGTCGTCACCGAATTGAACGCGCGCGAAGGCATGACGGTTGCCGCCGGTGCGCCGCTGTTCCGCATCAACGGGCTCGATCCGGTGTGGGTCAACGCCGAGGTGCCGGAAAGCGCGGCGGCGCAGGTGCGGCCGGGCAGCGCGGTCGAGGCGACCGCCGCGGCCTTCCCCGGGGCGGCGTTCAGGGGCAAGGTCGGCGCCATCCTGCCGGAAGTGGACGCGGCGACGCGCACCCTGAAGGCGCGCATCGAGCTGGCAAATCCCAAGGGGGAACTGGTGCCGGGCATGTTCGCGTCGATCCGCCTGACGCCGGGCGCGCGCGCGCAGGCGCTGCTGGTGCCCACCGAGGCGGTGATCCAGACCGGCACGCGCAGCGTCGTCATGCTGGCACTCGGCGACGGAAAATTCTCGCCGGTCGACGTCGAAACCGGGCTCGATGCGAACGGCATGACCGAGATCCGCAAGGGCCTGGCGGCCGGGCAGAAGGTGGTCGTGTCCGGCCAGTTCCTGCTCGACTCCGAAGCGAGCCTGCGCGGAGCCAAGGCGCGGATGGGAGTCGGCCAATGATTGCCAGGATCATCCGCTGGTCGATCGTCAACCGTTTCCTGGTGCTGCTGGCGACCGCGATGCTGGCCGCATGGGGCGCCTGGGCATGGTCGAAGACGCCGCTCGACGCCATCCCCGACCTGTCCGACGTCCAGGTCATCATCCGCACCGCGTATCCGGGCCAGGCGCCGCAGATCGTCGAGAACCAGGTGACGTACCCGCTGACCACGACGATGCTGTCGGTGCCGGGCGCGAAGGCGGTGCGCGGATATTCGTTCTTCGGCGATTCGTTCGTCTATATCCTGTTCGAGGATGGCACCGATCCGTACTGGGCCCGCTCGCGCGTGCTCGAGTACCTCAACCAGGTGCAATCGCGCCTGCCGGCGCAGGCCAAAAGCGCGCTGGGGCCGGACGCCACCGGCGTGGGCTGGGTCTACGAGTACGCGCTGGTCGACCGCAGCGGCAGGATGGACCTGTCGCAGCTGCGCGCCTTGCAGGACTGGTTCCTCAAATACGAGTTGAAGACGGTGGCGAATGTGGCTGAAGTGGCCAGCATCGGCGGCATGGTGCGCCAGTACCAGATCGTGCTCGATCCGGACAAGCTGCGCGCGTACGGCGTCACGCACGCGAAGGTGGTCGCCGCGGTCGGCCAGGCCAACCAGGAAGCCGGCGGTTCGGTGCTGGAGCTGGGCGAGGCCGAATACATGGTGCGCGCGTCCGGCTACCTGCAATCGCTGGACGACTTCCGCAAGATCCCGCTGACCGCATCGGCCGCCGGCGTGCCGGTGCGGCTGGGAGACGTGGCGCGCATCCAGCTCGGGCCGGAGATGCGGCGCGGGATCGCGGAACTGAACGGCGAGGGCGAAGTGGCGGGCGGCGTGATCATCATGCGGTCCGGGAAAAACGCACTCGAGACCATCGCGGCGGTGAAGGCGAAGCTGGAAGGGCTCAAGCCTGGCTTGCCGGCGGGCGTGGAAATCGTCCCGACCTACGACCGCTCGAACCTGATCAAGCGCGCCGTCGGCAACCTTGAAACCAAACTGGTCGAGGAGCTGATCGTCGTCGCGCTGGTGTGCGCGGTGTTCCTGTTTCACCTGCGTTCGGCGCTGGTGGCGATCGTTTCGCTGCCGCTCGGGATCCTCGCGGCCGGCATCGTCATGCACTACCAGGGCGTGAACGCGAACATCATGTCGCTGGGCGGGATCGCGATCGCCATCGGCGCGATGGTCGATGCGGCGGTGGTCATGATCGAGAACGCGCACAAGCACATCGAGGCATGGAACCACGCGCATCCCGGCGAGGAACTGCGCGGCGAAGCCCACTGGCGCGTGATCGGCGACGCCGCCGCGGAGGTCGGGCCGGCGCTGTTCTTCTCGCTGCTGATCATCGTGATGTCGTTCGTGCCGGTGTTCACGCTGGAAGCGCAGGAGGGCCGGATGTTCGCGCCGCTGGCGTTCACCAAGACCTACGCGATGGCGGCCGCCGCCGGGCTGTCGGTCACGCTGATCCCGGTGCTGATGGGTTACCTGGTGCGTGGCCGCATTCCGCAGGAGCGCGACAACCCGGTCAGCCGCGTGCTGATCGCCGGCTACCGGCCGCTGCTGGCGCAAGTGCTGCGCCATCCGAAGGCGACGCTGGTTATCGCCGCGTTGGCCGCGCTGGCGGCGCTCTGGCCGTTGTCGCGGCTCGGCGCCGAGTTCATGCCGCCGCTCGACGAGGGCGACCTGCTGTACATGCCGTCGGCGCTGCCGGGCATCGGCGCCGGCAAGGCGGCCGAGCTGCTGCAGCAGACCGACCGCATGATCAAGACCGTGCCCGAGGTGGCGAGCGTGTTCGGCAAGGCCGGGCGGGCCGAGACGGCGACCGATCCGGCGCCGCTCGAGATGTTCGAGACCATCATCCAGTTCAAGCCGCGTGGCCAGTGGCGCGCCGGCATGACGCCGGAGAAGCTGGTCGAGGAGCTCGACAAGGCGGTGCGCGTGCCGGGGCTGTCGAACCTGTGGGTGCCGCCGATCCGCAACCGCATCGACATGCTGGCGACCGGCATCAAGAGCCCGGTCGGCGTGAAGGTGTCGGGCGCGAGCCTGTCGGAGATCGACCGCATCACCGGGCAGATCGAGCGCGCGGTCGGCAAGGTATCCGGCGTCACCTCCGCGCTGGCGGAGCGGCTGAACGGCGGACGCTACATCGATATCAGGATCGATCGCGACGCGGCATCGCGCTACGGCATGAACGTCGCCGATGTGCAGGGCATCGTGGCGGCGGCGATCGGCGGCGACAACATCGGCGAGACGGTCGAAGGCCGGCAGCGTTTCCCGATCAACCTGCGCTACCCGCGCGAACTGCGCGATTCGGTCGAGAAGCTGCGCCAGCTGCCGGTGCTGACCGAACGCGGCGCGCGCATCCGGCTCGGCGACGTCGCCGCGATCGCCATCACCGACGGCCCGCCAATGCTCAAGAGCGAGAACGCCCGGCTGTCCGGCTGGGTGTACGTCGACATCCGCGGGCGCGACCTTGGCTCGGCGGTGCGCGAGATGCAGCGCGTGGTGGCGAAGGAGGTGGCGCTGCCGGCCGGTTATGCGGTGGCGTGGTCGGGGCAGTTCGAGTATCTCGAGCGTGCCGCCGGCAAGCTGAAGATCGTCGTGCCGGCGACGCTGGCGATCATCTTCGTGCTGCTGTACCTGACATTCAGGCGCGCCGACGAGGCTGTCCTCATCATCGGCACGCTGCCGTTCGCGCTCGCCGGCGGCATCTGGCTGCTTTGGCTGCTCGGCCACAACCTGTCGGTGGCGGGCGGTGTCGGCTTCATCGCACTGGCCGGCGTATCGGCCGAGTTCGGGGTGATCATGCTGCTGTACCTGAAGAACGCATGGGAAGCCTCCGGGGATCGGAGCGAGGCCGGGCTGCTGGCGGCGATTGCCGACGGCGCGGTGTTGCGCGTGCGGCCGAAAGCGATGACGGTGGCGGTGATCATCGCCGGCCTGGTGCCGATCATGATCGGTTCCGGCACCGGTTCGGAAGTGATGCAGCGGATCGCCGCGCCGATGGTCGGCGGCATGATTACCGCGCCGCTGCTGTCGATGTTCGTGGTGCCCGCAATCTACCTCCTGCTGCGCCGCCGCGAGATTGGTATGATGACGGGTCGCCTGGAGGAGGATTCACCATGACCAAGATTACTGTCCTGCCGCACCCCGAGCTGGCGCCGCAAGGAGCGACCATCGAGGCCGCGCCCGGCACCAGCATCTGCGACGCGCTGCTCGAGCATGGCATCGAGATCGAGCACGCCTGCGGCCAGGTCGGCGCCTGCACCACCTGCCACGTGGTCGTGGCGGCGGGGTTCGAATCGCTCAACGAAGTCGATGAAAACGAGGAGGACATGCTCGACCGCGCCTGGGGGCTGCAACCGCATTCCCGGCTGTCGTGCCAGGCAGTCATCGCCGAGACCGACCTGACCGTCGAAATCCCGCTCTACACGCTCAACCTGGCAAAAGAGAAGGCGTAACGGTTCAGGCGAACCAGGCTTGGCGTGAAGGGTGGCATAAAATGGCGCCACCTTTTACGTGGGAGCGTTCAATGGCCTGGACGATTTTCAAATACATGGTGACGGCCGGCCTGGTCGTGCTCATTTCCGAGCTGGCCAAACGCAGCGACCGGCTCGGCGGCCTGGTTGCCGCGCTGCCGGTCGTCACGATCCTGGTGCTGGTCTGGCTGCGCCTGGAAGGCGTGGCCGACGTCAAAATCGCCAATCACGCCTGGTACACCTTCTGGTATGTGATCCCGACCCTGCCGATGTTCCTGGCGTTTCCCGCGCTGATGACACGAATCGGCTTCTGGCCGGCGCTGGGCGCTTCGGCGTTGCTGACGATCGTATGCTTCGCGCTGTTTGCCTTCGCGCTGCGCCGCTTCGGGATCGAATTGACGTAATCCGGTCAGTGCACCTGCTGCTTGGCGCACACCGATTTGCTGCCGGTGATGGTACAGGTATTGCGCACCGTGCCGCTGGTATCCCACACCTTGACATTCCACTGCTCGGAACCGGTACGCTCCATCGTCATGTAGCCGAAGCCGTCGACCCATGAGCTGATGCCGCCAACCACCGCGCCGGGCGCCGGAATGGCGTTGTCGGGCAGGGTGGCCGGCAGCGGCACGATGTCTTCCGCCGTGCCGGAGAAGCCGCTGATGAACTGGGTCGGGTGATCGCTCGAAAAACTGACCTGTTCCCACACGTGGACGTGGCCCGACAGGACCGCCTTGACGCCTTTCGGCATGAACATCGGATTGACCGCGCCGAACGCGTCCTGCAATCCCTTGTCGCCGTCGAACAGGTGGACCGCGCCGCCCTTGTCGCGGGTGGCGCCGAAGCCGAGGATCGGATGGTGGAATACCGCGATGTTGTAGGGTGCCTTGCGCGACAACGCATCCATCTTGCGATAGGCGTCAGCATATTTCGCCATGCGTGGATCCTGCGCGGCGAGTCCCTTGTAGGTGGTGCTCGAGCTGTCGAGCACGATCAGCTGCGCGCCGTTGCCCAGGCCGACAGCATACGGATCGCTGAAGTCGCCCAGCGCGTCGTTGGCAGCGTCGTTGCAGTCGCGGCCCGGCAGCAGCGCGCGCGGATCGAGGAAGCGCCAGAAGCCCTGGCCGCCGCGGTTGCACGATTCGTGGTTACCGCGCGCCATCACCCACGGCGCCGCCCGCAGCAGGGGCTGGCCTGGCGCGAAGAAGTCCGCGTTCCAGGCATCCCAGCCGTAACCCCACGGGCTGCCGGCGCAGCCGGGACGGTCGGCCGGGCAGGCGTTCTCGCGGTAGTGGTAGTCGCCCACGTGCACCACCAGGTCGGGCTTCCAGGCCGCGGCGAGGGCGGCGATGCGGGCGAACGGATAGGCCGCGGGGCGGTTGCAGTCCTGGTAGTCGCCGTTGTCCTTCAGGCGGCAGCCGGTGTCGCCGATAACGACAATGCGCCCAGGCTGCGCGCGCGGCAGCGCCAGGCGCTGGCCCGATACCTCCGCATGCATCGTGCCGGCCGGGATGCGCGCCTCGCAGCTCAGCACTGGAAATGCGCTCGGCTTGGTGTTTGCCGGCGGCGAGGTGCTCGGGCGCTGCGGCATGACCTGTGCCGGCGCGCGCTCGGTCATCAACTGCCGCTGCTCGTCGAAACGGATCGAAGGACAGGCGGCGGCGGGCGTGATCGCGCGCGCCACGGCGGCGCCGTCCTCGCCAAGCACCACAAAGGTGGCCAGTTCCGGCGCCGCGGTCAGCGAGGCGCAGCCGGACAACACGGCGAAGGAGGCGGCCAGCGCAANNTCGTCAGATATACTTGCCGGTTGGGATCAAACAATAGCGGACCGACCATAGTGAACGAGCATTTGAACAGCGCGCAAGAGCGTATGAAGCAGTTGTCGAGCGGGACCAGGGAGAAGGCGCGGGCCGGCTACCTGCGCGGGCGCGCCTACCTGATGGGCAAACCGCCGCTGCAGCGCGCCGCGCTGATCGCGCTGTGGGGCTTCGCCGCGCTCATCGCGCTGCTGCTCGTCTATGTGCTGATCCTGATTCCGGTCACGCCCGGCATCAAGGACCTCAAGCAGGCGCGCGCGGCACGCGCAACGACCATCGTGTCGGCCGATGGCAAGGAGATGGCCAGCTTTGACCAGGGCCTGCAGGAGCGCGTCAAGCTGGCGCAGATTTCGCCGAACGTCACGGCGGCGCTGGTGGCGACCGAAGACAAGCGCTTCTTCCAGCACCACGGCATCGACTTCAAGCGCACCGCCGGCGCGATCTTCTACAGCCTGAAGGGCGACGCGCAGGGCGGCTCGACGATTACGCAGCAACTGGCGCGCAACATGTTCCCGGAGGAGATCGGGCGCTCGCGCAACCTGAACCGCAAGCTCAAGGAGCTGATCACCGCGCTGAAGATCGAGGCCACCTACAGCAAGACCGAGATCCTGGAAGCCTACCTGAACACGGTGCCGTTCCTGTACAACACCTTCGGCATCGAGATGGCGGCGCGCACCTACTTCGACAAGCCGGCCGCGCAGCTCGACATCCTCGAAAGCGCGACCCTGGTGGGCATGCTGAAGGGGACCAACTACTACAACCCGGTCACCAATCCGGAGCGCTCGGTCGAACGGCGCAACGTCGTGCTGGGGCAGATGCTCAAGGCCGGCATCATCAACGAGCCGCGCTTCAAGGCGCTGATCAAGAAGCCGCTGCGGGTGCACTTCGCGCGCCAGGCCGAGCGTGCCGGCACCGACACCCACTTCACCGCCTACGTGCGCAAGTGGCTGATCGACTGGGCCGACGAGAACGACTACAACCTGCAGCTCGACGGCCTGGTGGTGCACACCACGCTCGACTACGCGCTGCAGCAGGCCGCCTTGCACGCGGTCGAGCGCCAGGCCAATGCGCTGCAGGCGGTGGCCGACGTCGAATGGAGCCAGCCGGGCGTGAACCTGAGCGGCTCGACCGGCGCCTATGCCGCCGCGCGCGGCTCGATCAACCCGTTCCAGTATTTCTGGCAGTCGCACGGCGCGCTGGCCGATGCGTTCGTGCGCGAGACGCCCGAATACCGCAAGGCGGTCGAGGATGGCGAAGCGGCGCCGGTGGCGCTGAAACGCCTGAAGGCGGACCGTAACTTCATCGCCAACCTGCACGCGGCCAAGTCGCGCCTGGAAGCCGGTTTCGTCGCGCTCGACCCGGCCACCGGCGAAGTCAGGGCCTGGGTCGGCAGCCGCGACTTCCAGCGCGAGCAGTTCGACCATGTTGTCAAGGCGGCGCGCCAGCCCGGATCGACCTTCAAGCCGGTGGTGTACGGCGCCGCGCTGGAAAAGGGCCTGACGCCGGACCGGCCTTACCGCGACGCGGTCATGAGCATCAAGGCCGGCGACGGCACCGTATGGCGCCCGACCGACATGACCGGCACCACCGGCAACCAGATGACCATGCGCGACGGCCTGGTGTTTTCGAAGAACACGATCACCGCGCAGGTGATGCAGGATGTCGGCCTGCCCGGGATCATCAACCTGGCCAAGGCGCTCGGCATCAACCAGAGCAAGCTGCAGTCGGTGCCGTCGCTGGCGCTGGGCACCAGTCCGGTGACGCTGCTCGAGATGGTCAACGCGTACGCCACCATCGCCGCGCAGGGCGACTACCGCAAGCCGGTGTTTGTCACCCACATCACCGATCGCGACGGCAAGATCATCGCGCGCTTCGGCGGCGTGGCGCCGCAACGCGCCATGTCGCAGGCGTCGGCGGTGACGCTGATCGACATGATGCGCGGCGTGATCAACCGCGGCACCGGCACCGCGATCCGCAGCCGCTTCGGCATCGCCGCCGACGTCGCCGGCAAGACCGGCACCACGCAGAACAATGCCGACGGCTGGTTCATCCTGATGCACCCGAACCTGGTGGCGGGAGCGTGGGTCGGCTTCAACGACAACCGCGTCAACATGCGCAGCGCGTACTGGGGGCAGGGCGGCCACAATGCGGTGCTGCTGGTGGGCGACTTCTTCAAGACGGCGCTCGACAGCGGCAAGCTGGACAAGACGGTGCAGTTCCCCGGCGGGCCCCGCGTGGCTGCGCCGCGCCAGGATGCGCCGGAAGAGGTGATGGAAGAGCCGGGCGATTTGCGCCAGGAAGGCGTGCCGCCGCCGGAGGAGCCGGCAGAAGCGGAGCCGGTGCAGGATGAGGCGCCGCCGCCGGATCGCCGCCAGGACCGCCAGATCCAGGAGCGCCAGGCGCGCGACGCCGAGGTGGACCGGCAGATCGAGCAGGACCGCCAGTTCCAGCAGGAGCGCCAGAACCGGCAGGACCGTCAATACCAGCCGGAGCGCCAGACGCCCGACGATCAGTAAGCGAGGCGGCGGACCCCGGTTCGCGGCTGCAACGCCACCGGGGTCCGACCCCTCAGCTGACCAGCACGCACCGGCCTGGCAGTTCGCAGCAATTGTAGGCTGGCATCTCTGCAATGGTTTCACTTTCGACCAAGGAAGTGGGCAGGCTGGCATTTCGTTTTGATATCGTTCCTGCCAGGCTCCGCGCGCGTCGAACATTGGACGTTGTTGTTCATTCACTGCATCCGGACAACTAAATAGCGGAAATAGGCAGATTTTTCTGGAGCCCCCCGACGCGTTCAGCTACAGTTATTAAATATAATAATGGTAACTAATTATCCGGGATGGTGATTCCATGGGACTACTGCAGCGATTGTTCAGGAGGAAGCCCAGGATCGCGTGCCAGGCGCATGTGACCCGGCGTGCCGCAGCGGTGATCGACCGGGTAATCTATGACGTCGGCATCGAAACCCTGGTCGGCGGCACCTTCACGCTCGACAAGCGCTTTCGCCTGCAATTCATCGGCGTGCCGGCGCGCCGCTGGCGCGGCGTGATCGCCACCGTGCAGGTCAGCGAGGTGGCCGAATCGGACCTGTTCCGCGAATTGAACAAGCGCTCCCCGGTCGACATGGCCGAGGTCAGGGAGCACTCGGCCTGCCTGGCGCAGGCGGTGGTGCGCGAACTGCGGGTCCGCTCGAAGGCGTTTCGCGCCTTGCCGCCGGAGGCCTAGGCCGGCACCGGCTGCCACGACGAGCGCAGCGCCGCCGATTCGAAATACAGGTTCTTCACCGCGGGGTTGTGCGCCCGCACCGCGTTTTCGAGGCGTTCGATGGCGTTTTCCACTTCGTCGATCGTCATGCCGCGCCTGAATTGCACGGCCGCCGTCAACAGCACTTCGTCGGGGCCCATCTGCATGCTCAGCACGCGCGCCACCTTGTCGATCGACGCGTCGGCGCAGATGATGTCGCGCAGTTCGCCGGTCTCCTCGCGCCCCATGCTTTCGCCGACCAGCAGGGCGCCGGTCTCGCGCGCCAGCGTGAACGAGGCGGCCACCAGCAGCAGGCCGATGGCGACCGAAGCGGCAGGATCGAACAGCGGATTGTCGAACAACTGGCCGAGGCCGATGCCGAGCGCCGCCACGACGACGCCGATCAGCGCCGCGGAATCCTCGATGAAGACGGTGAAAACCGATGCGTCCTTGCTGGCGCGGACCGCCTGCCACAGGTTGTCGCCGTCCTTGCGGAACTTGTTCAGGCCGACGCGCGACAGGTTCCAGCTGTAGCCCTCGAACAGCGCCGCCACGCCCAGCACCGCGTAGCTCCACAGCGGATCCTCGACCGGCTCCGGGTTGAGCAAGCCGTGCACGCCGTTGTAGATGGACAGGCCGCCGCCCAGCGAAAACACCGACAGCGCGACGATCAGCGCCCAGAAGTACACCACCTTGCCGTAGCCGAAAGGGTGCTTCGCGTCGGGCGGTTTCAGGGCGTTCTTCTCGCCCACCAGCAGCAGCACCTCGTTGCCGGTGTCGACCGCCGAGTGGATCCCTTCGGCCATCATCGCCGCGCTGCCGGTGATGGCGGCGACGATGAACTTGGCCGTCGCGATGCCGAGGTTGGCGACGATCGCGGCGTAGATGACTTTCTTGGTGTCCGATGTTTTCTGGTCCTTGGCGGGAGCCTTGCCCTGCGCCGATTCCTGCGGTGCTGCCGTCATTGCCAGTCCTGTTTGTCGATTGAGTAACCCGAGTGTAACAAGATGGCGCCGCGAAGTAGCACGCCTGAATTATGCCGCCGCGGCGCGCCGTTCCGGTATATTTACCCATTGGCCTCGACTAAAGGAGTCGGCGATGAGTGTCCGCAATTTGCAGCATCTGTTCGCACCGGGCTCGGTGGCGTTGATCGGCGCGTCCGAGCGGCCCGGCAGCGTCGGCGCCACCGCCATGCGCAACCTGGCCGGCGCCGGCTTCAAGGGGCCGATCTATCCGGTCAACCCGAAACACCAGACGGTGGCGGGGCTGCATTGCTACGCCAGCGTGGCCGAGCTGCCGCAGGCGCCGGAACTGGCGCTGATCTGCACGCCGCCGGCGACGGTGCCGGCCATCGTCCGCCAGCTCGGCGAACGCGGCTGCCGCGCGGCGATCATCCTCACCGCCGGCCTGGGCGCCCAGCGCGACGTGCGCGGGCGCACCTTGCTGCAAGCGTCGCTCGACGCCGCCCATCCGTTCATCCTGCGCCTGCTCGGGCCGAATTGCGTCGGCCTGCTGGTACCCGGTATCGGCCTGAACGCCAGCTTCGCCCACACCGATGCGCTGCCCGGCAAGATCGCCTTCGTGTCGCAATCGGGCGCACTGGTGACCGGCGTGCTCGATTGGGCCAAGTCGCGCGGAATCGGCTTTTCGCGCTTCATTTCCCTCGGCGAGAGTGCCGACGTCGATTTCGGCGACGTGCTCGACTACCTGGCCGGCGACGGCGAGACCGGCGCCATCCTGCTGTACATCGAGGACGTGCGCCATGCGCGCAAATTCATGTCGGCCGCGCGCGCCGCCGCCCGCAGCAAGCCGGTGGTGGTGCTCAAGGCCGGCCGCGTGCCGGAGGGCGCCAAGGCGGCCGCCTCGCACACCGGCGCGCTGGCCGGTTCCGACGCGGTCTACGACGCGGCGATCCGGCGCGCCGGCATGCTGCGCGTGCTGACCACCGAGGACCTGTTCGCCGCGGTCGAGACGCTGGCCCACGCGCGGCCGCTGCACGGCGAGCGGCTGGCGATCATGACCAACGGCGGNNCGACGTTGTCGGGCGAGACGCTGCGCCGCCTCGAAGATGTGCTGCCGCCGACCTGGTCGCACGCCAACCCGGTCGACATCATCGGCGACGCGCCGGCGGAGCGCTATCGCCAGACGCTCGAGCTGCTGCTGGCCGACGACCAGTCCGACGCCATCCTGTTCATCCACGCGCCCACCGCGATCGTGCCGAGCGCCGATATCGCGCGCGCCCTGGCGCCGCTGGCGCAAGGCGCCTCGCGCAATATCCTGGCCTGTTGGCTGGGCGGCGACGGCGTGGCCGAGGCGCGCCGGATCTTTTCGGAGGCCGGCATCCCGACCTTCGACACGCCGGAGGACGCGGTCAACGGCTACCTGCAGATCGTCCACTACCGCCAGAACCAGAACCTGCTGATGCAGGTGCCGGCGGCGGCCAGCACCGGGTTCGAGGCCGACCGCGACGGCGCGCGGCGCGTGATCCAGGGCGTGCTGGCCGAAGGCCGCTTCCAGCTCTCCGAGCCCGAATCGAAAGCGGTGCTGGCCGCGTACGGCATTCCGGTGGTGCAGACCCGGCTCGTGCACGACGTCGAGCAGGCAGTGACGGCGGCCAGCGAGATCGGCTTCCCGGTGGCGGTCAAGATAGTCTCACCCCAGGTGATCCACAAGTCCGACGTCGGCGGCGTCGCGCTCGACCTCGACTCGCCGGCGGCGGTGCGCGCGGCGGCGCTGCGCATGCAAAAACGGCTGGTCGAACTGAACCCCGATGCGCGCCTGGCCGGCTTCTCGGTGCAGCAGATGGCGCGCCGGCCGGACGCCCACGAACTGATCATCGGCGCCGCCACCGACCCTGTGTTCGGCCCGGTGATCCTGTTCGGCCAGGGTGGCATCTCGGTCGAAGTGACTGACGACCACGCAATCGGCCTGCCGCCGCTCAACAGCGTGCTGGCGCGCGACATGGTCGGCCGCACACGCGTGTCGAAGCTGCTGGCCGGCTACCGCAACCGGCCGGCGGCCGACATGGACGCGATCCTGTCGACGCTGGTGCAGGTGTCGCAGCTGGTGTCGGACATCCCGGAAGTGATCGAACTCGATATCAACCCGCTGCTGGCCGACAGCAGCGGCGCGATCGTGCTCGACGCGCGGATGCGGGTGGCGCTAGCCGACCGGAGCGGCAGCAGCCTTGACCGGCTGGCGATTCGCCCCTATCCGCGCGAACTGGAGGAGACCATCGAGTTCGAAGGCCGGCCGCTGCTGCTGCGCCCCGTGATGCCGGAGGACGGGCCGGCGCACCTGGCGTTCTTCGACAAGCTGACGCCGGACGACGTGCGCTACCGGATGTTCGTGCGCGTGCGCGAACTCACGCCATCGCAACTGGCGCGCTTCACCCAGATCGATTACGACCGAGAGATGGCCTTCATCGCCACCCGCCCGGGCGCCGACGGCCAGCCCGAGACGCTCGGCGTCGGGCGCGTGGTGGCCGATCCGGACAACGTGTCGGCCGAATTCGCCGTCACGGTGCGCTCCGACCTGAAGGGACATGGCCTCGGCAAGGTGCTGATGCACAAGCTGATCGCCTATTGCCGTTCGCGCGGCACGCGCGAGATCGTCGGCGAGGCGCTGCCGCAGAACACCCGCGTGATCCGGCTGGTCAAGAGCCTCGGCTTCGAGGTGACGCCGGCGCCGGAGGAGGGGACGATGCGGTTGCGCTTGCCGCTGAACTAGGCAGCGCCGTTGCGGCCCGATCGGCGTCGTTCTTACGAACGGCTGAAATTGCTCACGGTCGACGTCAGCACCGCGCCGCAACTGGTCTTGTGGCCCTGGTAGGCGACCGCGATGCCATCGATCGTGTGGGTCGCGTCGCCTTCGACGATGGTGCCGGGACCGTGCAGTGGACAGGTGCATTTGTCGCCGACGCGCGCCACAGCCGTTCCGCCGACAGTGAAGTGGGTACCGGCTACGCTTGCGACCTTGCCGCCGTGGCTAGTGGGATCGTTCAGGCGAGTGACGTTGGCCATGAAAATACTCCTTCAGATAGCGTGGGGAAAGCGTTTGCCAGACAGCCAGTGNNTTGAGCGATGCCACTTTCCTGAGTTTTTTTTGCCGAGTCAGTCGGATCTGCGACTGCTGGTTCGGGGTCATATTCGACCAGTTTCCAAATGGTGGCGATCTTGTGGGTTGGCCGCTCGCCCTTGAGAATTTGCCAAAGGCTCGGTTTCCCCAGCACGAAAGCATGAGGCAAAGGATCGTCTGCTGCAAAATGCTGCCGCCGCCCGCCTGCGATCGCACCGTCGTCGATGCATTGCCACCAGCCTGCTTGCGGACAGACGCTGCCAGTGTCGGCGTATTCGCCCAACGGCATCTTCGGCGGCGTGGCCGAGCTCTGCTTGGCCGCTGCACCAGTGGACCGCACGCGAATGGAGCCGATGAGCTTATCCCAAAGCGCTATGGCCTCCTCATCGGTAAGGCTTGGTTTGATGCTTGCCATGCGAGAATCTTTTACTCCGGTGTCGAGCTGGATGTCTATGCTCGGCTGCAACGGATCATGCAACGCGCCCAAGCTCACGAACGCAAATTGATGCGATTCTGTACTGTTCTCTTGCGAAGGCTTGCGTGCCAGCGCCTCAAATCCCGTCCATCTTCCCAAGTCGCGCGGGCCACGTCGAAAAAATTTAATGCGGGAATACCAGAGCCCCCCATCCTTCTCAGCGCTCTTGAGGCGTGGTTCCAAAGCGCTGGACTCCACCAGATAATTTTGATTCTTAATTGCTTCGATTGAGAAATGAACGTCTGGAAATTCTTTAATCCGCACTCCAAGCGAAGCCCGCTCGTATTCGGGTTGCCAAGCGACGAAGCCACCGGGAATGCAGGCGCCTGGTTCGGTGGGGGCTTCGCTTTCGGTGCGAAGGCGTAAGTGGCTGGCGACATTGTTAAGGACTTTGATAGCTTCGTCTTTCGAAACGGCAGTGGCTGCCCTCTGGACAAACATGTCAGTCCCGATTGGTACAAAGGAATCGATGCTGTAGAAAACATGATCTTTCGACCCGAATACCAACTTCTGACCCGGCATCACACCATCTATCACTTTGCCAAACAAAGAATTTTCGCCGATAAATTCGCTGCCTTTTCTTAGGTAATCCCGATCTTTCTCCACTTCGGTAAGCTGGGCAGCGACATGCATCGCTACTCTGTTGCTTTCACCCGGATAATATTCGATCGGCAAATCGACCGAGGAGGGTCCAAACACCACCGTTGCTGTGTCCGGAACCTCCATTACAAAGTGACTGAAGCACACAGTCTTCGTCCTTTTGAACAGCGATTGAAGACTTGGGGATAACGAGGTCATGTTCGGTATCTTCAAGGATGCAGGGGTTCGCCCACAACCGTTCATAGACAGAGAGGCTGTCAAAATGAACGAACACCATTTGAAGGCAAGACGTGCAAAATTGGAAGGATTCATCACGTATTCCATGTCATCGTTTGCGCAATAAGCACAAGCGGCGCAAACGTAGGATGCTTCGTCTGGCTAGCCAGTCCGGCGACGTATTGCTTCTAAATTGGCGAACTTCTCTAAAACGCGAATACAACGGACTTTTTCCCAGGTGTTCACGCTTCGCCGTTGCTCTGGGGAGCGCGATCCGCGGTTCCGTTGGGTTCGGGTAGGGTTGCGTGCGCGACGTGTGGCGGCGTTTCCGTCACTGCAGTATTGGCGATCGCCGGCTCGGGGTCATATTCGACCAACTTCCAAATGGTGACGATATTGTGGGTCGGCCGTTCGCCTTTGAGGATTTGCCAAAGAGTCGGTTTCCCCAACACGATCGCATGTGGCACTGGATCGCCTAATGCGAAATGCTGACGCCGCCCGCCTGAGATCTCGCCGCCGTCGTTGCATTGCCACCAGCCTGCTTGCGGACAAATGGTGCCGGTGTCAACGTATTCACCCAACGGGATCTTCAGCGGCATGGCTGAACTCTGCCTGGCCGCTGCTCCAGTCGGCCGCACCCGAATGGATCCGATGAGTTTGTCCCACAGCGCGATGGCTTCTTCGTCTGTGATGCTGGGCTTGACACTTGCTGTCTGGTCGTCCTTTACTCCCGTGTCGAGTTGCACGTCCAGACTAGGTTGTAAAGGATCATGTACCGCCCCCAAGCTGACAAACGCGAACTGGTGAGAGTCTGTATTGTTGCCTTGAGCGGGCTTATGCGCCAGCGCCTCGAATCCTTTCCAGTTGCCCAATTCGCGCGGCCCGCGTCGAAGAAACTTGATCCGCGAGTACCAAGTCCCTCCAACTTTCGCAGCGCGATCGAGCCTTGATTCCAATGCGCTGGACTCCACTAAATAATCTTGATTCTTAGCTACCTGGATTGAAAAATGAACATCCGGGAACTCGTCCAGTCGCACCCCAATGGACGCCCGTTCAAAATCAGGCTGCCAGGCGATAAATCCGCCTTCAATGCACGCCCCCGTTTCGGAGGGCACTTCGTCGCTGGCGCGCAGGCGCAGACGAGTGGCGACCATGTTGAAACTCTTGATCGCTTCCTCTTTGGTTAACCCAGTGGACGCATGCTGAATGAAGAGATCCTTTCCAATTGGAACAAACGAATCGACGCTATAGAACGCCTGATTCTTCGAGCCGAAAACCAGCTTTTGACCTGGCACCGCGCCATCCATGATTTTGCCAAACATCGGAAACCTAAGTAGGCCGTCGCGACCTAACAAGCGTCGATCCTTTTCAACTTCGCGAAGCTGCGCTGCTACATGCATCGTCACCTTATCGCCTTCACCAGGGTAATACTCGATGGGCAAGTCCACATCTGTAGGGCCGTATATCAGCGTGGCGCCAGCAGGAATATCTAGGACAAAATGGCTGAAACAGACAGTTCTGGTTTTTTCGAACAACGGATGAAGACGCGACGAAAGAGCTGTCATGTTAGGCCTCTTGATGATTTGTGGGGAGCGCTCGCAGGCGTTCAAGCAGAGCGCCGAAGCGAACAGGGCCGAAGCCAGCACGGCCAGCCGGAAAAAATGACGGGTGACTCTCATCATGTATTCCATCTCATAGTTTCCGCGATCCGTACAAGGCTGTAGAGGGTCGAGTGCAGCGCGCCATGATTCTTATAGCTGTCTTGGTGTTCGTAGCCTGTCTGGCGAAAAATTCCTTTGAACTTTCCGCTTTGCAACTGATGTTCGGCTGAATGAAGTGGAACCGTTTGGTCGCCGGGATCGGTGGCATTTTTCATCGAAACCTTCAAATCAAACGGTGCGGTTCCGGGCACTACTGGCCACCCAGGATCGCACAGCTCCAAGCTTCCTTGCAGACTGTCCTTAACGATACGCAACTTCTCCACGTCCATTGCCTTGTCAAAGCTCGCGATATCCCACACGACATTGTGCCAAGCCGCGTGCCCAGGATCGGCCCCGTAATGCGCGTAGCTTTGATCATGGTAGGTAGCGGCAATATCATTGTGGAAGGTTTTTGCCATGTCCAAAAGCGTCGCCGTATTTTTATAACTTGCGACTCTTTGACGCGCCGGATTAATCCATTCTTCCCGAAGCAATCCGTACCATTTTCCGCGCAGTTTGTAGATTTCTTCGTAAGGATCGCCATTCTGGGGCAGCAGCTTGATTTTTTGTCCTTGATGCGTCACTTGCAACCAGCCATTCCCGTAGGCTTGGGATGGCAATAGTTCAAGTCCTCCTTGGGCATTGCCCAACACGGCGGTGACTTCGGACCCCAAATTTCCCAACACTTTTGCGGTGATGCTGGCAATAGGCGACACGCTCATGACCCCTGGATCCTCGAATCCGCAACGCATCCGCTTATAGGCTGCCCCGGCGCCGATAGCCGGCATCACGCCGTGGACGATGCCCAAAACGCTTTCGCGCAGATTACCCATTTCTGGGTGGATTAATGCCCGTGCCACAAGGCCACCCATTGAGTGTGTCACGACGATTACTTTCTCGCATTCGAAACCTTGTGCCTTGTAGCGATCGATTAGCGCGGTGACTCGGTCGGCAACGAGCACCCCCGAAATGCGATTCGACTGGAGCCAGTTATAGCCTATTGCGTGAACCGGAAACCAGCAGCCTTTGACCGCGTCCATTAGCGACTTTTCTTCTAGAGGCTTGAGTGTTGGCCGCGGACTTGCTTGCCATGTTGATGGCGGAACATCCACAATCTGTTTCCACCAGCTATCCATTTGGCCGTAGCGAAAAGCGGTGTTCAGCCGCTGTTCACACATCTCGAGCAAGTCGCGGTAGCTGTCGAAAAACACTTCGCCCCAGCCGCGCTCGCGAGCTTTTTGTTCCTTCGACTTCCGTGGCTTGGTGTGGGACGGATCGTCCATCAACAACGGCGTATCAATTCCTACATTCAGAAGGGTGAAGCCAACTTTCGCATTGTCGTGCCGTTTATCAGAAGTTTCCTTCAAATTTCCAGTGGGATTCTGAACCGGGTCATACACGTCGACTTCGGTTTGGGTTGGGTCGAGCTGGTTTTGCCTTAACGCTGTATCTCCAAACATCAATCGATTGGCCTCGGCCAGACTCTCGGGTCGCCACGCGACGTTGTTCGCTTTTCTCAGTTCGGACTGCCGGGTGGCGGTCATGCGCAGGTTGGAGCCCATGATGCCCGGCAAAAAAATGATCGGTAGCACCCGCTTTGGCGGAATGCTGATCACTTGCGGCATCAGGTCCTGCGTAGGCGTGAAGAAGCCCTCGGCGGCTCGGCCGCTAGCCACATGAGGCTTCGTCGGCAATTGATAGCCGGGGAGGCGTGGCGGATTTTTTTCCATGCTGATCGTCCCTATCTAATTTGAGTGACAGTGCGAATGGATTCAATCATTGATCGCTTCGATCGTGTAGCGGCCAAACGCGATGGTTGACTTGAGAAGTTGCGTCAACCCTTGCGCGTCAGTCGTGCCCTCAATCTCCTGGCCATCCTCCAGCGTGGCGCGGAAGCGCTGGTTCGCCAGCGGCTCCCCCGTATTCAGGTCCGTGATCCTCACATGCTGGTCATGCGCAATCGCGCTCTTGGGGAGAGTGAGCGCCGCGAGCTGGCTGTCGCCCGCTCCGCGGTGCGCGAAGGTGGCCGAATTGATTGCGTACGCACCGGTGAGCTGATAAGTGATCGCGCCGCCGCCATATGCCGCCTGCGCTCCTTGGGTGATGATGCTTACCTTCGGCGCCTGGATCACAATTTCTTCAGATGCCGTGAGCACGATGCGCTTGGCCGCGGTCATTTCGATGTCGGCCTGGTGCGCCTGGATTTCGACCTTGCCGGAAGCGGCGATCAGCTTAACGCCGAGTTTGTGGGCGAACAGGCTGATACTGTCCGCAGCGCGCATTATCAGCTTGCGTCCGGTCGACAGCTGGGTATTGCCGACACTGACGATATCGACATGGGTCTGCGCGCCGATGACGATGTTGTCGCCGCTGCCGACGATCATCCCCGCCGGTGCGTCGATCGCCACGATGGGAACGCCGCCAGCAGAGCCCTCAGCGCCGCCGTCGGCATTGCTGCCGCCTTCCCATCCGTGAAGGTGCGCGGCCAGCTGCGACAGCGGCTTGCTGTCGGCCTCGTCGGCATGATGCGTCGCAGCCAGCTCGGAGAGCTGCGTCTGGATGTCTTTGAGCGCTTCGGACAAACCCGTCAGCCCGTCGCGCGCCAGCTGGCGGCCGGCGGCGCGCAGGCGCGCATCGGCGCTGATGTAGACGCCTTGCCCGCCGCGAATTGCCACCACCTTGTCGCTGCGCAGTTCCGCGCCTTCGCCGCGCGCTTCGCATTGACCTTCGCCGCGCGGTTGCGTCAGGTAGCCCAGGTTCAGCTGACTGTCTCCATGCTCGCTCGCCAGTTGCGCGCTGATCTGGCCGGGCGTATCGTCCAGGCGCAGCTGGTTATAGCGGCGTCCATTGACTTCCCGGCTCTTGATGCCGGAAACGAACCGGGTATCCGGCAACCTGCCAGCATTGCTGAACGCGGGCACCGGTGTCCGACAGCCATGCACGCGGCCGGTGATCACCAGCTTGTCCGGATCGCCACCCAGGAACGTTACCAGGCATTCTTCGCCGGCCCGCGGCAACGAGATCGCGCCATACCCTTGGCCTGCCCATGAACTGGCGACCCGCACCCAAGCTGAGTCGCGGTCGCTATCAGAGGCCCCCGCACCATACGCATGTTCGTGGTCTTGCGGGCGGCAACCGGGAAAGCGCACCTTGACCCGGCCGTGCTGATCGCAGTGAACCTCTTCGCCCGGCGGACCGACCACGATGACGCTTTGCGCTTCGGTACGCGGCAGGTCGACGCGCGGATCGTACGCGGGCACGATCGGGATGCCGCGCCGCACGCAGGAAAACTGATTGGTGTAGCGCGCGCCACGCTCGGTGCTGGCCTGTGCCAGGCCATCGCTGTCGGCCGCCCAGTGATTCAAGGCGAACAGCCGGCTGGTCCTGTCGTTGAGCGCCTTTGGCAGGTTGTTCTCGGCATCGACGCGCAGTTCGGTGATGACAAACTCGCG
>CXWL01007976.1_pt1 | contig 31654 bp, 31 predicted proteins | sample 590931 | NCBI WGS metagenome assembly CXWL01 (sample SAMEA3498368, study PRJEB10139) | groundwater metagenome | biome: water well; material: biofilm material | place: Germany | collected 2015-04-27
AATTTTGGGGACCGCGATGCGGCGGGCCCGATGGGCGAGGAGCAACTTAGCGGGGGAGCGGAATCGCCACCAGTCAGCCGCAAGTAATTTGACCACAAATGACCGGCGCATCTTCTCTGGGTTGAGAGGAGGCGCGGATTTTCTGACGCCGCAAAAAAATAAAAGATGTTGATTTTCTGCAGCTTGGCATGAGAATGCATTTAACACCTTCTCAGGCGCTGATCGAAAGCCAGCTGGCATCCCATAAAAAGACCGGTTGCCTAAAGAGAGCGGACCGGAGAAGGGCTCGTGTGGACAACAATGGCGAACTTAATGAGGTGTAGTGTGCGCATGGGAGGACGATATCTTTTCTCCGTCTGTTTCATTGCGAGTATCCTGTGCTCAGGCTGTTCCACTCAACAAATCGTTCCCGAGTCAATGGAGCCTCTCGTCGATAGAACGGTGTCATTTCGCGATCTGTTAGCCTCGCCGGAGTCCTACAAGGGGCGCATACTCGTGTTTGGCGGTGAGGCGTTGAACGCCAAGCGACTCCGCGACAGCACGCAGATCGAAATCTTGCAACTTCCGCTTAAAGATGGCGAGGAGCCGAGCCTTGATCGCCAACAATCACAGGGACGGTTCCTTGCATTGCAGCAGGAATTTCTTGACCCGGCCACGGTGGTCGAAGGAACGCGGATGACCATTGTCGGAGAAGTGTCTGGGGCGAAGACCGATCGACTCGACGACGTGGAGTATCGATATCCCACCCTGATCGTGAAACATCTACACGTCTGGCCGGTTCAATCTTATGGCCGTCGTCAACGGGGATCGTCGGTCGGGGTCTTCGGCGGCATGGGAATTGGCGGGGGAACTCGTGGAGGTGGAGGATTCGGGCTCGGGTTTTGATCGGTTCCTACATAGGAATGGGGGGCAGGCCGAAACAATCGATTACGGTTCAGATCCAACCATCATTCGTTGACGCATTATCCTGAAAAAATCGCAGGTGAGTGGTCGAAACTGATCATCACAAAGAGATCCATCGATGCTATCGATCAACCGCGTCGCGAGGGCGGCGCTTTGAAGGTCCGAGGGGCGAGCCCGCCGACCGAAGGCTTGACGTAGCAGCGGATCGGCGATTGCAGTAGAAGTATTCATGAATAATCCGGGCTAGAAACCTTCAGCCTATCTACTTGCCTACTTGCAAAGGATCAGCTATGACTGAAATAGGTCCCTACTCTAACTACCGCCTGACCGTTCGACTCGAACTCGCCAATGCACCGGGCATGTTCGCAAAGGTTGCCGCGATCCTGGCCGAGGAAGGCGCCAACTTGGGCGCAGTGGATATTGTCTCCGCAACGGCAGACTCTATGATTCGAGACGTGACCTTCGACGTCCAAAGCGAAGCCCATGGAGAGAAGGTGCTGGCTCGAATCGGAGCCTTGCCGGACGTTGAAGTCCTATCGGCCTCCGACCGGATTTTCCTTCTGCATCTCGGCGGCAAGATCCGCGTCCAAAGCAAGTTCCCGATCACGACAAGAAATCTCCTCTCGATGGTCTATACACCGGGAGTCGGTCGGGTTTCGCAAGCGATCGCAAAGGACAAAGCGAAAGCCTATGCCTTTACCGGCAAGGGCAACACGGTCGCCATAGTCACGGATGGGTCGGCAGTGTTGGGCCTTGGCAATCTTGGCCCGGAAGCCGCACTGCCGGTCATGGAAGGCAAGGCCATGCTGTTTAAAGAATTTGCGGGAATCGACGCATGGCCGATTTGTCTTAATACGCAAGATCCCGACGAGATCGTTCGCGCGGTTCAGGCCATTGCGCCAGGATTTGGCGCCGTCAATTTGGAAGACATCAGCTCACCGCGCTGTTTTGAGATCGAACGCCGCTTGAAAAGCACGCTGGATATCCCGGTGATGCATGACGACCAGCATGGCACGGCAGTGACGATCCTTGCGGCTTTGACCAATGCGCTCACTGTGACTGGGAAACGGATGGAGAACATCCATGTGGTCGTCAATGGTCTCGGCGCCGCTGGAACCGCCTGTTGTAGGATGTTGCTTGCCGCCGGCCTCTCCCACCTGATTGGGTGCGAGCCTCAAGGCATCGTCTTGCGGGGGGATGGTCCGCAGCTCCAGGCTTGCCGGAGGGATCTCGCTTCTTGCATGACCAAAGATTCCCCCCAAGGCACACTCCGAGACGCGCTCAAAGGCGCCGATGTCTTCATTGGATTATCGGTGGGTAACATTGTCACGCCGGAAGATCTTGATCTGATGGCTGCTGACCGCATCGTCTTTGCCATGGCCAACCCCAACCCGGAAGCTCCCCCTGAGTTGGCTGCTTCACACTGCCGGATTTTTGCCACCGGACGATCCGACTATCCGAACCAAATCAACAACGCGCTTGCATTTCCCGGTATTTTTCGCGGCGCATTGGATGTGCAAGCCCGTGATATCAACGAAGCGATGAAGCTGGCTGCAGCCAAGGCCTTGGCTGAGTCCATTCCCTCTTCAGCCCTCAGTGCCGACTACATTATTCCAAGCCTGTTCGACAAGGGAGTTGTGCCCCGTGTGGCAAAAGCCGTGGCGGCTGCCGCACGCGAATCGGGTGTGGCCCGCCGCCGCACCAAGCTCAGCGACGACTTCGCGTCCTAATCCACAGGAATTTGACTGTTTCCGGCGCCCTTCTGGCTCAAGGCTCAGCTGTGCTAGAATGCGCGGTCAAGGAGACAGGTGGGGCATATGCCGTTTTCACAAAGCAAATTTATTCGATTTCAGAATGGGATGAGAAAACGAATCGATTCGTTGCGCCCCAAAGCGGAGGAAAGCTTGAACCTGGCCGTCGATACGATGATGCAAGAGCGGGTCGATAGCTTTTTCCGTGTTGAACAGGGTCTTGAAGAAATCATCAAGTCTTTACTTCAGATTGAAGAGGAGATCGGAGAGATCCGTGATCTCTCCGGCGCGATGCGTCTGGAGTCTCGTCTTGAGTTTGTCGAAGACCGGTGGGATGATTTCGACAGCGAGATTCGAGAGAGGCCTCGGCGCCGGCGCAAAAAAATCAGCCTTGCGGATATGTTGAAGGCCGCCGGTGGGGGAGGCGGGGATCTGTCGCAGGGGTCGAGCGGTATCAACAACGCGATGGATGCCTATGCCGCAATGGGTGTGGAGTTCGGCAGTTCTCTTGCCGATGTCACGGTAGCGTTTCGCCACAAGGCTAAGCAACTCCATCCCGATTCGAACAATGGTGACCGTAGCGCCGAGCCGGAGCTGCGCCGCATGTTGGAGGCCTATCAATTCTTAAAAGAATACTTGAGCCTGAGCAACGTTGAGCCAATGCAATCACCAGATGCAACCTACCGTCCAACAGAATGAGATACACATGACACCCAATCCGCCGCTGACCTATGTCACCGACCATGCTGCGCTTGAATCGCTTTGTCAACGGCTGCGGCAGAGTCCGCGGCTGGCTCTCGATACCGAATTTGTCGGGGAAGACACCTTTATTCCTCGGCTCGAATTGATCCAAGTCGCCACCGCGACTACCTCCGCAGTCATCGACTTTCCTGCCGTGCAAGCGGTTGGATCTCTCGATGTCTTCTGGGAGCTGATCTGTGACACCAAAATCGAGAAAATATTTCACGCAGGGCGGCAGGATCTCGATTTGTTTGCCACACATGCGGGGCAGATCCCCAAGCCGTTCTTCGATACGCAGGTCGCCTCCGCTATGGTCGGCTATGGGGCTCAAATCGCCTACGCAAACCTCGTTCAGAGGCTTCACGGCACCAGGCTCGCGAAGGCCCATACCTTTACCAACTGGAGCGCGCGACCCCTCTCGGAGGGTCAAATCGCCTATGCCTTGGAAGATGTGGAATTTCTCTTACCGATTCATACTCACTTACAGGATCGGTTGCGCGAGCTTGGCCGGTTGGAATGGGTCGGCGAGGAATTTGCGCGACTGGAATCGGCCGTTGGAGAAAAGAGTCGAGAGCCACAGGAGCGCTATCAACGAATTCGAGGGTGGGACACCCTCAAACCTAAAGGGGCCGCGGTGCTTCGTGAATTGGCCGCCTGGCGAGAAACGGAAGCCCGCCGGCGAAACGTGCCCCGTGGACGTGTCATGCGGGATGAGGTGCTGCTTCAACTCGCGCGCCATCCGCCCAAATCGGTCAATGATCTTCGTGGTCTCCGCGGCGTCCATTCTTCAGAAGTCGATCGTCATGGGGGACAACTGTTGGCCACCATCACCTCGGCGCTCGCTCTTCCTCCTTCGGCCTGGCCCGAGGTTCCTAGCGAACGAAAACCTGATCCAGAATCGACAGGCATCGTCGAACTACTGCAAGCAGTGTTGAAGGCGCGCGCAGCAGAGGAGGGGATTGCTGCCACCATGGTTGCCACCAGCGCTGATCTACAAACACTTGTGGAAACGAAGCAGAATCGGGCAGCGCTGAATGTGCCCATTCTTCATGGATGGCGACGAATGCTGGCTGGAGATCTGCTACTGCAAGTATTGGAAGGAACGGTCACGATCGCGGTCGACCGAACCACCGGCGCCCTTCGGATGACGCAGGGCGCTTCCGCGAATATTTCAAGTTGACAAACCGTCGGCTCTGCTTAATCCTCCTCCCCTGACCGCAATCTCTGCAGGCTGTTCAAAAACGGCCTTCTCTCAGGCCCACCATGCAGGGCGCGCTCTCTATAACCTGCGTAAGTCCGGCGTTCTCTTGGAAAGCGATGATTTAGAGGGTATTCGTTTCATCGGCTCCACGGCTCTCTCTCTCCGATCAGGGCAGAGCTGGTATGGATCTCGCACAGGTCTAGTTGGCTCTGAGCGATGCGAGAACCATGCTGGCGGACTTTTTCAGCATCCTGCTAATTCACTTTGCGCAGTGAGTACCTATGCAAGGTCATCTCTGGAAATCGTTTCTCGCCCTGATCTTCCCTGGCGGGGTGATTTTTCTTATCGCGGTTGGATTTCTTCGTCCACAGGGGCTCCCCATGTGGGTGCAACAACCGGTTGCTGCTCTGCCTTACATCGTCCTTGTCTTCGGACTCGTCTTTGGCTGGTACGTTGCAAGCAGTCGCATAGTTCTCTCCTTGCTGGTCTTGGCTTTGGCCGATAGGGCCCTGATTGTCCTTCCCACGACCGAACCTGACCAGGAGACTCTTCGTCAAACCGTTGTCGCTGTTACCTCATTTCTCGTTCCGATCAATCTGCTGGCATTTTCGATTCTCAAAGAAGATTCCCTCTTGACCATTCGCGGATTGATCCGACTCCTGGCCGTCTTGGTTCAACCGGTTCTTGTGTTCTGGCTTTGCCTTCCAGGGCAGCACGACCTGGCCTCTGCATTATTCGCAGGGACATACATCCCGTCGGTATTCACGGAATGGACTCAAATTCCACAGCCGGCGCTGCTTGCTTTCGCAACGGCACTGCTGCTGCACGGCATTCGATTCGCTCTTCATCGAGACCCGCTTGAAGGAGGAGCGATATGGGCGCTCCTTGCTATCTTCGTGGCCTATCATACGAGCCGCTACGGCTGGCAACCGACAAACTTTTTCATGGCAGCTGGACTCATTCTCTTTGCCACATTGCTTCAATACTGTCACCGGCAGACCTATCGAGACGAACTTACAGGTATTCCTGGCCGGCTGGCGTATGACGAAGCGATCGGACAACTTGGGAAGCGATTTGCCTTGGCCATCATCGGTATCGATCAACTCACTCAGTATGCCAATGTCCATGGAAAACCTGTCAGTGAACAGGTCTTGAAACATATCGCGCCCAGAGTTCTGGCTGCTTGTTCTGGCGGACAGGTGTTCCGTACGACAGGAGAGGAGCTCACGGTACTGTTTCCCGGTAAATCGAACACGGAAGCATTAAGCTCATTGGATGCGATACGGAAATCGATTGAGGCTATCTCACTGTTCCTTCGAGGACGGGATCGAGTCTGGGGGAAAGAGCGAGAAACACAAAAAGCCGGACCGCGAGATCAACCGCTTCCAGTGACGCTGAGTATCGGCGTAGCAGAAAAAGTGAACGACAGCACAACACTGACTCTTGTGATTAAAGCGGCGTACCGTGCCCTCTATGAAGCGAAAGGTGCAGGAGGGAATGTCGTCAAGCGGGGAGTGGAGGAGGCAGTGCCGGTACGACGGTCTCGTGCCGGACCGGGGAAAGCCGCCTCGATTAGCGAATACGGAACGTAGCCCCGGCGCAATTACTCAGGTGTTTAGACAGAGCCATTCCACACTTCTCGGTTTCTCCAACCTTGGGTACAAATAGACCAACCCCTAACAGCCTTCAGCCTGAACCCCTGAGTAACTACGGCACTGCTAAAGCAGTTCTTTTACAGACTCCGCCGGCCTCGCCAAGATAACCTTCTCACCCTTTTCAACAATCGGACGCTGAATGAGGTCTGGGTGGGCTACCAGAACATCGAGCCATTCATCGTCCGATAGAGTCTTCCTCGCTAACCCAAGATCCCTGTAGATGTCCTCTTTTGTTCTCAGAATTTCCTTTGGCGAGAGACCCGCCTTCTTTAAAAGATTCTTGAGTTGCGCCTTCGTGAAGGGCTTTTCGTAGTAGTTAATGGCCGTGAAGGGTTTGCCGCTCTCTTTTAACAACTGCACCGCTTGTCGGCATGTGCTGCAGGTTGGTTTCTGATAGATTGTTATGTCTGGCATAATTTAATCTCCTTATATCGGTCTCGGCTTCCTTGACGCCATTTTTACCTCTATGATACATGGGGCCCATCCTATTCCAAGAGTGTCCTTGATGCCAACGCCAATTTTCGGAACCAGTTCGACCGGTCAGTTTTCCTGTGCAACTGACACTCAACATACATTGCGGGATCTCCGGACCAAACGCAGGGGACAACCGGTCTGTGTGCTTGGCCATGTTTTAGCTCGCAGGGGGCAGGAAGGAACGTTTGAGGTTTTCAACGAACGTCTGGCCATCGTCAAATTCCCAGACGGAGGCGCAGTCGGATATGACCCGCTCGAATTGCTTCTACCCACCGACATCGATGAGAAGGGAGTCGCCTATTTCGAGATTCGTCCCTGCCGGCAGTGCGAACAGCTATTTCCCCTGACTGCTGAAGAATGTGAAGCAGCTGAAGAACCAATCCTCTGCCCGGAGTGTCGCCCAGCGATCCGTGAAACGTGAAACGAGGGGCTGCCTCATGCTCTTCCTCCGAAACCTTTCACCTATTACGTTTCACGCTCAAGAAGCCTCTCCTGTCAATCCCTCAGCGGTGCGACCTCGATCGCCTTCTTAATCAAACAGTCGCCGGCAAAAGACTGTAACGACATCGGCAACATGCCCGCGTCGATCATGTGCACCGTGACAACCTGAAGTCCCTCAGCAACCTTGTAACCCTCTATTCTCATGGAATGGCAAATTTCGAGTTTCTTCCAAATGAGATTGTTCAGGATCGTTTCCGACGCGAGAAGCTTCATGTCCGACACTGTGTCATTCAGAGACACCTTCGCCGGCACCACCGCCTTGTCTCTCGGCGCCTCGCTCACGACGGCAAAACCGAGGATTTCGTTGTCAGCCTGGGCTAAGGAGTTGGCTCCAATCGCCATGAGGCCGGTCAGCATGAGTAGGAGGAGCAGATGTCTAGTCATCGCGGTCCTCCCAGCATTCGATTCCCTGCCCGTATTATGCATGTCAGTTCGTCGCGAAATCGCTGAGCCCGCCGCCCGAAGGCTCGTCGGAGCAACGGATCGGCGATTGCAGCAGAAGTGTTCATGTATAATGCTGGCTAGCGTGAACGACCGACAAGGTGAGTATGCCAACCGATAAGAGCCATTTCAAGGACCGGTTTTGCCGAACATGATAAACTGATTTCAATACGTATGCATTTTGCCACTCATGTGAGGGAACACGATCATGCCACATGATTTCATGCCGGGGCTTGCAGGTGTTCCTGCGGCCAAATCAGCAATCAGCGATGTCGATGGGCAGCGAGGTGTCCTGGAATATCGCGGTATTCGAGTTGAAGAGCTTTGCCAACGATCGTCCTATCTCGAAACCACCTTTCTGTTGTTGTTTGGGCACCTTCCTACCCAACCGGAGCTTGCGCGATGGAACGAGGATATCCTTCATCACCGCCGTATCAAATTCAAAATCGTCGATTTGCTGAAATGTCTTCCGGAGCATGGACATCCGATGGATGCCTTGCAGGCCGCGGTCGCCGCCTTGGGGATGTTTTATCCTGGCCGGAATGTCCAGGATATCGAAAATAACTATTGGTCTGCCGTCCGCCTCGTAGCCAAACTCCCGACGATCGTTGCGGCCTGGGCCCGGTTGCGTCATGGGGACGAGTACATTCCACCGCACGACGATCTTGGATTTTCAGAGAACTTTCTCTATATGCTGACCGAGACTGTGCCTCTTGCTGTGTGGAGCGACGTGTTCGATGATTGCCTGATTCTCCATGCCGAGCATACGATGAACGCCTCAACCTTTACCGGCATGGTCACGGCTTCGACACTGGCCGACCCCTATACGGTCGTTGCCTCCTCCATTGGGGCCCTGAAGGGCCCGCTGCATGGAGGGGCCAACGAAGAAGTCGTGCAGATGCTGAAGGAGATCGGCGAGCCTGGGCGAGTCCGATCGTACCTCGAAGAGCAGGTTCGGAAGAAGCAAAGACTGATGGGCTTCGGTCACAGAGTGTACAAGGTCAAAGATCCCCGTGCGACAATCCTTCAAGGTCTATGCGAGAGGCTGTTCAAGGAGTGCGGAAATTCACCGATGTACGAAGTCGCCATGGAGGTCGAGCTGGTTGCCGAAGAGTTACTGAAGGGGAAGGGGATTTATCCCAACGTCGACTTCTACTCCGGAATCGTCTACGACAAGATGCAGATCGAGACAGATCTTTTCACGCCCTTATTCGCGATGGCTCGGGTGTCCGGGTGGTTGGCCCATTGGCTTGAACAACTACGAGAGAACAAACTGTTCCGTCCTGATCAGATATATTCGGGTGAACATGGGAAGGCATATGTCCCAATCGAGCAACGGTGACGAGGTGAGGTTTGATGTTAGAGGTTGGAGGCAGAAACAATCTTATCCCCCCTTGACTCCGCGGCAGCTGGAGTTATCTTCCAGCCCATACAGGCGAATCGGCGCGCGCCGTCAGTTGACGTTCTGAAACAGTGAAATCGAACAACAAGGAGGTCTACCATGACACTCGTACGGTGGGATCCGTTTCGTGAACTTGAAGAGATGTCGGATCGGCTGAATCGGATGGTTAGCCGTCCCGCGTTACCTCGAACGAACGGTAATGGCAAAGAAGCAATGACTGTCGCAGACTGGGTGCCCTCTGTGGACGTCAGCGAGACGGAGGGGGAGTACCAGATCAAGGCGGAGCTTCCTGAGGTGAAGAAAGAGGACGTGAAAGTCACGGTGGAAGACGGCGTCCTCACGATCCAGGGTGAGCGTAAGCATGAGAAAGAAGAGAAGGGTAAAAAGTATCATCGCGTAGAGCGATCCTATGGCAGCTTTGTCCGGAGCTTTACCTTGCCCGATCTCGTGGATGAGGAGAAGGTCAAAGCGGAATTCAAGGACGGGGTTCTGAATGTCCAGCTCCCCAAGTCCGAGAAGGCAAAACCGAAAGCCATCGAAGTCGCAGTAGGCTAATCGGCAATCATCCCATCCGGTCTGAACAGAGGCCCGCTTTGGCGGGCCTCTTCCTTTTGTAGAGGTAGCTAGCCCGCATTATTCATGACAGTTCGTCGCGAAATCGCTGAGCCGCGTCGCGAGAGCGGCGCGCGGAGCTCCGAGAACCCGAGGCGTACTCGTGCAGTACGTTGAGGGTTCGAGTGGCGAGCCCGCCGCCCGAAGGCTCGTCGTAGCAGCGGATCGGCGATTGCAGCAGAAGTGTTTATGAATAATGCGGGCTAGGCCGAAGGCGTTTAGGGGTCGGGCGTCTGACCCAACGAGCATTCATCTCTGCTTGAACCCAGCGATGAACGTATCACCTTCAGCCTTCAGTCTAAACACTTGAGCAGTTACGTTCACCAAACAAACCATCCGATTAGCGCGTCACGCACCAGCTCCTCTTGTACAACCAGGTGGCCTCCGTTTATCATGGCGCCCGCAACCCCTAACACTGGAGCGGACACATGAAGAAGAAACCCACCGTGGTAGCGTCTCAGTCATCACCTGCGACCAGACTTGAACGAGATACGATGGGCGAGTTGGCCGTACCGGCCACGGCCTATTACGGCGTGCAAACTGCTCGCGCGATTGAGAACTTCCCGATTAGCTCCTTACGATTTCCCCGCGCCATGATCCGAGCGATGGGGATGATCAAACGTGCTGCTGCGACGGTCAATCAATCGCTGGGCCTCTTGAACAAGAAATCGGCAGATGCGATCAACCAGGCAGCGACCGAAGTGGTTGAAGGGAAACTCGATGCCGAGTTCCCGGTAGATATTTTCCAGACTGGCTCAGGCACCTCGACGAACATGAACACGAACGAGGTAATCTCCAACCGTGCCACAGAGCTATTAGGCGGAGCGAGAGGCAGCAAGCTGGTACACCCAAACGACCACGTCAACCTGGGCCAATCCAGCAACGACGTGATTCCCACGGCCATTCATATTGCCGCCGGTGAAATGATGCAGCAGCAGCTCATTCCGGCACTCACCCGCTTGCAAAAATCCCTCGCTCGCAAAGCCAGGGAATTCGACAAGATCGTCAAGATCGGTCGCACCCATTTGCAAGATGCGACACCTGTTCGATTGGGTCAAGAGTTCGGTGGCTACGCGAGGCAGATTGAATTAGGCATTCAACGGGTCAAACGGGCGCAAGAAGCCCTCAGCGAAGTTGCTCTCGGGGGTACAGCAGTCGGCACAGGGCTCAATTGCCATCCGAAATTCTCCGCCAGGGTCATGGCCATCGTGTCGAAAGAGACCGGGTGTATGTTTACAGAAGCGAAGAACCATTTTGAAGCGCAGTCCACGCAGGATTCGTTGGTCGAAGCGAGCGGGGAATTGAAGACGATCGCCGTGAGCCTGATGAAGATCGCCAACGACATTCGCTGGCTCGGCTCCGGCCCTCGCTGTGGGCTGGGGGAGATCAACCTGCCAGAAACACAGCCTGGCTCCTCCATCATGCCTGGCAAGGTCAATCCTGTGATCGCCGAATCGGTGACGATGGTCTGCGCTCAGGTGATCGGTAACGATGTGACCGTCACGGTGGGAGGGCAGGCGGCTAACTTCGAACTGATCGTCATGCTGCCGGTCATGGCCTATAACGTTTTACAATCCATTGAACTTCTCTCGACAGCCTCAAATAATTTTGCCTTCAAATGTATCGACGGCATCAAAGCCAACGAAGAGCGATGCAAGAGTTTGATCGAGGAAAGTCTCGCCATGTGTACAGCCCTCGCTCCGGAAATCGGGTACGAGGCAGCAGCGAAGCTTGCCAAGGACGCCTACAAGTCCGGCAAGACCGTGCGCGAGATGGCCAAAGAACAGAAAGTCCTCCCAGACAAGCGGCTCACCGAACTGCTCGACCCCTGGCGCATGACTGAACCAGGCGGTCCGGTGGGAAGCGCTGGAGGGTAAGCGTCAAGAGGGGGTTGGTCGCACGTCATGGAAATTCGAATTGTTCGGGATACGGCCAGTAGAAACGCGCTTCGTGAGATGGCGAAACAGCAGTTCGCGACGTGGTCAAGGCAGTGGTCGATATCGAACAGGGTATTATGGCGATCGGTGGCGAACTCCATTCAGACGAAGAGGCCGCACTTCCAGATCAGGGATCGCTCCAGCGACATTAGTGGGGCATCAACCTTTACCCCGAGCAGGCGGCTCAAAACTGGATTGAGTTCGATTCAATGATCAACGTGCGCCCCTCCGGCGGAAACCGTTCACGACATGTCGAGAGTGCGGAGATACGTGAGGCCGTGTCAGGCATCGTGACTCGATTGGTAGGGGAATAACGAGATGGCTCATCAACAAGCGCAGCTTGCCGCCGGGCGGTGGCAGACATTGCCGCTGGTTGAGCAGTTGGCCAATGTCGGCAGCGATGTGGCCCGCGCCCATCGTTGGCAAGGGAAAGATCCGGCGTCTTGTGAAAGGCATGGGCCCGCGCCCTTGATTTGCTCGACCCCTGGCGCATAACCGAACCAGGCGGGCCGGTGGGAAGTGCTGTGGAATAGGGACAGGCTCCGCCGTCTTCGGCGGTGCCTGTCCAACTTTTGCTCCCCTTCAAACCACCTAAGTCCTTCCGTCCTGAGAATCAAATTAGATTCAGACGGAATCGTTTTAGATTCAGACGGAATGCTTCTATTTGATCGCCACTGTCGATTCGCGCTGTGGCGCGCATCTGCCAAACTCCGCTCCATGCAATCGTTTAAAGTTTATCGCAGCCCCCTCGCCATCACGACAGCGTTCTGGCCTAGAGTTTGCTGTATATAGCGAAACTTTGAAGATGGTCCTGTGGGGAATCACAAATTCACATGACCTCATGGGAATCTGAGCACCTATTCAACATCATGGGGCTACTGTATTTGAATGTCGATTAAACTACGTACGAATATTGATTGACATTATTTCCTTGCCATTCTATTGTCCAAAACATTTCGCATTCCAAATATTCCATGTGAATGGAGCTGACGTTGCCTAGTCCAGTTAAATCCTTTTCTCATGAACCACTCCCCATTACCGCGTTACCTGAAAGGCTTCTACCCATGCCTCGATCACGACCGAGACTAGCGATGTTCCTAAGCCTGATGCTCTTTGCAGGGCTATCCGGCTGCGGGCCTGCTTCATCCGACAACGCACCGGGCCTTGAGTCACGGGCGAGCGTAGGCGGTTCGTCTCAGGCCAAACAGGGTTTGTCACCGGGCAGCAACCCATTGACTCCGGCCACCCAGGTGGCGAGTTCCGTGCCTCCTGCATCGGGAAGTGAGACAGGCGTCGACTCCAGAAATGGGACAGTCCCCGTGGGGGACAGTCCCCAAGCGCTACCTGTTTCCACTTCTAAGCCTGCAGAGGTGCTGGAACCCCTGCTCGTGCCTACGTGGATAGCCAAAGATCTCGAATCGCCTGATATTGGCACCAGACTCCGCGCGCTGGATACCTGGGTACAGACAGCGCCTCCGGGAGCAGAGGATCCACTCATTCTGGCGTTAGAGAATAAGGACGAACGGGTCCGGGCGCGGGCGATGGAACTGATCGAGCAGAACTGGGCACGGGCGGCTGATGCAGAACAGTAACGTAGGGGAACAAGGGGTAAAGGGGTTCAGGGAGAAAGGAAGAGCAGGGGATTGAGGGAGAATGATCAGGCCTCGCGAAAGAATCGTCTTGAGCGACAATTGGCGAACAGTAGGCAGGAGCTGTCAGTCAATGTCTCCTCACTATCTAACAGAAAGGAGGGACTGCGGTTCCGATTTCCCGTTTTTGCTGATGGCACTCTCAACACTGCGGCCACAGGCAAGTGGTCCAATCTAGAAGGAAGTCTCAATGAGAAAACGATTTATTACTCAATCCGTGACCGGAGCGGTTGTTCTATTGGCCTGGAGCCTTATAGGCACGGTACCAGCCAGTCAGGCCGGTCATACCAAAACAGTTAAGTTCATTGCCACAGACGAGCCTGGTCCCTGGTTCAAGTGCGTCAGTCCTTTCGTCGGCGCTACCGAAGGAGGCTGTGTTCCCAAGGGAATTGGCCTCACGGAGTCTCTGGCCATCATCAATCCGGGCGACAGGGTCGAGATTGACATGGGAAGGGGAACCAACAACAGGGGTGAGGACACCACCAATACGGTTCACACCTTCACAAGCCTGCTCTGGCCGCTCAAGGCAGACGGCACCAATGCCAACAACATGCCCTATGACCAGCCGGAGGGTGCTTTCAGAGGGAGCAAAAGCGTTAAGCTCACCACTCCGGGGCTCTATGTCTTCGTGTGCAAGTTACATCCCTTCATGCTTGCCGCCACGGTTGTGGACGCCGATGGGTTGGGTGGCGGGGGGTTGGATCTTCGCAATCCGATCAGACTCATCAGTTACCCCACCCTCGCCTTCAACACGAACACCGACCTGGCCTTCCGCCTATTGCGAGCATTCTTCCTTATTACAAATACGGACAACTATCAAAACTACGATGTCGTTACCAACCCGGATCTAAAATGGAAGGTTGCGCTGCCTGATGTTCCAGTCCTGATTCACGGCATGGCGAACCCAGTTTCCCTGAGCGCGCTGTCCATTGGACAAGACCTTGTTCTCAAGGATCCACCTACAGTCAAAGGCATCGGAGAAGTCTGGATCGATGCCGAGTACGAGAAAACGTCCGACAAGACGAAGCCAGGAACTGCGATAGCCGTAGATACCTACACCTGGAAGGTCACCAAGAGGGTTGCGCTACCTAGCATTAACATGAACAATCCCCACAACATGTGGGCGAACAGGGATCAGACGGTTATCTACCAGACCCAGTGGTTCGGCGACAAACTAACAGCCTTCAACCGCGTCACTGGTCGCCTGATTCGAAATATCACCGTCGGTGAAGCTCCCGCCCATGTGATGACGCGTGTGGATACTGATCAGGTACATGTGAGCCTCAACGGCGAAGACGCAGTGATTGAGCTCAACCCAGGCAGACTGGAGTTCAGCCGGCGCATCTTCACGCAGTACCCAGGTCAGGATCCAGCGCAGCCCCATGCTCACTGGATGAGCTTCGATGGCAAAAAGATGGTGACACCTAACTCAAACACCAACGACTCGACGCGGATAGATCTGATATCCGGACGAATCAAGGACAAGGAAAAAACCGGCACACTTCCTATCGCGACTGGCATGATGCCCGACGCAAGCAAATACTACGTTTCGAACTACCTGGATAGCACGATTACCTGCATCTCCATTGGTGCCCCGGCATGCAATACCCCTAGCGGTAAGGTGGATAAAAAGAATATTCCTCTTCTCCTTGGCGGCACCACGCTCGCCAACTACAACCCTTTTGCCACCCCGTTATCCGGGGGTGTAACCGATATGTTGTCTTCGGGCGCCCTGCCCATTCAGACGCCGGTCAGTCCGGACGGCAAATTTGTAGTCACAGCCAATACATTGTCTGGGACGATCACGTTCATTGATACCGCTACTGATACATTGGTCAAGGTTCTGCCATGCAGCGCGGGATGTCACGGGGTGAACTTTGGCGCGAAGAAGGGCGGCGGATATTTGGCCTACGTGTCGAGCAAATTTTCGAACGACCTGATCGTCGTCGATCTCGACAGCAAGTCCGAAGTCGGTCGTGTTGTTCTTGTGGCTGATGAAAAGACGAAGTCGGACGACTCAGTGGACGTAGACTTCAAAAGTCTTGCAGGCATGGGCGGACAGGGAGTTCTACCTGTCCCCAATGTCTATAACGGCTGGGTTCAGAATCTTCCTCGCGCATGGAAGTATCAGCTAACGCATGATCAACGGCATCCATTCCCGTCAGCTGAGTAGAATCAGCAGGCTCGCATAGCTGCACTGCCAAGGACCCGGTGACGATGGCCCAAGACCATCGCACCGGGTCCTCGGGTTTTGTGACCAGTCAACCGGCATGCGATACAGTGTGCGTGGAACAAGGGACTGGCCCTGCCCTCTGCGGCGAGGCCTGTTCCACTTCCCAGGCGGCGTGCCACGCATCACGAACGACGCTTCACGCAGAAGGCTGTGGATCGGCGAATCGGAAGAAGCATTGTTGACTCATGTGGGTTAGGCCAGGGGCGATTTCACACATTTTCAGGTACGCGGTACGTCACGAATCCTCTAAGAGTACCCGCCGGAATTCCTCGAGAAATTCACCAGGTGTCAGAATAGGGAGTTGGGCATGGTCACGGACCGATTTCTTCTGAAAGTGCCTGGTATTCCAGGTGACGAGATAGTCCACGCCTTCCTCAATCGCAGCAGCGAGGATAGGAGCATCGTTGTGACGGATAATCTTACGGGCCTGATCGACGGACGCTCTCGAAGGGTCATCCACGATCAGGGGAGAGAGTTGCTTCAAGAACAGGCGATACTCGGACAGGAGGACGGAAAATTTTTCAGAAAGATTCCGATCCGCTTCGACGAGCACTTGTCTCGACATCACCGCTTTGACCACTCCCGACTCACAGAGCCGAAGTACTTCGTGTGCGGCGCCGGTCGGGGAGAGAATTCCCGCAATCAGGGCGCTGGTGTCAATGAAGACGTTCCATCTCCTACGTTTCATCACGTTCCTTGTTGTAACGGGCACGTTGCCGATCTAGATCTGCGAGGACGTCTTCGACGGTAAGCCCGGCTTTTTTCATCTCCTTTCGTGCCTTCTTGGCAAGCGAATCTACCTCCAAAGGTTTTGGAGTCATGAGGATTACATTGCCGACCTTAACAAGAGACAGTGCGGCATCCTCCTTCAGATGCAGTTCCTTCCGGATCGCCGCAGGAATCGTGAGTTGTCCTCTTCCCCATACTTTGACCAGCGCCATAGGGGTGCTCCTTGGTGAATGTGATATTCAGACAGAATCAGTAAATCAGCATATAGCTGAATATAGATGATCGTCAACCCTCCAGAAGTACCCAGCCTAACTTCCTCACGCGTCTCGCGCAAAAGCCGCTTTGACACTGCAAAACCCTCTATGTTAAAGTCCGCGGAACTGTTGAGGTTCTAGGCAATTTCTCTTCACTTATTCCAGGGAATAATGTATGAGCGCGCAAGGTAAGCATGTCATTATTGTGGCCGGCGCCGGTCCAGCCGGGATGGCTGTAGCTGCGTCACTTGCAAAGGCCGGTCATGAAATTATCATTCTGAATCGGGACATTAAGTTCGGCGGGTTGGCGGAGTACGGGATCTTCCCGGCAAAACTCAAGCTCCGCGGCGGTCTCAAGAAACAATACTGGGAATTGCTCGATCGACCGAACGTCCACTATTTCGGCAATGTCTCAATCGGCAACGGTAAAGATCTCACAGTTGAAGAATTGCGAAACCTTGGCGCCGGCGCGGTCGTGTTTTCTATCGGGGCGCAAGGGACCAAGGCGATCGGTGTGGAAGGGGATTCGGCCAAGGGGGTATTCCACGCGAAGGATGTCGTATACCACTTTAACCGGCTTCCTGGATTCGGCGATCGTCCGTTTGAAATGGGTAAGCATGTGGCTGTGATCGGGGCAGGCGATGTCATGGTCGACGTCGCACATTGGCTGGTTCGTTACAAGAAAGTCGAGCGGGTCACAGCGATCGTTCGACGCGGACCTGCCGAACGAAAATACAATCCGAAAGAAATTCGCGCGGTCTGCGCCAATATGGATGTGGAAGGGATTACGAGTGAGGTTGCTCGGATCAAGGATCGCCTTGCTGCGGTCGGCCAGAATGCGGATGAGATTCTCAAGGGTTTGACTGATGAATTTACGAAATGCGAACCGAAGGTGAGTGAGACAAAGATGGGCTTCAAGTTCTTGGCTTCGCCCAAACGTATCCTGGTCGATGGAAACAATCAGGTTCGCGGGCTGGAAATGGAAGACAACAAGCTCGAGCCAAAAGGCGAAGATACGGCGGCAGTCGGACTCAAGCAGTATTATGAATTCCCCTGCGACTCAGTGGTCTTTGCCGTCGGCGACAAGGTCGATGAGACGGTTGGTCTTCCATATAAAAGCGGCATGTTCGTCACGAATCCCAACAAGACCGGCAACGATCCGGACGATGCGCTGTTTCAAGCCTATGACGAAAGAGCAGGCAAGATTATGGAGGGCGTATTTCTCGCCGGCTGGGCACGGAAAGCCAGTGAAGGCTTAGTCGGTATAGCGAAGCGGGACGGTGATTGGTGCGCTGAAATCGTCGGTAAATACCTCGCGACGAAAACTCCTAGTGGCCACTCTGATGCCAAAACTGTCCTCGGTAAACTCTCCTCGATTCTTTCAGCTCGCAAAAGTCACCCAGTCGATGTGAAGGGACTCCGCATACTTGAATTAAGTGAAAAGGCTCACTGGAGTGAGGAAGACTGTATCGGGGAGTTCAAGTATACGAAGAACCAGGAAATGATCGAATTGATCGAGGGAAGGAAAGCGTAGCAGACCTCTTCGTTTCTAGCCGTCCCCCCATTTGAGTTTTTCTCTGAGAACGTCATAGTAGTTGCTTTCGGGAAATCGGATCAGTCTGGTGCGGTTCTCCGATGTTTGAATGGTAACGGTATCTCCCTGTGTGATCGGCACTCCTACCTGCCCATCCAGCGTCGCCATAGCGCCGGCGTCTGTACTCGTGAGAGTCAGATCGATCTTGTCCTTGCCTGGTACGATCAAGGGCCGATGAGTCAGCGTATGGGGACAGACCGGCGTCAGGATCAACGATTGAACTGCCGGATCGATAATGGGGCCACCGGCTGAAAGTGAGTAGGCCGTGGATCCAGTCGGACTGCTGACGATCAACCCGTCGCTGCGCAAGTTAGTCACGAACCTGCCTTCAATCGCGATTTTCAGTTCGATCATGCGTCCGAGCGTACCCTTGCTGATCACAACGTCGTTCAATACCACCCCTTGCGCAATCGTTTCTCCATCCCTATGTATATGCGTTCGTAACATGAGCCGCTCATCGAGCACATAGTCATTCGCAAAGACCCGTTCGAGCGAAGGGTAGAGGTTCTCCAGCCGGACCTCGGTCAAAAATCCAAGTCCACCCATATTGACACCGAGGATGGGGATGCTTCGTTCTGCGGCAAGCCGAGCGGCATTGAGCATGGTTCCGTCGCCACCTAAGACGAGAAGTACATCCGCTTTGCTCGATAGCTGAGCATCCCGATACCCGCCCTGTTCACCAAGAAGGGTCGCCGATGTCTCGCCCAAAATTACATTGACGTTCCGAGCTCTGAGCCAGGCGACCACATCCCGCAGCGTTCCCTTGACTTCAGGGAATTTAGGCTTAATTAATATACCGATACTTTTGCTTTTCATTACAACACTTTACTGTCACGCTTTGTGGATGTCTGTGAAAAACTTCGGAATTGTATCGGGATGGTACTTTTGAAGTCAACGAACCAGCTGGTGGGTTTGATGAGGAATGAGAGACCAATGGCATGAGGCCTTTTGAGTCTATGAGCATAAACGGGTATGTGCCTCCTTTGTGGGGGTGTATAATGGAAGCGGCTCCGTATAGACTCTACAGGCAAAATCCATAGCCGAGTTTGCGGCAGAGAGAATACACCCTAGAAACCGCACATACGATCAACCGACGATGAGTACGCGATAGAGCTTTTTGCAGCGGACGATCGGCAGTAGCAACAGTAGTCATCATGTGCCTTGTATGTTCGCTTGTGCGATTGCTGTGCAGCCTTGACACTTAAAATCCTTCTAGATAGTATTAGGCCAGCTTTTTCGAGAACTTTGCGCAGTTTGAACCGGTTATAGGCTCCCCCTAAAAGGAGGCAGGATGTTCGAAAGATTTACGGATAAGGGCCGAAAGATCATCATCCTCGCTCGAGAAGAGGCAGAGCGTCACCAAAACGACTACCTCGGAACCGAGCATCTCGTCTTGGCCATACTCCGCGAGTCCGACGGAATTGCCTTGATGATTTTGAAAAAGATGGGGCTCTCGACCGAACAAATCCGTTTGGAAATTGAACGGAATTTGCCAGGCGGGGGAACGACCATGACCTTTGGGGAGATCCCCTTTAGCCCTCGGGTGAAGAAGGTCATCGAATACGGGGTCGAAGAAGCCCGTCTCCTTGGACACAATCATATTGGCAGTGAACACCTATTATTGGGTCTTCTCCGGGAAGAGGAGGGGATTGGTGGAAAGATACTCCGTAGTTTAGGAGCCAATCTCTTGACCGCCAGACAATTGACTGTGACATTCCTGCGGAAATCGGCCCCTCGTGAGCGCGACCGGAAGAGCAACACCCCGGCCCTCGATGAGTTCGGCCGCGATCTGACCCAGCTCGCTCAGGCAGGGCAGCTGGATCCAGTGATCGGTCGAGCAGACGAAATCGAGCGGGTGCTTCAGATATTGAGCCGCCGTTCGAAAAATAATCCCGTTCTCATCGGGGAGGCTGGCGTCGGAAAAACGGCGATTGTCGAAGGGCTTGCCCAACGAATCGTCCAGTCCGAAGTGCCGGATAATTTGCTCTCTCGACGGGTCATCGCGCTGGATCTCGGTTCACTGGTGGCAGGCACGAAATATCGCGGACAGTTCGAAGAACGGCTGAAGGTTGTGATGAAGGAAATCGTCCAGGCCGGGAACATTATCATCTTCATCGATGAACTCCATACCTTGGTAGGGGCAGGGGCGGCGGAAGGATCGATTGACGCATCCAACATGCTTAAGCCGGCATTGTCACGGGGAGAAATCCAATGCATCGGCGCGACGACTCTCGATGAATACCGAAAACATATTGAGAAAGACGGAGCGCTCAAGCGACGGTTCCAACCGATTCACGTGCAACCGCCAAGCCTCGATGAAACGGTCTTAATTATCCAGGGGCTCCGTGACCGTTACGAAGAACATCATGGGGTCGATATTTCCGAAGAAGCCATCCTCGAGGCGGTCAAACTCTCGGATCGGTATATCAGCGACCGGTTCTTGCCGGACAAGGCCATCGATTTGATCGACGAAACAGGATCTCGGGCCAAACTGCAGACCTATGCCTTGCCGTCAGATTTGAAGGCTATGGAGCAGGAGCTCAAAAAGGTCTCTCGGGACAAGGAACTGGCAATCTCGATGCAGAACTTTGAGGAAGCCGTTCGCCATCGCGAGGAAGAGGAGCGTCTGCGGAAACTCTTAGATGAGTCCAAACGTGAGTGGAAAAAGAGTCAGGAAAAGAACAAACCGACGATCGGCAAAGAAGAAGTGGCCTACGTCGTATCGAAGATGACGGGCATTCCCCTCTTCAAGCTCGAAGAAGAAGAGTCGAACAAATTGCTCCGCATGGAGGAGTTCCTCCACAAACGCGTGGTCGGACAGAATGAAGCGATTTCCGCTGTGGCCCGCGCGATTCGACGATCGCGAGCCGGCCTCAAGGAGGCAAAGAAGCCGATCGGATCCTTTATCTTCCTGGGACCGACCGGAGTTGGGAAAACCGAATTAGCGCGGACGTTAGCTGAGTTTCTGTTCAACAGCGAGGACTCGCTGATTCGAATCGATATGTCCGAATACCAGGAAAAGTTTACCAGTTCACGGCTCTTTGGAGCCCCGCCCGGGTATGTGGGATACGAGGAGGGTGGCCAATTGACTGAACGGGTTAGGCGACGGCCCTATTCAGTAGTTCTTTTTGACGAAATCGAAAAGGCCCATCCCGATGTGTTTAATATCTTGTTACAAGTCTTGGACGACGGGATCTTGACCGACAGCCTTGGACGGAAAGTTGACTTTAAGAACTGTGTCATCATCATGACTTCAAATATTGGCACCAAGATGATCCAAAAGGGCGTCTCGCTCGGATTTCAGAGCACAGAAGGCGATCAAGAGCGCCATAAGAAGGAAGAGGTGTTGGGAGAATTGCGCCGCTCATTCAGCCCGGAATTCTTAAACCGGATAGACGAGATCGTGGTCTTTCATCAATTGGACAAGACGCATCTCTTCAGTATCCTGGACATCCTCTTGGGTGAACTGAACCTTCGTCTCCTCGACAAGGGGGTGGAGCTTGAGGTCGATGACGACGTGAAACAGTGGTTGATCAAAGAAGGCTATGAGCCGCTTTACGGAGCCAGGCCGATGCGTCGGACGATTCAGCGGGCGATCGGCGATCCTCTCTCCGAGGAGATGATCAGAGGGCGGTTTAAAGAATCTCGAAAGATTCGCGTGGTCCTTCGCGATGGTGCTCCGGCATTCATCGAGCAAGAGGCGATGGCCGGAGTCTAATTCACCGAATTTCGTACCTGCACGGGGAGTTACCTCGAGTTCAACAAGGCCCTTGTGGCGGTAGGCGCCACAAGGGCCTTGTTATTTTGGCTCTTGCAGCGTATCGTTTTCGCCGAGGCTGGCCCAGTCGACTGAGCATGATCCCATGACAACGACCACCGAACGATTCATTTCACATTGGGTGCCCGGGCCTATCCTTGGTATCGAGACGTCCTGCGATGAAACAGCTGCCTCGGTGCTTGCCGCAGACGGTACGGTTCGCTCAAACATTATTGCCTCGCAATATACGGTCCACGAGCGATTCGGCGGCGTTGTTCCCGAACTCGCCTCCCGAGCCCACATTGAATCGATTGAGAATGTCTCTGCTGAGGCACTCCAGCAAGCAGGCCTTTCATGGATGGATCTGACCGGAATTGCCGTTACCCAGGGTCCGGGTCTGGCCGGTTCGCTTTTGGTGGGGGTCAACTATGCAAAAGCGCTGGCCTATGCCTTAGATATCCCCCTGGTGGGTGTGAGCCATTTGGACGGTCATATCGCTTCCGCCTGGTTGCAGGATCCAACCTTCCCATTACCCTGCGTGGTTCTGGTTGTCTCGGGTGGCCATACCCATCTCTATTATAAGGACATAACCGGTCTATGCCGGCTCCTTGGCGCCACCAGAGACGATGCGGCTGGAGAGGCTTTCGACAAGGGTGCGCAATTACTTGAACTGGGGTTTCCTGGGGGGCCGGCGGTCGATCGCCTGGCGCAACTGGGAAATCCTGAGGCTATTCCTTTTCCTCGATCCTATATCAGGAAGGGGAGTCTGGATTTTAGCTTTAGCGGCTTAAAAACGGCGCTACTCTATAGACTTCAAAAGATGGATGAGAAGTCTCGCTCGGTGCAGGCTGCAGATTTGGCGGCTGGCTATCAGGAGGCCATTGTGGCAGTCTTGGTTGAAAAGTCGATTGCTGCGGTTCGGTCATCCGGTGCTTGCGCGCTGGCAGTTGTCGGGGGGGTGTCGGCCAATTCTCGTTTGCGCGCGCTGCTTCAACAGCGTGCTCTGTCAGAAGGCCTGCAACTCAGTATTCCCCCGCTGGCTTACTGCACCGACAACGCTGCGATGATTGCGGCAGCAGGGAGACAGGCGTTTCGCACCGGACTCTATGCAGCCCTAGACATCGATGCCAAAGCTTCACTCGCTTGTTCATTTGGGCTATCTGGCCTGTCTAGTTGATGAGGTTCATCTGATCTGTCCGGTGGGGCTTGCCCGTTCCATCAGTTGACTAGAAAGACAGAGTAGACCTCTCCGGCCAGATAGACCGGACAGACGAGACAGACTGAATAGACCAGATAGACCAGGCTTCCGACGACAATAAGGAAACGACGCCCATTCCAGAAATTCACGGACAGGTTCTCGGACTCCGCGCCGGCCAGCTTGCGATGCTTGAGCGGCTCTATCGTCGGCGCATGCCTGTCGATGATGTCATCTCGGCAGAAGCGGCAAAAACTCTCGCACAGTTCACCCACGAGATTCGTCGCCCCATCGGACTGGTCATCACCAGACGTGGGGCTGTCCAGGACGTCCTGGTCGGGGCCGGCGCCGAGCCCTCACCGACGACGCTGACCACCTTTCGTGCTGGCCCGCGATCCCTGCGAGGCCTGCGCCTCATACGCTCGCAGCTAAAAGAACAGCCCTTGACGCAGGAAGATCTGACGATGCTGGGCCTGCTTCGGCTCGATATGATCGGGATATTGGCCGTTACTTCAAAAGGCGAACCGGGATTACTCACTCTAGCCCATCTCAATCCGCCCACGCCTAAAGGGCCATTGTATACAGTCTTGAGTTCTACTCTTGCGCATCAATGCCCGGTGAAATTCGAGACCTTCATCCGTGAACTGGAAGCGGATCTTCAGCGTCAGACCGGGTCTCACGCGCTGGCTGAGAAACAGACAGCCATCCTCGTGAGCGCTTCACCCAAAAGTAAGGCCGACCAAGAAGAACGACTGGTAGAACTGGCAGATCTGGCCTCCTCTGCAGATCTCACGGTCATCGACCGGCTCGTGCAACGCACGCAGAGCGGCCATCATCGCTTCCAGTTGGGAAGCGGAAAACTCAAAGACGTGTTGATGCAAGCCATGCAAAAAGGCGCGGATCTGCTGATCTTCGATCAAGATTTAGCTCCCGGGCAGCTCCGGGCCATTGCGGAGATTACCGACCTTACGGTTATCGATCGGACCCAGCTGATTCTCGACATCTTTGCTCAACGGGCCCATAGCCGTGAAGGGAAAGTGCAGGTCGAGTTGGCGCAGCTTCGTTATCTGCTTCCCCGTCTCTCCGGTCAGGGAACGAGCCTTTCGCGGTTGGGCGGAGGAATCGGCAGCAGAGGTCCAGGTGAAACGAAACTCGAAACTGATCGCCGTCGTATCAGAGAACGCATCGACTATTTGGAGCGCGAGATCGAAGGCTTTGCCCGTCACCAAGACCAACGGCGCTCTCGTCGGGTTCGACAAGCATTTCCAATTCTGTCCATTGTGGGGTATACCAATGCGGGCAAATCGACGTTGCTAAACGTATTAACGAAGAGCCAGGTGAGTACGGCCCCGCGAGTCTTTGAAACGCTCGATACCACAAGCCGCAGACTGCATTTCCCAAACGGCAAGGAAGCCATCATCACCGACACGGTGGGGTTCATTCGCGACCTGCCCAAGGATCTCCTTGCGGCCTTCAGGACAACCTTGGACGAAATGCGCGATGCAGACCTTCTTCTGCATGTCGTCGACGCCGGGGCGAAGGATTTGGATACCCATATCGCGTCGGTTGAGACCGTGCTCCAAAGCCTCACCCTCGATCGGATTCCACGGGTACTGGTCTTCAATAAGTGCGACCAACTCCCGTCAGGACAAGCGGAAGCCCTGTGTCGGCGGTATAGCGCAATTGGAATTTCCTCTCTGCGCCAGGAAACCTTGGCCCCATTGATCCAGCACCTACAAGAACGATTGTCTGCCCTTGCCTTCGTGGACGGTTCTCCCAAGAAGCCGGCAGTCTAGCAGGAAGCTGAAAAAGTCCGCCAGCAGGAAGAAGGTTAAGGTTCAGGCTAAGGTTGAGATAAAGAGAGCCTGATCTTCGCTCAACCTTGACCTCATCCTCAGCCTATCTCATCTCGCTCGCTGCGGCCTTGCTGGGACAAGGCGCGTCTCGGCGCGCTAGGGTTGGGCGGGTGAGAAGTCTGGCCTTTTTGAGCATCCTGAGAGATTGCGACGTCGGTGTCTTAGAACCATTCATTCTGCATTTTGTGCATTAACCGATTTTTTTAGCTGCCTGCTAGCAGGCACTTGCATCTCTCCTGTCATCCACTGCACAATTGCTTTTTTTCAGTTCAGGCTATGACCACAAAAGCCCTTTCGACGTCTGACCAGCGAACGCGCCTCAGAGAAATTGGGAGAACACTTCAGCGCACGATGCCAAGCCCAAAGATGGAACTGGACCATCGTTCTCCTTGGGAATTGCTCGTGGCCACGATCCTCTCTGCCCAATGCACCGACCAGCGAGTCAATCAGGTTACTCCGTCGCTCTTTCAGCGGTATCGGGGGCCGGCAGAACTGGCAGCAGCGCATCGCCCTGAACTTGAACAGGTCATTCGCTCCACGGGTTTCTTCAAGAACAAGGCGAAACACCTCGTCGCCTGCGCTCAAACCGTGACCGAGCGCTTTACCGGAGAGGTACCGGCGACGATGGAAGAATTGATCACCTTGCCCGGTGTCGGCAGAAAAACGGCAAATGTCATGCTCGGCAATGCCTTCGGCCGACCAAGCATTGTTGTGGATACCCATGTGAAGCGAGTGGCCAAACGACTCGGCTTGACTAAATCGGAGAATCCCGATCAGGTCGAACATGATCTGCAGCTGCTCTTGCCGAAGTCTCAGTGGACGTCCATTTCACAGCGCCTGCTGCTTCATGGCCGCTATGTCTGCCTTGCAAGAAAACCCCAGTGCGGCGCCTGTTCGATCCACCGGCACTGTCCCTGGAAAGAGAAAGGGTTCCAATGATTCGTAGCATGACCGGCTTTGGCCGGCAACAGGCTCCCTGGCAGGATGGATCCGTGACGGTGGAAATGCGTTCCGTCAACCATCGGTTTCTCGAAATTGCCTACCGCCTACCACGGCCATTGAGCCATCTGGAAGATTCTTTCAAGAAAGCCATTCAACAATGCTGTACCCGTGGTCGTATCGACACGACTGTGACGGTCCAGGCCGGCAAAGGGCGCGCAGGAAGCGTCAATCTTGACCAACCGCTCGCAAAACAGTACCATCAGGCCCTCCGTACCCTGAAGAAGTCCCTGAAGTTGAGCGGGTCTATCGATCTGGCTCTTATGGCTGGGCTGCGCGATGTGCTGTCGGTGTCGGATCAACCGGCAGAAGACCCGAAATTGGCGAAGACCGTTCAGCAATTGACGACTCAGGCGCTGGCGGATCTCGACGGTATGCGCGCGCGCGAAGGGAAGGCCTTGGCCGAGGATATGAGGGCGCGCATTCAGACGATCCGGGGGCATAAGGATCTTGTTGCCGCACGGACGCCTCTGTTAGCCCAGGAATTGTTCGACAGAATGAAGATCCGTGTGGAAAAACTTCTAGGATCTGAGATTCCCGATCTTCCACGGCTCTACCAGGAATTAGCGGTTTTTGCGGACCGTGGAGACATTACGGAAGAAATAGTCAGATTGGACTCGCATATGATACAGTTTGAGCAGACGCTCAACCGCGCAGATTCGGTAGGCAAAACCCTCGATTTCCTGCTGCAGGAAATCGGGCGGGAAGTTAATACGATCGGTTCGAAAGCCAACGACGCGGCCATCGCCGGCCATGTCGTTCAGATGAAGGCAGAGCTTGAACGTATCAGGGAACAGGTCCAGAACGTCGAATGAATTCAGCCTCTACGACCAGCTCCCCGGCGCTCGTTTCCGGCCACCCACGGACCTCGATGGATCGGCGCGGGATCCTGTTCATTATTTCCGCCCCCTCTGGAACGGGAAAGACGACCCTCTGTAAGCAGCTGACGGCGAATCTCCCAGGGCTGTGGCACTCGATTTCTTATACGACAAGGAAGCCTCGGCCCGGGGAAGAGCATGGACGCGAGTATTTTTTCGTCGAAGAGAAGACATTTCAAGAAATGATCGGGCGAAATGAATTCGTCGAGTGGGCGCACGTGTATGGAAATCTATATGGGACGCCGTGGAAATCGCTGACCGAAAGAATCGATGCGGGAATCGACGTGTTACTGGAGATCGATGTGCAAGGGGCCATGCAGGTTAAGAAACGATTTGAGGATTCCGTGTCGATCTTTATCCTTCCTCCCTCGATGACCGTACTCCGGTCCCGGCTCCAGACCAGAGCCTCGGATACGCCGGATGAGATTCAACGGCGGCTGCACAAAGTGAAGGAAGAGGTCTGGAGCTACCGGGAATATGCCTATATCGTCCGAAACGAAGACCTCACCCGGTCCCTTCGAGACCTCGAAAGTATCTTTTGGTCGGAACGATTGAAGACGAAACGATTGAACATGACGTGGCTCGAGAATAATTTCATTCTTGACGAAGAACAGAAAACGGGGGACCGTAAAGATCTTCCCTAACCCATAGGAGTACCGTATCCATGATCGACATGTTGAGGCTATTACCGCAATATACACCGGACCAATTCGACTCACGCCACAGGCTGACCATCATCGCAGCCCAGCGTGCGAAGCACATCTTGCAGGGGTCGCGCCATGCCGCTTCACGCTTCACCAAAGAAACGACCATCGCCCTCGATGAGGTTCTCCGGGGACAAGTCACATACCTCGTCGGCTCGGAAGCGCGGGATGCCATGAAGGAAGCGAAGCGCGGCAAGGAAGGCGAAATGGAGAGGGTCGCCTTGATGACCGGCGATGATGCGAAGGAGATTAAGAAAGAGCTGAGCGTCTATGTCGATGACTCCCCGGCGCCGCCGGCTGTTGAGAGCGAGGAGTAAGAGAGGCCGTCGATGACGATATCCGGCTCCACAGGGCCGATGCTTCTTGGGAAGCGGATCGTGCTCGGCGTGACCGGCAGTATCGCCGCCTATAAGGCCGTTTCATTGCTCCGGGCCTTGCTCCGTGAAGGGGCGACGGTCCAGGTCGTGATGACGCAATCCGCCACAAAGTTCGTGGCGCCGCTTACGTTTGAAGTACTATCGGGCCACCCAGTATCGACAGAAGTATTTGCGGCGCATCAGGAGATGAAACACTTGTCATTACCTGAGCAGTCCGACGCCATCGTCATTGCGCCTGCTACGGCCAACTGTCTGGCAAAGACGGCGCTCGGACTGGGCGACGATTTACTCTCGACCATGCTCCTTACGGCACAGTGCCCGCTGGTTGTAGCCCCCGCCATGGACGGAGGTATGTGGACTCATCCAACCGTTAGCCAACATGTCGCAACGTTACGTGCAAGAGGAACCGTCGTAGTCGATCCGGAAATTGGCCCACTTGCTTCCGGACGGATCGGCCTGGGCCGTTTGGCGGAGGAAAGCACGATTCTGGAGGCTCTTCAGACGGCACTGGCTCCACAGCGTGATTGGCAGGGGCATCGCGTGTTGGTTTCAGCGGGCCCGACACAGGAACCGATCGATCCGGTGCGATTTATTTCAAACCGATCGTCGGGCAAGATGGGCTATGCCATAGCTGAAGCCGCCCAGGCTAGGGGCGCCCAGGTGGTCCTGGTCACCGGTCCAACTGCCTTGCCGGCCCCGAGAGGCGTCGAAGTCGTGTCGATCGCCACGGCTGAAGAAATGTTCAAAGCCCTGTCCCTGCGCCTTGCATGGTCTACGACTGTCATCATGGCCGCCGCTGTATCGGATTATCGTCCCATCAACCCTGCTCAACACAAAATGAAGAAACAAGGAAAAGTTGGCCAGGCGTTGGATCTAGAATGCACCACGGATATCCTGGCGTCGTTATCTGCCCAACGGACTACGCAACTCTTGGTAGGTTTCGCGGCGGAGACTCACGATCTGATTGCTAATGCGCAGGGTAAATTAACGGCGAAGGGTCTGGATCTCATCGTCGCGAACGATGTCACGACATCGGGAGGGGGGTTCGGCAGCGATCAAAACGCCGCCGTTTTGATCGACCGGTATGGCGTCATGAGTGAAATGCCGCTGACACCGAAACGAGCGCTCGCCGATGTGATTTTGAACCGGGCGCTGGAGCTTCTGCTAGCCAGACAATCCAACGATGCTTCCAGCCCGGTTGTGAGAGGACACTAGTCGCAATGGCTCAGAACCCACAAGCCGCAGCGAGCGCCTTGGAAATAGATCGGCTGGCTACCCAATTAGCCAAAGATCCGCATTCCAAAGCCTTTATGCCGCTGGCCGAGGAGTACGGAAAAGTCGGCATGTGGCAGGAAGCCGCTGCGGTCCTCGAAGATGGCCTGAAGTTGTATCCAGGATTTATTACTGCCATGGTTGCACTGGGACGCGCTTACGACCAGATGGGACAAACCACGAAGGCCAAGGCTATTTTGGAAGAATCCGTCAAAGTAAGCCCGGAAAATCTCCGGGCCCACAGAACATTAATCAAGATTTACCAGAGCCAGGGATTGAAGGAGTCGGCGCTGCAGTCCTGTGCCGTTATTCTGGCAGTCAACCCGCGTGATGAAGAAGCGCTTTCAGTCCAAGCTGCGCTGGATGGGCCGCTGACACAAAAGAGTCAACCAGAACGGTCTAAGCCCGCAGATCCGGTGACGATCGCGCCCCCTGCTCAGGAGATGAGTACGGTGCCGGACCAATCGTCCACGACAGTGGATGCGAGAGAGAACACCTTTCCCGACGCGCCTAACCAGTCGCCGGCTGTCAAGGAGACAGCCCTCACCTCACAAGATCAAACCGGGGAACAGCTCGTGGCTTTAGAGCAGGGTTTTTCCGGTGCCGATTCCGAGTCAGTGACAACTCAATCGCCGCAAGCTGGGGCCGTGGCTCAACTGGAGGCTTGGCTCCGCGCAATTGAGTTACGGCGACACGACCGCGACGCCACGAACGAGCCGCAGACTAAAACTTCCTAATATTTTTGCATGTTTGACCGGTCTGAGGCGGACTGCTACAATACCCCGCTGCTGGACACTCTCACAAAGCACCGTTCTTGTGTATCCGGTACCTGGTAGACATACATGCTGCGAATCCAAGTCTTACACGGTCCAAATCTCAATCTTCTCGGAACTAGGGAACAATCCATTTATGGCATACTTTCCCTCGACGCTCTGAACACAACCATCGTCAAGCTGGCGGAGGAATTATCCGTAAAGGTCGATCTCCGCCAGTCTAATAGTGAAGGGGAACTGGTGACTTGGATTCAAGAAGCTCGGATCGGATACGACGGCATCATCATTAATCCTGCTGCCTATACCCACACCAGTATAGCAATCCGTGATGCCATCGCGGCGGTCGGTCTGCCGACGGTGGAAGTGCATTTATCCAATATTTACCAGCGGGACGAGTTCCGCCATCGATCCTATATTGCAGGAGTGGCGATCGGGCAGATTTCCGGTTTGGGGCCGACCGGTTATCTACTAGCGCTTCGCGGGCTGCACGACCATCTGACGACACTCCGACGCGAGAAGAACACATCCGTGCCGGTGAAGTCACGTCGAACGACGACAGGAATGAAATGATCGCATATCCGGTCGAGCAACCGATCACAGTCTGAAGGGAGCATCGAGTGATTTCCACAACCGATTTTCGCGGCGGTGTGCGGCTAATGGTCGATAATCAGCCCTTTTATATTGTCGAGTTTCAACATGTAAAGCCCGGCAAGGGTGGGGCCTTTGTGCGCACCAAGCTCAAGAGCTATCTTTCAGGCAATGTTCTGGATCGCACCTTCAGGTCCGGTGAACGGTTCGAAGAGCCCGATCTTGAGGAACGAACCATGCAATTCCTCTATACGACCGACACCGCCTATACCTTTATGGACACGGAAACCTTTGAACAACTGACATTCGAAAAAGGCAAGCTCGGAGGAAATGCGGACCTCTTAAAGGAAAACATGACGGTAAAAATCCTCGTGTACGAACATCGACCGATCGATGTCGAACTCCCCAATTTTATCGAACTCAAAGTCAGTGACACAGAGCCGGGTTTTCGCGGTGACACGGCAACAGGAGGCACCAAACTCGCCACCCTTGAAACCGGCGCCACGATCAAGGTTCCGCTCTATTTGGAAACAGGGACTGTGATCAAGATCGATACCCGCACCAGAGAATATGTGGAGCGTGTTCGGTGAGCAAGCAGAAGCCGAGCAAATCGAAGAAGGGCGGAATGCCGATTATTTTGCCCCAGGCTTTTGCCCAGACTCAAAGCGGGCAGGGAACACCATTGCTTTCGGGACAGCAAACCAAACACATTCAGGAACTGATCGATTTGCTGAAGAAGAATAACCTGACCGAACTTGAGTTGGAGCGCGAAGGCCTCAGAATCCGGGTGCGCCATGAGACAGGGGTCAGAACGATTACCACCACTGTCCCGGAGCAGGGAGCGCCGGCCTCGGCATCATCTTCCCAGCCCTCGGTTGCGGCCGGGGCTCAGATAGAAAACACGACCGGGATGATTACCATTGCGTCTCCGATCGTCGGGACATTCTACCGGTCCCCTTCGCCCGATGCCGATCCCTATGTTGAAGAGGGCGACTATGTGAAAAAGGGACAAGTCCTGTGCATCGTCGAAGCGATGAAGTTGATGAACGAAATCGAGTCGGAAGTGGATGGGCGGGTCGTGAAAATCCTGGCCGAAAGCACCAAACCGGTGGAGTATGGCCAGGCGCTATTCCTGGTGGACTCGACGGCTACTTCCTAGCAGGCTGCTGAAAAGGTCC
>CXWL01000764.1_pt1 | contig 31636 bp, 26 predicted proteins | sample 590931 | NCBI WGS metagenome assembly CXWL01 (sample SAMEA3498368, study PRJEB10139) | groundwater metagenome | biome: water well; material: biofilm material | place: Germany | collected 2015-04-27
CGATAGCGGTGCACCATGCCGTCGGGCGCCGCCAGGACCAGGGTGTTGGCCGGCCGTTGGTCAGGCGTCGGCGCCGCCGGCAGCTCGGGCACCGAGCCGGCGACCCACACCCGGTGGCGGCGAGCCTGGGCGCGCAGGAAGCCGACGCTCGGACCGTCGAACGGCTCGGCGATGCGCTCGGTGTTCATCGAGAAGCCGCAGGCGAAGGTCTCGCTGAGGACGACCAGGCCTGCGCCAGCGCCGACGGCGGCGCCGATCTGGGGCGCCAGGCGGTCGAAGTTGGCCTCCGGCTCCTCCCAGACGATGTCGTGCTGGAGCGCCGCCACCCGCAGGCTCATCGGCCACCGCCAGCGACCGTCGGCCGCAGCCGGGCGAGGCGCCGCCCGGCCTCGTCGAGCGTCGCGTCGGTCTTGCAGAAGGCAAAGCGCACGAGGTGTCGGTACGGCTCGGGGTCCTCGACGAAGGCCGTCACCGGCACCGCGGCCACCCCCACCCTGGCCGGCAGCTCGCGACAGAAGCGGTCGACGTCATCGAAACCCAGGGGTCGAATGTCGGCCAGGATGAAGTAGGTGCCGGCCGGCGACTGGACGCCGAAACCGGCGCTCGCGAGGGCTGTCGCGAAGCGATCGCGCCGGGCACGGTAGGCGGTGGTCAGCTCGGCGAACACCTCGTCCCCGGAGACGAGCGCGGCTGCCATCGCCACCTGAAACGGCGTGCCGTTGCAGAAGGTGACGAACTGGTGGGCGGTGCGGATGGCCGTCGACAGCGCTGGCGGCGCGCAGGCATAGCCGATCTTCCAGCCGGTGAAGCTGAACGTCTTACCCGTCGAGCTGATGACGATGGTGCGCTCGCGCATCCCTGGAAGGGCAGCCAGGGCGACGTGGCTGCCGTCGTAGACCAGGTGCTCGTAGACCTCGTCGGCGATCACCAGCAAGTCGTGCCGACGGGCGATCTCCGCCACCGCCGCGAGCTCGTCGCGAGACCACACCTTGCCGGTGGGATTGTGCGGCGTGTTGACCAGGACGACCCGGGTCTTCGCCGTCACCGCCTTCTCGAGCGCGGCCGGGTCGAAGGCGTAGTCGGGCGGCAACAGCGGGATCACCCGCGGCACGGCGCCGGCCATCGCCACCGAGGCCCGGTACGAGTCGTAGTACGGGGCAAAGAGGACCACCTCGTCACCGGTCTCGCAGACCGCCTGCAGGGTGGCGAAGATGGCCTCGGTGGCGCCGGCCATCACGGTCACCTCCGACTCGGGGTCGTAGGCCAGGCCGTAGAAGCGTCGCTGGTGGTCGACGATGGCGCGGTTCAGCTCCGGCAGGCCGTACATCCGGGCGTACTGGTTGCGGCCGCTGCGGATGGCGGCGATCGCCGCCTCCTTGATCGCCTCGGGCCCGTCGAAGTCGGGAAAGCCCTGGCCGAGGTTGACCGCGCCATGCGTCACGGCGAGGCGCGTCATCTCGGTAAAGATGGTGGTGCCGAAGCCCTGCAGACGGGCGCAAAGGTACGGTTGGCGGTCGCTCATCGATAGGTCTCTCCGGCCACCCGCAGCCAGCCACCGTCGCTGCCGTCGGGATCGTGATGGGTCCAGTGGACGACGCCACCGCGGTCGTTCCACTCGAAACGGCCGCGTAGCTCGACCTCGGCGCCGACCTCGACCACCGCGCGCGGCGCAAGGTCGAGATTGTGGGCGATCAGCACCGTGCCGCCGTCGGCCGTCCGCAGCAGGAAACGCTGGTGACGGGCGCCGTCGTTGTCGTCGCGCAGTAGCTTGCTGACGGTCCCGTGGTCCTCGACCCAGGCGCCGGCGGCATGGGCCGCGCGCGCGGCGGCGACCGTCGAGTCGCCCTGCGAGGTCCCTGCTGAGGCCGGGCCGCGAGGGTGGGACGCCGTCGGCGCCGGCCGCGAACCGGTCGGCCGCAGCGGTGTGTCTGACTGCCCCTGGTGGGTGAAGGACCGCCAGAGGGCGAGCGCCAGGCCGATGGCGAAGAGGAGCGCGCCGGCGGCGCCGCGGCGACGAGCCAACGGCTAGCCGCCGACCACGTCGCTCTTGCCGATCACCACCACGCCCTCGGGCGACACCGTGTACCGCTGACGATCCGCCTCGAGGTCGACACCGATCTTGAAGCCGGCGGGGATGCGCACGTTCTTGTCGATGATCGCCCGCTTGATGATCGCCCCGCGGCCAATGTCGACGTTGTCGAAGATCACGGCGTCCTCGACCTCGGCAAAGGAATTGACCCGCACGTTGGGCGACAGGATCGAGCGCCGCACCGTGCCACCGGAGACGATGACGCCGTTGGCGACCAGGGAATTGAGAGCGCGCCCCTGGCGGTTCCCGGCCTCGTGGACGAACTTGGCCGGTGGCAGCGGGTCGTTCCAGGTGAGGATCGGCCACTCGTCGTTGTAGAGGTCGAAGACCGGGGTCACGGCCACCAGGTCGAGTGAGCTCTGGAAGTAGGTGTCGAGGGTGCCGACGTCGCGCCAGTAGCCCCGCTCGCGCTCGCTCTGCCCCGGCACCCGGTTGGTCGCAAAGTCGTAGACGTAGGCCTCGTTGCGCTGCACCAGGGCGGGGATGATGTTGCCGCCGATGTCGTGCTTGCTCTTCTCGTTCTTGGCGTCCTCGGTGACGATCTCTTCGAGCAGCTTGGCGGTGAACACGTAGTTGCCCATCGAGGCGAAGGCGCGTGTCGGGTCCCCGGGCATCGACTTGGGGTGCTTGGGCTTCTCCTGAAACGAGACGATCTTGCCGCTGGCATCGGACTCGATGATGCCGAATTCCTTGCCCTCTTCGATCGGCACCGGAATCGCCGCCACGGTAATGCCGGCGCCGCTCGCGATGTGGGCGTCGATCATCGGCTGCGGGTCCATCCGGTAGATGTGGTCGGCGCCAAAGACGGCGACGTAGTCCGGGCCCTCGTCGTGCAGCAGGTTGAGGTTCTGGAAGAGCGCGTCGGCGGAGCCCAGAAACCACCGGGGTCCGGTGCGCATCTGTGCCGGCACCGCCGCCACGTAGTTGCCGAGCAGCGGCGACAAGCGCCAGGCCTGTGCCAGGTGGACGTTCAGGCTGTGGCTCATGTACTGGGTGAGGACCAGCACCCGGCGGAAGCCGCCGTTGATGAGGTTCGACAGCACGAAGTCGATGAGCCGGTACTGGCCGCCGAACGGTACCGCCGGCTTGGCGCGGTCGCGGGTCAGTGGGTACAGGCGCTTGCCCTCGCCGCCAGCCAGCACGATGGCGAGGGTGAACGGACGACGACGCAGCGTACGGGCCATGGTGTGAGGAGGTTAGCAGAGCTTCGGCGGCCGCGGGTGGTAGCGTCGAGCGGTGCGCGCGCTGGTGATGACCGACGACGGTTGCCGTCTGGTGGACGACCGACCCGCGCCGACGCTGGCCGTCGGCGACGTGCTGGTCCGCGTCACCCTGGCCGGCATTTGCAGCACCGACCTGGCGATCCTCAGCGGCTACGCGGGGTTTCGAGGTGTGCTCGGCCACGAGCTGGTCGGCGAGGTGGTAGCCGGCACGGACGCGGACGGCGCCGCCTGGCGCGGTCGCCGGGTGGTGGCCGAGATCAACTGTGGCTGCGGCCACTGCCCGCCCTGCCGCACCGGTCGGGCGGCGCACTGCCACGCGCGCCAGGTGCTCGGCATCCGTGGCCGCGACGGCGCCTTCGCCGAGCTGGTCGCCGTGCCGGTGGCGAATCTGCACGCGGTGCCAGCCGGGGTGGGCGACGAGGAGGCGGTCTTCACCGAGCCCCTGGCCGCCGCCTGGCGGGTGGTCGAGCAGGTGGCGGTGGGCCCGGGGATCGCGGCGGCGGTCTTCGGCGCCGGCCGCCTTGGCCTGCTGGTGGCCCAGGTGCTGGCCCACCACGGCGCGACGGTCACCGTCTTCGCCCGGCGCGAGCCGAGCCTCGAGCTCCCGCGTCGGCTGGGACTCACCGCCCGCCTGACCACCGGAGCGGGCGGACAGCAGGACCACCGCTACGACCTCGTCGTCGAAGCCACTGGCGAGCCACCGGGCCTGGCGCTGGCGATCGGCGCGGTGCGTGCCGAGGGCACCCTGGTTCTCAAGAGCACCTACCCCGGCGCGGCGACCGTCGACGTCAGCCGCTTGGTGGTCGACGAGGTGCGCGTCGTCGGCTCGCGCTGTGGGCCCTTTGCACCCGCCCTGGCCGCCCTGGCGCGGGGTGACATCGCGGTCCGGCCGCTGATCGATGCCGTCTACCCCCTGGCCGAGGCGGCGACCGCCCTCGCTCACGCCGCCCGCCCAGGCGTGCGCAAGGTCCTGCTGCGGCCTATGGGCCGCTGACTACCTCGCCGGCGCGCATCACCAGCGTCACACGCTCCATCACGGTGATGTCGGCCAGCGGATTGCCCGGCACGGCAATGACGTCCGCGTCCTTCCCCACTTCCAGCGTGCCGACGTTCCCTCCGAGGCCGAGGAGATCGGCGGCGCTGGACGTCGCCGCGCGCAATGCCGCGGCGGGGCTCATGCCGTGTGCCACCATCAGCGCAAACTCCTTGCCGTTCATGCCATGCGGGCCGACCGCCGAGTCGGTGCCGAAGGCGATCTTCACGCCCAGGGCCAGGGCGCGCCGAAACATCGCCGAGCGCGCCGCCATCGCGGCGTCGGCCTTGGCCTTGATCTCGGGTGGGTAGCTGCGCGGCACCACCTTGCCGCTGACGTACTCGCCCGCCAGCAACGTCGGCACCAGGTAGGTGCCGCGGGCCACCATCATCTGCAGTGCCTCGTCGTCGAGGAACGACCCGTGCTCGATGGAGTCGATGCCGGCGCGGATCGCCACCTTCGCACCCTCGGCGCCGTGGGCGTGCGCCGCTGCCCGGCGACCCAGTCGGTGCGCTTCGTCGACCAGGGCGTCCATCTCCGCCTGCGTCAGCTGCGGGGTGTCCACGGCGTCCGCCAGCGACAGCACGCCGCCGGTGGCGCAGACCTTGATCACGTCCGCGCCGTACTTGACCTGCAAACGGACGGCATCGCGGAACTGATCGGCGCCGCTGGCGATCCCCTGTGCGATCCCCGGCTCGAAGCCGAAGCGATCGTAGGGGTAGCCGGTGTCGTCACAGTGGCCGCCGCGGGTGCCCAGCGCATAGCGGGCTGCGAGGATGCGCGGCCCGGCAGCGTAGCCACGAGCGATGGCGTTGCGCAGGCCGACGTCGAGGTCGTCCTCCGAGCCCAGGTCGCGGATGGTGGTGAAGCCGGCGGACAGAAGGCGGCGGGCGAAGACGGTGGCGCGGATCGCTGACTCGGCAACGGTGCGGCGCAGGCCGTCGACCGTGCCCTGGGCCCAGTTGTCGGTCGACTCGCCGCTGACATGGGTATGCGCATCGATCAGCCCCGGCAGCAGCGTGGCGGCGCCGAGGTCGATGACCCGGGCGCCAGCTGGCACCGGTAGGTTGGCGCCGACGGCCCGAATGGTGTGACCGACGACGATCACCATGCCGCCGTTGACGGCAACGTCGCCGCGACCGTCGAAGAGACGGTCGGCACGCAATACGGTCGTGGGCTCCGGCGGCGACGCCGGCGCGGGCGCGGCGCCAAACGCCGCCGAGGCGAGAAGCAGGAGGGCGAACGCAGCGCGGGCGCAAGGTGGCAGAAAGGGCGGCACGGAACCTCCTCGTGAATCGACAGGCCGATCGAACTAGTATGCAGTCTACCTGTCAGGAGCTCGATCGATGCCGAACCGTGCCGCCGTCTTGGGTCTGTCGCTCACTTGCCTCGTCAGCCTCCCCTTGGCCGCGTCGGCACAGGGCAGCGCGCCCCCCCGCACGCTGTCCGAGCTCGCCGGGTCGGGCGCGGGGGCGACGGCGGCTCGTAACCCTGCCGCCGAACCAGCGCGGGAGCCAGCGGCTGCCCCCGGCGCCTCGGCTATGGCGACGCCCAACATTCCGCACATCCCTCGCAGTGGCAGGACCAACGACGCCAGCGGCAAGCTCACGCTGCGCTACCTCAGCTCCACCAACCCGACGTACCAGGGTTTCGAGAAGGCCTTCAGGGAGGAGAGATTCCTCGACGACGTCCTGGACAACCTCAGCCAGAGCTTCGTGCTGCCGACCGCCCTCGAGGTCAGGGTCGGCGAGTGCGGCGAGGTCAACGCCTTCTACGACTCCGAAGACCGCAGCATCAGCATGTGCTACGAGCTGCTCGAGTACTACGTCGACATGTTCTCGCGCGATGCCAAGACCGACGAGGACCGCGAGGAGGCGGGCACCAAGGCTGCCGCGGCGCTCCTCTTCGCCTTCTACCACGAGCTCGGTCATGCCCTGATCAACGTCTACGAGCTGCCGGTCCTCGGGCGCGAAGAAGATGCCGCCGACCAACTGGCGACGGTCATCCTGCTCGAGACCTGGGAGGCAGAGGACAGCCAGCAGGCGCTGATGGCGACCGCCGAGTGGTTCGACGACTCCTCCAGCACCGACCAGGACAGCGACGAGGAGCCGGCATTCTGGGACGAGCACTCGCTCGACGCCCAGCGCTACTACAACGTCCTCTGCTGGACCTACGGCAGCGATCCCGAGTTCTTCGGCGAGGTGGTCACCGACTGGGGCCTGCCCGAGGAGCGCGCCAAGCGCTGCCCGAGCGAATACGAGCAGATGACCCACGCCTGGCAGGCGCTGATCGGCCCGCACATGGCGGGCTGAGCAGCTGGGCAGGGTCGGGAGCACGGTCTCGGGGGCACGGTCTCGGGGGCACAATGCCGGAGGGCCCCGATAAGCCGAATCCTGTGCCTCGTGGCGCGTCCGAAGACACGCCACGAGGTGACGGTCATTCCTCTACGATCGACGTTGCCGCCGACCTCTAGCAACCTACCCGGAAGCTGGCCACCGCCGAAGCGGATGGACGGGACGGGCGGCCCGTATACCGCTTCCCTATTTGGTCTTGCTCCGCATGGGGTTTGCCGTAGCCCCGGACCGTCACCGGCCGGGCGGTGCGCTCTTACCGCACCGTTTCACCCTTACCCGGCGCCGTGGTTGCCCACGATGTCAGGCGGTCTGTTCTCTGTTGCACTTTCCGTCGCGTCGCCGCGCCTCGCCGTTAGCGAGCATGCTGCCCGTCGGAGTTCGGACTTTCCTCTCCTGGTCACCCGCTCGAGGTCGAAACCCGCGAGCGCGTGGTCCAGCAGCGACCGTCTGTGGCCCTCCGGCAGCGACAAGATAGCAGGCTGCCGCTATTTCTTCTTTTTCTTCTTGTCGCCGTCCAGCTGCGCTTCCAAGCGCTCGACCGCGTCCAAGGCTTCCGGCTGGCCGGGCGCAAACTCCAGAGCCAGTTTGTAAAGGCGCAGGGCCTCGCTCGGGTTGTCGAGCTTCTCCTGCACGCCGGCGGTCGACACCAGCACCCCGGGATGGCGCGGCGAGAGCTGGAGGGCGCGCTGCAGGAAGTCGTTCGCCTGGCGCAGCCAATTCGGGTTGCGCGCCAGGCAGACTCCGAGCAGCACCAAAGCGTCGGTGGTGGGCACCAGCCGTACCGATTCCCGCAGCGTCTCGACCGCGTAGTGGAACTGCTCCGCCTCGACGGCCCGCACGCCCCGCTCGTAACACAGCCTGGCGAGGCGCTCCTGTTCGTCGCGCCGCTCGTTGGCGGTCTTGCGGACCGTGGTGTCGATGCCGAACCGCAGGTTGTAGTCGCCTCGACGCATCGGATCGGCGAGCTCGAGATAGCCCTCAGCGGTGGTCCGGAACATCGCCTGGAGCACCCCGATGGGCAGCCCCAGCTGGGCCGAGTGCCGGGCGTGCACCAGCCGCGCCACCTGTTGAAAGCCTTTGTTGATCTCCTCGAGCGAGGCATCCGGTTCGACCCCGAACAGCTCGTAGTGGGACAGGCCCGCCGCGGTCGCGACGAGCTCGCCGACTCGCTCGCGATGGTCGGTCACCGGCAGCTCGACCGGCCGCGCCTCGAGATCCGTCGCCACCCGCTGGCTGAGCAGCTGGACCATGTGCTCGACCGGCACGGGTCCGGAGACCTGCAGGCCGTGATGGTTGACGTGGCTCGCCGGTTGCACCAGGCCGACGCTGTGCAGCCGGCAGAGCATCTCCAGGGTGCGGTGACGGCCGGTCGCAGCCTGATGCAGCACGTCGCTCACCTTCGCCGGTTGCTCCACGCGCGTCAGCAGGAACGCGGCCTGAGGGTCGAGGTCGGGCACCTCGCGCAAGCCATCGGGAGCGAGGTGAGCCTCCAGACGGCTCTGCTCCCCGCCCAGCTGCGCCAGGAGCTCGGCCTCCGAGCGACCGCGCACGGCCACGTCCATCAACACGCCGGCGGCAGGAAGTGGGCCGATGGACTCCACCGGCGGGTCCGACGGCGCCTGGCGCCAGTCACCTTCGCTGTCGAACCAGACGCCGAGGCGATCGACCAGCTCCCGCTGGGCTGCCCGACGATCAGCGCCTGTGGCCGCCAGAAAGACCCGTGCCAGCATCGCCGCGGGGTGCTCCGCCGAGAGGTAGAGCTCGCGGTCGGCGAAGAAGCAGACCGCCCGCGAGCCGAGCGGGTTGACCGCGACGCGCAGCCGATCGAGGTAGACCGGTCGTAGGATGTCGAGCGGGCGCGGCCCGCCGGCCGCGCGCTGAGTTTCAGTCATGAGATTGAAGAGATTCTATCCCGAGTCATCCCGCGGGCGGGTCGTCGCGCCGCACGTCCAGGAACAGGCGGGCCGCGGCTGCGGGGCCGACGACGGTGGCAAGCTCCGCCTCGCTGGCCTGGCGAACTCCATCGAAGCTGCCGAAGCGGGAGAGCAGCGCCTGGCGGCGCTTCGGGCCGATACCGGTCAGGTCGTCCAGTCGGCCGCGCAACAGCCGATTCGACCGTCGGCCACGGTGTCGGCGCACCGCGAAGCGGTGGGCCTCGTCGCGGATTTCCTGCAGCAGACGCAACCCCGCGTCGTCGCGCCGCAAGCGGAGCGGCTCCGGAAGGCCGGGGAGATAGACCTCCTCCTCTCGCTTGGCCAGGCTGACGATGGCAGTCTCCTCGGCCCCCAGCTCGCCGAGGGCCGACAAGGCGGCATTGAGCTGGCCGCGGCCACCGTCGATCAGGATCAGGTCGGGCATGACGCCAATCTCGGTGAGGCGTCGCCGGTAACGCCGCAACACCGCCTCGCGCATCGACGCGAAGTCGTCGATGCCGGCATGACTGCGGATGTTGAAGCTGCGGTACTCGCCGCGCCGCATGCGCCCGGACTCCCAGACCACCAGGGAAGCAACGGTCTCGGCCCCCTGGAAGTTCGAGATGTCGAAGCCCTCGATCCGCTCCGGGATCGCCGGCAGGCCGAGATGGCGGGCCAGCGAGGCGGCGCCCGGGCTCTCGCCGCCAGCGCCGCGGAACCGCCGTTGGTAGGCCAGAGAGGCGTTGTGCATGGCCAGCGCGACGCGCTCGGCCTTGGCCCCGCGGACCGGCAGGCGCAGGTAGACCCGCTCGCCCTTCTTGGCGGCCAGCCAGGAGCTCAGCAGCTCCTCCTCCTCGACCACCAACGGCAGATGGATCTCTTTGGGAATGAACGTCGTTCGGTCGTAGACCTGGGGCAGGATCTCGCTCAGCAGGCGGCTCGGGTCAACGGTGCCGACGCCCTCGAAAAACAGCTCTCGCCGGTCGAGAAGCTGGCCGCCGCGCATCACCAGGACGACCACCGCGGCATTGTCGCCAGCCACCAGGACGCCATAGACGTCGACGTCGCCCTCGTCCTCGGAGGACAGCTTGCGGCGCGCTCCGATCGCCTCGATCTCGGCAATGGCGTCACGCAGACGGGCCGCCTCCTCGAACTCGAGGCCATCGGCCGCAACGTGCATCTGGCGCTTGAGGGAGCGCACCAGCTCGTCATTGCGCCCGCCGAGGAACAGCCGCGCCTGGGCCACCGCCGCGGCGTAGGCCTCGACGGTCGTCAAGCCGGCCACGCAGGGCCCAAGGCAGCGGCGCATGTCGTGGTAGAGACACGGCCGCGGCAGCGAGCCGTCGATCGGCAGGTCGCAGATACGCACCTGGAAGAGCTTCTGCACCAGCTTGATCGCGCGCCGCGCCAGGCCGGCAGGCAAGTAGGGGCCGAAGTAGTCGGCGCCGTCCTGCCGGATGCGACGAGTGAACACCAGGCGTGGGTAGGGCTCGGCGGTCAGCTTCAGGTAGGGGTAGGTCTTGTCGTCGCGCAGCCGGATGTTGTAGCGCGGCTTCTTCTGCTTGATCCAGTTGTTCTCGAGGTAGAGCGCCTCGGCCTCGCTGTCGACGGCGAGGAACTCGAGCTCGGCCGCCTCGTCCAGCATGGTGGCGATACGGGCGTCATAGGGGTCCTGCAGATAGCTCGCACCGCGCTTGCGCAGGCTCTTGGCCTTGCCGACGTAAAGCACCCGGCCGTCGGCATCGCGGAACACATAGATGCCCGGCTGATCCGGCAGGTTGCGGATCCGGTCGACGACGACGGGATGCATCGGCAGTCCGTCAGCTGTAGATCTGGAGCTCGCGGAGCTCCTTGAGCTGATCGCGTAGCTGGGCCGCGGTCTCGAACTCGAGGCGTTTGGCGGCGTCCTTCATCTGTTTCTCGAGACGCGAGATGCGCTCGCTCAGCGGGACGTCCGTGCCGTCGGCGACCAGTAGGGCGCGCGGGCTGTCCGGGCCGTAGTAGTCCAGGTTGGCGAGCAGCACCAGGGGATTGTGAATGTCCTTGAGGATCGTCCGCGGCTCGATTCCGTGCTCGCGGTTGTACTCGGCCTGCTTGGCTCGCCGCCGCTCCGTCTCGCCGATGGCCCGCCGCATCGAGTCAGTCGTGTGGTCGGCGTAGAGGATCGCCCGGCCGGCGACGTTGCGCGCGGCCCGTCCCATCGTCTGGATGAGCGCCGTCTCGCTGCGCAGGAAGCCCTCCTTGTCGGCGTCGAGCACCGCCACCAGGGAGACCTCGGGCAGGTCGAGGCCCTCGCGCAACAGGTTGATGCCCACCAGGACGTCGAATTCCCCGCGGCGCAGTCCGGTGAGGATCGCCACCCGCTCGAGGGTCTCGATGTCACTGTGCAGGTAGCGCACCTTGACGCCGATCTCGGTCAGATACTGGGTGAGCTCCTCGGACATGCGCTTGGTCAGCGTGGTCACCAGCACCCGCTCGTGGCGCTTCGTCACCTCGCGGATCTCGCGCACCAGATCGTCGACCTGGCCGCGCGCGGGGCGGACGATGATCTCGGGGTCGAGCAGGCCCGTCGGCCGGATCACCTGCTCGACGAACACGCCGCCCGTGCGCTGGAGCTCCCAGGGGGCCGGCGTTGCCGAAACGTAGATCCGCTGGCCGACGCGGGCGTCGAACTCCTCGAAGGTGAGCGGGCGGTTGTCGAGCGCGCTCGGCAGGCGGAAGCCGAAGTCGACCAGCGTCTGCTTGCGCGAGCGGTCGCCGTGGTACATGCCGCGCACCTGGGGGATCGTCTGGTGACTCTCGTCGACGACCAGCAGGAAGTCGTCGGGGAAGTAGTCGAGCAGGGTCGGCGGCGGCTCCCCCGCCGCTCGACCCGACAGGTGCCGCGAGTAATTCTCGATTCCGTGGCAGGTGCCTACCTCGCGCAGCATCTCGAGGTCGAAGCGCGTCCGTTGCTCGAGCCGCTGACGTTCAAGCAGCTTGCCGTCGCGTTCGAGCTCGTCGAGGCGCGGGCCGAGCTCCTCCTTGATGGTGACGATCGCTCTCTCCAGGCGATCACGAGGCGTCACGTAGTGCGTGCGCGGGAACACCGCCACGCGGTCCGTCTCTTCGAGCACCTCGCCGGTCAGCGGGTCGAAGCGGCTGATCCGCTCGATCTCGTCGCCGAAGTACTCGACACGAATCGCCCGCTCCTCGTAGGCGGGTAGCACCTCGAGGACGTCGCCGCGGGCGCGGAACGAGCCGTGGTAGAGGTCGAGCGCGGTGCGCTGGTACTGCAGCTCGACCAGGCGGCGCAGGGCATGTTCGATGCCCTCGGTGGCACCGCGGTCGAAGAACAGCATCAAGCCGAAGAAGGCCTCGGGCGATCCGAGGCCGTAGATGCACGACACCGAGGCCACCAGCACGACGTCCCGCCGCTCGAACAGCACCTTGGTGGCGCGCAGCCGTAGGCGGTCGATCTCGTCGTTGATGTTGGTTTCCTTCTCGATGAAGGTGTCGGTGGCCGGTACGTAGGCCTCGGGCTGGTAGTAGTCGTAGTACGAGACGAAGTACTCGACGGCGTTGTGGGGGAAGAACGCCCTGAACTCCTGGAACAGCTGCGCCGCCAGGGTCTTGTTGTGGGACAGGATGAGGGTCGGGCGGTTGACCGACTCGATCAGCTTGGCGATCGAAAAGGTCTTGCCCGAGCCGGTGACGCCGAGCAGCACCTGCTCCTTGTCGCCACGCTCGACGCCGGCCACCAGCTGCTCGATGGCCTCGGGCTGGTCGCCCTGGGGGGTGAACGGAGCGACCAGCTCGAATCGGTTCATGTCCCGCCGCTCGGCTTCTCGGCCGGTACCTCGCCACCCCCACCGCCGGGCTCCGGTGGCGCCTCGGCATCAGGTGTCACCGCTCCGGGCGGAGCGTTGGGTGCCGTCCCGCCGAGCGCCTCGAGGCTGACCGTCAGTGCGACGACATCGTCCCGCGTGAGCCCGGTCTCCGCCTTGCGCACCACCGCCACCAGCTCGCCCTGGAGGCGCTGCATCGCCGCCTGATCCGCTTCGCCGCTGCTCGCCTTGGCGGTGGCAGCAGCAAACGCCTGACGCAGGCGCTCGCGGTCCTCGGCGGTGAGGTCGGGCGGCATCTTCGCCTCGATCTTGGCCTGCACCTCGGCCTGCATCTTCTCGAAGCCCCAACGCACGAAGTCCTTGGCTTTGAGCACGAAGATGACGGCCGCGACACCGGTCAGCAGCAGCAGCCCCCCGCAGCCCAGCAAGGCGATTCGCCCACACCCACCGCGGGCCGCGGGGGCCGGTTGCGGGTCGAAGGGGGTCGCCGAGGACGTCGGAATCTGCGTTTCGCTCATGAGTGGCTCCTACTCCGGAGCCGGAAAAAGTATCACGCAGCCCACGCCGGCCGACGGTCCGGAGGTCGGGCCTGGAGCAACCGCTATACTGCCGCGCCGTGGAGCTCGACCCCCCAGGCCCGCCCGCCCCGCCCGACCCGCCGCTGCACCAGCCGCTCTCCTGGACGCGGAGCGGCGGGCCGTCTCCGGTGACCGCAGCTCGCTCTCGCGGCGCTGGTGATGCCGGCCTGCAGGGCGCGCGAGAACCGGTCAGGATTCGCCTCAGGGCCTGGGCGATCCTTCCCCTGCTCGCCATCGGCCTGGGCGCCGCCACCGGCGTGGCGATCGCCGCGGCCATCCACATGCCACGGGTGGAGAGCCTCGCCGCCTTCACCCCGAGCCTGATCACCACTCTTCACGACCGCCACGACGAGGTGTTCGCCACCTTTGCCCGCGAGCGCCGGGTGCTCCTGCAGGAAGGCGAGCTGCCGCCGGTCCTGGAGCACGCAGTCCTCGCCGCCGAGGACCGGCGCTTCTTCCAGCACGGCGGCATCGACGTCGTCGGCGTCGCTCGCGCGGTGATCGTCAATTTCGTGCGCGGCCGTCACGCCATGGGCGCGTCCACCTTGACCATGCAGCTCGCCCGGGAGCTGTTCCTGACCCGGGAGAAGACCTGGCGACGCAAGGTGGAGGAGGCCTTGCTGGCGGTCGAGCTCGAGAAGCGGTACAGCAAGCAGCAGCTGCTGACGCTCTACTGCAACCTGGTGAACCTCGGGCATGGGCACTATGGCATGGCAGCGGCGGCTCGCTACTATTTCAGCAAGCCGGTCGACCAGCTGACCGCTGCCGAGGCGGCGACGCTCGCCGGCATCCCCCAACGCCCCAGCGAGTACAGCCCCTATCGGCGGCCCGACCTGGTGATCAGCCGGCGTAACTACGTGCTCGGCCAGATGCTCGAGGACCACTTCCTCACCGCCGCCGAGCACGACGCGGCGGTCGCCACTCCCCTGCAGGTGGTGCCGCGCCGCCGCGAGGTCGAGATCGGCTCCTACTTCGCCGAGGAGGTCCGCCGCTACCTCGAGAATAGGTACGGGGACAGCAAGCTCTACGGCGCCGGCCTGGAGGTCAACACCACCCTCGACGCCACCATGCAGCGGGCGGCCGAGGACTCCCTGCGCAAGGGCCTGCTCCGCCTCGACCACCGCAAGGGCTACCGCGGCCCGCACAGTCGCCTCACCGCTGACGACCTCGAGAGCCAGGAGCTGCCGTCCTGGGACGACGCCGCCCCGGTGCCCGGCAACTGGTACGAGGGCATCGTGCTCGCCGCCGACGACCACGGCGCACAGGTCAAGATCGCCGAAACGACCTACCCGCTCACGCCGAAGGGCATCCAGTGGACCGGCAAGAAGCGCCCGTCGGACATTCTGGCCCGCGGCGACGTCGGCTGGTTTCGTTTCGAGCTCCCGGAGCAGGAGAGCGCCGCCGCGTATCTCGTGCTCGAACAGGAACCGGTCCTCGAGGGCGTCGCCCTGGTGCTCGAGTCGGCGACCGGCGCCGTGCGCGCCATGGTCGGCGGCTGGGACTTCGAGCGCAGCAAGTTCAACCGCGCCACCCAGGCGCGACGGCAGGTCGGCTCGGCGTTCAAGCCCCTCGTCTTCGGAGCCGCGCTCGAGGCCGGCTACACCCCGGCCGACACGTTGTTCGACGCCCCCGTGGTGTTCCTCGGCGCCGACGGGTTGCCGAGCTACAGCCCGCGCAACTACTACCGCAAGTACTACGGCATCCTGACCCTGCGCCGCGCCCTCGAGCTGTCGGTCAACGTCACCTCGGTCAAGCTGCTCGACCTCGTCGGCGTCCAGCGCGTGGTCGACTTTGCGCACCGCTGCGGGGTTCACTCCGACCTGCCGCCCTATCCCGCGCTCGCCCTCGGGACCCCCGACCTGATCCCCCTGGAGCTGGCCGCGGCCTACGCCGCGATCGCCAACCAGGGCGTCTACCTCGAGCCGTACCTGATCGAGAGCGTCGTCGGTCCGGATGGTCGCACCCTCGAACAGCACGTGCCCGGTGCCCACAAGGCCACCGACGCCACCGTCGCCTACGTGTTGACCCACATGCTGGAAGGGGTCGTGGACCGCGGCACGGCCGCCAAGGCCGCGGCATTGCCGACCGCCTTGGCCGGCAAGACCGGCACCACGGACGACTACAGCGACGCCTGGTTCGTCGGCTTCACGCCGAAGTACACGATCCTCACCTGGGTGGGCTATGACCAGAAGCGTCCAATCGGCCGCAACATGACCGGCGCCGAGGCGGCGCTGCCGATGTGGATCGACCTGGTGTCGAGCGGCATCGAGAACGGCTGGATCGCCAAGAACGAGACCTTCATTGCCCCGCCGGGGGTGGTCGCGCAACCGGTCGAGTACTTCACCGGCTTCCTGCCCGGTCCCGGTGCCGAGCGCGTGATTGACGAGGCCTTCGTCGCCGGCACCCAGCCCGCGCGCATCTACGAGCCCCGCTGGGCGGGAATCGTCAATCTCCCCTACTTCCAGCAGCGCTCGTTCTACGTGCCCAAGGAAGGCGAGAAGATGCCCGACGCCATCACCGACTGGGATCTGGTGCGCAAGACCTGGGACGCCAAGGAACAGAACAAGTAGCCGGCCGGGCGGGCCCGAGGTCGCCGGGCAACCGCCAGCTCGCGCGCGATCAGGCTCGCCGGGCGAGGATGGCGTAGTCCTGGTGGCCGAAGAGCGTCTCGTCGAGGCGATCGCGCAGCCGGTTGACCCCATCGGCCAGCCCCTGCTGCTCGGCCGGGAGCGCCGCCAGGTCGATCTCCGGCAGCCGCTCGCTGGCGGGGAACGGACGCAGGAACAGGGTTTCCACCTCGGCAAAACCCGCCAGCTCGCAGGCCAGCCGGAGGCTCTCCGGGTGCACCGGGCGACGATGCGTCGGGTCGAGCCAGAAATTGCGCGCCGCCACCACCACCGACAGCGGGTTGGGTGTCTCCAGGATCAGCAGGCCGCCGGCACGCAGCGCGCGCCAGGCGAGACTGACCAGGCGACCGAGGGCGTCGGCGGGAAGATGCTCCACGACGTGGAACGAGACCACCGCGTCGAGGCTCGCCGCCGGCTGGGCGGCGAGGTACGCAAACAGGTCGCCGACGTCGGCGGTGAGACCCTGGGCACGGCAGTGGGCCACCATCTCCGTGCTGCTGTCGACGCCCCTCGGGGCCAGGCCGGCGGCGGCCAGCAGGCGCAGGGCCTCGCCACGGCCGCAGCCGAGGTCCAGCACCTCGCGACGCCCGGCGAGACGCGGCAGGTAGATCGCCAGGCGATCCCCGATCTCGCCCTCGGTTCCCCGATAGCGCCGCTCGAGCTCGACGTAACGGGCCTCGCTCAGCGCCTGGTCCAGGGCCGCCACCACCTCGCGACCGGCGGCCGGCTCGGCGACCTCGGCGCTGCGCGCCAGCGCCGCCTGCAGTTGCGCGGTCAGCTCGCGCGCCTCGCGGCGCTGCCGGTCGAGCTTCTGGTCGAGCAGCGCGAACAGGGCGTCGTCGTGGCGCATGACGTCGCGCAGCCCCTCGGCCATCAGCTTCTCGAGATGGCCGACGCGCAGGTCATACCCCTTGAAGGCGCCATCGACGGTCTCGAACTGGCGTTCGTGGGTGGCGAAGCGCTGCTGGTTGGCCGCCAGCGCATCGTCGTGGTGGGAGAAGGCTTGCTCGTGGGCGACCAGGCGGGCCTCGTGGGCAGCGGCGCGCTCATCGTTGGCGCTCGACACGGCGTACACCGTGCGCCACAGCTCGTCGACCCGCAAGCGTTCGAGCTCCGCCAGGAGAGCGAGGTTGTACAGGCGTTGGCGCTCCCACAGCTCGCGCTGCGGCGCCTCGACCAGGGGCCGCAGCAGCCGCTTGCAGGCCACCACGAACGCTCCCCAGAAGCGGCGATGGCTGCGAACGGGGAACCGATGGTCCCCCGCCCACAGCCACTTCCATCGTCCGAGGTCGCCGGTCGGATTGGCCAGGAGGTCGTCGACGCCCTGGGTGTCGCCGCCGGCGGCCACCGGTCCTAGTCTTCCGGAACGACCGACAGATCGAGCTCGGCGACCACCTCGGGGTGGAGGTCGATGCGCACCTTGTGATCGCCCAGCGTCTTGATGCCACCGTGGAGGTCGATCCGCCGACGGTCGACGGTGACGCCCTTGGCCTCGAGAAGCTCGGCGACGTCGCTGGCGGTGACCGACCCGTAAAGCGTCTGCGTCTCACCGACCCGCTTGGCGATCTTCAGCTTGATCTTGGCGATGGCTGCCGCCACCTCGGCTGCCGCCTCGCGCTCCTTCGAGAGCTTGATGTCGAGCTTCTTGCGCTGCTGGGCGAACACCTTCAGGTTGCCGTCCGTGGCCGGCATCGCCAGACCGTTGGGCAACAGGTAGTTCCGGGCGAAGCCGGGCTTCACCTTGACCACCTCGCCCCGCTTACCGGTGGCGCGGAGGTCAGACAACAAAATGACTTTCATTGCGTCGCTCCTAGTCGGCGGTGTAGGGCAGCAGCGCCACGTGGCGCGACCGCTTGATCGCCTGCTGCAGCAGACGCTGGTGTTTGGCACAGGTGCCCGAGATACGCCGGGGCAGGATCTTCGCGCGCTCCAGGATGTAGGACTGCAGCAGCCGCACGTCCTTGTAGTCGATGTGCTCGATCTTGTCGACGCAGAACTTGCAGACCTTGCGGCGACGGAAGAACACACGCTTCTTGGGTCCAGGCGTTGCCATGGTCTAGTCCTCCTCCCGGCCGTCGAAGCGACCGCCGCCGTCGAAGCGGCCGCCGCCACGGCGACCCCCACCGTCGTCGTCGAACCGACCACGACGCGGACCGCCCTCGTCGTCGCCGAAGCGACCGCGGCGGGCAGGTGCCTCCTCCTCGTGGCTCGGCACCGGCGTGCGGTGGAGCCCCTCGGTGCGTACCGTCAGGTAGCGGAGGATCTTCTCGTTCTGCCGCATCCGGTGTTCGACCGCGGGCAGTGGGTTCTTGCCATCGGCGTTGACGAAGAAGACCATGTAACGGCCCTCCGCCAACTTGCCAATCGGGTACGCCAACTTACGGCGGCCCCAGCTCTCCTCGGCGACGATCTCGGCGCCACCTTCGGTGAGCATCCGTTTGTAGTCGTCGCTCATCGCCACGAATTCCTCGTCGGTGAGACGAGGATCGGCGACGAACATCAGCTCGTAGTTCCTCATTGCGATACAGACCCTCCCTATGGCCTGGAATCGGTCCCACTCGCCAAGCGCGGCGAACCGCGCGATCGGTGGGACAGAGAGGTGGTTGTGGTGTGGCCAGACGGCGCCACGCGCGGGTCACAGCGACCGGCGAGCCGCCAATGCTATCGATCGGGTACCGGAAGTCAAGGCGCCGCTGCCGTCGTGCCGGCCGGGCCCGGCACCTGGCCGCCCCCCGGCGCGGCGGCGGGGGCGTTGAAGCGGCCCATGGCCGCCACGATCCCCGCCTCGAGCCAGTGCTCGACCGCGTCCGCTGCCCGATTGACCATCTCTTGCACCGCCGCCAGCTGGCCGGCCGGAAACTCCCCGAGCACGAAGTCGACGAGGGCCTCGCCGGTCGGCGAGACCTGTTCGACATCACGGATGCCGAGACGCAGCCGCGGCACCTGGTCGGTGCGCAGATTCTCGACGATCGACTCGAGCCCGCGATGGCCGGCGGGGCCGCCACCCGGACGCAGACGCAAGCGCCCGAGCTCGAGCGCCAGGTCGTCGTAGACCACCAGGATGTCGCTGATCGCCAAGCCGCGCGCCTCGACCAGACAGCGCGCGGCGTAACCACTGCGATTCATGTACGTCTGGGGCTGGGCGATCAGCAGCCCAACCTCTTCGGCAACCAGGCTTCCGCATTCCTCGCGATCGATCACCAGACCCCGCCGCGCCGCCACGGCCTCGGCGACCAGGAAGCCGAGGTTGTGGCGCGTGGCGCGGTAGTCCGGCCCCGGGTTGCCGAGGCCGAGAAGTAGGCGGGCCATGACTGCAGCCGGCGAGTGCGCTGCTTGCTACTCCGCCTTTTCCTTGCCGCGCTTGGCCACTTCCGGCTCGGCCTTGTCGGCCTCGAGCAGCCCCTCGCCACCTTCCCCGCCGCCCTCTTCGTGGCGCGCGTGGGCGACCGACACGATGACGCGATCGGCGTCCTCGAGCAGCTCGACACCCTCGGGGAGCACGAGCGACACCGCCTCGACGTGCTGGCCGACGACTAGCGGCGTGACGTCGAGCACGATCGAGTGTGGGATGTGCGTCGGCAGGCAGCGAATCTCCACCTCGCGGGTCACGAAGTCGAGGACGGCGCCGTCGTTCTTGACGCCGTAGGCCGTGCCCTTGAGCTCGATCGGCACCGCGATGACCACCTTCTGGTCCATCAGGATGCGCTGGAAGTCGATGTGCATGATCTGACGGTCGGTCGGGCTGACCTGCATCTCGCGGATCATGGCGTGGCGCTCCTGACCCGTGCCCTCGAGGCGCAACAGGAAGATCGCGTTCTTGTCCACGCCAGAGCGGAACACCTCGAGCATCTTGCGCCGGTTGATCTGAATCGACACCGGCTCCTTGCCGGCGCCGTAGACCACCCCGGGCACCAATCCGCCATTGCGCAGTCGCTTGGTCGCTCCCTTGCTGACCAGCTCGCGCTTCTGAACGTCGATCGCAATCTCACTCATGACTTGCAGGTCCTTTCTTTCTGGCCGCCGGAGTTGCGCCAGGCGGGCCCGGGCGGCCCGGTGGGTATCTTCATAAGACTACAGGGTCAAACGAACAGTGAGCTCACCGAGCTGTTTTCGTGTATGCGCAGAATCGCCTCGCCCAGGAGGTTGGCCACCGACAGTGACCGCAGCTTGGCGCAACGCGCCAGCTTCTCGTGGACGGGCGTGGTGTTGGTGATCAGCACCAGATCCAGCGGCGACTCGGTGATCCGCTGGAGGGCAGGGCCCGAGAGTATACCGTGAATCCCGCAGGCCAGCACCCGACTCGCCCCCTTCTTCGACAGCAGCTCGGCCGTCTTGTGCAGGGTGCCAGCGGTGTCGATGATGTCGTCGATGACCAGGGCATTCTTCCCCTGGACGTCACCGATCAGGTGCATGACGTCCGCCTCGTTGGGCCCGGTACGACGCTTGTCGACGATCGCCAGGCCGGCCTGCAGCCGCTTGGCGACAGCGCGCGCACGCTCGACACCACCAGCGTCCGGCGACACCAGCACGAGGTCGGGGATGGCGAGCTCGCGAATCGCCTCGAGCAAGACCGGCGCGGCGAACATGTGGTCGACGGGGATGTCGAAGAACCCCTGGATCTGCGGCGCGTGCAGGTCCATGGTGAGAATGCGGTCGGCGCCAGCGCCGGAGATGAGGTCGGCCACCAGCTTCGCGGTGATCGGCACCCGCGGCTTGTCCTTCTTGTCCTGCCGCGCATAGCCGTAGTAGGGCAGGACGGCAGTGACCCGCGTCGCTGAGGAGCGCTTGATGGCGTCGAGCATGATCAGCAGCTCGACCAGGTTTTCGTTGACTGGGGCACAGGTCGGCTGGACGACGAACACGTCAGAGCCACGGACGTTCTCGTCCAGCTGACAGAAGATCTCGCCGTCGGAGAAGTTGAACGTCGTGACCTTGCCCGACGGCAGGTTCAGATACTGGCAGATGCTCTCGGTCAGCTCCGGATGGGCTCGCCCACCGAAGATCTTCAGCTCCCCGTGTTCGCCGTACATGCCTGCCCCCCGACGAGACGACTCATGTCTGCAGAAAATTGACCGATCCGCAAAGCCCGATCGACTCCCCCGGGCCTGCCGTTGGCAGTCTGGTTGGGGCGGGAGGATTCGAACCTCCGAATGCGGGATCCAAAGTCCCGAGCCTTACCACTTGGCGACGCCCCAACGGATTGGCGAACCGCTGGAGCCCACCGCACAACCCGTCGGCGGCCCCGGCTCCCCGATTCGGAATGCTATCAGGTCGGGAGCGCCCGATCGCCAGCCGCTGGGCCCGGCGTCACCCTTGCGCGGGCCACGAAGTCGGCCCTGGACAGGGTTCGACAGCGCTCGACCCGTGAGCCCAGCGGCAAGGCCGCGCTCAGTCTCGACAGCTCGGCGGCAGAAGGCCGCCCGGCGGGGAACAGCGCGAACAGCGTCGCCCCGCTGCCCGACATTCTGGCCACCGTCGCGCCGGCGCCAAGGAGGGCCTGGTGCGCCATCGCCACCGCCGGGTAGCGGGCGAAGACCCCTGGCGCCAGGTCATTGTCGAGGTCGGCGACCAGATCGGCGAGCTCGGTGGGCACGCGCCAACCGGCAGCCAGCGCCTGAACCGCCGGGGCGAGCGACGCACCCACCGGGGGCGACAACGCGGTGAACACCTCGCGCGTCGACACGGCCACCGGCGGCACCACCAGCACGAGGTCAGCCGACGGCAGATCCGGCAACGGCATGAGCTCGTCACCGCGGCCGCAGCTCATCACCGTACCGCCGAGCAGGAAGTAGGGCACGTCGGCGCCCAGATCGCGCGCCAGTCGCCACAGCTCGGCGGCCGGCGCCGGCTGGCCAAGGAGGTCCTGGAGCGCGGTGAGGACGGTGGCTGCGTTGGCGCTCCCCCCGCCCAACCCGCCGCCCATCGGCAGGCGCTTGTCGAGCTCGATCGACACTCCTCGCGTCGGCGCCCAGCGCGCCAGATAGCCCTCGGCGGCGCGCCAGGCGAGGTTGCTGGCGTCAGCTGGCAGATCGGCGCCGCGGACCGTCAGCGCGACCCCCGGCGCCGCGGTCAGGCTGACCGCGATCCGGTCGCAGAGGTCGATCGACTGAAAGAGCGTGCGCAGCTCGTGGTAGCCATCCGCCCGCCGACCCACCACCTGCAGGTGCAGGTTGACCTTGGCGAAGCTCAGGCGCTCAGTGGAGGTTGCGACCATCGCACACTCCCTCGCCATAGTCGGCCGGCGGCGTCGCCAGCGTGCCGAGAGCCGCACCGTCGGTCAGCGCCTCGCGCACCACCATCTGCCAACGCAGCTGGAAGCTGCCGCTCGTCGGCAAGCGACCGGTGGACGACGGCGGACGGCGGACGTTCAACACGCCCCCGTCCCCGTCGCGCTGCCACCAGGTGAGCGGCTGGTCGCCCTCCCAGAGGGTCCAGGTCCGGAGCGTGCCGGCGGCATCCAAGGTCGCGGTCAGGCGTCTCCCCGCGCCGACGCCGTAAGCGAGCTCCCCGCCGGCGTTCGCAGAGACGAGGGTGTCGGGCGGGGCTGGCGCCACCGGCAGACGCCCGAGAAGCAGGGCCGGCAGGGCGCCAATGCCAGCGATGCCCAGGCTCGGATCAGGCAGCGGGTCAGACGTCGCCAGGCGACAGTACACACTGCCGCGGTGGTCGAGGAACAGCGCCGAAGCGTCGGCCACGGCGACGCTCCAGAGCGCACGGCCGAAGGGGTCGGCGACGGCCAGCGTGAAGTGCGCGGGGTCGGCCAGGCGCAACGTCAGACGCACCTTCGCCTCGCCGGCTGGGCTCGAGCCCTGCGCCCGATAGAGGGTCTGGGTACTCAGCAGCGCGTCAGGCAGGTGCCACAGCGCCTCGCCAGGCATCGGCGACGGCGGCGCGGCGAAGGTGGCGCCAGACGGCACCGGTGGCCGCGCGCCGCTGCAGGCGGACGCTGCCGCGGCGAGCAACAGCCACGCCAGCGCGCGGCCCTCCGGGCGAACGCGGCGGACGCGAGCCAACCTCAGTCGAGCTCGTCCAACTTGTGCTGGACCTGCTCGCGGTCGACTCCGACCTGCCCCAGCGCTCGCCGGTAGGTGGTCCGCGCGCGATCCTTGTCCCCCAGTGCCCGGTACACGTCGCCCAGGTGCTCGCTGACCGTGGGATCGTCGGGAACCAGGTCGGCGGCCCGTTCCAGGTGCCGCCGCGCTTCGGCGAGCTGACCGAGCTGAAAGTGAGCCCAACCCAGCGAGTCGAGATAGGCGCCGTTGTTGGGGTCGAGCGCCACCGCCCGTTCGACCAAGGCCAGCGCCTCGGCCCTGTTCTCGCCCTGTTCGGCCCACATGTAGCCGAGGTAGTTGAGGGCAGGCGCAAACTCCGGCGCCTTCTCGAGCAGGGCCTGGAAGGTGGCGATGGCCGCGCTCCGCTGACCGCTGCGCTCCTGCGCCGCCCCTAGGGCGAAGGCGATCGGCGTCGCGTCGGGGTGACTCGCGAGGAACTGCTGCAAGGCGCCGATCGGCCGCAACCATTCGTCGTGCTGCTGGTAGACCCGGGCCGCCAGAAGCAAGGCGTCGCCGTCGCCAGTCGCGACCAAGCCGTCGAGCTCCGCCTCGGCCGCAGCGCGGTCACCGGCGGACCACAACAGCTCGGCCTTGCTACCGCGGAGCTCGAAGGACAGGGGCTCCCGGGCCTCGCGAGCGCGCAGCAGCTCACGCGCCTCGTCGCCCCGAGTGAGCTCGGTCAGCGCCTGGATCTCGAGCAACAGCGCCTGGTCCCGCACCTCGGGCTCGCCGGCCGACCGCAGCTCTGCCAAGGCGGCGACCGCCTCGGCGAGCTGCCCATGGCGCAGGAAGAGCGTGCCGCGACGCAACCGCAGACGCGAGACCTGGGCATCGCTCGACGCCGGCAGGCGCGCGGCCACCGCCGCCAGTGCGTCAGCTGCCTCCTGGACCCTGCCGCGACGCTCGAGAACCGCCGCCAGCGCCTCCGCGACGTCGATGCTGCGCGGCGCCTCCGCAGCGAGCGCGGAAAGCACCGTCTCGGCCTCCTGGTCACGGCCGAGGGAGGCCAGCACCAGGCCGCGCAGGTAGCGGCCGGCGGTCGACTCGGGGTCGGCGATCAGGAGCTGATCGACGGTCGCCAACGCGGCAGCGCCTTCACCCAGGCGGAACTGTTCGAAACCCAGTCGACGCAGCAGCTCTGGCGACTGGCGCTGATCCTCCGGGGCGGCCAGCAGGGTCGCCACCGCCGCGCGGTGATCGTCCCGTCGCCCCTGGAGGTCGGCGAGCTGCAGGCGACTCTCGAGCGCCAGCGGGTTGCCGGTCAGGACCTGGGTCAGGACCTCCTCCGCGGCGGCCGGCTGATCAGCCTTGAGCAGGGCGTCGACCAGCAACGCGTTGACCATCGGATGGCCGGGCCGGTAGCGCGCCACCTCGCGGAGCACCGCCACGGCGTCGTCGCCGCGCCCCTGGGCCAGGTAAAGCTGGGCTAGCGCCACCATCGAGCGGACGTCGGCGGGCGTGCGACGCCGCACCTCCTCGAGAGCGCGCTGCGCGGCGGGGAGCTGCCGTGGATCCCGGTCCGCCGCCTGCATCCGTACCTCGGAAGCCGCGTGCAGCACCTCGATGTCGTCGGGCGCCAGCTCCGCCGCGCGGACCAGCTCGCTGTCCACCCGTGACAGCTGCCCGGTGCGGACCAGCAGACCGGCGTATTCGATGCGCAGGAAGGGATCGTCCGGCACTAGCGCCACCGCCCGGGCGAGCGCCTGTTCGGCAGCGCTGGTGTCGCCTTCGTCAGCCTGGAGGCGCCCGAGGGCGAACTGGTAGGCGGCCTCTGCCCCCTGGGAGTCGATCTCCGCCGCCGAGGCAACAGGCTTGCGTTCCGAGGTTCCGGTGGCACCCACGGGAGCGGCGACGCAGAACAGGACGGCGGGGGCGAACGAAACGAGAGCTAGGCGTCGCCTCACCTGGTCAAGATACCGCGAGCCGAGACGGCTTTACAAGCCAAGGAAGCCCCGCCTATACTCGTCGAGCAGGCCCTAATTTTCAACGCTGCAAACACTTACAGCCAAAGCACCAGTCCCGCCCCGTGCCCCCGACCGCCAAGAAGCTGGGCCAGATCCTGCTCGACAAGAGCTGGATCAACACCGAGCAACTGAACCGCGCCCTCCAGGCGCAGCGTGCCGGTGGGCATCGCCTCGGCACCTGCCTGCTCGACATCGAAGCGCTGCCGGAGGAGATCCTGCTGCGCGCTCTCGGCGAACAGCTGGGCGTGCCGTCAGCAAGCTCGGACGAGCTGCGAGGCGTGCCGGACGCCACCATCGCCCTGCTTCCGGCCAAGGTCGCCCTGCGCTGCCGCGCCTTCCCGTTTCGTTCGAGCGCGTCGAGCGTCGACGTCGCCATGCTCGACGTGCGCAACCTGGCCCTCCAGGATGAGCTCGGGTTCGTCGTCGGACGGCGCGTGCGGATTCACGTCGCGCTCGAGGTCCGCATCTGCGAGGCCCTCGAAAAGCACTACGGCGACGAGGCGCCGAGCCGCATCGGCTCGTTGCTCGACCGCCTCAACCGGGCCAAGTTCATGTGGGATCGCGAGGGCGCCCGAGAGGCGGCGCGGGCGGCGCCGGCGCGACCGGTGTCGCTCGAGCTCGCCGACCCGTTCGCGCCGCCGAGCGCCGTGTTCCGCATCACCGGCCTGACGCCACCGCCGATGGACCTGCCCGCCAAGGCTCGGGCCGTCAGTGCCCCGCCCGCGCCGCCGGCCGTCGAGACGCCGACCACCCGCCCGGTGGTCACTGCCGATCCTGCCGCCGATCCTGCCAAGGGGCCGCTGCCTACCCCGCCGAAGGTTGCCGCGCCGACGGAGCAAGCGAGCCCGCCGACCCCGGCGCCGCGACCCCGGACGTCGCCGCACGAGGTGGCGCCGCCGCCCGACTTCACCCGCTTCGCCATCAGCCGTCCGGCCGCAGCTGGCCCGCCGGCTCGAGCAGCCGTGCCTTCGCGCAGCACGGCGCCGGCCCCTCCAGCCGCGGCGAGCACGCCGGCAGAGGCAGGAGCGCCGACCGTGCCGAGCCCAGCACCGCCGGCGCCTCAGGCACCCGCCGTCAGCGCCGCGGCCGCCATGACACCGCTCCTGCCGCGACAGCTGGCCGCGATCCCTTTGGCTCCGGCCGAGCGCGATGCTCTGATGCGGACGACGCCGGCGGCCTCGCTCCTCAGCCTGGACGAGCTCGAGCGTCGTCTGGCCGACCCTGCCGACCGCGACGAGGTCGCGCGCCTGGCGGCCGACTTCCTGGTGCAGACCTTGCCGCGGGTCGTCCTGTTCATGGTCAAGAAGGAGCGCGTCGCCGGCTGGCTGGGCCGTGGCCGTGGCATCGACAACCAGCAGATCGAGAGCTTCGACGTCGACTTCACCCGGCCCTCGGTCTTTCTCAACCTGCGCCAGGGCAGCGCTTTCTATCGCGGTCCCCTGGCCCCCCTTCCCGTCCACCGCGAGCTCGCCCGCTGCTGGGGCGGCAAGCTGCCCCGCGAGTGCATCCTGGTGCCGGTGCGACTCAAGGAGCGCCTGGTCACCGTCCTCTATGCCGATGCCGACGGCCGCGAGGGGGCCACGCTCGACCTCGAGGTGTTTCAGCGACTGGCCGCGCGGATCGCAGCCGGGCTCGAGGCCGCCATCGTCAAACTGAAGAGCGCAAAGGGCTAAATCGCGTTGACACCCCGCGAGCGGCTCTTCTATGCTGCCCCTGGCTCGCCGGAGCACCCATGATCAAAGCCGACATCATCGATCTCGTCGCCGAGCAGTCGGCGGTCTCCCGCGTCAAAGCCGCGGTCGCCGTCGACACCATCATCGAGGCGATGAAGGGTGCCCTCTCGGAAGGCAAGCGCATCGAGCTGCGCGGCTTCGGCGTGTTCCAGGTGCGTGACCGCAAGAAGGGTGTCGGCCGCAACCCGAAGACGGGCGTCGAGGTGGCCATCACCCCCGGCAAGACCGTTCGCTTCAAGCCCGGTAAGGAGCTCAAGAAGCTCTGAGCGAGCCAGTGAGCGGCGGCGGCGCCGGCGAGACGCCGGCAGCTACGACGCCGGCAGCAACGCCCGTGGCGGACGACCTCCCCGCCGCCCGAGAGTCTCCTGACGCGCCGCTCCGCGTGGAGCTGTTGCCGCCGCCGTCGAGCTCGCCTTCCCACGCCACGGCGAGCGGCGATTTGCTCGGGGCACCGGCAGCAACCGACCGCCCCCGCTGGTTGCTGGCTTTCGCGCTTCTGCTGATCACTTGGTGGACGACGACGACCCTCGGCGCCGTCTGGGTGGTGGCCGCGCGCACCGACCTGCCTGTGGCGCCCGATCCCATCCTCACTTGGGGGCTGATCCTCGGCGTCTGGAGCGACCCCGAGCTGCTTCGCCTGGGCCTGCTCTTTTCGACCGCGGCGCTGACCATCCTGCTCTGCCACGAGCTCGGCCACTATCTCGCCTGTCGCTACTATCGACTGCCGGCGACGCTCCCCTACTTTCTGCCGATGCCGCTCGCCCTCGGCACCATGGGCGCCTTCATCCGCATCCGGTCCCCCATTCGTAGCCGCCGACAGCTGTTCGACGTCGGGATCGCGGGGCCGCTCGCGGGGTTCGCGGCCCTCCTGCCCTTTCTCGTCTACGGGCTCGCACACTCCGAGGTCAGCGGCTTCCGGCCTGCCCCGCCAGAGATCAGCGACGTTGGGCTCCAGTTACCCGGCCCGAGCCTCGGGTTGCTGCTCGCCACCCGTCTGGTTCACGGCGCCCTGGGCGATGGCATCCTGAACTACCACCCGTTCGTGCTCGCGGCCTGGTTCGGGCTGTTCGCCACCGCCTTGAACCTCCTGCCGCTCGGTCAGCTCGACGGTGGCCACATCCTGTATGCCGCGGCGCCGCGTCTCTTTCGCCGGCTCGGCTGGCCGCTGTGGCTGGCGCTCGCTTTCTGCGGGTTGCTGTGGCCGGGCTGGTGGGTGTGGTGCTTGGTGGTGCTGTTCGTCAGCGGCCTGCGTCATCCACCGGTCGCTGACGAGCACATCCCGCTCGATCGGCGGCGACGCGTGCTGGCCTGGGTGGCTCTCCTGCTGCTGATGCTGAGCTTCATGCCCAGCCCAATCCGGCAGCTGACGGCGACCAGCGAGCCACCGGCGGGCAGCGTCCTGGCGGCGGCCGAGCTGCCCTGAGTAGCCGTCCGCCGCTCAGACGGCTGGAGTCAGGGGCACGGGCGGCAGGTCGAGGACGAAGGTCACCGGCCCGTCGTTCACCAGCTCGACCGCCATGTGCGCGCGAAAGCGCCCGCTGGCCACCGGCAACCCGCTCGCCGCCAGGGCGCCTGCCAGGGCAGCGACCAGCGGCTCGGCCTCGCCGGGGGGTGCGGCGCGGTCGAAGGACGGCCGGCGGCCGCGGTCGAGAGACGCCGCCAGGGTGAACTGCGAAACCACCAGGAAGCCCCCGCCGGCCGCCGCCGCGTCCCGATTCATCTGCCCATGCTCGTCCTCGAAGACGCGCAGTCCGAGCAGCTTGCGGGCGGCCGCGGCGACCTGCCCGAGGCCATCGCCGCGCTCGATGCCGACCAGCAGAAGCAGGCCGCGGCCGATCGCGCCGACCACCTCGTCGTCGACCCGCACCGCGGCCCGCGAAACTCGTTGCACGATAATCCGCACGAAATCCGTCCTAGTGAATGAGCGGCCGGCCGACGGGGTCGGCCCCACCCCTGGCGGGTATGATACCCGCCCCACCTGCGACACCACGGCCGGACGGCTGTGGCGGTCAGCACCCAAGAGCGAAGGAGCTTGCGTCATGGTCAACAAAGTCATTCTGGTCGGCAACCTCGGCAGAGACCCCGAGGTGCGCTCTCTGCCCAACGGGCAGGCGGTCGCCAACTTCACCCTTGCGACCTCCCGTCGGTTCAAGGGCCAGGACGGCTCACGGCAGGAAAAGACCGAGTGGCACAACATCACGGTCTACGGCAAGTCGGCTGAGATCGCCGGCCAGTACCTCACCAAGGGCAAGCAGATCTTCCTCGAAGGGCGGATCGAGACTCGCTCCTGGGACGACAAGACCTCCGGCGAGAAGAAGTACAAGACCGAGATCATCTGCGACAACTTCCAGATGCTGGGCGCTAAGAGCGGCGGCGCGGGCGGTGGCGAGCAGCGTCCACCCCAGAGCACGGGCGGCGCCGGGCCTGACGCCGGTCACGACTACGGCGCGGACCCCAGCGACGACGACATTCCCTTCTAGCGCGGCGAGTAGCCGCGGCGAGCTGCGCTCGACGCGGTGACTCGACGCACGGCGGTCACTCGGGCGCCTGCCGCTCGCCCTCCGGTCGAGCGCAGTCGACCAAGAGGGCTGACCGCGTGCCCATCAGGGACGCTTCAACCCCCCAGTCGACTCTTCAGGCTGTGTAGCAGGTTGAGCGCCGCGAGGGGTGTCAGACGTTCGACGTCGAGGTCACGCAGGAGGCCGGCGACCACCTCCTCCGGCGGCGTGAACAGGCTCATCTGGCTGGCGGCCGGCGCGGGAGCCCCCGCTTCGCCGGCCGCCCCGCGGGCGAGCCTGGGCCGGCCGATGCCGTCGTACTGTTGGGACTCGAGGTTGTGCAAAACCTCGCTCGCCCGCTCGATCACCGAGCGCGGCAGGCCCGCGAGGCGGGCGACGTGCAGGCCATAGGACTTGTCGGCAGCGCCGGGAATCACCCGGCGCAAGAAGACGATCTTCTCCTCCCACTCGCGCACCGCCATGGTGCGGTTGACCACCCCTGGGAGCAGGTCGGCGAGCTCGGTGAGCTCGTGGTAGTGGGTGGCGAACAGGGTCTTGGGTCGCGCGCCCGCAGCCAGGTGCTCGAGAATGGCCCAGGCGAGCGACAACCCGTCGAAGGTGGCGGTGCCGCGGCCGACTTCGTCGAGGACGACCAGGCTGTCGGCGGTCGCGTGGTGCAGGATGTTGGCGGTCTCGATCATCTCGACCATGAACGTCGACTCGCCGCGCGCCAGGTCGTCGCTGGCACCGACGCGGGTGAAGATGCGGTCGCAGACGGCGATTTCGGCGCGCGTCGCGGGCACGAAGCTGCCGGCCTGGGCCATCACCACCAGCAGCGCCACCTGGCGCAGGTAAGTCGACTTGCCGCCCATGTTGGGGCCAGTGAGGATGACGATCTGCGCCCCGTCGGCGGCGAGCTCGGTGTCGTTGGGCACGAAGCTGCCGCTCACCAGGCGCTCGACCACCGGATGCCGACCGTCGACCACATGGAGCGTCTCGCCTGCCGGCAACATGCGGGGTCGCACGTAGCCGTGGCGTGCCGCGACGTCGGCGAAGGCGGCGAGCACGTCGAGGGTGGCTACCACCCCACCACCGAGGGCGGCGAGGCGGTCGCCGGCAGCGGCGACGGCGAGGCGCAGCTCGCCGAAGATCCGCTCCTCGATCGCCAGCTGCCGCTCCTCGGCCGCCAGGATCTGCTCCTCGAGCACCTTGAGCCCGGGGGTCACGTAGCGCTCGGCACCGACCAGGGTCTGCCGGCGGATGTACTCCGGCGGCACCAGGTCCTGATTGGCACGGGTGATCTCGATGTAGTACCCGAAGACCCGGTTGTAGCGGATCTTGAGCGAGGCGATGCCGGTGCGCTGCCGCTCGGCGACTTCGAGAGCCAGCACGTGTCGCTTGCTGTCCTGGGTCAGCGAGCGGTAGTGGTCGAGGTCGGCATCGACGCCGGAGGCGATCACCCCGCCGTCGGTGACGGTCGCCGCCGGCGCCTCGGCCAGCACCCGCGCGAGCTCGGTCGCCAGGTCTACCAGGGGGTCGGCGGCGGCCAGGTCGCGAAGCAGCGCGGAGNNGATCGCCGCCGGCTCGCGCAGCGGGCGCCGCAGCCAGTCACGCAGCAGGCGGCCGCCGCCTGGCGAGGCGGTACGGTCGAGGGCGGCCAGCAGGGTGGCGCTCTTGCCACCGTCGCGGGCAGCGCGAAAGATCTCCAGATTCGTCAGCGTCGTGGGGTCCAGGAGCAGGGCGTCCTCGCGCCCGCGCACCGTCAGCGCCCGGATATGGTCGACCTCGCGCAGTTGCGTCTCGCGGGCGTAGGCGAGGGCGCAGCCGGCAGCGATCACCGCCGGCTCACCGTCGACGAGACCGAAGCCCCGGAGTGACACTACGGCGAAGTGACGGCGCAGGCTGTCGGCGGCAGCTTCGAGGCCGAGCCGTCGCTCGCCGACCAGGTCGGTGCGGCAGGGATTGACCCGGACGAGCCAGGCAACGAGCTCGGTCGGCAGGCCGGCCTCGTCGGCTAGGACCTCGCGCGGGCGCAGGACTTCGAGGTCGTCGACGGCTTCGAGCGCCGTACGCCAGCGGCGGACCCAGAAGCTACCGGTCGAGACGTCGAGAAAGGCGGCCGCGCCCGCGTCGCCCGACCAGGCGACGGTGGCCAACAGGTTCTCCTCACGGCCCTCGAGCAAACCTGGCTCGCTGACCGTGCCGGGCGTCAGGATGCGGGTGATCTCACGCTTGACCAGGCCCTTGGCGGTCTTCGGGTCCTCCACCTGGTCGCACATCGCCACCCTGAGCCCGGCGCGCAGCAGCCTCGCGACGTAGCCCTCGACCGCGTGGTGCGGCACGCCGCACATCGGCACCTCGTTCTCGGTGCCACGATGGCGCGCGGTGAGGACGACCTCGAGGATCGGCGCCGCCCGCACCGCGTCGTCGAAGAACAGCTCGAAGAAATCGCCCATCCGGTACATCAGAATGCAGTCCGGGTGGCGCGCCTTGAGCTCCATGTACTGCCGCAGAGCCGGCGGCAGGTTGGTGGCGATCTGGGCGGTCGTCGGCGAGGCGGCGGAAGGCTTCGAGGAGGCTCCTGACACGGCGCGGGAGATTACCAGTACGCTTCGCACATGCCCTTGGTTCTCGCCATCGACACCGGCTCCGCCGTCGCCAGTGTCGCCCTCGCCGACGGCGCTGCCCTGCTCGCCAGTCGTCGGCTGGCCATGCTGTCCACTGCCGAGGCCTTGCTGCCAGCCG
>CXWL01112139.1_pt1 | contig 31615 bp, 44 predicted proteins | sample 590931 | NCBI WGS metagenome assembly CXWL01 (sample SAMEA3498368, study PRJEB10139) | groundwater metagenome | biome: water well; material: biofilm material | place: Germany | collected 2015-04-27
ATTATGAGCTTTGCAGCTCTTACGGTAGTTGGTGATGGCGATGGCGCTGTTGGCATGGGCAAAGGTAAGGCGCGTGAAGTGCCTGTTGCTGTGCAAAAAGCAATGGATGAAGCGCGTCGCGGTATGTTAAAAATCAATTTAGCAAACGGTACTTTGCATCATGCTGTTACTGGTGTACATGGCGCTGCTAAAGTGTTTATTCAACCGGCTTCGGAAGGTACTGGCATTATTGCTGGCGGCGCAATGCGCGCAATTTTTGAGGTAATGGGTGTGACTAACGTTGTAGCCAAATGTATTGGTTCTACCAATCCTTACAACTTGGTTCGTGCCACATTAAACGGTTTAGAGTCAATGAATACGCCAGCAGAAATCGCAGCTAAACGTGGTAAATCAGTTGAAGAAATTAGAGGCTAATCATGGCTAAAGCAAAAAAAGATGCATCAACTATTAAAGTAACGCTGGTTAAAAGTGTTATTGGTCGTATTGAAGCACATAAAGCTACCGTTAAAGGTTTGGGTTTACGTCGCATGCACCATTCAGTTGAGTTACAAGACACACCAGCAATTCGCGGCATGATTAATGCTGTTGGCTATCTATTAAAGGTAGAAGGATAATGCAATTAAATACAATTAAGCCTGCTGAAGGCTCGAAAAAAGAACGTCGCCGTGTTGGCCGTGGTATCGGATCTGGTTTTGGTAAAACAGCTGGTCGTGGCCATAAAGGACAAAAATCACGTACTGGTGGTTTTCATAAGGTTGGTTTTGAAGGCGGTCAAATGCCGATTCAACGTCGTTTACCTAAACGTGGTTTTAAATCAATGACTAAAGCAAAAACTGCACATGTGCGTACAAGCGAACTTGCTTTGATCCCTAACGAAGTCATTGATTTGTTGGCGTTAAAGGCAGCAAATATCGTGTCTGGTACAGTAAGAAACGCAAAAATATTTTTATCAGGTGATGTAACTACTAAATTTAATATCCAAGGTTTGCTTTTAACTAAAGGCGCCCGCGCCGCAGTTGAAGCTGCTGGTGGTAAAATCTTAGAAGCTGCATAAGAGTATAGTTTTGGCACAAGATAGCTTATTAAAAACAGCATCAAAAATGGGCGAACTCAAAAGCCGCCTACTTTTTGTGCTTGGTGCATTGATTGTGTACCGATTGGGTGCTCATATTCCTGTTCCTGGTATCGATCCTGATGTCTTGGCGAAGTTGTTTGAATCTCAAAGTGGCGGCATTTTGGGCATGTTTAACATGTTCTCTGGGGGCGCACTTTCAAGGTTTACTGTATTTGCTTTGGGGATCATGCCTTATATTTCAGCTTCTATTATTATGCAGTTAATGGCAGCGGTATCACCGAAACTTGAGCAGCTTAAAAAAGAAGGTGAAGCAGGACGTAGAACGATTACAAAATGGACTCGCTACGGTACCGTTGTACTAGCTACATTTCAAGCTTTAGGTATTGCAATAGCCCTAGAAGGTCAGCCTGGCCTGGTATTGGATCCTGGTCTAGCATTTAGATTGACAGCAGTAATAACGCTTGTTAGTGGCACAATGTTTATCATGTGGTTAGGTGAGCAGATTACAGAGCGTGGTATCGGCAACGGTATTTCTATCATTATTTTTGCAGGTATCGTGGCTGGTTTGCCAAGCGCTGTTGGATCAACTGCCGAAATGGTGAATACAGGTGCTTTTAGTGTACCGCTAGCATTCTTTTTATTAGTAGCAACCATATTAGTTACTGCATTGGTTGTGTTTGTAGAGCGTGGCCAACGTAAGATTACGGTTAACTATGCTAAGCGTCAGGTTGGAAATAAGGTGTATGGCGGCCAAACCACACATTTGCCTTTGAAGCTAAATATGGCTGGTGTGATTCCTCCAATCTTTGCAGCAAGTATTATTTTATTTCCGGCAACGTTAGCTGGCTGGTTTGGTAGTAGGGAAAGTATGTACTGGTTAAAAGATATAGCGGCGGCTTTGTCTCCAGGTCAGCCAATATACATTTTGTTTTTTGCTACAGCGATTGTGTTCTTTTGTTTTTTTTACACTGCGTTGCAGTTCAATCCAAAAGATACGGCTGATAATTTAAAGAAAAGCGGTGCATTTGTTCCTGGCATCCGCCCGGGTGATCAAACGGCAAAGTACATAGATCGTATCATGGGTCGTTTAACACTAGTCGGTGCTGCTTATATAACTTTGGTATGCTTACTTCCTGAGTTTTTGATTTTGAAGTTTAATACACCGTTTTATTTTGGTGGTACGTCATTGCTTATTATCGTTGTTGTTACGATGGATTTTATGACGCAAGTACAGTCACATTTAATGTCAAACCAATATGAAGGCTTACTCAAGAAGGCTAATTTTAAAGGTAACGCGCAAAACGCTAAGTAATGCTTAAAAATGGCTAAGGAAGACAGAATAGAAATGCAGGGTGAGATTTTAGAAAACCTCCCCAATGCGACATTCAGAGTTAAGTTAGAGAACGGACATATTGTTTTAGGTTATATATCAGGAAAAATGCGCATGCATTACATACGTATTCTGCCTGGTGACAAAGTTACAGTAGAAATGACGCCTTATGATTTATCACGTGCACGAATTACATTTCGTGTTAAATAAATTCATAAGCAGCAATTTAAGAGCATACAGTTTAAGAAGTGATGGAGTGTAATATGAGAGTTCGTGCATCAGTAAAGGCATTATGCCGTAATTGTAAAGTTGTTCGCCGTCGTGGCGTTGTGCGTATTATTTGTACAGATCCGCGTCACAAACAACGCCAAGGTTAATTGATTAAATTAATTAACCCAATTAGTGGTTATGTAAATAACTCACTAATTAAGTTGGTCACTTATTAAGTTGATCAGAAGATAAGCTAATTGATGAAAATTGGTTTTACTGTTAGAATCCTTGGCTTTTTTAAAGTAATGGATTTTAGGTTAAGCCTAAATTTGGAGTAGGGTATGGCGCGTATAGCAGGGGTTAATATCCCAAATAACAAGCATGCTGAGATTGCATTGACTGCAATTTTTGGTATTGGACGTAATACGGCACAAAAAATATGTGCTGCAGCTGGTGTTTTACCTTCTGCAAAAATGAAAGATTTGAATGACGCAGATGTAGATAAATTGCGTGATGAAGTTGCTAAAGAAAAAGTTGAGGGCGATTTACGCCGTGAAGTTTCAATGAACATTAAGCGTTTGATGGATTTGGGCTGTTACCGGGGTGTGCGACATCGTCGCGGTCTACCTGTACGTGGTCAACGCACTAAAACAAATGCTCGTACGCGTAAAGGCCCAGTTAAAGCAATTAAACAATCTAAATAACTTGGTTTAAAGTTTAGGGTTGGAAAATTTTAGGTTTACAAATTTAAGTAAGATTTATTGGTAAGGATAGTACAACATGGCAAAAGCTAATGTACGCGTAAGAAAAAAAGTTAAAAAGAATATTGCAGAGGGTATTGCCCATGTGCACGCATCTTTTAACAACACCATCATCACCATTACTGATCGTCAAGGTAATGCGTTATCATGGGCAACTTCTGGTGGCCAAGGTTTTAAAGGCTCACGTAAGAGTACGCCTTTTGCAGCGCAGGTAGCAGCTGAAGTTGCAGGTAAGTCAGCGCAGGAAAATGGTGTTAAGAATTTAGAAGTGCGTATTAAAGGCCCAGGACCAGGTCGTGAATCTGCAGTGCGCGCACTTAATGCAGCTGGTTTTAAAATTACCAGCATTACTGATGTGACGCCAGTGCCGCATAATGGCTGCCGCCCACCCAAAAAACGCAGAATATAGTTTACGCTGCATTTAAGCTGAGCTAATAGCTCGCTTTAGTAGAGATAACAGGAGAATCCCTTGGCTAGAAATTTAGACCCTAAGTGCCGTCAATGTCGTCGTGAAGGCGAAAAGCTTTTTTTAAAGGCTGAAAAGTGCTTTACAGACAAATGTGCAATTGAAAAACGCAACTTTCCACCTGGTCAGCACGGTCAACGTCGCAACCAACGTCTTTCAGACTACGGTGTGCAGTTACGTGAAAAGCAAAAAGTACGTCGTATTTACGGTGTGCTTGAAGCTCAATTCCGTAGTTACTACGCTGAAGCTGATCGTCAAAAAGGTATTACAGGTGAAAACTTGTTGCAACTTTTAGAGTGTCGCTTAGATAATGTCACTTACAGAATGGGTCTTGGTGGTTCACGTACCGAAGCGCGTCAAATTGTTCGCCACAATAGCATTTTGGTAAATGGCAGACGCGTTAATATTCCTTCATACCAAGTTAAAGCTGGTGATGTAGTGAGTGTTGCAGAAGCGTCTAAAACACAACTGCGTATTAAAGGTGCGCTTGAGGCAGCTGAGCAACGTGGCTTCCCGGCATGGATAGAAGTCGATGTTAAAGCCTTAAAAGGTACATTTAAAGCTAAGCCACAACGTGATGAATTGCCACCAACAATCAATGAATCATTGGTAGTTGAGCTTTACTCTAAATAACTAAATAAGTGAGTTGTTTGTTCCAACTCATGAGAATAATTGCTCTATTAGTTTCAAAAGCTAGTTAGAGTTTAATTCTTGAAAATTAAAAGGTATCACTATGCAAAACAGTCCTACCGAATACTTAAAACCGCGTGTTGTAGATGTAGAGGTGTTATCACCACTACGTGCACGAGTAACGCTAGAGCCGATGGAGCGTGGCTTTGGCTACACACTAGGTAATGCATTACGTCGTGTTTTATTGTCTTCAATTCCAGGCTTCGCAATTACTGAAGTTAAGATTGATGGTGTTGTACACGAGTATTCAACTTTAGACGGCGTGCAAGAAGATGTTGTAGATATTTTACTGAATCTTAAGGGTGTGGCTTTAAGGCTGAACACCAAATCAGAAACTATTTTAACTTTGAATAAATCTGTTGAAGGTGTTGTAACAGCCGGTGATTTTGATACAGGGCATGATGCTGAAATTGTTAATCCTGACCATGTGATTGCGCACCTTACAAAAGGCGGCAAGCTTAACTTAGAAGTTAAAGTGGCAATGGGCCGTGGTTACCAACCAGTGCCGGCGCGTCAAAAAGCAAATGAAGAAGACCGGGTATTAGGTTTTATCATGGTAGATGCATCATTTAGCCCAATTAATAAAGTGAGCTATCAAGTTGAAAGCGCGCGCGTTGAACAACGTACTGACTTAGACAAGTTGGTGATGGATGTTGAAACTAATGGTGTTATTGAACCTGAGCAAGCAATTCGCGATGCGGCACGTATATTAATGGGTCAGTTATCTGTATTTGCTGATTTAGAGGGTGCACCAAGTGAAGTTGAAGTTAAATCTGCACCACAGGTTGATCCAATTTTATTACGTCCAGTGGATGATTTGGAATTAACTGTACGTTCAGCAAATTGCCTGAAAGCAGAAAATATATTTTACATTGGTGATTTGATTCAACGTACAGAGAATGAGCTATTAAAAGCGCCAAATCTTGGTCGTAAATCATTAAATGAAATTAAAGATGTACTCGCTACTCGTGGCCTAACTTTGGGCATGAAATTAGAAAACTGGCCACCTGTCGGCCTCGAAAAAGCTTAAATATTTAAGTTAAGAAACTTTAAGGAATTACTATGCGTCACGGTAATAGCAATCGTAAATTAAATCGTACCAGCAGCCATCGTGCAGCGATGTTCCGTAACATGACAGCTTCATTGTTACGTCACGAGGTCATTAAGACTACTTTGCCTAAAGCAAAAGAGTTGCGCAAATTTGCAGAGCCTTTAATTACATTAGGTAAAACTCCAACTTTAGCAAATCGTCGTTTAGCGTTCAGTCGTTTACGTGATCGTGATATCGTGGGTAAATTGTTTGGTGAACTCGGCCCACGCTACCTTACGCGTAATGGTGGTTATTTACGTGTTTTGAAATGTGGTTTCCGTAACGGTGATAATGCACCAATGGCTTTAGTTGAGTTGGTGGATCGTCCTGATACAGGTGCAGAAGTTGTAGTTGCAGAATAGGTGATGTAATCATTCATTTGTTTTTAAAAAAGCCAGCTTGTAGCTGGCTTTTTGTTTATGCAGTGATGCTTTTATAGATTAAACATCATGGCTAGTTTTTGCATAGAGCAATTTTTCAATGCTATTTTCATTAAAAGGCCAGACAATTTCATCATTGCTATCCAGTCTCCTTAGGACAGGAATTTTGACTTCATAACGTTCTAGTAAAGCAGCGTCATCTGCAATTTCTATATTAATCCATTGCAGGTCATGGCGATGAGATAGGTTCACCAATAAGGATTCTGCTTGCTCACATAAATGACAGTGTGAAGTAGAATAAAGATGTAGATAGATGGTCATGTTTAATAGCTGGCAAATATAAAGATGGTCAGGCTGGCGATACTAAGTAAGTTGTAGAGGTTGCTACTAATAATTTTATTGGATTCACCACTTTTAGCTAAAAAATTAAAGTTTAGGCTAAAAATAAATGATAATGGTGAAGTATTGCTAAACAGTAAATTAGAGTTTAGTAAATCGTTTGTCCAAATTATACGCGGGTCATTATGGCAGATATTCAAGAGTCCAAAGAGAGTTTAAGTGAAAGCCTGCAACAGGTGATTTCTCTATTAGAGAAACACAAGCTTGTAGAAGGTTTGGTGCATAAGCAAGAGATGGCCAAACATGACCTTGTTGAGTCAATCGTACATAAGCAAAATCTTAGTGAGTTACAAAAGAAGCTAGATTTACTGCACACAGCTGACGTTGCCAATATTCTTGAGGCACTGCCTTTAGAGCAGCGTTTAGATGTTTGGGAGCTTGTCAAAGCGGATAGAGATGGTGACATACTTCTGGAAGTGTCAGATGCAGTTCGTCAAACACTGATCGCGGATATGGACTCAGAGGAATTGCTGGCCGCAGCAGAACAGCTTGATACTGATGAGCTGGCAGACTTAGCGCCAGACTTACCTAAAGATGTGTTACAAGACCTGCTAGATAGCTTGGATGCACAGAATAGGGCGCGTTTACAGTCTGCACTTTCATATTCGGAAGATGCTGTAGGCGCGATCATGGATTTTGATATTGTCACCATTCGTGAAGATATTACACTGGAAGTCGCCTTACGATATATGCGTCGCCTAGGTAGCCTGCCAGATCATACCGATAAACTGTTTGTAGTCGATAGACATGACACATTGCTTGGGGTGCTGCCCTTAAAACGCTTGGTAGTAAATGACCTGGCAGCAAATGTCGCCGACGTGATGGTTGCAGATGCGGTTGTATTCCACCCAGAAGATGTTGCTGACGAAGCCGCTAAGGCCTTTGAACGATACGACTTGGTAACAGCGCCAGTTGTAGACAGAAATAATAAATTGGTTGGGCGTGTTACTGTAGATGCGGTGATGGACTACATTCGTGATGAAACAGAAAGCGATGTGCTATCAATGGCAGGCTTGCGCGAGGAGGAAGACTTTTTTGCTTCTATTTGGAAGTCAGTACAAAACCGCTGGGCTTGGTTAGCCCTTAATTTAATGACAGCTTTAGTTGCGTCGCGCGTAATTGGCCTATTTGAAGGCTCTATTGAAAAAATTGTTGCGCTGGCGGCTTTAATGCCAATTGTTGCGGGCATCGGCGGCAACTCAGGCAACCAAACTACTACCATGATTGTGCGCGGATTAGCCTTGGGTCAGGTGGCATCACACAACATGCAGTCACTCATCACAAAAGAGTTGGGTGTTGCCTTGTTAAATGGCCTTTTATGGGGCGGTGTATTAGCAGTAGTTGCTTACGCTTTGTATGGAAATTATCACTTAGGCTTGGTGATGATGGCGGCAATGACACTTAACTTATTGCTAGCCGCGTTAATGGGTGTAATGATACCGTTAGTTATGAACAAATTTGGGCGCGACCCGGCTGTGGGTTCTAGCGTACTCATCACTGCAGTAACGGATAGTGGTGGTTTTTTTATATTCCTGGGTTTGGCTACAATATTTCTTATCTAAAAAAACTACATTGTCTAATTCCATCATAAATACATAGTCAATCACTACTAAAATGAACCAAGACATACAATTTGTTTGGCGGGAAATTTTTACTGACATATCCACCTCAGTGGCACTGTGGCAGGTGGCGATTATTGCTGTAGCTTGTGGTGTCGCTTGGGCTATCAATGGCGTCCTGCGCGCTTATGTGATGCGTAACGCACCAGAAAATTGGAAGTTGGGAATTGGTGGCGTTAATCGCGTTTTGTTTCCACTATCTACGCTCATTTTTGTTCAAATTGGTAAGGTAGTGCTTGCACACTGGCAGCACACCAGTTTTCTACATTTAGCCAGCACACTGTTATTAGCAATGGCTGTAATACGCTTAGCGGTGTATGCAGTGCGTTATATCATAGCTCATGGAGGCTTACTTAAAACGCTAGAAAACAGCATATCTGGGTTAATATGGCTGGTACTTGCGTTACATTTAAGTGGCTTATTACCACAGTTATTTCAAGTGCTAGAGGATATTAAGTTTAAAATTGGTAAGAACCCAGTCGACCTCTTGATAGTTCTGCAAGCCATACTCACAATTCTCGTGACTATTTTCATTGCGTTATGGATTAGCCGAGCCATTGAAAATAAAGTTATGCGTGCAGAGCACGTTAATGTAAATTTACGCGTAGTGATGACTAAACTATTGCGTATTCTTTTATTGTTTATTGCAATACTGATTGCGCTATCTGCGGTAGGTTTGGATATAACCCTGCTTTCAGTTTTTGGTGGAGCGCTGGGCGTTGGGCTAGGTTTTGGTTTGCAGCGTATCGCCAGTAACTATGTAAGTGGATTTATTATCCTGCTTGATAAATCGATGCAGATTGGCGATGTGATTACGGTAGATAAACACTATGGCGTTGTGAATGATCTGCGATCACGTTATATGATATTGGCCAAATTAGATGGTACGCACGTGATTATTCCCAATGAAGCCTTGATAACTACAGCCGTAGTGAACCACTCACTAGTTGAGCACAAAGGTCGTGTACAAGTAAATTTGAGTATTAGTCACAATAACAACTTAGAACTCGCAATGGAGTTGATGCACGCTGTAGCTATGCAGCAAGCCAGAGTGCTGATGAAACCTGCGCCTGATGTGCTGGTAAAAGGATTTGCTGAACATGGCGCTGATTTAATGCTGGGTGTGTGGGTTATGAATCCAGAAAGTGGCAATGCAGCTTTACAATCTGCGCTCTATTTAGCCATTTGGCGAGCTTTTGAAGCTAATGGCATTAAGTTTGCTAAGGCTGAAGTGAGTAAACCACAAGTTGAGTAGTGCAATAAAAAAGCCCGCATAGCGGGCTCCTTTACTTAAATAACTGTAATCAATAACAGTTTATTTAAGTTTGGTTTCTTTGTATAACACGTGTTTACGTACTACTGGATCAAATTTTTTGATTTCCATTTTACCTGGCATAGTACGTTTGTTTTTAGTAGTGGTATAAAAATGACCAGTACCAGCACTTGATTCTAGTTTAATTTTTTCGCGCATGATTCAATATCCTTATTTGGCTAAAATAAATTTAGCGCTTAGATTTTTTGACCGTCAGCACGCATACCAGCAAGCACGGCGTCAATACCGTTTTTGTCGATAGTACGTAAAGCAGCATTAGTAATACGCATGCTTACCCAGCGGTTTTCGCTTTCAACCCAAAATTTGCGGTTTTGCAAATTAGGTAAAAAACGGCGTTTTGTTCTGTTGTTAGCGTGAGAAACATTGTTACCCACCATTGGCTTTTTGCCCGTTACCATACATACACGTGCCATGGTTAATCTCCAAACTTCTGCTTTTTTCGAAAGACCGCAATTATAGTACGAAAACTAATCTTTTCTCAAGAGAAATATCTGTGAAATATCAACAATATTTAAGTTTTACGCATTAAATTAAACGCAAATTGTATCGTGTGCCTAATTAATGCGTTAAATGTGGCTAAGTTAATGCTTGCCAGTGCTACCAAAGCCACCTTCGCCGCGCTCGCTGGTATCAAAATCATCCACCAAGTGAAACTCTGCTTGTACCACAGGCACAATCACCAACTGCGCAATGCGCTCCATGGGGTTAAGCTCAAATGCAGTGTTGCCACGATTCCAGCAGGACACCATGAGCTGACCTTGATAATCAGAATCGATCAAACCCACCAAATTACCCAATACAATGCCATGTTTATGACCAAGCCCGGAGCGAGGTAAAATCAACGCCGCGTAATAGATATTATCTAGGTGTATCGCCATGCCCGTTGGGATGAGTGTGGTTTCGCCGGGTTGCAATGTGATGATGTCGTTAATGCAAGCCCGCAAATCCAGACCAGCAGAGCCAGTGGTAGCATAGGCCGGCATTTGTTCATGCAGCCTGTCATCTAAAATTTTTAAGTCGACGGTGATTGTCATAGCATTCTCAATAATATGAATAATAAATTGTTGGACAAAATTCAGGTTAGCATTAAACACTAAATAATCAAGAAAATCACTATGGTGGAAGATATGATTTGCAAGTAAACTCTGCCTCAAATTCAGGGGGAGTATCAATAATGTATCATAATTTTAAAATTAAAAAATTACCTGGTCAGCTAGTGATAGCTGGTTTAATTAGCGTAGCACTGCCTGTAATGGCTGATGAAACTGCGTCCACAGAGCTAGTAAATTCTATTGTAGTAGCACCTGTTGTTGTGACAGGCACTCGTGTGGAACAAAACAGCTTTGACCTGCCGATGTCGATTGATGCGGTGGGTGCTGAACAAATTCAGGAAGGTCAGCTCAAGGTCAATCTTTCTGAATCTTCAGCTCGCGTTCCTGGTGTTGTAATCAATAATCGTAATAACCCAGCACAAGATTTAGCGATTCAAATTCGTGGTTTTGGTGCACGCTCTGCATTTGGTGTGCGTGGCGTAAGGCTGTATGCAGATGGTATCCCGATGACCATGCCGGATGGTCAAGGCCAAACTGGCACATTTAATTTAGATACTGCAAAAAGCGTGGAATACTTACGTGGTCCATTCTCAGCACTTTACGGTAACTCTTCTGGTGGCGTGGTGCAGATTTTCACGCAAGATGGCCCTAACGACCCTACGCTGTCTGGAGGCGTAACGTTTGGTAGCTATAACACGAATCGTGAGAGCTTAAGTTTTGGCGATAGTGGTGATGGCTTTGATTATATCGTTAATGCAAATACTTATCGCAGTGATGGCTATCGTGACCAATCGGAAACGCGACGTGATACATTGCATGGTAAGCTTAATTTCAAGCTTAACGATGATACCAAGCTGACGATAGTTGCCACTGCGCTGGATCAGCCAGACAATCAGGACCCGCAAGGTTTGACTGTGGCGCAACTCAAAGCAGACCGTGAACAGGCGAATCCCGGTTCTCTAAAATTTGACACTCGTGTCAGCCGTAGTCATGAGCAGGTAGGGGCAACGCTTGAGCATAAACTAACAACCGAAGATACCTTGCGTTTGATGGCCTACTACGGGCAGCGCGAGAATGAACAATACCAATCCATATCCGTGGGTGCGCAGCGTAATGATTTACAAGGTGGCGGCGTAGCAACGATAGATCGAGATTTTGGCGGCACAGACGTTCGTTGGACGCATAATGGCAAAATTGGCGAAAATGCATTTAGCTTCTCGGCTGGAATGAACTATGACCGCATGGAAGACGACCGCAAAGGCTATGAGAACTTTAAGTCTAATAAAATATTTGGTGCTTTGCCAGGGGGTGTAGATTGCGGCAATGTAGCCAATGCTGTTGTTTGTGGTGTGAAAGGTAACTTGCGTCGGAATGAAACAAATACTGCAACTAGTTTTGATCAATACTTACAAGGCTCTGTTGATTTAGGCTCGAAATTCTCGCTAAGTGGTGGCTTGCGACATAGTAAAGTCCGTTTTAAAAATGATGACAAGTTCATTGTGAATAGTGCCTATACTGGATCTAACCCAGATGACAGCGGCTCTGTCACGTTCAGTGAAACCACGCCTGTTATTGGCGCGATTTTCAAGTTAACAGATACCGTCAATTTTTACGCGAATGCGGGTGAAAGCTTTGAAACCCCCACTTTTGTTGAAATGGCTTATAAAAGCACAGGTTCTGGACTAAACCTTGACTTGAAACCAGCTAAAAGTCGTCAGTATGAAGCTGGGGTAAAAGCCACGTTTGGTGGCTCTACCTTGCTTAACGCCGCTTTGTTTAGAATCAATACGGATGACGAGATTGTAGTACAACAACAAGCTGCTGGCCGTACCGTATATCAAAATGTAAAGAGTAGCGAGCGCAATGGCTTTGAACTCTCGCTCGATAGTAAATTTGATTATGGCTTAGGTGCTTACTTGGCCTATACCTATTTGGATGCTGAATTTACCTCTGATTTTAAGGCTTGTAGACCATTTAGCGGTGGACAAACAGCTTGTAATATCAACGCGCCAGCGTTAGCTGGTACACCTGGTAACTCAGGCGGTGAGATTATTCAATCTGGAACAGATATTCCAGGCACTTACAAACACACGTTGTATGGTGAAGTTTCTTGGAAGCATGAACCGACGGGCTTCTCAACCGCATTGGAAGCACGTGCAAACAGTCAAACCTTTGTGGCATTCAAATCTGCTTATGGCAAAGCCGACGGTTATACTGTAGCGGCTTGGCGTGGCGGTTTTACGCAAAAGCTGAATAACTGGAAGCTCAATGAGTTTGTGCGTATTGAAAACCTGTTTGATAAGGATTATGTAGGCTCAGTGCGAGTGGCTGATTTGAACGGTAGCTATTACGAAGCTGCGCCAGGTCGTGCTTGGTTGCTAGGCCTTAACGCGGCATATCAGTTTTAAGTAAGGTTACAGTTACAGCATGTTTGCCACATGCTGTAACAGCAATCTGGCAATTTCAATTTTTGGGGCGCGTTCTAGTGGATGTGCCCCATTTTTATCCAGCAGGGTAACGCTGTTTTCATCACTTCCCATTGCATCACTCGCCAAATTTGCCACAATCAGTGGCAATTTTTTTAGCTGACGTTTTGTTTCTGCATATTCCAGCAAGTTTTCAGTTTCTGCGGCGAAGCCTACGCAGAACGGCGCGTTTGGCAGACTGGCTACTTGTGCCAAAATATCTTTGTTGGGGGTGAGTTCTATGGTGAGTGATGATGCACTCTTTTTGATTTTTTTATTGCTTTGACTGGCTGGGCGGTAATCCGCTACTGCTGCCACTGCAATGAAAATATCTTGCTTGCTGATATTGCTCATTACTGCGTCATACATTGCATTGGCGCTTTCAGCTTTAATTTTAGTTACATTCATAGGCGTGCTAAGTGAACTTGCGCCACTTACTAAAGTGACTTCTGCACCCATATCAGCAGCCGATTGGGCAATCGCATAGCCCATTTTCCCGCTACTTAAATTGGTAATGGCACGCACAGGGTCTATCATCTCAAGCGTTGCACCAGCGGTAATCAGCACGCGCTTGCCAGCCAATAGTTTAGGCGTAAAGTGAGCATTTACTAATGTTAGCAATTCTTCAGCTTCCAGCATGCGTCCTAAGCCAACCTCGCCGCAGGCTTGTTCGCCGCTATCTGGCCCTAACACGCTAATGTTATCTGCTTTGAGTTGCGTGATATTGCGTTGTGTTGCCGGGTTTTCCCACATTTGTTTGTTCATGGCAGGTGCGATTAATAACGGACAATCTCGCGCTAAACATAGTGTAGAAAGCAGATCATCGGCGCGGCCATGCACCAGCTTGGCGATAAAGTCTGCACTGGCTGGCGCTATTAAAATAGCATCAGCGTTGCGAGATAATTCAATATGCGGCATGCCGTTACTAACGCTGTTATCCCACATGTTAATAAACACCGGTTTGCCAGAGAGTGCTTGCATAGTCACAGGCGTAATAAATTGGCAGGCGGCGGTTGTCATTACCACCTGCACATCAACGCCTGCTTTAACTAACAGGCGCACCAGTTCAGCCGCTTTATAAGCTGCGATGCCGCCTGTGATGCCTAATACAAGCTTGCCCAATACCAATGATTTGTTTTTTTGCATTTTTGCTAAGATGTATGTAATGCTTTCATTTTAACCTAGATTTTCTATTAGAAAACGATTGCGAAAGATTGATTATCCATGTGGCGCAACTTGAGAATTTTGATTTTATTACTTATTTTAGCAACGGTGGTACAACAAACTTGGTTAGATAAAGCTGATTTAGCATGGAAGCATAATTTTTATGTTGCCGTTTATCCAGTGAATGTAGACGGTAGCCAAAAAGTGAGTGCATACTTACGTACACTCACTCGCGATGATTTTGAGCCTATAGCAGAATATTTTGCTGAAGAAGCGGCGCCATATCATTTGGGTTTGCGTAGACCTATCGAAGTGCAGTTAGGCGCGCAAGTGGATGAAATTCCACCTGCGCCACCAAAGAATGGCAGTATATTAAGCACTATTGTTTGGAGCTTAAAGTTCCGGTATTTTGCTTGGCGCCACAGCCCTAAAGTGAATGTTAAGCCGGCAATTAGATTGTATTTGTTGTATTACGACCCTGTCACCAACCCAAGTTTGAGCCACTCCACTGCCCTTAATAAAGGCCGTATAGGGCGCGTCAATTTATTTGGCAATAGTGCATATGCCAAACAAAATCTGGTGATTCTGGCGCATGAGTTGTTACATACCCTCAATGCAACTGATAAGTATGATTTAAGCACTACGCTACCCGCTTACCCAGATGGTTTTGCTGAGCCTGATAAGACGCCGCTTTACCCGCAAAATTTTGCTGAACTGATGGGCGGGCGTGTGCCAATAAGTGAGACACAAGCAGAAATACCTAAAAGTTTGAAGCACACGTTGGTGGGTGATAAAACGGCGCGCGAGATTGGTTGGCTGAAATAAGGCTTGTTGAGTTGGGTTTGGGCTACATACTTAAAAAAACACTGGATTCTTTGCTACGCTCAGAATCCAGAAAGTGTTAGAAATAATCCGATACGTGCCAATAATATAAGGGAAAATATGGCGATTACAGACTGGCCAGCCGCAGAGCGGCCGCGCGAAAAGCTACTGGAACTTGGCGTAGAAGCACTATCTGATGCTGAATTGCTCGCCATTTTTTTGCGCGTGGGCGTTACGGGTAAAAGCGCGGTTGATTTAGCCCGCGATTTACTCACGCAGTTTGGCAGCTTAAATGGTATTTTTGCTGCGCAGCTAAACGAGCTTACCCAAGTAAACGGCATAGGCAGCAGTAAATATGCACAGCTACAAGCTATTTTTGAAATGAGCCGTCGTGCGCTTAACGAGCAAATGCAATCCAAAGATATACTAAACTCGCCCCAGCAAGTGCGCGATTACCTTTGCCTGAAGTTAGGTAATTTAACGCGCGAAGTATTTGTGGTATTGTTTTTGGATGCACAAAACAGGATTGTGACTACTGAAGAAATGTTCAGCGGGACATTGACGCAAACCAGTGTTTATCCGCGAGAAGTGGTGAAACGGGCGCTGCATCATAATGCTGCTGGCGTTATCTTTGCCCATAATCATCCATCCGGCATTGCGCAACAAAGCCAAGCTGATGAGTTACTGACTAAACAATTAAAACAGGCGCTGGCACTTGTGGATGTGCGGGTGCTGGATCATTTTATTGTGGCAGGAAATAGTACTTTATCGTTTGCAGAACGTGGGTTATTGTAAACTTAACTGATGGTATTAGGAAAACCTCATGATGATTGATAACGCTCTCTGGCTTAATTTAGCGGTAGCCTTAGGCATTGGGCTTTTAATTGGTGCTGAGCGAGAGCGCAGAAAGGGAGATGGAAGTGATAGGCCGGCAGCGGGTATTCGTACCTTTACCATTGCATCTCTGCTCGGGGCTGTCAGCACATTGGTTAATTTTTGGTTGCTTGTCGTTTCAATATGCTGCGTGACAATTTTTGCAACCATTGCCTACGTTAGCAGGAAAGATGAGGACCCCGGGCTGACTACTGAAATTACACTGGTATTTACCGTAATTCTAGGAGGGTTGGCAATGAGCGCGGCCTCTTTGGCTGCAAGTCTTTCAGTGGCTGCGGCAATACTCCTTGCCGCCAAAGAACCCATTCATGGGTTTGTTCGTGGTGCAATTACCAAAGAGGAAATGATTGATTTCCTTATTCTTGCAGCCGCAACACTCATTGTATTACCACTCGTCCCCAATGAATTTATCGGGCCATTTGAGGCGATTAACCCTCGAAATCTTTGGCTTATCGTGATTCTGGTGATGCTGATTAGCGCACTTGGTCACCTTGCGTTACGCTGGCTAGGTGGGCGGATAGGGCTGCCCCTTGTTGGGCTGGTGTCAGGTTTTATTTCCAGTATTGCCACGATTGGTGCTATGGGAGAACGTGCTCGAGAAACGCCTGCCTTAATAGGCTCGGCGGTGGCGGGTGCGGTGTTGTCCAGTCTCGCTACAATTTTGCAGCTTGTGCTGCTGTTAGCTGCAATTCATCCACCTACATTACAAGCGCTTGTGGCGCCACTTATCTTTGGGGGCGTTTCGGTGGCAATCTATGGGTTGGTCGTTACGTTAAATTCCTTTCATGAAAAAGGGGCAGATATGAACAAACCTGGTCGAACGTTTAGCGTAAAAACGGCGCTAATTCTGGCTACAGTTATTGCTGTCGTACTCATTACATCCGCTGCTTTGAAAGCTTGGTTTGGTCAGGCTGGGCTTGTTGTTGCTTCAGGTGTGGCAGGTTTGGCAGACGTTCATGCTTCTACAATCTCTGTTGCCTCACTGGCGGTTGCTGGCAAGCTGAGTTCGGAAAGCGCCGTTATCCCGATTTTAGTCGCTTTTTCAGTCAATGCTGTTTCAAAAGCTGTAGCGGCGGTTGTAAGTGGAGGTAAGGAATTTTCACGCCAAGTGATTCCTGGGTTGATTGTGCAGGTTTCAGCAACCTGGGTTGGGTGGTGGTTATTTTAGAGGCGCTTACTGTTGGTTATGCAAGCTGCAACGCAGCTAAACGTGCGTACAACCCGCCTTGTTCGCGCAGTTGCGCGGGGCTGCCGATTTCTACGATACGTCCATTTTCCAGCACGATTATTCGGTTGGCCTTTTGCACGGTGCTTAATCGGTGTGCAATCATTAATGTGGTGCGGCCTTGCATGGCGGCGTGCAGGCCTTGTTGAACCAGAATTTCAGATTCTGCATCGAGCGCGCTAGTGGCTTCGTCTAGTAATAATATTGGCGCATCTTTTAATATCGCCCGGGCAATGGCAATGCGCTGACGTTGCCCGCCAGAAAGTCTGGTGCCACGTTCCCCCAAAAATGTTTGGTAGCCTTCGGGGAGTCTGTGAATAAATTCATCTACTTGCGCCGCTTTTGCCGCAGCGATGACTTCATCGTCGGTGGCTTCTGGCTTGCCGTAACGAATATTTTCTAGTGCATTGGCAGAAAATATCACTGCGTCTTGCGGGACGATTGCTATATTGCTTCGCAAATTATTTAGGCTTAGAGAGCCAATGTTTTGCCCGTTAATGCTGATTTGGCCAGATGTTGCTTCATAAAATCTAAGCAAACATTGAAATAGCGTAGTTTTCCCCGCACCAGATGGCCCAACCAGCGCAACGGTTTCACCTGCAGCAATTGTGAGCGATACGTCATCTAAAGCCGTAATTTGTGGGCGTGATGGGTAGTGAAACACTATATTCTTGAACTCAATGGTGGCGTGGGCTGGATTGATAAGGCTTTGTGCGTTGGCGGGTTCTTTAATGGCGGCATCGGCATGCAAAAGTTCGAGCAATCGCTCTGTTGCGCCTGCTGCGCGCATCACATCGCCCCAAACTTCAGCCATGGTGCCCACTGCGCCGGCTACCATCAAGGCGTATAGTACAAACGAGGCAAGCTCGCCGCCTGTCATGGTGCCGGCGCCCACTTGGCGCGCGCCAATCCAAAGCACAAAAATAATCGTTCCTAAAATGGCCGTCACCATCAGCATGGTAAGCATGGCGCGCACGCGTACTCTTTTTAAAGCAGTAGTAAAGCTGATATCTGCACTTTTGCTAAAGCGTGCAATCTCGCGATGTTCTTGTGTGTATGACTGTACCGTGGGCATGGCGTTGAGAATTTCACCTGCCATGGCAGAGCTGTCGGCGATACGGTCTTGTGATTCGCGGGATAATTTTTTTACTGAGCGGCCAATAATGATAATTGGCAATATCAGCAATAACATGAGTCCAATATTAAGTGAAAATAAATACAAATTAGTCACGGCCAGCATGACCATGCCACCGATAAATTGGAACAAACTACGCAAGCCCATTGAAATAGAGCTACCCACCACAGTTTGAATGAGCGTGGTATCACCTGTGAGGCGCGATAATACTTCGCCAGTTTGGGTCGTTTCAAAAAACTGTGGCGATTGCGTCATGACCCGTGCGTAAACCGCGCTACGTAAATCTGCCGTGGTGCGTTCGCCCACCCAGCTTACCGTGTAATAACGTGTTGCAATCATCAGCGCCCAAAAAACAGCGAGTGCAAACATCACTAAAAAATGTCCGTTCAGGCTTAACTCGCCGACGAGGCCGTTATGCGCTTTGGCAGATGCAGCATTGCTTACAAAACCAAAGTCGATTAAATCTCTAAATGCCAGTGGCACTAATAACAGCGTGGCTGAGCCTAAACACAATAATACAAATGCCAGAAACACGCGTGAGCGATATGGGCGTAAAAACGGCCATAGATTGCTTAACGATGAGAGCTTTTTGGCAGGGGGTTTTGCGGAGTTATTGTCGGTAACTTGCATGTTAATCAGTTCGTTTAAATTGAATGGTGATAGTAGCACTGGCAACTCAGCGCAGGTTAGGTTCATTCTGCTTGGGTGAAGTTAAGCATAAAGTTTAAAGCTAGATTGCAGGTCTGATTTATACTTACATAACTAAATTATCAAACTATCATCATGCATAAAAACTTCAAAACCATCATCTGGCTGGCAGTGGCGCTGTTCGGTGCTACGGCAATTAGTGCTATCGCACTTAATCGTGGCGAAAGTATCAGTGCTTTGTGGTTTATTGCAGCGGCAGCTTGTGTTTATGCCATTGCTTACCGTTTTTATGCGGCTTGGATTGCCGCAACTGTATTAGTGGTAGATGAAACACGCGCCACGCCTGCTGAACGGCTAGACAACGGTCGTGATTTTATTCCTACCAATAAATGGGTGGTATTTGGCCATCACTTTGCAGCAATTGCCGGGCCTGGCCCGTTAATTGGCCCTACCTTAGCGGCGCAATTTGGTTATTTGCCTGGCACGCTTTGGATTTTAATCGGCGCTGTACTGGGTGGTGCAGTGCAAGACATGGTGACGCTATTTTTCTCAACGCGCCGCAATGCGCGTAGTTTGGGGCAAATGGCACGTGATGAAATTGGCCCGATTGGTGGTGCAGCTGCGCTGATTGGTACTTTTTTAATCATGATAATTTTGATTGCAGTTTTGGGCTTAGTCGTTGTCAACGCCATGAAGCATAGTCCGTGGGCCACTTCTACCGTGGCGGCGACTATCCCAATCGCCATGATCGTGGGTTTTTATATGCGCAATTTCCGCCCCGGTCGCGTGCTGGAAGCCTCAGCACTAGGAGTGATATTGCTGTTACTGGCTGTAGTCGGCGGTGGCTGGGTAGACCATCAAGAAGGCTTGCGTACTTTGTTCGACCATGATGGTTTGCCGCTGGCATGGGCAATTATTGCCTATGGCTTTGCGGCGGCGGTGATGCCGGTATGGTTGCTACTCGCGCCACGCGATTACTTATCGACCTTTATGAAGCTAGGCACGGTGACTTTATTGGCGGTCGCCATTGTCATTTTACAACCACATGTGCACATGCCGGCACTCACACAATTTACCGAGGGTACAGGACCAATTTTTGGCGGCAAACTATTTCCATTTGTGTTTATTACCATCGCTTGTGGTGCGATTTCAGGCTTCCATGCGTTGATTGCATCAGGTACAACGCCTAAGCTTTTAGCTAATGAGCGCGATATTCGCATGATAGGTTACGGTGCCATGTTGCTCGAAAGTTTTGTGGCAATTATGGCCATGATCGCCGCCACAGTGCTAGAGCCAGGTGTATTCTTTGCTATTAACAGCCCCGCAGGTGTGGTGGGCAAAGAGGCGATTGATGCGGTAGCAAAAATCAATAGCTGGGGATTTGCAGTCACCGTTGAGCAAATGAATCAGCTGGCACATGATATGGGCGAAAGTAGCTTGTTTGCCCGTACAGGCGGCGCACCAAGCCTGGCTGTAGGTATGGCGAGCATATTTGGCAGTGCATTTGGTAAAGGCATGCTGGCGCTTTGGTACCACTTTGCCATTATGTTTGAGGCGATTTTTATCCTCACCACGCTAGACGCTGGCACACGTGTTGGTCGTTTTATGCTGCAAGATATGCTCGGTAATATTTGGCCAAAAATGGCCCGCACCTCTTGGATGCCCTCAGTCATATTTACCAGCGCACTAGTGGTGGCGGGTTGGGGCTACTTTTTATATATCGGCGTAATAGATCCCAACGGTGGCGTGAATATTCTATGGCCACTGTTCGGCATTGCGAACCAAATGCTTGCTGCCATTGCCTTATGTGTAGCAACAGGAATTTTGGTGAAGTCTGGCAAGCTTAAATACGCCTGGATTACGGGCTTGCCATTGGTTTGGTTGGTAATCATTACCAGCACGGCGGCATGGCAAAAGATTTTTAGTGACGATATACGGGTAGGTTTTTTTGCAGCCGCTAATGATTTGGCAACAAAGCTGGCAACGGGCGTATTACCAACAGAAAAAGCTGCTGTGGCACCACAGTTGATATTTAACCAACAATTGGATGCCTATTTAACGATGTTTTTTGTAGCAGTGCTATGGGTAGTGATTATCGACATGCTATATGTGACTTATCGATATTTGGCTGGCAAGCCATTATTGCCTTTAACAGAAGTGCCGCACAGTGAAACACTGTTGGATGACAATTGGGTGAGAGATTAAATGATTAGTAAAATTAAAGCGTTGTGGCAAAATATCCGCCGTCTTTCAGGCGACGATGCTTACGAGCAATATCTGAAGCATTATGCCGAAGTCCATGCTGGCATGGATGATTCTGCCGTAGAAGTAGCCGCGCCATTAAGCCGTGAAGCTTTTTTTAAAGAATGGCAAGATAAAAAATGGAAAGGCATCAAACGCTGTTGCTAGTACAAACATTGGCCAAGGCTTGTGTTTCTTATAACATCGAAACGGCTTATACCAAAATACTTAAAGTTAAGATAAAGCCTCGTTCACAGACGCTTTTTGTAAAACCTTACTATAAACATCTATAAATTTTATCAATCTGCATTTCGTCAATCTCAATTGGCTCGTTTAAGTCGTACTCTGTCATTTTCACACCAGTACCTGGCGAGCTTGTTTCGATGGGTTGATATTCGGCAATGATGTAATTCAATTGCGGTTCTTTTTTAAAGATTTTTTCAAATATGTTTTTCATTTTCATTTATCTCAAAGTGGCTATGCTTAACTTATAAGCAATGCGCATGCCAATTATTATTTGCTTGAAACTTTTGAAATAAATGTTTATAACTTATTGATTTTTAACGATTGTAATTTTTATATCAAATAATACTTAATAAATTTGTGTCGTATAGATAATGAAAATGTTGGTTTTTCATCGATGGCTATATTTAAATTCGGACAATTTAAAAACTCAGGCTCAATAGCCTGTTCTTAATTAAAGCGAAAGCTAAGAAAACCGTTGTTGGCGCGCCCGAAGCCACATCCAAACCCCAAGCAATACCATCGGCAGGCTCAGCCATTGCCCCATGCTTAACCCCATAGATAACAAACCTAAGTAGCCATCTGGCTCGCGCGTATATTCAACCAAAAATCTAAAACTGCCATAGCCGATTAAAAATAAAGCAGAAATCGCGCCTGTTGCACGTGGTTTTGCCGAGTAAATCCAAAGCATCAAAAATAGCACTATGCCTTCTAGTCCAAATTCGTAAAGTTGTGAAGGATGGCGTACCAGCGTGTCAACCTTAGGAAACACCATGCCATACTCAGAGTTAGTCACTCTGCCCCACAGTTCGCCATTGATAAAGTTACCCATGCGCCCAGCACCTAAGCCAATTGGTACTAAAGGCGCAACAAAATCCATGATGCCTAGCCATTTAAGCTTGTATTTACGTGCAAAAATCCACATGGCGACTAACACGCCTAAAAAGCCACCATGAAAGCTCATGCCACCTTGCCACACCGCCAAAATTTCTGCAGGGTGCTGCACAAAATAACTAAATTGATAAAACAGTACATAGCCTAAACGGCCACCTAAAATTACGCCCAATGCGCCAAAAAACAAGGCATCATCTAGCATTTCAACAGTCCAGCCCTGCCAGCTACGATGTTTAATTTGCCATTTACCTAAGCCTAAAAATGCCAAAAAACCAATTAAATACATCAGGCCATACCAGTGAATACCAAAGGCGCCGAGATGAATTGCAATAGGGTCAAACTGTGGGTGAACGAACATGAGGACTAAAAACCGATGGAGTTAATGTTAGATTCTACCTAAGTTTTAATATTTAAATCAATTTAAATCAATGGAGCCAGCTCAGATTGACCCCCATTGGTTACTCCGGCACTCTGCTTAATGGAGGGGTTATGCGCCACCGACATATTTGGAATTCTCTATTTCGAAATTTCTGTTAAATAATTTGAGTTGGTGGTGAATACCTTATTGAAATGTAAGAACCTATAAAGGTTTCCAGCAAACTGAGTGGAATTGCATAAACAAGAATGGCAACTGGCAGTACATTCAGATTCCACATCACTATCCACATTAAAACAAAGCCTACAAACCAGCCTAACAGTGAGGCTTGTAGGAGAGAAAATTTTCTGGAAAGTAGATAAATTGCCAGAGCGAACATGAGTCCCCATGCAACCCAGATCACTCCATTCTGCGGTTCTGCGGGAAAGGTTATTCCGAGTGATTTGTAGTGGTTAATCCAATAGCTCTTTAGAAGAACTTCATTTCTAAAAAACTCAGATGCGTTTACCCAAATGCCAGTGAGTAGTACCGTAATAATAGGTCGATAGTTTAGATACATTGGAATTCCTCACTCAGTCTAGATGGACGTACAACGTTCACGCGATGCACCGGACGCGTCAAAAGCGCATGCCGGTGCATCGCGTGGTTAGGCTTGCGCCTATTCCCTGACGACTATGTCAGCCTTCGTTTCGCCGACCATATCGAACAGCTCTTTCTGTTCGGCTGCCGGGACCTTAAATTTGTTCAGGGATTTCTGGAACTCCCTGGCCATCACATCCCACTCTTTCTCGCTGATGTTTAAATGAGTGTGCGACTCTTTCATCGCCACCCCTGTGTATTTGCACGACCCGCCGGACAATTCGCAAATCAATTGCGATACCTGGAACTTGAGGTAGGGCGCCGGTGAACTCTTCCGGCCTGCTTTAATGGCTGGATTCTTGTTCAGCTGCTTATTCACCACGAGCCGATTGATGAAGTCATCAACGACTACTGTGATGCCCTTCAGGCCGCCCAGTCGCTCATAGAGGGGCTCCGTATCCACTTGTTGTGCCGTTGCAATCGGGGCAATAGTTGTGGCTATCACAAACGCAATGGACGCAATTACTATTTTCAGAATCTTCATATCGTTCTCCTACGTCAGTTTGGGACCCGCTACATTCCCAGTGCTGCCATGGATCCCGATTACGGCAGCCTAACATTTGACATAAAAGGCGCGCTTTAGTGCGTGATCTTGCCCATAAAAGTGGACACTCGATTAACAAGGCTAGGCAATTGCTCTTTGCTAGCGGCGAAAGTAGCAACCATTAACTAGCCCAAACGAAAACAGTTAGAACTGTGTATTGTGCAGCAGCCAGGTGATGTGGTTTCAAGTTCAATGCCTAACGTAAAGCTAAGGGGCACGCCTTTCATGGATGGTCGGCGAAGCCACCAAAGCCGAAAAAATAACAAACCTTCAAAACCGCCACGAAAAGGCGCGTCCCGATTGAGCGTAATGTTAGGCATTCTAAGTTTATGCAGCTAATCAATTGAGTTAGGCGCTATTGATTTTCTTCGTTTAGCAACGGTGCCAAAGTAGACAATAAGACCCGTCCAAACGAGCAAGATGTCCCAGAACATCCGGATGAAAATGAAGGGCGTCAAAAAAAATACCGACGACGTCCAAGAGTTGAGGTGAATAAAACGTGCGGCGAAGTTGACACCTTCAGGGCAGGTCGCTGCCAAGTCAAAACCTGCAAGTTTGCACCCAGCAAAAGTAAGAACCTTGCCGGAATTGCTTTTCGCGATGAAAGGCACGCTAAACGCGATAGTAAATAGAATCAGCCCTGCTAAAAGAACCCAGAATATCAGCTTGCTGTATTTGTTCATAGTTGCCTAACGTTTGAATTAGGGGCGCGCTTTCACTCAGAATAATGTGCTTTAGCACATATATTCTGTGGGGAAGCCAAGTACTGGCTTAGCGCGTCCCGCTTGATGGATGGGTTAGAGCGGCCTTTTCAAGACGCTCAGCAAGCCACACCTTAATGACGGACTGCCTAGTTACGCCAAGCTTTCCAGCTTCTCGGTCTAAGGACTCAATCATCCATGTTGGGAAATCAACATTCACGCGTTTTTGTTCTTGTAAAACGCGCTTTGCTTTTGAAACGTCGAGTAAAGCCGTAATGTCAATATCTTCATCAAATTGCTTTTCAAAGTTTTTAGCTTTCATATAATGCCACCTCCTCGGTGCGTGAGCGACGAACAGAAATAAGCCGAATATTTACACCCCTGTAGGTGATAACCGCTGACCAATGTTTGGTGTTAATCAGGCCTATCATTAGGTATCTCGGCTCATCTTCGGTTTTAGCGGGGATTTCCAATAAGCTTGGGTCATTCCATAAATCTTGAGCATCTATGAAGTTGATGCCATGCTTCAGAAGATTAGCCTGACTTTTCGTTTCGTCAAATTCAAATGTTATCATGGTATATAAAGTATACCTTTATTACACTAAAATCAAGTAATCGATGATGCGCTCTAACGTAAATTAGCCCTCATACCCGATAAGAAGCTGAACGTTGCATACAAACTGAAATGCATAAATTTTTGCAAGTGATCGAGCTAACTTACTGTCCGCCTCCTTAAAGAGGGTTGCAGCCAGTGACGCATAAGTTTCGCGTAGCTCACCGAGTCGTTCTGAGGCACCATCGATCATTTCGGCAGTTTCTGCAAGGAAGGCGGTATTGCTCTGTCGAGGGTCTTGATCTTGGAGTGCGTCGAGCGTTTGTTCAAAAGGCTTACTCTCAATCGGTGTCGGTTCGGAATGCCCAATACCAGCGTTTCCGGGCGAGGCAAAGCTGTACCGGGAGTGCCCATTAAGCTTTTCAATTTCACAGAAGTTGGATTGTTTTATGAGTTGCCCTGAGTTGATAGCGGTCCAAAGTTCACCATACGTGCTGAATGCAGGACAGGCGTACACAACAATAGCCTTACCAGAAGTTTTTTGAGCGAGCAACTCGAGGGCGCGCTGTTGGCTGTTGAATGTATCGTAGCGGAAATATGGTTTATTCCAAGATACATACTCCGCCGCGTCGGAGCGTACCATTCGATTCGGGCGTTTGGCCTGGTGGAAAGAAGAGTCGGCGACTATGCACTAGCTCAGACGTAAGGTGCTGTTTGTAAGTTTTCTCTTCAAATTCAGCGTGCATAGTGATGGCCTTGAGGGCTAACGTTTGACATAACGGGCGCCGTTAGGCGTCCCGCTTGATGGATGGGTTAGGCTTTGGAGAGCAAGGGGAATGCGCTAGGGTTGCGAATAGACTCTACTGACAAATCAATATCAAGCAAAGGCCAATAAAGATGATTAGATGAAGGCTTTTCAATAGTCGTGACTGCTTCAATAGTGGCTCGTTGAAACCATGGAAACTCAGAGAAAGGTACAAATAGTTCCTCTGCGTCTAGCAATAACCAGAAGCCTTTGTTTGAGGCTAAAGAAACCTCAATTTCCGAAGTGGGTACGCCAAGCATTTAGTATCTCCTTGTGATGCCGCTCAACCAATGACAATGCCTCATTAAGTTGCTTTTGCGAAAGCCCTTGGTTCATAGCAAGCTCAATTTTTGGCTCAATCCAATACTTTGTCTCACCATCAGTGTGAGATACATGTATATGAATGTGAGGCTCCTAACGAGAAAAGAAAAAGAAGCGAAAAGAACCATCACGAAAAACGGTAGGAGCCATAGTTGAATCGTAACATTTTTAGATGTCTGTTTGTTAAGAAGCCTAACGTTTGAATTAAGGGACTGGCTTTCACCCAGAATAATGTGCTTTAGCACATATATTCTGTGGGGAAGCCAAGTACTGGCTTAGCGCGTCCCGCTTGATGGATGGGTTAGCTTTATAGTTTGTTTGGTTAGCTGCAATAAGCTATTAAGCGCCTCATTAACCGCCGCTGAGCTAGAAAACGCCTTAGCAATTTCGGGGTTAAGCAACACTAAATTAGTACCCTTATTGTAAGAGTTAAGAAACTTACCACGCACACCTTTGCCAAGGTCTTCGCGGCTGTATTCAGGGCGTAAATCATCACTATTCTTCATATATTTTCCTTTCCGCGCGTGTAGCGCGGCGAACATTAAATAATGCGGACTAAATCGTTACGGTAAGTATGAGACAACACCAGCAAAGTGCCGTTCTGTGAAATGCCAAAAGTTAAATAGCGAACCTCGCCAACGGAGTGGTCAGGGTCGCGATAAGGTGAAAGCTAAAGCATCGCCAAATACAGAAGCACCCTCCTCAAAAGACACTTGGTGTTTTTTGAGATTGCTTTCAGCTTTCTTGTTATCCCATTCAAATTTCATGGGGCAATTTTACGCTCAGCGGATTAAAAAAGCTAACGTCTGAAGTAAAGGGCGCGCTTTAGCGCGTCCCGCTTGAATGATTGGTTAGGGCGTAGTTTGCCAAGAAATATCAATTTTTCTATGATGAGCTGCACAATCTCGTAAATATAGATTAATAAGACTTTGGTACGGCATACCAGCCTCATCTGCCATTTGCTTAAAATAGCTAATGACATCTTCGCCTAGTCGCATTGTGACTGACTTTTTGAGTTTAGTTGCATAAGGGTTTTTACGAGACTTCATTGTTGATAAGTCATATTCAGTTTTCATAGTTTAATTCCTTGATAATATTTCCCTTCGTTTTTTGTGGCTTTTCTAGCTGAGATGATTCGGATAGTATTGCCTTGGTTTCGCTCGCAATGGCAGACTATGAAAAGGCGAGCTTCATCGCTAAAGCCAAGTATCAAAAATCTGTCTTCTAGCTCGGAGCTTCCTTCATCAAAGAATTGCACAGCAAACTCATCGTAGAAAACGGATTGAGCTTCTTCAAACGAAACGCCATGTTTCTTTTGATTTGAGTCTGCCTTAACTCTATCCCACTCAAACTTAATCATAAATACATTGTATGTACATTATGAAAATTGTCAAGAAGCCCAACGTTTGAGTTAAGGGGCTGGCGCAGGCAGTCCGCTGGAACGATTCAGCTTCACCGACTAGCCTGTCCTACTGGTGAGCACTCATTGAATGCAGCTGCGGAGGACACGCACCATGAGAAAGAGCACGTATGCAAACCAAAGCACTGCAATGCCCAATACCAGCGGAAAAGCCAAACACAATTGCCGCAATTGGTCGACCAATGCAATGGCAACTACCGAAGCCCCAATGAGGCTGAATGTAGGGACTATGAGCTTGGCGAATGCGATGCGCACTTCGTCTGAGGATGAAAGCTCACTGCGAAGGGCGCCGAAGTTGGCTTGGATCTCCGACCCGGCACCACTTGGCACAGGCAATCTCTGAATTGCCTCCCGGTATCGGCGTCCAGCGATGAGTTGCTTCAGCGTGTCGCGCGATTCCATTCGCGTCACGTCGTCGGCTATCGCAGACGCAAGGTCCTGCATACGCGAGTCAGCGGCCTGCAGCCGAAACAAGACGAAGGCGCCTAGGAATCCAAAGGCTGCAGCGCCAGCCTGTGCAATGGTGCTGAGGGTGTAGTAGAGCGTGTTGTCGGAGATAGAAATCATGGTGCACGGATGCTCTTTGAAGCCCAACGTTTGAAGTAAGGGGCGCCGTTAGGCGTCCCGCTTGATGGATGGGTTAGCCATACTTATTTTGGAAAAAACATGCATGAAATGACTGGTTGGCCTTGGGCTTTGCATTCATTTGCTTTGTCCCATTGTGGTTGAGCAAAGCAACCAACAGCAAAGCCAAAAATTGCAGCTACAAGGAGAAAAAAACCTACGCGGTCTTTTGGGCTTTCTGCGCGTTTGGACCATGCGCCCAAACGTCGAACCTGCAAACCGACGAAATATAAAACGGGAAACAGTACTGCGAACGCAAAAGAAACCGTACCAACTGCAAAATGTTCCATTTTTTCTCCTAAGTGGCTAACGTTTGAGTTAAGGGGCGCGCTTTCACTCAGAATAATGTGCTTTAGCACATATATTCTGTGGGGAAGCCAAGTACTGGCTTAGCCAGTCCCGCTTGAATGATGGGTTAGGCCTGTGCTAGAAACACATGCTCAATAACACTGGCAGGAAGTGAAACACGGTCGAACGAAGTGGCGGGGTACAAATAATCTTCGTTAGACTCATCAATCACTCTAATTTGACCATGCTTCTCAGCGTCCGCATCTGCTACAACTTCGTAGAGTTTGCGCACATCTAATGAGACCTCATAGCCGTGATTATCAATACATATAGCAAATTCGTGTTTATTCATGGTTGTGTGTCCGTAAAACATTTGATTTTAAATTCGCGCTTGCCAATACCTGTGGCTTCATACCAGTGAACCTCTGCCTCGCGAATTGAACCATCAGGCAAACGCACAGTTGCAAAGCCTTTGCGCTTGCGCCAATTGCCAAGACCGTGAATTTTACGTAGTCTTGGCAACTCTCTAATTCCAGTGCCACGAGCAAAGGTTTCAGGTTGCCTAATTTCGCTAATAATTTCAAACCACATAAGCTAATTTTAGCGTAACTGATTAAAATTGCCTAACGTTTGAAGTAAGGGGCGCCGTTAGGCGTCCCGCTTGAATGATGGGTTAGGACGGGCTGTGTGATTCAACATAAGCATCAACCAAACGACGAATCATGCGTTGGTATTGCGTATGGTTTTTAGTTGCCTCAGACTTGAAAAAATCAATGCTTTTTTTACTTAGTGCCAATGTCACTTTGACAGCTTCTTCATTGAATGATAGTTCAGCAGGCGATGGTAAAAAGTCTTTAATTACTTTAAGGTCCCCTAACGGTTCATTCGTGTATTTGATTTTCGCGCTCATAAATTGCCTTTCCTTTGCGCCAGTAACCAGCGCCAATAATCCGAATAATTGAGGCGCGATACGTAAATCGCACCGTTAAAACACCCCCATCAACTTCACCAAAGCAATAAAAACGTTCTTCAGATTGGCTATGGGTGTCGTTTTTGGCAATCACACGGCGTAGGTCTGCAAAAGCGTACTGGGCAACGGCAAATGAAACGCCATGCTTTTCCTGATTTAGTGCATCTTTCTCTGCATCCCACTCGAATTTTGTTTTTGCCATTTGTTAATGATAAGACATACCCATATAAATAGCCATACTTTTATATGGGTATTTATATGGAGTCCTAACGTAAAGCTAAGGGGCGGGCGCGATAGCGACCGTCCCGCTTGAGCACCATGTTAGGCATGGGACTCATAAGGTTTGCGTCCAAGAATAAGCAGAGTGCGAATTGGGAGGCGGAAACCTCCGTCAGCATCCCGTGTAATTTCAAGCGCTGCCAACTCATTCATCGGGGCGGAGGCTAGTCGGTCTTGGATGGCGAGGAAGGCTTCGTCACCAGAGTTTCCTAGCTCACACCAACGCTTAACCGTCAAACCGCCGGGGATTTCCCAGCAGCGGTTTTCACATGCTTGCACTTCCAGTCCATTGGTCGCGAAAAGTTCCCGCCAAGGCCTTGCTGTATATGAATGGACATGCGTCGGATCATGGAGCACTTCAATCTCGTGGTTGAGTGCATCGAAGGCAGGGTTCTCGTCACCTTCCATGTCGATAATTGCCACATAGCCGCTAGGCTTTGCCAGGCGAGTCATTTCTGACATGGCTTTGGGAAGGTCAGAGAAATGATGCGCGGCAAGACGACAAACAACCAAATCGAAAGATGCAGTAGCCAGCGGGATCGATTCGGCAAATGCTTCAACTGTTTCGACGGAAACGCCGCGCTGAGCGGCTAGGCGACGCACCTCTGCAAGCATGTTGGGCGCCGGGTCAACCGCGACAAGCCGCGAAGCGATTCCCGCGAATCCAAGGCCAGTAGGCCCAGCACCGCTGGCGATGTCACAAACCGAATTGACGTGCGGTAGGAGTGTATGTAGGCGGTCAAGAGTTGGGCTGCCTGAGTGAACTTCGCTTGTGGCATAGCCACTTGCGATGGAATTGAAACGCTTTGAGGAAGATGAATCCATATTTTTCTCTTTTTGCCTAACGTTTGAATTAAGGGGCACGCTTTAGCGTGTCCCGCTTGAATGATGGGTTAGACCTAACAATAATTCTTTTTGGTGTTGGTTTTTCGCTATGGGAGTGATATAGCACACAGTACAATTTTCCTTTTGTGGCCATTTCTGTGATTTGGTCATCTTGAACTGTAATTCCAGCCCAGACGCTGCCTTGTTTTAGCTGAAAGGGTAAAGGGAAGTCAGTGTTTGGATGTGGAATGATAAAAGCTTGGTCAGGACGCTTACGAATTAGTAACCAAATGGATTTGTAATAAAGAAGTCCGAGATTTGTAATTGTGGTTGGCTGTTCACCGTAGTTAGTTACATTAGCTAAGATAAGAGTTTTTGCATCAAACCTTGGCATATTTATACTTTCCATTCCTGTTTGAACAGTAAACCGTATTTTTGGACCAGATGACCACCATTTGTAAATGTCCCAAAATAATACTAAAGAGGAAAGTATGGCACCCCACCAAGCAATAAATGTTGTTGTATCAATGGTCATAAGGTCTAACGTTTGACATAAGGGGCGCGCTTTAGCGCGCCCCGCTTGATGGATGGGTTAGGCACGAGATATGCCACTACCAGTTTTTACCTGATTCTGGTTTCGGGTCAAAGGAATTACTCAATCCATCATTGTCATTATCGCGGTAGTCATAGGAGGAATTGCTTTTATTTGTCGCGCCAAGGCCAGAGCTATACTCGTCTCGTTGCGAGCCGCCATATGTCTGTGAACTCTTGTTGTTGTATCGGTTACCGTCCGGGCTACTTTTCATATGGCCTTGAACATAAGTGCCGTCATTTCTCGTGTAGCCATTAACCCATTTGTCAGCCGACGCAGGGGCGGCGCAAATAGCGATTAATAACGAACTGATGATTAATGCGGTCCTTTTCATGCTATTTCTCCTCGTTGCGTTGAAAAAATGCCAAGCGCTATTGGTTTTGCACTTAGTAACGCTTGACCGTGCCATCACTGAACACTTTTACACATCCCGTTTTTCCTCCGGCGTAGTGTTTGCCGTTAACATTCACACCTGAACCGCCGCACACTTCAGTTGTTACATAAGGGGAGGCGGCGTAGTTCTCGATTGCGCGAGATTCTGC
>CXWL01110423.1_pt1 | contig 31610 bp, 26 predicted proteins | sample 590931 | NCBI WGS metagenome assembly CXWL01 (sample SAMEA3498368, study PRJEB10139) | groundwater metagenome | biome: water well; material: biofilm material | place: Germany | collected 2015-04-27
CCCCTTAGAGCCGAGCTGGTATGGATTGCCGCCTACGCGGCAATGACGATGGTAGATTTGACTCTTCGGATTTTTCGCAACAGCCTCCTGTGCGGGACCGACGGAATACACGCTAGCGCGACAGCGCGAACGCACCCAATGCAATCAGCACCATACCAGCGACCTTGCTGATGGTGAACGGTTCGTCGAGGGCCAGGATGCCCAGCGCGGCCACCATCGCCATCGCGATGCCGGTCATGACCGGATAGGCCAGGCTCATGTCGAGCTTCTGCAACGCCACCGAATAGCAGATGAAACCGAGCGCGTAGGTAGCGCCGGCGCCGCCGAGGAAGGCGACGCGCACGAGGTTCCAGTCGGCGCCGTGCTGGTTCGACAGCTTGATCAGGAAGGTAGCCATCGCGCTGGCAAGCGCCGCCAGCGCGCACCACAGGTAGCCGGTCATGGCTGGAGTCATCGGTCTCTTTCTCGGGTAAGGCTAGAAGGCCGCCGCGGTGGCCAGCCCCAGGCACAGCGCGAACACAGTCAGGCTGACACGGTCGCGGCTGACATACAGCACGGGGTCTTCATTGACCTGGCCGCGGTACGCCAGCGTCCACAGGCGGCCTAGCCAGAATACCAGCAGCGGCACGATGCCGGCCAGCCAGGCCGGGGTTTCGTACTGCAGCATCGCGTTCTGCGACTCAAAATACAGGATAAAAATCAGCACCGACACGAAGGCGCTGTTGACCCCCATGATGCCGACCGGGCCTTTGTCGGCCGTCGTGTAGCCACGCCCCGCCGTCTTGTCCTTGCCCTGCTGCTCGAGGTTATACAGTTCGCTGAAGCGCTTGAGCAGGGCAAGGCTGAGGAAGATGAAGAACGAAAACGCCAACAGCCAGAACGACGGCTCAATGCCCGTCGCGGCGCTGCCGCCCAGGATGCGCATGCTGTACAAGATAGCGAGGGTGACGATGTCGATCATCATGATGCGCTTCAGGTACAGCGAATAGCACAACGTCGCCGCGAAATACAGGAACACCGCAGCCAGCAGCAGCGGATTAAAGGTGGCGCACAGCAGCAGCGCCATCGCCGCCAGCAGCGGGCTGGCAAACATCGCGACGGCGATCGGCAGCGTGCCCGCTGCGATCGGCCGCGTGCGCTTGGTCGGGTGGACCCGGTCGTCGGTGGCGTCGAGCGCGTCGTTGAGCAGGTAGGCGCTGGAGGCGCACAGCGAAAACGCGACGAAGGCCAGCAGCGAATCGAGCGCCGCCACGGCGGTGATCTCATGCCCGGCCAGCATCGGCACGAATACCAGCAGGTTTTTCAGCCACTGGCGCGGACGCATCGCCTTGAGCAGCGCCTTGCCCCAGCCACCGCGCACTGCGCCCATCTGCTCTGTCGAACGGCCGTCGCCAAGCTGGAAGGGGCGCTGCGTCACCGAGAACGCCGATCGGCTCTTCAGCCAGACGGCGACGTCGGCATTGGCGTTTCCGATATAGTCGAAGCCCTTGTCGCCGTAGATGTCCACCAGGTGGCGCGCCTTGTTATGCGAGGTCAGGTTGATACCTTCACCGGTCGCATGGACATGGTCGAACAGGCCGAGGTGCGCGGCGATGCTGTCGGCGAAGCGGCGCTCGGACCCGGTTGCCAGCACCAGGATGCGGCCCTGCGCGCGTTCTGCAGCCAGCAAGGCCAGCAAGGTCTGGTCGTAGGGCAGGGTCGCCGGGTCAGGGCTGACGGCTTGCGCGAGCTTGTGCTTGAAAGCGGCCTTGCCGCCCAATAGCCAGAACGGCAGGCGCCAGAGCTCCAGGAATCGCGTGCGGATGAACAGCAGCAGCGCTTCCCACAGCAGGTCGGAGTGAATCAAGGTGCCGTCTAGGTCGACGACCAGTGGCGGCAGCGGTGCTTCGCGATCGAGATTGTCCTGATCCACGTTATTTGAATATCCAGTGTTTGCCGAGAATGAAGCCGTTCACCGCCACCAGCGGCAGCGACAGCAGCTTGCCCACCACCGCCATGCCGAGCAGGTGCACCGACAAGGCGACGCAGGCCAGCGTGAACAGGTAGTTCATCGCAACCACCGCCAGGTAGCGGCCCATGCTGCGCCCTGACGGCGGCGCTGTAAAGGTCACGGTGGCGTGGTAGCCGTAGTTGAAGATGAGCCCCGCGATGAAGCCCACCGATGTCGCGGTCACGTAATCGACGCCGCTATGGATCAGGAACTGCATCAGGCCGACGTCGATCAGCGCACTCGCCACGCCACCGGCGAGATACAGCAGGAACTGGCGCTGGCGCGACAACAGTTCAAGCATGCTTGGTGCGCGACCAGATGGTCTTGTGGATCGGCCGGCGTGGCACCGAGGCGATGTCGTACGCCAGGAAGGCGAGAATCAGCTGCACACCCATCAGCACCGGTAGCGCTGCGGCCATGACGGTGCCTGCCGGCGTGGTAATGCCCATGCGCGCCGAATGCAGCCAGGCGTTAGCGCCATACACGGTGCCGAAGGCCAGCATTGCGCCGCCCAGCGGCAGCTCGATCGAGGCCAGCGACATATTGCGCAGGTAGTAGTTATAGAACACCCGCTTGAAGAAATTGCGGAAGTGCTTGGCCACGAACTCGGTGACGATGCGCGAGATCTTCAGGTGGCTCACTTCATCGCCGTACACCGCGTCCATCGGCACGTCGACGACGACCGCGTGCAGCGTATTCAGGCGGAACAGCATGTCGGTTTCGAAAAAGTAGCGGCGGCTGATTTTCTCGAACGGCAGGTGGCGCGCGGCGTCCGCGTGGATCGCCGTGAAGCCATTGGTCGGGTCGAAGATGTCCCAGTAGCCCGAGGACACCTTGCTCATCAGGGACAGCACCGCGTTGCCGAACAGGCGCAGCGGCGGCATGGTGCGCAGCTGTTCCAGGTCGTAGAAGCGGTTGCCCTTGGAGTAGTCTGCCTCGCCGGCCAGGATCGGCACGATGAAGTTCGGGATCAGGCGCGGGTCCATCTGGCCGTCGCCGTCCACCTTCACGATGACGGCGGCGCCGGCCGTGATCGCGGCCTGGTAGCCGGTCATCACGGCGCCGCCAACACCCTGGTTCGTTTCATGTTCCAGTACGACCACGCGCGGGTCGCTGCAGTTCTCGCGCACGAAGGCGCCTGAATTGTCTGGGCAGCAGTCGTCGACCACGTAGATATGCGTGACCTCCGGCCCGATCGCGGCGATCACGCCAAGGATATGGCGTGTAACGCGATAGGACGGAATAACGACGGCGATGGAATCGTTCGGATACATGAAAATGAATCTACATTAAAAGATTGGCAAGCAGCATGGTAGCGTAGTGTGGGGCAACGGTCACGCGTTTCGCGCAAATACCGGCCCGACGTTGTGGCAGGTGCTCCGCCCCCCCCGCACCGCGCGCATACCCGTCGTTCCCGCGAAGGCGGGAATCCATACACCGTATCACTTCAGTTCAGCATAGGCTCCCGCACTCGCGCGAAAGACGTTCAGGCGCCCGGCACCACTTTGTACCACTGCTGCCTTTCAACGGCATCTAACACCTGGCGTGCGCTGTCGCTCCACGTCAGCCACGTCATGCCGGTCGACTGCGGCGCCTTGCCCTCGGCGTTCAGCACCAGCCATTTGGCGACCGTATCGGACAAATCGTGCGGCGCAAGCCCTTCGAAGTAATAGGCATGTTCCCCCGCCACCTCGCGGAACACCGGCAGGTTGCGCGCGATTATAGGGATATTGTGCTGGGCCGCCTCGATCAGCGGCAGGCCGAAGCCTTCCCCTTCGGACGGGGCCAGCAGCGCAGCCGAACTGGCGTACAGCTTGAGGAGCATTTCGTCGGAGGCGCCCGGCAGCCAGAACAGGCGGCGGCCGTGTTCTGGACTCTTCGCCATCCGCTCGACCAGTTTTTCCACCATCCAGCCCTGTTTGCCGACGATGACCAGGTTAATCTGTGAACCCTGCTTCCACAGCAGCTCGAACGCCGCCAGTGCCTGCGCGTGTCCCTTGCGCGGCTCCACGGTGCCCACCATCAGGAAGCTTGGGCGCGAACGCACCACTTCCAGCACCTGCTCTGCATCGTCGGGCAGGCCGAAGCTTGGGGCACTGGCGTCGATGTCGGCGCCCAGGTGGAAGTAGCCGATGTTCAGCGGGCCCGGACGCTTTGCCGGCTGGCGCGCTATCCATTCAATCAGTTCATCGGCCACCGCGCGCGAAATGCACAGCAGGCCGTCCGATACGCGCGTCACGGTGCGTAGAAACTCGCCGAAGTACTGCTCGGTACCATATGGGAATACATCAGGGCGCAGCACGGGCAGCAGGTCGAACACAACGAAGTAGACCTGCACGCCATGGTCGCGCATCGACTGCAGCAGCGGCGCGTTTTGCGAGGTGCCCGTGGTGAACAGGTCCAGGCCGAGGAAGATGTCGCCGGGGCGCACTTCGATCGGAGTATCTTCCATCGTCAGCGCATCTTCACCGGTCTCGCCGACCATGTTCAGCGCAAACTGGCGCGCGTAATGGTAGCTAAGGTTGCCGCCGCTCGAATACACAGGCTCGATGCGGTAGCCGGGCGGCGGGTCGGCGATCAGCGCCAGCAGCACGCTGCGCACGACGCGCTGGATGCCCGTCTTGATGTCGGTCTGGACCACGGCCGACACGTCCACCAGCAGCTGGCGCGGTACCGTCGGCGGCTGGTTGAAGGCAATCGCTTTCGCCATCTGGGTCAGGCCCGCCTCGGTCGGCTCCTGGCCCGGCATGTTGGCGAGCGTGTTCACCAGCCTGCGGTAGTGGCTGTGGCGGCTGTGCGCGGCAAAGTGCTCGATGGCGTCTGCAAACTGCGCGCCGACCTTTGCCGGCGCGTGGTGTTCGCGCATGTGCGCCAGTGCGCGCGTCGAATACGTTTTGCGCAGGGTGGGGTCCTGGTGCAGCATCGCCAGCGCGCCGGCAAGTTCCTCGCGGGTGAATTCGTCGGGAATCTTGAGCAGCAGCGCATCGCTGATCGACGCGGTCGAGCCGTGCGCGTTGACGATGGTGGGCGCGCCATACAGCAGGCAGTCGAGCACCGCGGCCGAGGTCTCGCCGCGGGTCTCGCCGCGCAGCTGCACCGCGATATCGCAGGCGGCCAGGTAGTCCGCGTATTCGGCCGCGCTGACGAAGCCGGTGATGCGGATGCGCTCGGAGGCGATGCTCTCATCGATTTTCTTGACCAGTTCCTCGCCATACGGGCCGGCATCGTTCTCGCCGACGAACAGCAGGCGGCAGCGCGGGTCAGCCACCAGCGGGGAGCTCAGGAAAGCGTCCAGCAGTTGGTCGTTCTTCTTGGTGCGGCCCAGCATGCCGAAAGTGCAGACGATGAACGCGTCCGCGCCAATCCCGAGGCGCTCGCGGGCCTTGCTGCGAGCGTCGTCGGCGTGGATGCCTTCGGGCTTCCCGCGCAGCAGCGGAATGGTGCGCCAGCCGTCAGCTGCGCCCGGCCCATACCACTGGACCGCGAGCTGGCGCGAGAACTCGGAGTGGACGATCACGCCCGCAGCGTTATCGAGCACGCCCTTGTTGAGCGGATGCTTCCAGACCGACGGGTGGCGGCCGATCGTGCGGTGTTCCAGCAGGCCGGTATAGCCATGTGATTCGTACAGGGCCCTGGTGTAAGCCTGCGGCAGGTAACCTTCGCGGTCCAGGTTATCGAGGATCCCCGAAAAGAAGAAGTCGTGCAGAACCACGATGCCCGGGTGGCGCCGGATCAGCTCAAACATGTGCTGGTGCGCGTGCGAGTTACCGAAGTGGTAGAGCACGCGTTCGAAATCGCCTGCGTTCTGCTCGAACCAGGCGACGTCGCGCACCGGGAATTTGCCGTTCAGGCGGGCGTCGTCGACCACCGGCTGGTCGATCACGAGCGTGATGTCGTAGAAGCGCGCCAGTTCGACAATCAGTTCTGCGCTGTAGTCGGCGATACCCGATTTGGCGGGTGGTAGCGGCGAGATGTAGGCCAGCTTCTGGCCTTTGGCCTGCACCTTCGGCTGGTTGGCGGCGGCGTCGACCAGCCGCTGCAGTTCGTTGGCCGGGTCTTCGTCGCGCGGCGTGTACACCACGTCGGCGCCAAGTGCGGCAAAGAAGTTCTCGCGAATCAGTTCGGCGCCGCCGGTCTGCGCAGGCGGTAGCTCGTACACGCGGATGCGCTCTGGCGGCAGCAGGCCCGCAAAGGCGAGGCGCAGGGATTCGATGGAGGAAGGATGGAGGCTGGACAGCGCGATCCACGCTTCGTGTGGGGCGCAATGGCGCACCAGGTCCTGGACGCGCGCGAGTGAACTTGGCGCGATGCCGGCCTGGCAGCATTGGAGGTCAAAAACGATACGCATGGCTTTATTTCACTTCGGGGTTGCGGCGGGCGCGCTGCAGGTCGGCCAGGACTTTCTGGGCCGACGCCGGCAAGGCCGGGGCGTTGCCGTGGCCTTGCTTGATGGCGTTCAGCGTGCGCGATACCTTGGTGGCTTGCGCGGGGAAGCGTAGCAGCAGCGGAATCAGCAGGCGGCGCAAGCGCTCGTTGCCTGTCAGGCGCGCGACGATACGGCGCGTAAGGCTGGTGGCGTGCTCCTTGTACGGCACCGCGAGCACGCGGCGGACCAGGGTACCGGCCATGCGTAGCGGCCGGGTGACCTTCCACGACGTACTGTTGTGGGTGGCGATGAGTCGCTGTTCGAGGTCGTTCGCCCAAGCCGCCGCGCGGGCATGTTCGGCGGCCACGTGTTCGAGCTGGACCTGCAAGGCGGTGCTGTGGGCGAGGGCGTCGTGGGCGCGCTGGAACTCGCGGTCGCCGCGTTGTTCGGCTTCCCAGCGGCGCGCATCGGCCCGCTCGATACGCGTTTCTGCAGTCGCGTTAAGGCGCCAGGCGTTGTCGAGGTGGTGCGAGATGAAATCATCGAAGACGTTCGGCTGGACCGACAGGACTTCCAGCAGTGCCGCGTGTTCCTCCGCCACGTAGTAGCGGTTCAGGCCATCGAAGTGGGCGAAGCAGTAGCGGCGGCTGGTGACCAGCGCTTCCCACGATGCGTGGTTGGTCACGCGGCTGTTCGGCATGGTGGCCTCGATCACCAGCACCCATGGGCGCCAGCGTTCGAAGTCCATGCCGCGCAGGACTTCGCCTTCGAAACCTTCGACGTCCACTTTCAGGAAATGGATGTCGCCCTTGACGTAGTTGGCGCACACGCCGGTCAGCGCGCGTACCGGGACTGTCAGTTCGGCCACTTCAAAGCCATCGGCGCGGTGCGCGTCGGCCACCGCACGGTCGGGCGATGCCCAGCCGTTCACGGACGGCACGTCGAACAAGGTCAGGATGCCGTCGCTGGCGCCGGCCGCAATGGCGAGGTTAATGTCGCGCGGGCGCTGCTTCTCGAACTCCTGATGGAAGGCCGGCAGAGGTTCGATGTTGATGCCACTCCAGCCAGCGTCGTAGAACGCCTTGGTGACCGAGTGCTCGACCGGATCGTTGGCGCCTACGTCAATGTAGAAACCGTTCTTGATGTGCCCCAGCGCGCGCCACAGCAGCACGTCTTCGCAGTTCTGGGCATAGGAGATAAATGTCATTGGCGGCGAATCTCTATCGATGGGTCGAGCCAGGCCGAGCCCTCAAAGTGGGGACGGCGCATGTTCATCACCGTGAACACCAGCGCGAGGTCGCGCCACTCGTAATTGTTGACGAGGTGGGTTTCGGTGCTGACGATAGCGGTTGCCACCGAGTAGGTACCTGGCCCGAGGTTCATCTCGAAGTTAAATCGGTAGACCACTTGCGAACCTGCCGCGACGTCGTCCAGCGGAAGCTCCTTCAAGTGGGTATTGGTGCCGTACATCGGCTGGCCGAGTCGGTCCTTGATCATGTAGCCCAGCACCATGCGCGGGATGTCGGCCTTGGCGCTCACTGTCACTACCAGCGTCACGGGGGCGCCGACATCGACCACTTCCACGCGCTCGCCGTTCCGGTCGACCAGCGCGATGTCCGTGACGGTGGCCTCCCCGGTTCCCGATACCGTCTGCACTTTACCGCTTTCCAGTTCGGCCTGGCGTACGGTATCGTTCTCGCGTTCGGCGATCATGGCGTTGTAATAGTCCATGATTTCTTCCGGCTTGCCTTCGCGCGCCAGGTAGCCGCCGTCAAGCAGGATGGCGCGGTCGCACACCGACTGGATCGCCTGCTTGTCGTGCGAGACCAGAAGCAATGTGGTGCCCTGCAATCTGAACTGGCGAATGCGGTCGAAGCTCTTGTGCTGGAAATAGGCGTCACCGACCGACAGCGCCTCGTCGACGATCAGGATGTCCGGGCGGCGCGCGGTGGCTACGCTGAACGCGACGCGCATTTGCATGCCGCTCGAGTAGACCCGCACGGGCTGGTCCATGTAGTCGCCGATGCCGGCGAATTCCTCGATTTGCGGCATCAGGTCGCGGATCTCCTCGACCGTCATGCCCAGCAGCTGGCCCGCCATGAACACGTTCTGGCGGCCGGTAAAGTCGGGATGGAATCCCATGCCCAGTTCGAGCAGGGCCGCCACCCGGCCCGTCATGTGGACCGATCCGGTGGTTGGCTGGCTGGTGCCCGTGATCAGCTTGAGCAGCGTGCTCTTGCCGGCACCGTTGATGCCGATCAGGCCAACGGCTTCACCGGGCGCGACCTGGAAGCTGATGTCCCGCAGTACCCACTTCAGCTTGTGGCGCACGCCCTTGAATGGCAACATCCACTCGGCCAGGCGCGACCAACGGGTCGGATATTGTTTGTAGGCCTTGCCCAGGTTGAGTACGGAAATCGTGCCCATCAGAGTTCGTCCACCATTTCGCCGGCGCGCTTGCGGAACAGCCGCATCGCAAACACGCACATCAATACAGCGAGCACCAGCCCCGGAACGAGGCTGAGCCAGTCAGGCATCGCGCCGTTTACCAGGATGGTCTGGTAGGCGCCGATGATCTGGGCCATGGGGTTCCACGCCAGTAAGCCACGCACCGCATCGGGCAAAATCGATGCGGGATAGACGATCGGGGTGAACCAGAACCAAAACTGGATGAAAATTGTGAAGAATTGGCCGACATCGCGGAAGAAAACGTTGAGCACGCCGATGATCATGCCCAGGCCAATCGCAAACATCACCTGCAGCGCCAACACCGGGAAAATGGCGAGGTAGGCCACGCCCGGGAAATTGCCTGTGGCTGCAAGGAACACCGTGAATAGCCCAAAGATGATGCCGAAGTTCAACAACGCATTGAGCACGACAATCAACGGCAGGCTGATGCGCGGAAAGCTGATCTTCTTGATCAGGTTGGCCTGATCGATGAACATGCTCTGGGACCGCGCGACGATCTCCGCGAACAATCCCCATGTCAGGATGCCTGCACATAAGTAGATGCTGTAGGAGAAGGTGTTGTCGCTGCCCGGCAGCTTGTTGCGCATGACCTCGGCAAAGATTACCGTATAGACGAGGATCATTGCCAGCGGACTGAGCAGGGACCAGGCCGCGCCGAGGATCGCGTTACTGTATTTCGACTGGAATTCCCGCTTCACGCTGCCCAGCACAAACCCGCGATAGGCCCACAGGCCGCGGAACATCTGGCTGGAAATCATAGGCAGGCCCGGAGCGCCAACCTGCATGGAAGAGGGTAGATTGTCGTCATAACGGTCAGATGGTCTGTGAGCGCAAAATTATACTCTACAGGAGTGGCCGATAATTGTTACAGTTGTAAGTAGTGCGGGGCAGGAATCGACCGGTAACGTCATTCCCGCGGAGGCAGAAAACCAATTTTGTCGGGTCAACGACGCCTTTCTCGATGGCCGCGTCGTTCTCACGAAGACGGGAACCTAAGTCTGTCACGCGGACGAAGTCTGTCGGGCTATTGGCGGGGAAGCATCGATTCCGGTTTTCGCGGGAATGACGTTGAGTAGGCTGACTGGCGGGTTGCCGAGGATGCCCGTCCTAAGAGCCCTGCACCAGCTTCTGCAGCAATTCCGGCTTCACGATAATTAGCCGGTGCGAGTCCTTCTGCACAATCCCCTGTTGGACCAATGTCAACAGCGCGCGCGTCACTGTCTCACGGCTGGTGTTGATCATGTTGGCTATATCCTGGTGCGTCGGCAGATTCTCCACCACAGGCGGAGAGCCCGGCTGGTTCTCCTGAGTGCGCTGCATCAGCACCAAATAGGTGTAAATCCGCTTGGCCGTGTTGTTAATTGAAAGCAACGCCCTGAACTCCGAGTCGCGCTGGATCTTCTGCGCCAGGTGCTGGAGCATCTGGTTCGCCACCGGCGGTGAGTGCGAGAACAAATGCATCGCGGTCGGCGCCGGCAGGAACGCCACCAGTACCGCGGTCATCGCAACCACCGATGCCGAACGCGTCGAGTTATTAATCAGCGCGATTTCGCCAAAGAAGTCGCCTGGCGCCAGCATGCGCAGGCCGATCGCGCGGCCGTCCTCTGTAATGTCTATCACTTGCAGCTGGCCCGACAGCAGGAACAGCAAGCCGTCGCCGCTGCCACCCTTGTGAAGCACAACTTCACGCTTGTTGTATTGCCGAATCCGCAACTCGGCCTTGACGCGCACGATTTCGTCGTCGTTTAACCCTGACAGCAACGGGATCTTGCGCAAGTGGATCTGGATTTGGCGCTGGTCTTCCGGCGCCTGGAGCGAGGCGTCTATAGACCCCGTCGGCAGGGATGCATCGTTCGGGAGAGTTGATTGATTGGTGGACGCCATACTTAGTATCTCAGGTTGTCAGGCATGCCGGCTTGGCTTATGCAAATACGGCGAGTAGTTGGGCGCAGGCTGCTACAAATACAATACCCGCCGCATTGGCGCCGATGTCGCGCCAACAAAATTCGCGGTCTGGCACCAGCGACTGCAGACATTCGATCACCCAGCCTCCGATCAACAGCCCGAGCAGCCACAGCGCACCCTCGGTGCTGCCCTCGGCAATGCGCAACGCGAGCACGCTAAGTACCGCGAACCCGGCAAAATGAAGGAACTTGTCGTTGGGCAATCGTGGCAGCCATCGGTTGGGAACCAGGCAGCCCGCTAACAGTATCGCAGCAGCGCAAAAAAACAAAATCAGTTCCTCTTTCATGCCATCCCAAAGCTACAAATTTCCGTTACCACAGATTGTATACGGTCAAGGGCCTTGCAAGTGCCAGCTCAGTTGTAGAAGCCGGCTATTGTACTGAAAGAGGGAAATATTCTCTTTGTTGCGCACCACCCTTGCCTCGAGCTGGAGCGTCTGGTTTTTACTGATCGGATGGACGTAGGTCGCACGCAATACATGGGTTGACTGCTTGCGCACCTCTTCGATCAGGCCGGGCGCGTACGGAAGATTGCTGTTCCAGCGCTGCAGCATGTAGCCGAGTTCGCCGCTGGTGTCGTCCCACAGGCCGCGCCGCGCCAGCAGGTTGAACGCGACGCCCTTGCGGCCGCCGCCGGGGCGCTCGGCGTTGGCGCGGTCGTCCTGCACGCCCAGGCTGGCGCTCGCGTACAGGTTGTCGCGTCGATGCGTGAACTGGCCGCGCAGTTCGTAGGTGTTGGAGTCGAAGTTGACCAGGGTCCGGTAATTGGTATGGGTAATCCCGCCCATCAGGTTGAGCTGAATGTTGTTGGGGAGCGACAGTGGTGCACCAAGGCGCGCCTGCAACTGCAATTGGCGCTGGTAGAAATTTCCACCCAGGCTGGTCAGCCCGAGCATCGCGGTGGTGCGCAAGGTCCAGCGGCCGAAACGGTAGGGGCTTTCGATGCCGAGGTACAGTGAGGCGCTGTCGTACGGGCTCAGCGAGTCATTGCGGCGCCCCTGGTACTGGACAAAGGCGATGCTGCCATTGGGGGTGATTTCGCGCAGGTGCTCGGCGGCGAACATTGTGTACTGGTCATGCCGCGGAAGGAAATCGGGAAGCAGCAGTTGGTCGAGATAAATGTCGCTGCTGGCGCCCTGGTTCACGTTCTGGTCGATGCCGCGCCCAAATGCCAGCGACGAGGCCGTGATCGCCTGCCAGCGGTCGCAGCCAGTTTCGCGCGCATTGGCTATCAGTTCCAGTATGTCGAGCGACGGGTTGAAGCGCGTTTCGATGATCGCGAAGAGGCGCTCGGCCTCGTCCGCATGGCCGAGGCCGCACTGGATCAGCGCGACCTCGAGGTAGGCGCCGGCATGCATTGGTTGCTCTTTAATGACCCGCATCAGCGCTTTCGAGGCGTCGTTCTTGCGGCCTTCGGCGATCGATTGCAGGGCGTCCTCGTACAGGGCGGACCCGGGCGATGAACCGGGCGCATGGGCGAGTGCAGGCGGCCCCACCTGTGCCGCTGCGGGCGTGGCCAGTGCGAACATGCTGGCCCACAGTACACCGATCGGCAAGCATGCCGCGAACCCTGCCTTCATGAAGCAGGCCCTTGCGTCACGTGCATAGCGGCTGTCACGGCTATCGGGGTGAGGCGTTCCACTTCACTCATGCCTGCGTCGAACGTAAAGAGGGTTGTCGGGTTTTCCTTGCCGCGCAGAAGGCGCTCGCCCAGCAAGATGAAACTGTGGCGCGTGGCGCGCTCGACTGTTCCAGCACCGATGATCACGTCGTGCGGGAAGTCGCGCGCCGCCTGTTCCAGCCGCGATGCAGTGTTTACACTGTCACCGACTGCCGTATAAATACTGCGGAAGGAGGTGCCGAAGTCGCCCGCCATGGCCGGGCCGCTTTCAATGCCGATGCGTACACGTAGCGGTGGCTTCCCGACCAGCATGCGCTGCTGGCTCAGGCGCTGGACGCGCTCGACGATCGCGCGCGCGGCGTCAAGCGCCAGGTCCGCGTGGCGGGCGATCGGCAAAGGCGCACCCCAGAAAGCAACCAGGCCGTCGCCAGTGTATTTGTCGAGCGTGCCGTGCTTGTCGATCACCGGACCGGTCAGGCAGTCCAGGAAGTCGCGCGTCAGCTTCGCAGCTTCTTCGACCGGCAGCGATTCTACCTGCGTTGTATAACCTTCCATGTCGGCAATCAGGGTGGTGACATCCGATTGCCGCGGTTTAAGCGGGTCTTCCAGGTCGCTGCGCAACAATTGATCGACCACCTCCGGAGCGACATACTGGCGCAAGGTGTCCAGCAGGTGGCGCGAGCGGCGCTGGGTGAGCTGCCATTGATAGGGCACGGCAAATGCAAGCAGGAACAGATTGCTGGCCAGCGGCCCCGTGGTCGAGAAATTCGGGTCGTGCCGGCTAGCGAAATACGCAAACACCAGCCAGGCTGCAGAAGCCGCCCCCAGCAAGCCCACGCTTGCGACCGCCGGCAGGCGCGGAAACGCGTACGTTGCGAGCAGGGCGGAGCCGGCTGCGAACAGGCAGGCGACCAGGGCGCCCGGCCAGGCGGCGGGCGCGGAGCCGTCCTGCCGGTCGAGCAAGGTCGACAACATCGCCGCCTGCACGCCCAGGCCGGGCCGGGTGCCGCTGAGCGGNNCCGCTGAGCGGTGTGGCGACGCGGTCGCCTTGTCCAAGCGACGACGAGCCGATGAGCACCAAGCGGCCCCTGATGCCGTCCGCGGCGACGCGGTGTCTGAGTATGTCGGCGGCGGTCACGACCGTATAGGCACTCCAGTCGCGCTGGTAGCCGACCCGGGTCAGGCCGCTGTGTTCGCCGCGAAGCGGCGGCTTGCCGGAGCAGCAATTGAGCAGCGCCAGCGCCAGCGCAGGGTACTGGCGTCCTTCGTAGCTGGTAATGAGCGGCAGGCGCCGCAGCACGCCATCGGAATCAGGGATGAATCCGATGTTGCCGATCTTCGGCGCTTGTGCCAGTTTGGCGTGATTGGCGATATAGCCGGTGGCTTCGATGCCACCCGGCGCTTGTGCGGCCACCGCGCCGCCCAGGCGGCCTTCGCGCAGGGGAACCGGTCGCTGTGCCTGGAAATCGAAGGCCTGGGCCAGCACCACGGGCCCGTGCTCGGCGAGTGCCGCCAGCCGGGTGTCGCCGGCCGCGTCGGCCGCTTCAGGGAAGAAAATATCGAGGGCCACGCCGCGCGCCGCATAATCCGACAGCAGCGTCTCTACCAATTCGGCAATGCGCTCGCGCGGCCACGGCCATGAACCGAGCTCTGCGGTGCTGGTTTCGTCGATATCGACCACGAGGATGCGCGGTTCTGGCGCGTCGCTCACTTGCAGCTTGATGAATACATCGCGCAGCCATTCGTTGCCAAAAAACGACATGGCAGGGCCGCCGCCGGTCTGCGACCACAGGGTGAGTGCGATGGCGACGGTAGCGATGGCTGCCCGTACAAGTCCTGCCGGTAAACCGAAGGTGGGGCGCAGCGCCGATGGGGTGGAAAAGGGTTCAAGCACGCCGGGCGAAAAAGTGCATCACCGCACTTGTTTTGGATAAACAGCGAGTATATCCGTTTGCGCGTTGTGAAGCGCAGTTGCTACAAAATGTAAGGGCGGCATCACCAGAAGGAACTTGAACTAGAATGTGATGCGCATCACGGAAAGTGAACTGTACAGGGCGGACAATGATGGAAAAGGGGAACACTATGTTGCGTCATCTACTTGTTGCCATCAGTCTCGCGGCGGCCGCGCAGATCGTCCTGGCGGCCGAAGCAGGGAAGGTCATCTTCGTCGCTGGCAAGGGCCATGTGGCGCAGCGCGATGCAGTCGAAGGTGCACCGGTACAAGAAGGCGACATGCTTAGCACTGGCGCGGATGGCTTCATATACATCAAGACCATTGACAAGGGATTGTTCATCCTGCGGCCAAACACCCGCGCGCGCATCGTTGCCTACCACGTGGATGCGGAGAACCCGGCTAACACCCGCATCAAGCTTGAACTGCTGAGCGGAGTCGCGCGCAGCCGTTCCGGCGAGGCAGTCAAGCTGGCGCGCCAGAACTTCCGCTTTAACACGCCGGTGGCGGCGATAGGCGTGCGCGGCACCGACTTCACAGTATTTACCGATCAAAACATGTCGCGTGTCGCTGTCATTTCCGGCGGCATCGTGGTGAGCGGCTTCGCCGGCGCCTGCAGCCCGGACGGCATCGGGCCGTGCGAAGGCACCGCCAGCCGCGAACTGTCATCAAAACAGCGCGGACAGTTGCTCCAGGTGCAGCGCGGCCAGGCCGCGCCGCAGTTGATGCAGGGCGGCACGCTCGGCCCAGACCATCTGGCGCCGCCGCGCGGCGACGAGCCGATTGGTAAAAACGGTGGCGTTAACACCGACTCGTCAATTGTTTCGGTCGATCCGAGTCTGGACGCAAAGAAACGCGAGAGTATCAACCAGGCTCTGCCGCTGAAGCCAGCCCCCCCCGCGCTACCACCGCCTGTGGTCGAGACTACGCCAGCAAATCCCGCGCCGCCGGTTGCTATGCCTGAGCGCGCCATTGTATGGGGGCGCTGGCAGCCGTTATTGGATGCGCCTGCAAAAATCGACCTGGCGGCCGAGGTCGGAAAGTCTGAGCTGGTTGCCATCAGCGGTAATTACGCATTATTAAAACTACCTGGCAAGGAATATGTGCCGGCCGAGCGTGGCACTGTCGGATTCGCCTTAAAGGATAGCGAAGCCTATATATATACCGATACGGCATCGGGCAGGGTAACCAGCGCGGCGCAATTGACCAATGGCGAACTGAATGTCGACTTTGGCAAAAAGACCTTCGCCACCAAGCTCGATTTAATCAACGGCGCAGAGGTGACGCAGTTGCATGCCCAAGGCGCATTAGGTAAGACCGGCCGCCTGCATGGCGACCAGTCCTTTTCCCGCTTCGGGTATATGAATGTCCAAGGACAATTGAGCAACAACAATGGCGGTGCGGCAGCGTATATCTTCGACGCCCGCCTGGATGCGGAGCGCAGCGTGAATGGCGCTGCGGCCTGGCAGTAAAAATAGCCTGTTAAATACGCAGTAATGAAACTACCCGGTTTTAACCGGGTAGTTTCATTTTTGCCATTGTTCGATGCATGCGGGCGACAATGCACGCATTTAAATTGTTTAAAAATTGTAATCGCACGTCGCGTCATCCGGCCTGGTTTCCTTCTTATTTGCGGTCGCGATGTCAGTTTTCCTTTATATCCCGCTTGAGTCAGCACTCATCCATGATGCATACGCAATCTTAAAGCCGCGGCAAGGTCTTGCATTCGCAGTAATATTCTCTGATAATGATCCGCCGTCGGATTATTGGAACAGATCCAACTAATTTCAGTGGAGATTGTTTATTTTTGTGATGTGCGTCACACAAATTGAACAGCGCCTTCTGCCATTATTCGGTACGTTGGGTTGCAGGGCACAGATGTGCATCTGCAAAATTGATTTACTACCTTGATCGATCGATCTACATAGGAGCATTACATGGCAACTACTTACCACGCAGACATCCAAAAGCTGTATGTCGCTTACTTCAACCGTCCTGCTGACTACGCTGGTCTGCAACACTGGGAAGGCGTCGTTGAAGCCGCAGCCGGCAACACCGCTGGTGTTGCCGCCGCTTTCGCAGCATCTGACGAATACAAGGCAGCATACGCCGGTATGGATGCATACCACGTGGTTGGCGCTGTCTACCAGAACATCTTCGGCCACGCTGCTGACGTTCCTGGTCTGACTTTCTGGGCACAAGGCCTGATCCGCGGTGACTTCACCATCGCACAAGCAGTCACCACCATCGCTGCCGGCGCTCAAGGCTCCGACAAAGTTGCATTTGACAGCAAAGTTGCAGCTGCAACCGCATTCACCAACGCACTCGACACCACCGCAGAAATTCTGGGCTACTCGGGCGCCCAGGCTAACCTGGCAGCTAAGGCATTCATCGGCAGCATCACCACCGCCGAATCGTTGGCCGCAGCACTGGTCCCAGCAGCCCTGGCAGCATCGGTCGACGCAGTTGTCAAGGCCGGCACTCCAATCCCACCTACCACCGTTACCAACCTGACCGTTGGCCTGGACACCATCCTGGGCGGCGCAGGTATCGATATCATCAACGCAAGCCTGGAAAATTCCCTGTCGGCATTCGACAGCATCGACGGCGGCGCTGGCGCTGACACCCTGAACGTGCTGACCACCGGCACCGCAATTCCTGGCGGCGTATCGATCAAGAACGTTGAAACCGTCAACATCAATACCAGCGGCGCTGGCTACACCGTTGATGCATCGACCTTCACCGGCCTGACCCAACTGAACCTGGCTAACTCGGCACAAGCTGCTGGCAACATCGTTGTCAATGGTGGTGGCGCAGTCAGCGTCAACGCAATCGGCGCAACCACTGGCGGTATTACCGTCGGCGCAACCGCTGCTCCTACTGGGGCAGTGACCATTGCGCAGGGCGTATCGATCATTGGCGGTGCTGCTGCCGCTGCTATCAACGTGACCGGCGGCTCGACCGTTTCTGTCGCTCAGACCGCAACTGGCACCGGCGCTGGCGTTGCTACGCAAAGCGCAGTTACCGTCACCGGTACGGCTGCAACGACCGCTGTCACCGTAGCTCAGTCGGCTTCAGTAACGGCAGTTCCTGCTGTTGTTGCGGCTACCGAAACTGCAGCAATCACCATCAACGCAGCCGGCCTGACCGCCGGCCAGTCGGTAACCATCGCTGGCCTGACCTACACCTCGACCGCTGCAACGTCCCAAGCTCAACTGGTCGCTGCTTTCGCTAGCCTCGCCGCTGGTGCAACGACCGGTGCTGGCACCGCGACCGGTACATACTCCGGCGCGCTGACTGGCTGGTCGACCGGCGCGGCCGCTGGTTTCGTCATCACTGCGACCAGCACGACCGCAAGCGCAAACGTTGCTAACATCGTTGAAGTCGACGCAAACAATGCGGTTGACGCGATCGTAACGACTGACGGGGCTGCTGCGGTTGCAAACGTCACTGGTATTGCTGCCGGTAACGTTGTCATTAACGACGTAAGCGCTGCTTCGGCAACCGCTGCTGGCAAGATCACTTCGGTAAACCTGAGCAACTTCGGCGCAGCCACCGTGAACTCGGGCGCACTGAACTCGGTAACGCTGGCCGGTGCGGGCACGAGCCTGAACGTCACCGCTGGCGCACTGACCACGCCAACGGTTAGCGCCATCGGCGTGAACCTGAACGGCGCAACCGTCGGCGCGGTCACCCTGGACGCTGACTACAAGACTGTCAACATCGTTTCGAACAGCCCAACGGCTACTGGTGGTAACAGTGTTGGCCTGACGGCAACCGGCGCAACCGCACTGAACATCAGCGGCGACAAGAACGTCACCGTTACCGCTCAGTCGCTGGCAGCAACCGCTGCAATCGTCAGCACCAGTACTGCTAACGTTACTCTGACCGGCGCCCTGGCTGTCGGCCAGTCGTACACCGGCGGCGCAGGTGTTGACACCATCAGCGTTGCAGCACTTGGCACCAAAGCAATCGCAACCGGCGCTGGCGCTGACGTCGTTACCTACGGCGGCGCACTGGCAGCTGGCGGTACGATCGATGCAGGCGAAGGCGTGGACACGATCTCGATGACAGCTGCTGCTGCTGTCACCGCGACCGCAACCGCTACGTTCGCAGCTACCGTGTCGAACTTCGAAGTTCTGAGCCTCTCCGACGCAATCATCGGTGCTACCGCGATCAACATGGTCAATGCTGATGGCATGAACAACCTGTCGATCAACGGTGCTACCGGTGGCGGCCTGACCGTGACCGGCGCAGCTGCTGACTTCACGCTGACCCAGCGTGCAGCTTCGACCGTTGCTAACTCGGTGGCTCTGCTGTCCGATGCTGGCACCTCCGACAACGTCAACCTGGCCTTCGCTGCGGGCAACGGCTTCACCAACACCGTCGCGCTGACGGTCGCTGGCGTGGAAAGCATCAAGATCACCACGACCGATACCTCGGCAGCTGTCGCTAACACCGCTCAGTTCGTTACCCCAATCACCGCTGCTGCTGCAACCACCGTTACCGTGGCTGGCGCAATCGGTGTTGACCTGACCGGTGGCATGACCCAGACCGTGCTGACCTCGCTCGACGCATCGGGCCTGACCGGCACCGGCGCTGCAGGTGGCCTGACGTTCACGTCCGGCGCACTGGCTGCTGCTGCAACGATCAAGGGTAGCGCTGCTGGTACCAACAACGTGACCTTCACCGCTGCAACCAAGGGTGTTACCTACACCGGCGGCACGGGTGCGGACACCGTTACTGTTGCTAACGCACAAACTAACGTTGTTACACTGGGCGACGGCGCAAACACCTTCAACGGTACGGGCTCGACAGGCACCAACACCATCACCGGCGGTGCCGGCATTGATCTGATCACCATCGGCGCAGGTGTTAACACCGTCGTCGCTGGCGCAGGCAATGACATCATCACCATCACTGGTGCTGCTGCTGGCCTGAACACGATCGACGTTGGCGCTGGTAACGACACCGTTGTCTTCCAGGGCATTCAGTCCGCGGCTGGTTACTACACCTCGATCACCGGCATGGGCGCAGGCGACAAGATCGACCTGAGCGTAGTTGGTACGATCGCTGCTGAGGCAACGCTGGGCACGAAAATCACGCTGGGTGCAGTTAGCTCGTTCGCGAACTACCTGGATGCAGCTGTTGCTGCCAACGCAAGTGGTGCAGTGAACTGGTTCCAGTTCAACGGTAACACCTACATTACCGTTGATAACGCCGCTGGTGCTACCTTCGCTGATGGTGCAGACATCGTGATCGAACTGGTTGGCCTGGTTGACATCTCGAAAGCTGTTGTTGCTGCAGAAGTCATCACCTTCGCTTAATTTCCCGTGATGGAAGCGCCCTCGGGTCACTGAGGGCGTAGCGAACGCAAAAACCGCCCCCGAAACGGGGCGGTTTTTTTTTGCGTGCGCCCGGCAGGGCGCACTCACTTGGAGGTGCAAGTCCTCTACCAGCCCGACAAGGGGAATGGTTAGCCGGAGACAAGGGTGCCCACCGCGAGGTGGGATCTGAAGGAAGTCCGAGGCAAAACGCTGGCCTGACGTACAGAAACCGCATTCGAGGCGGCTGCGTCGGATAAGAGGTCGCAAATCCTCAAAGTCCAATACTTGTCCGGAAGGCGTAGTCGTATATGCGGCAGGCATAAACGGGAAGGTGGGTGCGCATTACCCGGGGAGGTCTGTCAGCCTGCCATGTGCTACCGGCATCGCGAGGTGCCGGGATGGGTTGTCAGAAGTCAGCAGAAGGCATATTAGGTGGTTCGACCCCACTGAAGGCCCGAACATGTAGTCCGACAGGAGCCTTGAGTTTCGATGATGACAGCAGGTGCCGATAGGCGGTCCGAGACGGCCTCCACCCGACCGGAAGCAGGCGGACAGAAGCCGCCGGGCGCTGGTATGGGCGCACCAAACATCACGGCAGCAAGAGAGAACCCCTGTCATGAAGCCGCATCGCTGATGCGAGCGGTGGTCGAGAGAAGCAACATGCAGCGGGCCTATGAGCGGGTAGTGAAAAACAAGGGTGCGGCAGGCGTGGATAACATGTCGGTCGCAGATTTGAAAGGCTATCTCAAAGCGCACTGGTTCGGTATCAAGGAACGACTGCTGCACGGCACCTACCAGCCACAACCGGTTCTGNNGTGGACAGGTTGGTGCAGCAGGCAATTCACCAAGTGCTTAGTCCAATCTTTGAGGAGCAGTTCTCCGATTCCAGCTACGGTTTCCGACCGGGAAGGTCGACACACCAAGCCGTCCTCGCAGCCAAGCAATTCATGGCCGAGGGAAATCGCTGGGTGGTAGACATGGACTTGGAAAAGTTTTTTGACCGCGTCAACCACGACATCCTGATGGCGCGGGTTGCGCGCACGGTCAAGGACAAGCTGCTGCTGGGTCTGATCCGCCGGTATTTGCAGGCGGGGATGATGTCAGGCGGAATTGTATCGGCACGGACGGAAGGCACGCCGCAAGGCGGTCCCCTGTCTCCGCTGCTGAGCAATATCCTCCTGACGGATTTGGATCGGGAGCTGGAGCAGAGAGGACACCGCTTCTGCCGGTACGCCGACGACTGTAATGTGTGTGTCAAGTCAGAGCGTGCCGGGGCACGAGTGCTGGAATCGATGACCCTGTTTCTGAACCGCAGACTCAAACTCAAAGTCAATGCGGACAAGAGTGCCGTGGACCGCCCCTGGCGCAGGAAATTCCTGGGTTATTCTGTCACGTCTCACCAGTCGCCGCGACTGAAAGTCGCCCCGCAATCGGTGCAGCGTTTCAAAGGCAAGCTACGGGAATTATTTCGCCGGGGACGGGGACGCAACCTGCAACGCGTCATTCAAGAAATGACACCGGTTCTGCGGGGATGGACAAACTACTACCGTCTGGTGGAGGTAAAGAACGTCTTCGAGGAACTGGATGGCTGGATACGACGCAAGCTACGCGTCATCATCTGGCGGCAGTTGAAGCGTCCGAGCACAAGGGAACAGGCGATGAAGAAGCGCGGGCTACCGCCGAAGCAGGCGTGGAAATCCGCATGGAATGGGCAAGGGCCGTGGTGGAATGCCGGGGCTCCACACATGAATCTTGCCTTTCCCAAATCGTACTTTGGTGCGATGGGACTTCTATCGCTACTTGCACAGCTGCGCCAGCTTCAGGCGACTAGATGAACCGCCGTATACGGAACCGTACGTACGGTGGTGCGGGAGGACGGCGGGGGTAACCCCGCCTCCTACCCGATGCCTGGGTGCCTGCCGCTGCGCCGCGAAACAGTCTGTTTAGCGTTTCCACCACACGGTGTTGACTGCTGGAAGTTTCTCTGGCTAACAGTTCCCTCATATGCTAAGCTTTCAGATTATGTGATGTACGTCACATAATTTCAAGAACATCGACGTTAGAGTCTTGCCTCGTTCAGACCGATGCACGCAACCAAAGCACCCGCAGCCATACATGAAAAACAAAATTCTCCCAATACGCAACGAGATCGAGCAGGCGTTGATCGGTTTCAAGAGCACTTTCATTACGATCGGCGTCTTCAGCGCCATCATCAATGTGCTGATGCTGGTTCCCTCCATCTACATGTTGCAGGTCTATGACCGCGTGCTTGCAAGCAGCAATGAAGTCACCTTACTGATGCTGACAATCATGATGCTGGGTGCCTTCTTGCTGATGGGCGCGCTTGAACTTACCCGCAGCTTTATCCTGGTGCGCGTCGGCGCCAAGTTCGACATGCAAATGAACAAGCGCGTGTACACCGCTGCGTTCGAGCAGAATCTAAAAAAAGCAGGTGGCAACGCCGGCCAGTCGTTGCAGGACCTGACCACGATTCGCCAGTTTCTTACTGGCAATGCCCTGTTCGCCTTCTTCGATGCGCCATGGTTCCCGATTTACCTGATTGTCATCTTCTTCTTTGAACCATCGCTCGGCGTACTGGCGCTGTCGGGCACCGTGATCCTGGTGATCCTTGCCTTCATTAACGAGAAAGTATCGCGCAAGCCGCTGGCCGAAGCGAATGCGATGGCGATCGCCGCCAGCAACTTGGCCACCAATAACCTGCGCAATGCCGAAGTGATCGAGTCAATGGGCATGCTGCCCAATTTGATGGGGCGCTGGTACAAAATTCACGGCAAGTTCCTGAGCCTGCAGGCAGAGGCCAGCGAAAAGGCAGGCACTGTAGGCGCAATTACCAAGTTCGTGCAGGTTTCCCTGCAATCGCTGGTGCTCGGTCTTGGCGCGCTGCTGGTTATCGAAGGCAAGATCACCCCCGGCATGATGATTGCCGCATCGATCCTGGTCGGCCGCGCGTTGTCGCCGGTCCAGCAAGTGATCGGCGTATGGAAATCGTGGAGCACTACCCGCACCGCCTACGGGCGCCTGGCTGAACTGCTGGTGGCCAATCCGAAGCGCGAAGCAGGGATGGAATTACCGAAGCCGCTGGGTGGCCTCTCGGTCGAGATGGTCAGCGCCGCGCCTCCGGGCGGTAACGTTCCAGTTCTCAAGAACCTGAATTTCGCGATTGTTCCGGGAGATGTCCTGGGCGTCATTGGGCCCAGCGGATCGGGAAAATCGACGCTGGCGCGCCTGCTGGTAGGCGTGTGGCCGGCCCAGCAGGGAAAGGTTCGCCTTGACGGCGCTGACATCTACCAATGGAACAAGGCCGAGCTCGGCCCGCACATCGGCTACCTGCCGCAGGATATCGAATTATTCGGCGGGACGGTCAGCGAGAACATCGCGCGCTTCGGCGAGATCGATTCCGAACTTGTGGTCCAAGCCGCCAAGCGCGCAGGCGTGCATGACATGATCCTGCACCTGCCGCAGGGCTACGATACGCGCCTGGGCGACGGCGGCGCCGGCTTGTCTGGCGGCCAGAAACAGCGCCTGGGACTGGCGCGCGCGATGTATGGCGATCCGTCGATCATCGTACTGGACGAGCCGAACTCGAACCTGGATGACGTGGGTGAACAAGCGCTGGTGCAGGCAGTGGTGGACCTGCGGCAGCGCGGCAAGACAATTATCCTGATCACGCACCGCACTAGCATCATTGGCGCCACGTCGAAGTTGCTGCTGCTCAAGGACGGCGTCGTAGCAATGTTCGGCCCGACCGACCAGGTACTGGCGGCGTTGCAGCAAGGTAATCTCCAGGTACAGCAACAAGCCCAAGCCCAAGCCCAAGCCCAAGCCCAAGCCCAAGCCCAAGCCCAAGCCCAAGCCCAGCAGCAGGCTGCGCAAGGCGGGACTCCAGACACTAGCACCGCCGGCGCGGCACCAGCGACACAGGAACCAGCATGAAGTTAATCCCTAATAAGACAGTACGGGCAGAGGTCAGCGAAGTCATCACCCATGATGTGTCGCCCATTACGGTAAACACCGATCCCAGCGCATATACCCGGCTCGGCTGGGGCATTGTGCTGTTTGGCTTCTGCGGCTTCTTGCTGTGGGCAATCTTTGCCCCGCTCGACAAGGGCGTGCCGATGAGCGGCACGGTTGCCTCCGAGTCCAGCCGCAAGGCGATCCAGCACCAGAGCGGTGGCACGGTCGACGAAATCCTGGTCAAGGACGGCGACGTGGTCAAGGCCGGGCAGGTGCTGGTTCGCATGAACGACGTGGTCGTCAAGGCCCAGGCCGATATGTCGCGCGGCCAGTACTACACCGCGCGCGCGGCCGAAGCACGATTGCTGGCCGAGCGCGACGGCAAGTCGGCGATTGCTTTTCCTCCTGCACTGGAAGCGGAAAAGAGTGATCCGCGCGTGGCGCCGGTGATTGCCTTGCAAAACCAGCTATTCGCCTCGCGCAGGCTAGCCCTGCAAAGTGAACTTGGCGCGCTTGAAGAAAACATAGCCGGCATAAAGGCGCAGCAGCGCGGGCTCGAGGAGTCGCGCGATAGCAAGAAACAACAGATCGAGATGACCAGGTCCCAGCTGGTGGGTATGCGCGACTTGGCCAAGGACGGCTATGTCGCCCACAACCGGCTGCTGGACCTGGAACGCACTCACGCGCAACTGAGCGGCTCGCTGTCCGAAGACATCGGCAATATCGGCCGGAGCCAGCGCCAGGTGCTGGAGTTGAACTTGCGAAAAATCCAGCGCAAGGAAGAGTTCCAGAAGGAAGTGCGAACCCAGCTGGTCGATGCGCAGCGCGAAGCCGCAGCACTGGAAAGCCGCATTACGGCCCAGGATTTCGAGTTCGAGAGTGCCGACATCAAGTCGCCGGTTGACGGCACGGTGGTAGGCGTTTCCGTGTTTACCCGTGGCGGCGTGGTCGCGCCCGGCGCCAAGATGATGGATATCGTGCCTTCCGACGATGCGCTGGTGGTCGAAGGACACCTGCCGGTGAACTTGGTGGACAAGGTCCGTCCCGGCTTGCCGGTCGAGCTGATTTTTTCCGCCTTCAACACCAACAAGACACCGCACATTCCGGGGGTGCTGACCTCGGTATCGGCCGACCGTTTTGTTGACGAGCGCACTGGCGCACCTTATTACCGCGTGCGTGCGCGGGTGACGCCTGAGGGCGCTAAGATCGCGGCCAGCCTCGATATTCGTCCCGGCATGCCGGCCGACTTGTTCGTAAAGACCGGCGAGCGTTCAATGATGAGCTACTTGCTGAAGCCGCTCTTTGACCGCGCTGAATCGTCGTTGTCCGAGGAGTGATTGTGCCAAAATTAACTCGAATGCCTGAGACGGGCACGATTCGTCGGACTGCATGCGCAGTCGGCGCCGCCTTGTGTCTGCTTACGGGGCCGGCGGCCGCGATCAGCCTGCAGCAAGCCTACGATGCGGCGCTGAAGCACGATCCGGCCTACCGTATGAACTTCCACGAATACCAGTTCGGCAAGGAAAACCGGATCATCGGCCGCGCCAACCTGTTGCCCAGCCTCTCGGCAAGCTATAGCGCCAGCCGCAACCGCGCCGACCTGACGCAGTCGATTCCCGGCCGCGACGATATGCTGACCCATCCCCGCTACACCAGCCGTTCGGCGATGGTGCAGCTTCGTCAGCCACTGTTCAGCCTGGATGCATACGCACGCTACAAGCAGGGCGTGGCCCAGACGAAGGAAAGCGAGGCGCGCTACGAGTTGCATACGGATGAGGTGGCGGTGCGCGTTGTCGGGGCATATGTCGACGTGCTGTACGCCGATGACCAGTTGCGCCTGATACAGGCGCAACGCGAAGCCTACGTCGAGCAGATGAAGGTAAACAAGCGCCTGTTTGAAAAAGGCGAAGGCACCAGGACCGATATGCTGGAAACCCAGGCTCGGCTGGACTTGGCCGAGGCCCAGGTGCTGGAAGGCCAAGACGCACTGACCGCTGCCCGAAACACGCTCGAAGGCGTCATCGGGATGCCGGTCGAGCAACTTGACCCGCTGGCGCCCGGCTTTAAGATCGACCAGGTTGACGCAAAGTCCTTTGACGACTGGCGCGCGATTGCGCTCGAACGCAATCCGGACCTGAAAGCTGCGCGGTTTGCAATCGAGTCGGCGCAACAGGAAATCGGCAAGGCGCGCGCCGGGCATGCGCCGCGGCTGGACTTGGTAGCGAGCTATAGCAAGAACGATTCGGAAACGATTACCACGCTGAACCAGGATACGCTTAATCGCACCATCGGCATCCAGCTCAACGTGCCTCTATATTCGGGCGGCCAGGTGAGCGCGGTGACGCGCCAGGCAGTTGCGGCGCGCGAGCGTGCCAAGGCGGACCTCGAGCGACGTACCAACCTCGTCATGGTCGAGCTGCGCAAGGCCCATAGCCTCGTGCTCAGCAGCGTGGCGCGGGTGGATGCGCTGGTCAAGGCGGTTGAATCGGGCAAGCTGTTGATGACGGCGACCGAGCAAAGCATCAAAGGCGGCGTCCGCATCAATCTCGACCTGCTCAACGCCCAGCAGCAGCTGGCAGCAAGTGAGCGCGACCTCGCGCAAGCACGCTACAGCTACCTGCTTGGCTTGTTGCGGCTACGTGCGGCAGCGGGCACGCTGACGGGCGAAGATGTAATGAAGGTGGCACGCTACTTCGAATAGTGCGCGCTTGTTCTCCGAATAATATTAGCATCAAGATTATTAACTGGAGAACGAAAATGACGACAAACATCGAGCAAATTCAGCAACTCTACATCGCATTCTTTGGCCGCCCGGCAGACCCGGCCGGCCAGGCATACTGGGGCAATATTCTTGCCACCGATCCCAACGCCACTCCTGCCGTTGCTGCGAGGTTCGCGCACAGTTTCGAATATGCTGCGGCGCATGGCGGCAAGAGCAACGCGGCCATCGTGATGTCGATGTACCAGAACATGTTCGGCCACGGGCCTGATGCCGCGCAGTCCGCACAGTGGACCTTCCAGCTTCAGCAGGGAGCCAATATTGGCACGGTTCTATCGGGGATTATCGGTGCTTCTTCCACGGCCGAACTGGCGATCCTGAGTGCCAAGGTCAGCGCTGCAACGTCGTTTACGGCGGCCGTCAACACGCAAGCCGAAATCAATGCTTACGGGACGGAAGCAGGAAAAATCGCTGTGAGGGAATATCTTGCGTCCGTCGATGACGCAGCATCGCTGAATGTCGCCACCACCCCGTACGCGCTTAACCTGGTAACGGCCGACTCGGTCGCCGGCGTGCATTGGTCGGCGCCTGAAAAGGTCGACCAGCAGGTGCAGGAATTGTATGTTGCCTACTTCTCGCGCGCCGCCGATGATGCTGGGCTCGCGTACTGGTGTTCCTTGCTCGATGGCGATCCCAACAACCCGCGGCTCCACCTCATATCCAACGACTTTGCCTTTTCCAACGAATACAAGAATGAATACTTGCATGCCACCAATGAACTGAAGGTCGCGGCGATGTATGAGAACCTGTTCGGACGAACAGCGGAAGCGGCGGGCGTCAAATTCTGGGCTGACGCAATGAATGCGGGCCAGCTTACGATCGACAACGTCGTGACGGCGATCGCCAGCGGTGCCCAGGGAAGCGACCAGTTCGCCTTTGGAGCCAAAGTTGATGTGGCGCAAGCGATTACGCTGCGCATCGATACGCCGCAGGAGGCTGCGGCTTATTCTGGCACCCTTGCCAATGACCTTGTGGCGAACTATATCGCTCAGGTGAAAGACTTGGCTTCATTTAACGCGGCGATTACACCGGCTTCGATTGATGCATTGATCGCGAGCCTGCCTGCGCCGTCACCGGCATCGGTTGGTCAGGACGATGTGCAGCTGGTCGGTGTGGGCGCGGCTGAACCGGTGATGATGTAATAACCGCGGGAGTCGCAAGAACATGGCCGGTCGCTGCCCAGGCAGCCCGGCCATTTGTTAACCTGCCGTAGTCTGGCCAGCAGCCGGCTTCTCCGCGTAGCAATGCGGGCACGACACCTCATACACATACTCCGCCGCCAGCTGCTGGCGCGGCGTCACGACGGCGCGGCATGCAAGGTACTGCACTGTCTTCGAGGGCTCCAGTTTCGGGTTCAGCGCGATGCGGTAGTCATACACGAAGCAGTCGCCCGTGTAAATGCGCGCCTGCGGTAAAAATCGTATTGTCGAACGTGCCCACATCGACTTCGAACGCGTTGCGGGTGTCGACCATGACGACCGGCCTGCCAATGTCGTCATGGCCCTGGTCGAGCCAGCGCTTGAGCGTCTGCGCTTCGACCACAGGAGCCCGGCCCAGTTCAGGCTTGTTTAGCAGCATGCGCATAGTGATGATCTCCTTCTTGATCTTCACCAGCATGCGCTTGTGCGATTGTTCTTCCGACAGGCTTCGAATGGTGTGCGCTTGTTTTCCAGTTAACGTTAGCATGAGAACACTAACTGGAGGACGCCATGGCTCGAAACATCGAACAGATTCAGCAGCTGTACATCGCCTTGTATGGCCACCCGGCAGATGCCGCTGGCCAAGCTTACTGGGGCAATATCCTTGCCACCGACCCGAATGCGATTCCCACAATCGCTGAGACATTCAAGTTAAGTTCAGAGTATGCAGCGGTCTTCGGCGGTAAGGCGAATGTCGCCATCGTTATCGCAATGTACCAAAACCTTTTCGGTCACGGTCCAAACGACGCACAGCTGGCGGATGCCACAGGCAAGCTCGACGGCGGCAACTATCTCGGTAACGTCCTGACCGGCATCATCAGCGGCGCGAGTGCCGCGGATGTATCGGTGCTGGACCTGAAAGTACGCGCCGCCACCTCGTTTACGGCCTCGCTCGATACCGCTGCCGAGCAAAACGGCTTCGCTACCGATGCCGGCCACGCGACCGCGAAGGAATACCTCGCCTACGTGGACGACACGCTATCGTTCAACGCAACCACTACTCCATTCGCCCTGAACCTGGTCACCAGCGATATCGTCGCTCGTGCGCCATGGTCGATGCCGGTGAAGGTTGACCAACAGGTCCAGGAGCTCTATGTTGCCTACTTTTCACGCGCAGCCGAGGCCGGCGGCCATGACTACTGGACCGCGCTGCTCGACGGAGATCCAAACAACGCTAACCTCCAGGTGATGGGCAGCGGCTTCGCCGCATCGCAGGAGTATCGCGATGAGTATTCGCAGGCGACCAACGAGCTGAAGATCGCCAAGGTATATGAAAACCTGTTCGGCCGTGTCGCCGAGCCGGCGGGGGTGGAATTCTGGGCAAAGCAGATGAACGCCGGGACCGTAACAATCGACACGGTGGTGAAGTTCATTGCCGCTGGCGCACAGGGCTCGGACATGTACGCCTATGGTGCCAAGGTCGACGTGGCGCAGGCGATTACAGCTGCGATCGACACGCCTGCCGAAGCCCAGGCTTACACGGGCGCGAGCGCAAACGCGGCGGTGACAAACTATATTGCGCAGGTTAAGGACGCCGCCACGTTTAATGCAGCGATCGCGCCAACGGCAATCAATGCCCTGATTGCCAGCCTCAGCGGTTCGCCCGCGCTTCCGCCGCCGGGGGCTGATGATATTCAGCTGGTTGGTAGCGGTTTAACCGAGCCGATGGCGGGAATCTTCTGATCGGATGCCGCGTTGCTCCCGCATGTGCGCGGGAGCAACGTCTGCGGGTGTGCCGAGCTCAGGCGTGCTGCTGCGCCTGTTCAGCCTCTGGCTGATTCGTGGCATAGCAATGTGGGCATGACACGCCGTACACATACTCCGGCGCCAGTTGCTGGCGCGGCGTCACGATCGCGCGGCAGGCAAAGCATTGCACCGTCGTGGATGGCTCGAGCTTGGCGTTGAGCGCCGTACGGTAGTCAAAGACAAAGCAATCCCCCGTGTAATGCTCGCCACCGACATCCTCGAAATACTTGAGGATGCCGCCGTCCAGCTGATACACGTGCTCATATCCAATGTTTTGCATATGGATCGCCGCCTTTTCGCAGCGGATGCCGCCAGTGCAGAACGTAACAACTGTCTTGTCGCTCAGCGCTTCCTTGGCCGCTGCAATCACTTCCGGGAACTCGGTGAATTTGTCGATCCGATAATCGATCGTGTTGTCGAAGGTACCCACGTCCACTTCGAACGCGTTGCGGGTGTCGACCATCACGACCGGACGACCGGTGTCGTCGTGGCCCGCGTCGAGCCAGCGCTTCAGGGTCGCAGGTTCGACTGCCGGCGCCCGGCCGAGCTCAGGCTTAATCAGCGGCATGCGCATCGTGATGATCTCTTTTTTGATCTTCACCAGCATGCGCTTGTGCGACTGTTCTTCCGACAGGCTTTCCTTGACTTCAATATCCGCAAAGCGCGAATCCGAGCGCAGCCAGCTGAGGAAGGTGTCGATGTTCTCGCGCGTGCCCGACAGGAACAGGTTGATGCCTTCGGGGGTCAGCAGGATCGTGCCCTTGAGGCTGAGTTCCTGGCAGATGGACTGGTACTGCGGCCGCATCGCTTCCGTATTGTCGAAGGTGACAAACTTGTAAGCGGCGATATTAATGTATGAAGTGGCGGATTGCATGGGAGTTTCAGAGCATAAAGACGAGGCCACATTATAAAGCAATGGCCTTATCAACAGTGGGGCCTTACAATACCAGCCCATGTTATCCGTCCGGCAATTAGCCGCCGTTATCGATGAAATCCCTGAACATACCGTATAACCCGCGCATCGACCAGCTCCGCTGGTTTGCTGCGACATTGGTGTTCGTGTTCCATTTCTACGGACAATGGCGGGCCCTTGCCGGACCGACGATCAACACAAACTGGCTGGGCCTGATCACCGAAGGACATACGGGGGTAGGACTTTTCTTTACGCTGTCCGGATTCCTGTTCATGCAAATCGCACTGCATCAGGGAACGATCAATTACCGCGACTTCATGCGCAACCGCTTCCTGCGCATTTTTCCTTTGTTCTTCACGGTCTTCCTGGTGGCGACGTCGATCGGCCGGGATAAATTTCAGCCGCAGGATATCCTCTATCTGCTGGCCACCAACCTCGGCCTGGCGCCAACGTCGAACACGGTGATCACCGGCGCGGCGTGGACCATCTCGCTTGAGTTCATGTTCTATGCGCTGTTCCCGTTCCTGGCGCGTTTCGCGATGGAGCGGGGAGCGCGTTATCTGATGAACCTCATGGTATTGCTGTTCTTCTTCAAGGTCGCCGCGTACACGGTCAACGAGAACAGTACCCTGATGTACTTCAGCACCTTCGTCGGCCGCTTCGATCAGTTCCTGATTGGTATGATCGGCGCGATGCTGTACCGGCAGCACAGGGATGCCCTGCATCGCCACTCGGCATGGTTGGTGCCGCTGGCCTTGCTGCTGGCCATCTGCAACAGCGCGTTGCAGGCCAAGGTCGGCAGCTTCGTCACGCCGCAGCCGCACTCGGCGTTTTGGATAATCTGGTCGACGCTCGAAGGGACGGGATGGGCCTGCGTGATCCTTGCATGGGTAGCCTTCGACAAGCGCATGCCGGCATGGCTGGAGCGAACGATCAACCACGGCGGTAAGATCAGCTTTTCGTTCTACCTGCTGCACATGGCGGTGTTGCATGTGCTGGCGCAGGCCTTGCACCGTTACGGATACGCAGGCCGGATCGACTGGTACGACGTATTCATTTTGCTGCCTGTAGCATATGGCGCGACGTGGGCCTTGTCGGCACTAAGCTACAACACGATCGAGGAACCGTTCCTGCGCATGCGGCGCGGATATGGGCAGCAAAAACAGGCGCACCTGGCGTCGGCTGCCTGACTGAGGGGTGGTTTGGCTATGTCACATCATTACGTCGTTCCCGCCTTTCGCGCGGGAACGACGTGGTGAAACCGACACCTAACGGCATCAGAGCCGCGTCGTTCCCGCGAAAGTGGGAAT
>CXWL01111171.1_pt1 | contig 31593 bp, 27 predicted proteins | sample 590931 | NCBI WGS metagenome assembly CXWL01 (sample SAMEA3498368, study PRJEB10139) | groundwater metagenome | biome: water well; material: biofilm material | place: Germany | collected 2015-04-27
ACCCCAACCCTCCCCCGCCATCCCTCACCTCAATCCTCTGATGTAACTACTAGCCATTCGACTAAGCCCGCAAGCGGGCAAGTCGCTGGTTATCCCGCGAGCGGGAGGGGAGGCGAACGAGAAAGGCCATCTATAAATCTTGCGGGAGAGGGGGCAAACGTAGCGCTACGCGGATTTTCCGATAACGAAGACGTCGCACGACTATTGGTCGAACTGGCCGATGGCCAGATGGTGGAGAGTGTGCTGCTGCCGCGTGGCGGGTTGTGCGTTTCGACGCAGGTGGGTTGTGCCGTGGGGTGTGTCTTCTGCATGAGTGGCCGCGACGGCTTGCAACGCCAGCTCGGCAGCGCCGAGATCGTCGCCCAGGTGGTGCTCGCGCGCCGTCGCCGCGCAGTGAGCAAGGTGGTGTTCATGGGCATGGGCGAGCCGGCCCACAATCTCGACAATGTGCTCGAAGCGATTCAGGTGCTTGGCACACATGGCAACATCGGCCACAAGAACCTGGTACTCTCCACGGTCGGCGACCTGCGCGTGTTCGAGCGCCTTCCTCAAGAAACAGTCAAGCCCGCGCTCGCCCTTTCGCTGCACACCACCGGTGCGGCACTGCGCGCCAGATTGCTGCCTCGTGCGCCGCAGATCGCCATCGAAGAGCTGGTGGAACGCGCCGAAGTGTATGCGCGCGCCACCGGCTATCCGGTTCAATATCAATGGGCGTTGATCGAGGGCATCAACGACAGCGACGCCGAGCTGGAGCGCATCGTGCAGATCCTCTCCGGCAAATACGCCATCATGAACTTCATCCCCTTCAACGAAGTAGGCGGACTCGATTTTCGCCGCCCGTCATCCGAGCGCACTGCGGCGATGGCGCACACGCTTAATCAGCAAGGTATCTACTCCCGCATACGCGATTCGGCAGGACAGGAAGTCGAAGGCGCGTGCGGGCAGTTGCGGGCGAGGGCAGGAAAAGCAAGATAGCCATCACAAACAAAAAGCCCGGCAACGCCGGGCTTTTTGTTTGCAACTACCTCATCGTAAAACCGTAGCGAGCGGCTTGAGTGCAAGGCGCACGGCGCGCAGAAACCGGAATGTAAAAAAGGTACATGAGGATTTCGAGCACCACGCAACGCCGCAATCGAACCACGCAGTAGGTTTTTACCCTTTTTCGAACCGCATCACTCCGCCCTTGCAATCCACCTTGATGGTGTCCTTCGCCGCGAAGCGGCCTTCCAGTATCTGCTTGGCCAGCGGGTTTTCCAGTTGCGCCTGGATGGCGCGTTTCAGCGGACGGGCGCCGTACACCGGGTCGAATCCGGCATTGGCAATTTCCTTCAGCGCGGCTTCGCTGACATCCAGCTTCATCTCCATCGCGGCGAGGCGTTTTTCCAGATAGCTAAGCTGGATGCGCGCGATGGACTTGATGTTCTTCTCGTCCAGCGCGTGGAACACCACCACTTCGTCTATGCGGTTGATGAATTCCGGGCGGAAATAGCTTTTCACTTCGCCCATCACCGCCAGTTTGATGACCTGGTAATCGTCGCCGGACATCTGCTGGATCATCTGGCTGCCGAGGTTGGAGGTCATCACGATCACCGTGTTCTTGAAGTCCACGGTGCGGCCCTGCCCGTCTGTCATGCGGCCGTCGTCCAGCACTTGCAGCAGCACGTTGAACACGTCCGGGTGCGCCTTTTCCACTTCATCCAGCAGGATGACGGAATACGGTTTGCGCCGTACTGCCTCGGTAAGTCCGCCGCCTTCCTCGTAGCCGACATAGCCCGGCGGCGCGCCGATCAACCGCGCGACGGAATGCTTTTCCATGTATTCGCTCATGTCTATGCGGATGAGATGATCTTCCGAATCGAACAGGAACCCGGCCAGTGCCTTGCACAGCTCGGTCTTACCCACGCCGGTGGGGCCGAGAAACAGGAAAGAGCCGTAGGGACGGTTCGGGTCGGACAGCCCGGAGCGCGAGCGGCGGATGGCGTCGGACACCAGCCGCACGGCCTCGTCCTGCCCCACCACGCGCTCGTGTATCTTGTCTTCCATCTTGAGCAGCTTGTCGCGCTCGCCCTGCATCATCTTGGCCACCGGGATGCCGGTCGCGCGGCTCACCACTTCGGCGATCTCTTCCGCGCCGACCTGGGTGCGCAACAGCCGGTTCTTGGGCTTGTCGCCCTGGCCCTCGACACGCGCTGCTTCCTTCAGCTTGGCTTCGAGTTGCGGCAGTTTGCCGTATTGCAACTCCGCCACCTTGTCCAGCTTGCCCTCGCGTTGCAGGCGCACGATCTCGGCGCGAACCTTGTCCATCTCTTCCTTGAGTTGCGCGGTGCCTTGTGCCGCGCCTTTTTCCGCCTTCCAGATTTCTTCCAGATCGGCGTATTCGCGTTGCAGCCTGGCAATTTCGGCTTCGATCAGTGCAAAGCGTTTTTGCGAAGCCTCGTCTTTTTCCTTCTTCACCGCTTCGCGCTCGATCTTGAGCTGGATCAGGCGGCGATCCATCTTGTCCATTTCTTCCGGCTTGGAATCAATCTCCATCTTGATGCGCGCCGCCGCTTCATCAATCAGGTCTATCGCCTTGTCCGGCAGGAAGCGGTCGGTGATGTAGCGGTGCGACAATTCAGCCGCCGCAACAATGGCCGGGTCGGTGATTTCCACGCCATGATGCAGCTCGTATTTTTCCTGCAAGCCGCGCAGGATGGCGATGGTTGCCTCGACGGAAGGCTCGTCCACCAGCACCTTCTGGAAGCGGCGCTCCAGCGCGGCATCTTTCTCGATGTATTTGCGGTATTCGTCCAGCGTGGTCGCGCCGACGCAGTGCAGTTCGCCGCGCGCCAGGGCGGGCTTGAGCATGTTGCCCGCATCCATTGAGCCTTCCGTCTTGCCCGCGCCGACCATGGTGTGCAGCTCGTCTATGAACACGATGATGCGCCCTTCTTCCTGGGCGATTTCCTTGAGCACCGATTTCAGACGCTCCTCGAATTCGCCGCGATACTTCGCCCCGGCCAGCAACGCCGCCATGTCGAGACTCAACACCTTTTTGCCCTTCAGCGTTTCCGGCACTTCTTCGTTGATGATGCGCTGCGCCAGGCCTTCCACGATGGCGGTCTTGCCCACGCCCGGCTCGCCGATCAGCACCGGGTTGTTCTTGGTGCGGCGCTGCAAGACTTGTATGGCGCGGCGGATCTCGTCGTCGCGCCCGATCACCGGATCGAGCTTGCCTTGCCGCGCACGCTCGGTGAGGTCAAGACAGTATTTTTTCAGCGACTCGCGCTGGCCTTCCGCTTCCTGGCTGCCAACATTCTGCCCGCCGCGCACCGCATTGATCGCCTGTTCCAGCGGCGCGCGCGCAACTCCGTGCTGCTTGAGCAGCCGCCCGCACTCGCCCTTATCCCCGGTCAACGCCAGCAGGAACATCTCGGAGGCGATGAACTGGTCGCCGCGTTTCTGCGCTTCCTTGTCGGTCAGGTTGAGCAAATTGGACAGGTCACGCCCCACCTGCACCTCGCCGCCGTGGCCCTCCACCTTGGGCAGGCGCTCCAGCGCCGCTGGCAGGGCGGATTTCAACCCGCCGACATTCCCGCCCGCACGCGACAACAACGACCCCGCCCCGCTGTCGGCATCGCTGAGTAAAGCCAGCAGCAGGTGCTGTGGCTCGATGAACTGGTTATCCTGGCCGACCGCCAGGCTCTGCGCATCGGCCAGCGCCTGTTGCAGCTTGGTGGTGAATTTGTCGAAACGCATGACGTACCCCCTGATAAATTAACTTGGTAGCAAGATTGGGGAAGGGCACAAAAATTTCAAGGCCCCACCACATCTCTTATACTGTGCCTTTATCAAAAGCTGAAGACACCATGCCACACTCGAATCTTGCACAATATATTCAAGCCAACATATCCGCCGCCCTGGAGGAGGATGTAGGCAGCGGCGACCTCACCGCGCAACTGATCCCGGAGCACGCGCAGGCGCAGGCCACACTCATCACGCGCCAGCGGATGGTGTTGTGCGGTGTGCTGTGGTTCGAGGGTTGCTTCCGCGCGCTGGACGCGAATTGCGAGATACGCTGGCAACTGCGGGAAGGCGAGGTGGCGGAAGCCAACCAGACTTTGTGCGAAATTCGCGGCGAGGCGCGCGCCATGCTCACCGCTGAACGCCCGGCGCTGAATTTTTTGCAGACTCTCTCTGCCGCCGCCACGGCGGCGCGGCGCTATGTGGATGCCGTTGCAGGACTCAAGGCCAGGATCATGGATACGCGCAAAACCCTGCCCGGCCTGCGCATGGCACAAAAATATGCGGTGAAGGTGGGAGGCGGGCATAACCAGCGCATCGGCCTGTTTGACGGCATCCTCATCAAGGAGAACCATATTTTGGCGGCAGGCGGCATCCGTCCCGTGCTGGAGCAGGCCTTTCGCCTGGCTCCGCAAGATGCGACGGTCCAGATCGAAGTGGAAAGCATGGAACAATTACGCGAAGCGCTGGATGCGGGCGCGAAACTCATTCTGCTGGATAACTTCAACCTTGAGGAAATGCGCGCCGCCGTGGCCTTTACCGCAGGCCGCGCGGAGCTGGAAGCCTCCGGCGGCATCAATCTGCAAACGGTGCGCGCCATCGCCGAAACCGGCGTGGACCGCATTTCCATCGGCGGGCTGACCAAGGATGTGCAAGCAGCGGATTTGTCCATGCGATTTGCTCCTGATAAACCGGCACTTTAAAGCAGTGCAGTAAGGTTAGAACCCCGGTTTAGCCTGGTGATGGACAGTGACTTCAGGTGTTCGGGGGGTTTTACGTGCGCGCCATATATGCGGGCGGTGCGAGCACGGTGGAAACGGCCTGTGGCAGCGTAGCGGGATAGTCCTTGCTGTAATGCAGCCCGCGGCTTTCGTGCCGCGCCAGCGCGCTTTGCACGATGAGATCTGCGCTTAACACCAGGTTGCGCAGCTCCAGCAGGTCTGCCGTGACATGAAAGTTGGCGTAGTACTCGTTGATTTCCTCATGCAGCAACTGGATGCGGTGCTGCGCGCGCTGCAACCGCTTGGTGGTGCGCACGATGCCGACATAGTCCCACATGAAGCGGCGCAGTTCCGCCCAGTTGTGCGCAATGACGATCTCCTCGTCGGCATCGGTCACGCGGCTTTCATCCCACTGCGGCAGCGGGAGGAATTTGCCGCGCGGCTTGCCCAGAATGTCGCGCGCGGCGGCCTCGGCGAATACCATGCATTCGAGCAGCGAGTTGCTGGCCAGGCGGTTGGCGCCATGCAGCCCGGTGTGCGAGGTCTCGCCGATGGCATACAGGTTATCCACATCGGCGCGCCCGCGCAGATCGGTGACGATGCCGCCACAGGTGTAGTGGGCTGCCGGCACGACCGGGATGGGCTGGCGTGCGATGTTGATGCCCAGCGCCAGGCAGTGCGCGTAAATGGTGGGGAAATGCTGTTGCAGGAATTCCTCCGGCTGGTGGGAAATATCCAGATAGACACAATCCAGGCCGCGTTTTTTCATTTCAAAATCAATGGCGCGTGCGACGATGTCGCGCGGGGCGAGTTCGGCGCGCTCGTCATGCCAGGGCATGAAGCGCGTGCCGTCCGGCAGCTTCAGGATGCCGCCTTCGCCGCGCACCGCCTCGGAGATGAGAAAAGATTTGGCGTGCGGGTGGTACAAGCAAGTCGGATGGAACTGGATAAACTCCATGTTGGCGACGCGGCAACCGGCGCGCCAGCCTATCGCGATGCCGTCGCCGGTGGCGGTGTCCGGATTGGTCGTATAGAGATACACTTTGCATGCGCCGCCGGTGGCCAGGATGGTGTCGTGCGCGGCAATGGTGATGACTTCGCCGTTCAGGCTGTTAAGCGCATAAGCCCCATGGCAGCGGTTATCCTGGTGGCCGAGTTTGTTGCCGGTGATCAGGTCAATGGCGATGTGGTGCTCCAGCAGCGTGATGTTGGGGTGAGCCAGCGTCTTGGCGGCAAGGGCATTCTGCACTGCCGTGCCGGTGGCATCGGCGGCATGGATGATGCGCCGGTGGCTGTGGCCGCCTTCGCGCGTCAGGTGGTAGCCGGTGTCGGTGCTGGCGTCGCGCGTGAACGGGACGCCTTGCTCGATCAGCCAGTCGAGCGCCGGCTTGGCGTGTTCGACCACAAAGCGCGTGGTGGTCTGGTCGCACAGGCCGGCGCCGGCTGTCAGCGTGTCCTGTATATGTTCGGCGAGGGAGTCTTCCCGTGACAGCACGGTGGCAATGCCCCCTTGCGCCCACGCGCTCGCGCCATCCAGCAGGGATTTCTTGGTGATGACGGCAACCTTCTGCCGGTCGGCGAGTTTCAGCGCCAGGGATAGCCCTGCTAAACCGCTGCCTATGATCAGGGCATCAAATTGCAACACTGGAGTTTCGACCCGGTTATTCGCGGGGTGGAACTATAGCAAATCCCGCCGGTTTCCCATGCGGATAATTACCCCTGCTCCGGAGTGAACTATTTTTATTGTATTGTGTCCATTTGCTGTTGCGAGGCAAATGGCTGACGCCTCCGGCCTCTCCGGTTATACTAGCGCGCCGCGTTTTGGACTACGTGGCATAAAAACTGGGATAACCGGGAATGGGCGACAGGGAGGTCGATCAGCAGTTAGTTGAACGCGCGCAACGCGGCGACAAGCACGCGTTCGAGTTGCTGATTGCCAAGTACCAGCGGCGGCTTGCCCGCCTGATTTCGCGTTTTGTGCGCGATGCGGCAGAAGTTGAGGACGTTACCCAGGAAGCCTTTATCAAGGCCTATCGCGCTTTGCCGACTTTCCGCGGGGAGAGCGCGTTTTATACCTGGCTGTACCGCATCGGCATCAATACCGCGAAAAATTACCTGCTGGCGCTCAAAAGGCGAACCCCGACCAGCACCCAATTCGATGCGGAAGAGGCCGAGGGGTTCGAGGATGCCGGGCTGTTGCAGGAAGTCAACACGCCGGAAAACGAGTTGATGAGCAAACAGGTGATCGAAGTGGTGAACTCATCCTTGAAGCAGTTGCCGGATGATTTGCGCACCGCACTCACCCTGCGTGAAATCGAGGGATTGAGCTATGAAGAAATTGCAACCGTGATGAATTGCCCGATCGGCACCGTGCGTTCCCGCATTTTCCGGGCGCGCGAGGCGATTGCGGAAAATTTGCGCCCTTTGCTGGGCACCAGTGAACATAACAGGTGGTGAACATGAAACAGCAGATTTCGGTTTTGATGGATGGCGAATTGTTCGATGATGAAGCGGAAGCATTACTCGACAAGTTGAAGCGAAACCCTGACGAACATGAGGAATGGCAGACCTATCACTTGATCGGCGATGTGCTGCGCCAGCCCGACCACGCTTACCCCAATATCAGCGCCACCCTGCACCAGCGGCTACAGGCCGAACCGACGGTGCTTGCTCCGGGCCGCCGCACCAACCGGAATGCGAGATGGTACGCGCTTTCCGCCGCCGCCTCAGTGCTGGCCATGACCCTGGTGGCGTGGATGTCCATGCAGATCGGTTCTGAGCCGCCGCCGCAGATGGCCACGCAGCAGCAATCCATCGCCGCGCGTCCCGCCGGTTTCTCCGGCACTAAAGGGGTGAATGATTACTTGCTGGCGCATCAGGAGTTTTCCCCAAGAGCCGATGTGCATGGCACCGCCTTTTACATTCACAATGTGGCGGGCCAATAGTGCAAGCTGCCGCAATCAAGCCCGCCTTTCTATTTGCCATCTCGCTGTTGGCTGCAGCTCCCGCTGCCTTTGCCGATCCGTTGTGGCAGGATGAACTGAACTGGCTGAAGACCATGGCGTTTGCGGCGCATCAGACTGATTACAGCGGCACCTTTGTACACCACCAGGATGGCCGCCAGGTTGAAACCTCGCGCATCACCCATATTGTTGACCGCGACGGCGAGCATGGAAAACTGGAGGGGCTGGATGGCGCCCGGCGCGAAATCATCCGCCATAATGACCAGGTATGGTGTTATCTGGGCGACCGCATGGTGAAAGTGGAAGAGCGCCAAGGTGGCCGGAAGTTTCCTGCGATATTGCCGGAACAACTTTCATTGATGAATGAAAATTACCTGATCAAACAGACGGAAGAAGGAAGGGTAGCCGGGTTTCATGCCCATGCGGTCATTTTCCGGCCCAAGGATTTTTTGCGCTACACCCACAGAATGTGGGCGCACAGCGATTCCGGTTTGCTGCTCAAGGCAGAAGTGCTGGATGAGCACGGACGTTTGATCGAGCAATATACTTTTACCCAATTGACCATAGGCGGCAATATTGACCGCTCTTGGGTTGTGGCGGCCAAGCCGGACGCTGCATCACTTGAGCGCCAGGAGCACCATGACCGTTTACACAAGACGGAATCATTGACCAATGGGGGTGGCTGGCAAGTGGACATGCTTCCGCCGGGATTCAAGAAGATTACTGAAATGCGCCGCTCGCTTCGCGGCAAAAAATCGCCGGTTATCCAGATGGTATTCTCCGACGGGCTGGCCAGCATCTCGGTTTTCATCGAGGCGATGGGTAACGACCGGGATGGTCATCCCGGCTTGTCCAGCCAGGGTGCGATTCATGTTTATAGCAAGGTGAACGGGGATTATCTGCTGACAGTGGTGGGCGAAGTGCCGCCGCGCACGGTGATGCAGGTCGCCGATTCGGTACGCTATAACGGGCAATAGGGCCGGGAACCTCACATGCTTGAAACACGCGCCATTATCATTCAGGTTGACGGTGCAGAGGCTGTGGTCGAAGCCCTGGAGAGCGGCGGTTGCGGCCATTGCGGCAGCGAGAAGGGTTGCGGCAAGGCATCGCAATTGTTCTGCTCGCAGCCACGCCGCTTCCGCGTGCGCAACAACATAAATGCGCGCATAGGTGACGAAGTGCAGATATCCGTGGCGGATGGGGTGCTATTGCGCAGCGCGGCCATCATTTATCTGTTGCCCCTGGCGTTGCTGCTGGCCGGGGGGATGTTGGGTTCTCACTGGGCGAATGATGCCGCCAGCCGCGACGGTTATGCGGCTATCGGCGCACTGCTCGGTTTGGTGGCGGGATTCGTGCTGATCAGATTATCCCCATTTGCGCTATCCGGCGCGCAACCAGCTATTTTGCGTTGCGAAGGAATGCGCCCTCCCGATTACTGAGCATTGCATGTTCCGGTAATCCGGGTGCGCACAGCAGCAAGCAAGCCTGCCGCCCCACCGTTCACCACACTGTAAAAATAGTAAATGTTTGTCTTATTTCTTTTCTGGCTTTATATTCTTTTAAGAGGGGAGAAAATGCTGAAAAATCTGTTTGCCATTACTCTGGTTTTCTTTATTTCACAGGCAGCATCAGCCAGGGAATTGCCTGATTTCACCGATCTGGTAGAAAAGCAGGGATCCGCCGTGGTTAACGTCAGCACCACGCAAACCACCCGGAACACCCAGCCTTTCCAAGGGTTACCCAACCTGCCCAAGAATGATCCATTCTTTGAATTTTTTAACCGCTTTGCGCCGCAAATGCCGCGTGAGCGGGAATCCCAATCGCTTGGCTCCGGCTTTATCATCAGCGAGGATGGCTACATCCTGACCAATGCGCATGTGGTGGGCGGCGCTGACGGAATCTCTGTCCGCTTGACCGACAAGCGCGAATTCAAGGCCAAGGTGATCGGCGTGGACAAGCGCACCGACGTGGCGCTGATCAAGATCGAGGCGACCGGGCTACCGAAGGTGCTGCAGGGCGACCCGAACCTCCTCAAGGTGGGCGAATGGGTGTTGGCCATCGGCTCGCCGTTCGGCTTTGACAGCAGCGTGACGGCTGGCATCGTAAGCGCCAAGGGACGCTCTTTGCCGCAGGAAAATTATGTGCCCTTCATCCAGACCGATGCCGCCATCAACCCCGGCAATTCCGGCGGGCCGCTGTTCAACATGAAAGGCGAAGTGATCGGCATCAACTCCCAGATATACACCCGCAACGGCGGTTCCATGGGGCTGGGGTTTGCCATCCCCATTGATGTGGCGATGGATGTAGTCAACCAGCTGCGCGTATCGGGAAAAGTAACGCGCGGGCGCATCGGCGTGACCATACAGGAAGTCACGCGCGATCTGGCAGAATCATTCGGGCTGAGCAAGTCGGGCGGTGCGCTGATCAGCAGCGTGGAAAAAGGCGGCGCGGCGGACAAGGCGGGAATACAGGTCAGCGATGTAATTCTCAAGTTTGACGGCAAAACGGTAGCCTCATCCGCAAACTTGCCGCGCATGGTTGCCGCAACACGGCCCGGCAACAAAGTGAACATACAGGTGTGGCGCAAGGGCGAGGTCAAAGAACTCGGCCTGACCGTGGGCGAAATGCCTGGAGACGGCCAGGTGGCGATGGGCGGCAGCACCGGTGCGGGCGAAAGCGTGGCGCGCATGGGGCTGGTGTTGAGCGAATTGAGCGCAGAACAGAAAAACGAGTTACAGGTGAAAGGCGGCCTGCTGGTGGAAGAAGTGAAAGGCACCGCAGCGGCACGCGCCGAATTACGCCGTGGCGATGTCATTCTGGCCATAGGCAATGTCGAAGTGGGCACGCTCGAACAGTTTAACGAGGTTCTGAAACAGATACCCAAAGGGCGCAATGCCGCACTGTTGGTCCGGCGCGATGACGGCGCCTACTACATAGCCCTCAAGCTCGACGAGAAGTAGAGGCCACCTACGGTTTGCCTTATTAGGGAAAGGCTGCTGGCGGTTTTAAGCGATCAATGCCACGCTTTTTACCTGGGCAAATATCTCCATGCCCACAGCCAAGCCGAGTTGGTCGCATGAGCGGCGGGTGATGCGCGACAGCAGCGCATGCGAATTGCCGACCGTCAGGCGCAAACTCACCCGATCCGGCCCTTCATCCTGAATTCCGGCGATGCGCGCCGCCAGGATGTTGCTGATGCTGGAGCCGTGCGGCATGGCGGTGGCAATGCTCACGTCGCGCGCCAGCACACGGGCGCGCACCATGCTGCCGATAGTGTGTTCCGCCTTGCTCACCCACAGGCTGCCACCGGAAAAATCCAGCCGGGTGAGGTGATATTTCTCGTCATGGATGGCCACGCTGGCTTCGATCATCGCACCCGCATCGTCCAGATGCGCGGTGGGCAGATCCAGCCGCCCCAGAACTTCGTTGAGCGCACCGCTGGCGATGACGCGCCCCTGCTCCATCAGCACCAGTTGGTCGGCCAGCCGCGCCACTTCATCCAGCGAGTGGCTGACATAGATCACCGGAATATCCAGTTCGCCGTGCAACCTCTCCAGATATGGGAGTATTTCCCGCTTGCTGGCGGCATCCAGCGCCGAGAGCGGCTCATCCATCAGCAGCAGGCGCGGACTGGTGAGCAGCGCGCGGGCGATGGCGATGCGCTGCCGTTCGCCGCCGGACAGGCCATCCGGACTGTCGCGTTCGATCAGCTTGTTCAGGCCGAGCCACTCCACCACCTGCTCCAGTTGCACCTTGCGCTGTCCGGGCGGAATGCGCTTCAGGCCGTATTCCAGATTCTGCCGCACCGACAGGTGCGGAAACAGGCTGGCCTCCTGAAACACATAACCCAGCGGGCGCCGATGCACCGGCAGAAAATTTGCGCCGTCCTGCCACACCTCATCCTTCACCTGCAGCATCCCGTTGGCTGCCGGTTCCAGCCCCGCGATGCAGCGCAGCAAAGTCGTCTTGCCCGAACCGGACGGGCCGAACAGCCCGATGATGCCATGCGCAAACACCTGCAACTCTGCGTGTAGCGCGAAGCCGGGATAAGAAAGCTTGAAACGGGCGTGGATCATTCTAGAAAAACCTTTTGCCACAGAGAACACAGAGATCACAGAGGAAGTGGGGTAAGCAGGGATAGGCGACTTGAAGCGCCACACTCTCTGTGTTCTCTGTGGCCAGTTTTTTGATTTTCGGAGTCATCTGCGCTTCCCAGTCGGATTGAGCGTATACAAAGCCAGCAGCACGACAAAGGCAAACACCACCATCCCCGCCGACAGCCAGTGCGCCGAGGCATATTCCATCGCCTCGACATGGTCGTAAATCTGCACCGACACCACGCGCGTCTTGTCCGGGATGTTGCCGCCGATCATCAGCACCACGCCGAATTCGCCGACGGTATGCGCAAAGCCGAGCACCGACGCGGTAAGAAAGCCGGGCTTGGCCAGCGGCAGCACCACGCTGAAGAAGGTATCCCGCGCGGACGCGCGCAGCGTCGCGGCGGTTTCCAGCGCGCGTTCCGGAATGGCCTCGAAGGCGTTTTGCAATGGCTGCACCACGAACGGCAGTGAATAAAATACCGATGCGATCACCAGCCCGGCGAAAGTAAATGGCAACAGGCCGATCCCCAATGCTTGAGTGAGATGGCCGAGTGGCCCGCTCGGCCCCATCGCCACCAGCAGGTAAAAACCGATCACCGTCGGCGGCAGCACGATGGGCAACGCGACCACCGCGCCGACCGGCCCCTTCCACCAGGAACGGGTGCGCGCCAGCCACCACGCGATGGGTGTACCGACCAGCAGCAGGATGATGGTCACCACCGCAGCCAGCTTGAAAGTAAGCCAGATCGCGGACAGGTCGGCGGTTGAGAAAGCAGATTCCATGGTGGTAAGTGTTTTGTAAGCTCGTCATTCCGGCGAAGGCCGGAATCCAGCGGTTTTATTCGATATGCTTTTGGGCTTTGCCCCCGCGTTGCGGGGATGCTGTTTTATTGACTGGATTCCGGCCTTCGCCGGAATGACAAAATCCGAATGGCAGGCACCCATAAAATTTTCTTCCATACCCGCATAATAAAATAGGTTCATGGCAAGCCTACCAATTATTTCACTTCTCCCGGCAACACAAACCCATAACGAGTCATGATTGCGCGCGCCTCCTGTCCCGCCATGAAACTTGCGAATGCCTGCGCCAGTGGGTTGGTGGCGGCGCGCCGGGTGACGATGAAACCCTGCTCCAGCGGCTGATGCAGTTTGTCGGGAATCAGGATGTAATTGCCCAGCTTCGCCAATTCCGGGCTGAGCGCCAGCGACAGCGCGATGATGCCGGCCTGCACGTTGCCGGTCTGCACGAACTGCGCGGCTTGCGCGACGTTTTCGCCATAGACCAGCTTGGCTTCCACTTTCTCCCACATCCCTGCCGCCCTGAGCGCCTCCTCGGCGCGCTTGCCATAGGGCGCATGCTTCGGGTTAGCGAGGGCGATTTTCCGGATGGCCGGGTCGGCGAGATCGGCGAGCGTCATCTTGCCGGCATCACGCGACGGACTCCACAGCACGATACGCCCCACCGCGTAGGGCTGCACTTCGGAGGCAGCGAAGCCCTCCGCCTTGAGCGCGCGCGGATAGGCGATGTCGGCGGAAAAATACAGGTCGAAAGGCGCACCCTGCCGGATCTGCGTGTGGAACTTGCCGGATGAGCCGTAGATAGTTTCCACCTGATCGGCGGGGTGCGCCTTGTTGAACAGCGCGACGATCTCGTCCAGCGCGAACTTAAGATCGGCGGCAGCGGCGATGGTGATTTTCTCGCCCGCGTGCGCCGTTTGCACAGCTACAAACAGGCAAATAAAAATGAGTAACCTTGCTGCAAACCGGCTAACTGTATGCATCTTGATTTGGGTATTCGCGAGGTAGTCGATATAGTTTTTTTGGTTCAATGCCAGGTTCCGACCTATTGCGGCTATTGTGTTTTCCGGCAAGCAGCTATCCCTTTGTGACTGGGATGATAATGCAAATTTGGACGGTATCGGCGAGGGCTTGAATTCGCAAAATCGAGGGACAGTAGTGAATAGGGGCAGCAAATCCACCGCCCCCGCTACTATTTTACCTGAATCATTAAAATGGGCTTACTCGGCGAGCTAACCGACATTACCCATGATGCCGCATGGAATGAAGTCAGCGAAAATCACTGTAGGTGCGGATTCATCCGCACAAAATGGGCAAAATGAATCCGCTCCTACAGATTGAATTTCGGAACTAACCCTCGCGCCCGATNNTTGAGGCGTGACCTCACTGCCTCGAAATCCGGGCTTTTGAAGGCTTTCCATTCGGTGACAATAATCAGCGCGTCCGCATCCTGTAGCGCATCCAGCGGGGTTTCGGCGTAGCGCAGGTCGGCACGTTCGCCATATATGTGGCGGGTTTCTTTCATCGCCACCGGATCGTGTGCGGTAACGGTCGCACCTTTTGCCCACAATCCCTCCATTACCACGCGGCTGGTGGCATCGCGCATGTCGTCGGTGCCCGGTTTGAAGGCCAGACCCCATAGCGCGAAGTGTTTGCCCTTGAGATCGTTGCCGAAACGTGCGGTAATTTTTTTCAGCAGCACATTTTTCTGCGCATGGTTCACCTCTTCCACCGCATTCAGGATTCTCAGCGGCATGCCGTATTCTTCCCCGGTGCGTTGCAAGGCGCGGATATCCTTGGGAAAGCAGGAGCCGCCGTAGCCGCAGCCGGCATACAGAAAGTGGTAGCCGATGCGCTGGTCCGAGCCGATGCCCTTGCGCACGTGCTCGATGTCGGCGCCGACTTTCTCCGCGAGGTTGGCGAGCTCGTTCATGAACGAGATGCGCGTCGCGAGCATCGCGTTGGCGGCGTATTTGGTCAGTTCCGCCGACTTGATGTCCATCACCATCAGGCGGTCGTGGTTGCGCTGGAAAGGCGAGTACATGTCGCGCATCACCTTGATGGCTTGCTCGTCTTCCGCGCCGATCACGATGCGGTCTGGGCGGTTGAAGTCTTCTATCGCCGCCCCTTCCTTGAGGAATTCCGGGTTGGAGACCACGCTGAACTGCAACCCCATCCCCCTCCCAACCTCCCCCTTGAAGGGGGAGGAGTTGAGGCCGCGTTTGTCCAGTTCTTCCTGCACGGCCTGGCGCACCTTGTCCGCTGTGCCGACCGGCACGGTGGATTTGTCCACGATGACCTTGTATTCGGTCATGGCGCGGCCAATGGCACGTGCGGCTGCAACTACATATTGCAAATCGGCGGAGCCATCTTCGCCTGAAGGTGTGCCCACCGCGATCATCTGCACCAAGCCATGCGCCACGCTCTCATTGATGTCGGTGGTGAAACGCAAGCGACCCGCGGCGACATTGCGCCGGATGACTTCATCCAGCCCCGGTTCGTAGATGGGCACGCCACCCTGATTGAGAATCTCGATCTTGCGCGGATCCACGTCCAGACACAGCACGTCATTGCCCAGATCGGCCAGGCAAGCGCCTGATACCAGACCGACATAGCCGGAACCGATTACGGTAATCTTCATTTTATTGGACTTTCAAAAATCAAAGCGCGCATTATGCCGCAGAATGGCTGGACTAGTCAGCGCCACAGAGCGAACGGGTGAAGCCCGTCTCTTTGTTGTGCTTCAGCGCTGTTGAATTGTGAACCCTATTTATCCGCATTGACCAAATTTTGCATTTATCATTGATCTACCTCCGTGAGTCCAACATTTTGAGTATTTCAGCAAGATACCTTCTTTGGCGGGTCAGGCCATAATTCGACGGGCGGGTCAATCGGCGGCGCAATTCAATACCCTGCTTGCAGTTGCTGGTAGTCACGGTGCTGGGCATGGTAACCTTCCTCTTGAATTCCTGCCGGTACAACGCTTCCTGCCAGATTATCATGGGCAGCTTGAAACTGCGGAAGCAGTTGCGCGGTATTTGGCGGCTTGCCGCGAAATGGTTGTCGCGGGACAGCGCTCTGGAAATAAATCTTCGCGGCAGGCTGTAAGGCTCGATTTTCGTCTCACTACTACAGGAGATCAATCATGCAGGATGAAACCGGTAACGATACAAGTACCCTCGAAGCAGAAGTGCGCAAAGCGGTCGAGCAGGGGCACGATGTGCAGGAAAGGGTGCGGCAGCTCACCTTGCACATAATCCGTGCACGTTCGTTTGATATTAAATCCCTGCGGCAGACCACGAGTGCGGTATTGCGGGGCGCACGGGCAGGTGTGCAAAAGGAGTTGCAGCAGTCATCTGCGCAATCAAAAGTCGCGCGGGATCACCTCAAACAGGCTGTCACCGGTCTGGATGTGGCGCTTGCGCAATTTGCCGAAGCCGCCAAGCTCTCAGTGGAGGAGGCGGCGAGCCGGGCGCAGAAATATTCCAGCGAGGATCTTACGCGCGCGCGGGCAGACCTGGAATGCCTGGAATCGATGTTTCTGGAAACCCTGCAAAGCTCGGCCTCGGCTGCCAAGGGTGCGGCGGGAGAAATACTGCATGGCCTGGCGGCGCACGCCCGCACACATGGTTCCGCCGTCGGCGCGCAAATGAAGGAAACGCTGGCCGTTATTGCGCACCAGCTTGGCGCAGCAGGGCGCGCTCAGGTTGGGGTTGGCCTGCATCTCGCGCAGACCACTTCCGATTTCCTGCGCCAAATCGCTGCCGGCGTGCTCACCGGCCTGGCCGATCACGTCAAACCCGGCCATCCCAAAGACAAGGGCGAGTGATGTTGTGGCAGGCGCTGGTAGCAGCGCGCGACCTCGGGCGGTTGCACGAGATCGCCTCGGTTCTGATCCGCTACGGTTTCGGCGACATGGTGCGGCGGATGGGGATGGCCAATGTGCTGGAACGGGCGGGACGAGCGCTCCTCTGGAAGCATGCGGATGAGTTGGCCCACCTGGAACCGCCGGTCCGGGTGCGGCGGGCGCTTGAGGAGCTGGGCCCTACTTTTATCAAGCTCGGCCAAGTGCTGGCGACGCGTGTAGATTTATTCGCGCCCGAGTGGATTGCCGAATTCGGCAAATTGCAGGATAGCGCGCCCGCCTCACCCTATGCCGGGATTCTCCAGCAATTCACCGAAGAACTGGGTGCGCCGCCCGAAGAAATATTTGCCGCCTTCGATCCGGAACCCCTGGCGGCTGCCTCCATCGCGCAGGTGCATCGCGCCCGCCTCGAAGACGGCAGCGAAGTGGTGGTCAAGGTGCGCCGACCGGGTATCCGGCCTGTCATCGAAGCCGACTTGCGCTGGCTGATACGCCTGGCAGAGCTCGCCGAATCGGAAAGCCCGGAGCTGCGCAATTTCCGCCCGCAGGAAGTAGTCAGGCAGTTTTCGCTATCGCTGCGGCGCGAGCTCGACTTTGCCACCGAATGCCGCAATAGCGAAGGCATCGCAAACAATTTTGCCGGCTACACGGATCAGGATGCCGCACCGCCGACCACCACTGACCAGACGCCAGCCAGCGCAACGACCGGACTCCCCCCGGTGCCGCCCGCTATCATCGTTATTCCCCGTGTCTATTGGCAGTGGACCGGCGAGCGGGTGTGTGTGCAGGAATTCATTGACGGCATCCCGGGGCGCAATCTTGCCGCCGTTGATCAGGCCGGCCTCGACCGCAAGATACTAGCCCGGCGCGGGGCGCGCGCAGTGTTGAAGATGATCGTCGAGGACGGCTTCTTTCACGCCGACCCGCACCCCGGCAACGTGTTTTATCTGCCCGGCAATCGCCTCGCCTTCATTGACTTCGGCATGGTGGGCCGGCTCACCGAGGAACGCCGCGATCAGTTGATCCGGCTGATGCTCGGGTTGGTGCGGCACGAACCCGAGCGCGTCGCCGATGTGATGCTAGACTGGACCGGCGACAGTGCGGTGGATGAGGTTGGCCTGTTACTGGAGATCCAGACCTTCGTCGATCAATACTACGGCCTGTCGTTGAAACAGATCAGTCTTGGCGCGATGCTCAACGACCTTGTGGCCATCCTGCGCGAACACCAGATCGCGCTGCCGGCCGATCTCGCGCTATTGATCAAGGCATTCATCTCGCTCGATGGCATGGGCCGCGAGATCGATCCGGACTTCGATATGGCTGGCGAGGCAATGCCCATGCTGGAAAAGGCGCTTCGCGCGCGCTATACGCCAGCCGCACTCATCAAACGCGGCTGGCGGTCGGCCAGCGAGATGCTGGAGATGATTGCAGATTTGCCCCATGATCTCTCCCGCCTGCTGCGCGCTGCACGGCGTGGCCGGCTGGATATCCACATTGATGTCAAGCATCTGAAGCACGTCGGCAACCAGCTCGACGGCGCCGCAAACCGGCTGGTGATCGGCATCGTTGTCGCTGCGCTCATCATCGGCTCCTCGATTGTCATGACGGTGCCCGGTGGCCCCAAATTGTTGGGGCTGCCTTTATTCGGCCTGCTTGGTTATCTCGGCGCGGCGGTCGGTGGCGTATGGCTGCTGCTGTCGATCTGGAAGAGCAACAGAGCAGACCGAGAGTGATCTTCGTGCCTGGACAAGGTTTATATATGGCGGACTGCGCGCGCCTCTATAGATACTTCCCGGTTTCCGGCTTGTTGTCCGGCACGGGCAGGCGCAACCAGGAGGCGTACAGCGCTGGCACGAACAGGATGGTAAGCAGGGTGGCCACCAGCAGGCCCCCCATGATGGCATAGGCCATCGGCCCCCACAGCACGCTGCGCGTCAACGGAATCATCGCGAAAATGGCCGCCGCCGAAGTGAGCATGATGGGGCGGAAGCGGCGCACGGTGGATTCGCGGATGGCATCCCAATCGGATAGCCCGGCCTCGCGATCCTGGCGTATCTGGTCTATCAGGATCACCGTATTGCGCATAATCATGCCGCCCAGCGCGATGGCGCCGAGCATGGCGACGAAGCCGAACGGTTTGTTGAACACCAGCAGCGCCAAGGCGACGCCGATGATGCCGAGCGGGGCGGTCAGCACCACCATGAAGGTGCGCGACAGCGATTTAAGCTGGATCATCAGGATGCCCAGCACCACTGCCAGCATCAGCGGCATGCCCGCGCTGATGGAATCCTGCGCGCCGGAATTTTCGCCCAACTCGCCGCCGGGTTCGATGCGGTAGCCATCGGGCAGCTTGGCGCGCAGCGCATCCAGCTTTTTGTCCAGCGCCATGCCGACATCGGTGGCCTGCACGCCCTCGATAATGTCGGCGCGCACGCTGAGCGAGATGTCGCGATCTTTGCGCCACAGGATGGGCTCTTCCAGCGCGTAGGAAACATGGGCAACCTGTTTGAGCGGGACGCTGCCGCCGTGCGCGGAAGGGATTTCCACTGCGGCGGCTTGCTCCAGTTGCGCGCGCTCCTTGCCCGGTGCGCGCAGCACGATGTCAATGAGCTGGTCATTTTCGCGGAATTGCCCCACCGGCATACCATCCATCACGCTGCGCAAGGAACGCGCAACATCGGCTGAGGTGACGCCCGCCACGCGCGCGCGATCCTGGTCAACTTCCACGCGCAACACCGGTGTCTGGATGCCCCAGTCAGGATGCACATCGCGCAGCCGCTCGTCGCCGCGCATTACCGTGGCAACCTGCTCGGCAAATTTTTTGCTGGTGGCAAGGTCGTCGCCCAGTACGCGGAATTCGACCGGATAAGTCACCGGCGGCCCCAGCGGGACGCGGTTGGCGCGGGCGCGCACGCCGGGAAAGTCGGCGGCAAAAATCTGTCGCATCTTTTTCAGCACCCGTTCACGCGCCTGTATGTCGCGCGTGAGCACCACGATTTGAGCGAAGTTGGGGCGGTACAATTGTTGGTCCAGCGACAGGAAGAAGCGCGGCGAGCCATAGCCGGTATAGGTCACGTAGCTGGCGATGTCGCTTTCCCTGGCCAGCAGCGCCTCGACGCGCGCCGCCTCGCGTTCGGTGGCGCGGATGCTGGCGCCTTCCGGCAGCCAGATATCGAGCATCAGTTCAATCCGGTTGGAAGAGGGGAAGAATTGTTTTTCGGTGAAGCTCATGCCCACCCCGCCCAGCACAAAAATCAGCAGAGTGCCGATCAGCACGGTCTTGCGGTGATGCAGGCACCATTCGATCAAGCTGCGCAGCCTGCGGTAAAACGGCGTATGGAACAGGTCGTGGCCGTGCCCGATATAGCTCTTCAGCAAATGGTAGCCCGCCAGCGGGGTGACAAAAATCGCCGCGACCCATGACACGATGAGCGCCAGCCCCACCACGGCGAACATGGCAAAGGTGTATTCGCCGGTGGCCGATTTGGCCGTGCCGATGGGCAGGAATCCGGCCACGGTGATAAGCGTGCCGGTGAGCATCGGGAACACTGTCGCCGAATAGGCGAATGTGGCGGCGCGCACGCGGTCGTAGCCTTCCTCCAGTTTGCGCACCATCATCTCGACCACGATCATGGCATCGTCCACCAGCAAGCCCAGCGCGATAATCAGCGCGCCGGTGGAAATGCGGTGCAGGTCTATTTCGAACAGGCGCATCAGGAAAAAAGTGGCGGCGACCACCAGCGGAATGGTGATTGCGACCACCATGCCGGCGCGTGCGCCCAGGCTGATGAAGCTCACCAGCAACACGATGGCGACCGCTTCCATGAAGGAGCGCATGAATTCGCCCACAGCGTCCTTTACCACGCTGGGCTGGTCGGAAACACGCGCAAACGACACGCCAACAGGCAACCGCCCCTTGAGCGCATTCATCTCGCGCTTGAGGTCTTCACCCAGGCGCAGCACATCGCCGCGCGGTTTCAAGGAAACCGCCAGCCCGATGGCGGGCTGGCCGGCATAGCGCATGGTGGTTTCGGGCGGATCAAGGTAGCCGCGCCTGATTGCGGCGATGTCACCCAGGCGCAGCGTCCGTCCGCCGACATGCAATGGCAGGGCTTGCAGTTCGGTAATGGATACGAAATTGCCGCGCACGCGCAACGGCACGGAAAAATCCGCAGCATGCAGTTTGCCCGCGTTTTGTACGATGTTCTGCGCCTGTATCTCCCGTGCGATGGCCTGCGGGGTGATGCCCAGCATCGCCAGTTTATGGTTGGATACAGTGACGGTGATCTGCTCCGGTTGCACGCCGACCAGGCTGGCCTTGGCGACATCCGGCAGGTTTACCAATTGCTGCTGCGCCAGTTCGGCATAGCGGCGCAATTCTTCCAGGCTGAAACCGTCGCCGGTGAAGGCATAGATGGAGCCGAACACATCGCCGAACTCGTCGTTGAAAGAGGGGCCTATCACTTCCGGCGGCAGCGAGTGCTGGATGTCGCCGATTTTCTTGCGCACCTGATACCAGAGTTGTTGCACCTCTTTCTGCGGCGATGTGTCCAGCAGTTGCAGGATGATGATGGATTCGCCGCTGCGCGAATAACTGAAGGCTTGCCGGTAATAGGGCACCTCCTGCAATTTTTTCACGATGCGTTGCGTAACCTGTTCATCCACCTGGCTGGTGGTGGCGCCCGGCCACAAGGTGCGGATGACCATGCCGCGAAAGGTGAAGTCCGGGTCTTCGCGCTGCCCCAATTGAAAATAGGAAAGCAGCCCGGCGACCGCCATCACCGCGATGAAAAACCAGGTCAGTTCGCGCTGGTTCAGGGCTGACGCGGTAAGATTGAAGCGCTCGTTCATGGCAGCCTGATTTTTTCGCCATCACGCAGCAGGTTGGCGCCTGCCGTCACCACGATGTCGCCGTTATTCAGCCCGCTCGCCACGATCACGCTGTTGCCCTTGATGCGGTCAATGCTGACCGGCGCGGCATGCACGATGCCCGCGCCGTCCACCTTCCACACGCCGGGTTTGCCGTCGCGGCTGACCACCGCAGCGAGCGGCAGTTGCATGGCGGAGCCACTCTCCGTTTGCGCGTGAACTGTCGCGCTCATGCCGAGCTGCATGGCGGCATCCGCATTGTTCACTGCGATGCGCGCGGAATAAGTGCGCGTGGCAGGGTCAGCCGCTGCCGCGAGTTCGCGCAGCTTGCCCCGGTAAATCTTATCCGCTGACGCATTCAGGCTGATGGTCAAGCCAGTAACGGCGCGGAAGCTGGCCAGATCGGTTTCCGGCACGTAAATGGCAATTTCTTTTTCGCCGCTTTGCGCCAGGTGCAGCACGGGTTGCCCGGCATTCACCACCTGCCCGGCATTGCATTCTCTGCTGGTGACGACGCCATCATTCTCGGCCAGCAAACTGGTGTAATCGAGTTGCCTGGTTTTTTGGGTATGCGAGGATTTGGCGGCATCCAGCCTGGCTTTCGCCGCATCGGCGGCGGCTTGCTTCTGGTCCAGCGCCGCATCCGATACGAACCCTTTTTCATGCAAGTCGCGAAACCGCGCCAGTTCTGTCTCGGCGAAAATCAGCGCGCTCCGGTTTTCGGCCACGCCGGCCGCACCGGCTTGCGCGGCCAATTGGTAATCGGCGGGTTCCAGCCGCGCCAGCATTTTGCCGCGATGCACCGTGTCGCCCAGGTTGAATCTGCATTCTGTGATCTTGCCTGCGACACGAAACGCCAGCGGAGCTTCGTGGCGCGCACGCACCTCGCCAGCGAGGCTCAACCCGACCGTGCCGGATGCCGTGCCAATCTGTATGGTTTTTACCGGGCGTATCGGTTCGGGTGTGGCGGCGGGTTGTTTGCCACAGGCGGCAAGCAATACCACAGCCGCCATTCCCGCGATGGCGGGAATCCAACCATTCAACAGCGTTTTTTGTTTAAACCCGCCGGAGTTACACCTTCGCGGGAATGACGAAAGGGTCGGTGGGAGGAGAATTACTTGTCCGTTTAATTTGGCATTACGCATGGGAAGGCTCCTTGTTCAGCGTGCCCTGCCACAGCGCACGCAATGCGGCATCCAGTTCTGACGCATAGTCCGGCAATAACATGGCGGAAACTTCCGCGCTGGTGCAAATCGGTTTGCTGTTGCCCATCAATTGCCACAGCCCGAGTATCAGGGCATATGAGCGCATCAGCAGGCGTACCCCGCTGATTGCATCGGATAAGGTGAAATGGCGAACCAATAACCCGCCCGCAGTCTTGAGTTGTTCCGCCACGCCCTGCTCGAATGCTTCCGCCGCTTCCGGGCTGACGCCTTTATGCATCAAACCGCCAACCAGCGTGGCAAGTGGGAGAAAGGACTGGATACTTACAATATGGTCGCGAGTCAGTTGCATCATATCGTCAAAAACCATCGGTATTGGATCGGCGGCGCGCGAAATCAAGGCGGCAAAAAATGCTTGCACATGGCGCTCGTGCGCGGCCAGCAGCAAATCTTCCTTGCTTTTGAAATACAGGTACACCGTGCCTTTTGCCAACCCGGCGAGGAGGGCTACTTCGGCGACACTGGGGATGCGTTCAGGATGTTGCAGCCAGAGAGATACGGCGGCATCCAGCAACTGGTTGATGCGCAGTTCGCGTGCTTCGGCGCTGGCAGGGGGTCTGGCCATTTCTGACTTCCGGTCATTTAATGGGTGGAATGATAAATGACCGGTGGTCAGAATTTCAAGTGGAACGTGAAAACAAAATAGGATGAACCTACGCCCGCCGGGTTAAATTGCCTGGCAAGGCCAGCCTGCTTTTGGAATTACATGTTTTTCAACGCGCGCTCGATCATCGTATCAGCCTCGCGTGCCAGCTCCTCGAGCCGGGTGTCGCCGAGTATCTGCATCATTGTGGTCGGCTTGACGAATTCCACCGAAACTTTCCCCGGCGAGACTTCCCTGACCACCGCATTGCACGGCAACAGGCTCGCCACATCGCTGTTCGCTGTATAGGCTTCATAAGCCAGGTTCGGGTTGCACGCGCCAAGGATTACCGTGGGGATGATTTCCTTGCCGGTTTTATCCTTGATCTTGCTGTGCATGTCTATGCGCGTGAGGATGCCGAATCCCTCTGCGGCTAATGCCTTGGTCGCGCGCTCGATGGCACGGTCAAACGAATCGGTAATTTCGCGCTTGAAATTGATGGATGACATGGCTTGCTCCTTAATATAGTGATGGGATGGAAGTCAAATTTTAACCTGAGATACTATCCAATGTTGTCTGAGAGTGCTATTTTTCCAATTAAAGCCGATAATGGCGACCCGTTCGTGGATCAATTTGAACACCATAAAAGAACACCATAAAACGATAATGGATATCTTGATACTTGCCAGCCCATGTCAGGATAAGCTCGCCAGATGGGAGTTGGGGCTAAACGGCGTTGCCACCATCTCTCGCATAGCCAGCGAATTTGGGTCGCTCAAGGAGTGCATTGCGCGGATCAAGCCGCAGATCCTCCTGCTCGACTACGATTTGCCTGGGCTGGATGGCGTGAATGGCACTACCGGTTTGATGAGATTGAGCCCGGAGACCAAAATTGTTATTTTGGGCGGAGCACTTTCTGACGAAACGGAGTGGGGGCTGTTCAAGGCGGGAGTGCGGGGTTGCTGCAGGGATAGTATTGACCCGCAATTTCTCAAAGGGATTGTTGCGGCCGTCCAACAAGGCGAGCTGTGGATCCGGCGAACGCTTACCTATCGGCTGCTGGACGATCTGAAGGTGGCTTCAACCAAAAAGAAACAACATAATCTGGCCTTCCTCAAGCTTCTGGGGAATCTTACTGAACGCGAGTATGAGATTGCAGTGCGTGTAGGAAACGGCGATACCAACAAACAGATTGCCGAGAGTTTGGCAATTACAGAACGTACGGTGAAGGCGCACTTGTCAGAAATTTTTCGTAAGCTCGGCATTGCTGACCGGCTCAAGTTGGTGCTGATCCTGGCAGGGGATGAGCGTAAAGCACGAAGACTGGCAGCTGCGCGCGGTAACGGCGCTACCTGACAGAATGCGAACCAGAATCGCCGACCGTCGCCGTGGTTTGATTTAAAACCAACAAATTCTGCTCACTTGCGATTGAACAATTTCTTCCGTTTCAGTTGATTTAGATGGGTTGGCCTCATTAATTCAAACAAGGCTAAATGGCATAACAAGAAAAATATTATTTATAATCAGTAAGATGTGATGGTTAAAGGCAGGCAGGCAATTTTTGCGTGATATGCTTGTACTAGAGTACAGGTGTACTTCGGTACAGTATTTTAAATATAACAATGTCTGTAGAGTGCTGGGTGAGGATGGTTTGGAATTTTCTGACCAGCCTGTATTGGAATACCAAGACATGGTTCTTAATTTTTGCAAGAGTATTCTGAATAATGCACGCAGTGTTTAATTGCGTAGTCCTTAATAGCTGAGAGGGGGTTTAAATTATGCATCCTGTCACCGTGGCAATTGCAGACCCTGATCCTGATCGGCGCAAAAAATATGAGCGTTCCCTGCGCGGGGAGTTGGGCAGTTCGTTGCTTACAAATGTCGTGTCAAGCAGTGAAGCCAGTAATGACGCGGTGTTCAAGGCGCATCGCAGCAAGCCACGCACCAGCGCAACAGCAAGTGAAGATGAAGTGCTCAGGATCACGCGCCTCAAGCCCCGTGTTCTGTTGATTAACATGAACTTGTTCAGCGATGAGGATTGCGCCATGCTGTTGTCCATGCGCCGTGAATGTCCTGAGACACTTATGGTTTTGTTGACCGGAGATTCGGTTCAAGAGAACATGATCTTGCAAGCTTTGGAGATCGGTGTGCGCGGCTACCTGAACCCCGAAACCATGCGCTCTCATCTCTTGAAGGCCATACAGGTAATTGACCGTGGCGAGGCTTGGGTGCCACGCAAAATGCTCGACAAAATCATGGATCTCGTAATGCATTGATGTGAAATTTTTTGGCGGGATTTGCGCCATCCATATCTCGCCGGTATTTTGCTAAATCCTCATCCAGCATTTAAGTTGCTATCCTGCTCCCGCAGCCGTTGCCCCTCGGTATACCTCTTACATGCTCATTAATACACAATAGGAAATTCCCTTGCTATGCCGGGGTGACAGTAGAAGTTTGACGTTTACTGGCCGGATTGTGGAACAGGAATTTCTTGCTACTTGCTGCAATGCGAATCTAAAAAGCATATATGGGAATAAAAAATGAGAGGGCGGAGACCCATCAATCCAGGAACGGGCAGGTAGTCAGCAGCAACATTACCTGGAGCGAGGGGAAAGTCACACCGGACGAAAGGGTAAGGCTGGTGCGCCACGAGGCGGCGACCATTTGGTTGACGGGCTTGAGCGGATCGGGCAAGTCAACTATTGCCTATGAACTTGAGAAACGGCTGATAGCGCATGGGCATATCGCCTACGCGCTTGATGGCGATAACATGCGGCACGGGCTTAATCGCGATCTCGGTTTTTCACCGGGGGACCGCACGGAAAATATCCGGCGCATTGCCGAAGTGGCCAGGCTTTTCAACAATGCGGGCATTTTTGTGGTCACGGCTTTCATTTCTCCCTACCGCGCAGATCGGGCGATGGCGCGCAACATCATCGGGGCTGAATGCTTTATCGAAACGCATCTTGCAGCAGGGCTGGACGTGTGTGAACGGCGCGACCCCAAAGGCTTGTATAAAAAAGCGAGGGCAGGGGAGATAAGTGATTTTACCGGCGTATCGGCGCCCTACGAGCCTCCTGAAAACCCGACACTTCTGATTGATACCGGGCGGCTTGGCGTCGAAGAAAGCGTGTCCGAGATTCTGCGCACAGTCCGCCAGCGCTTCAAAGAAGGATGAGCCGTGCGCCAGATTGATGTTTTCAATGGCGATGCCGACGGATTGTGCGCGCTGCACCAGCTCAGGCTTGCGCGGCCAGCCGCAACGGAGCTTGTCACGGGAGTAAAGCGCGACATCAAATTGCTTGAGCGTGTGAAGGCAGGCGCGGGCGACCGGGTGACCGTGCTCGACATTTCGCTGGACAGCAATCGCAATGAACTGTTGCGGTTGCTGGAAGCCGGGGCAAGTGTCGAGTATTTCGACCATCACCATGCCGGTGAAATACCCGAGCACCGCAACCTGGTTGCGCATATTGATTTGGCAGCGGAGGTATGCACCAGCATTCTGGTTGATCGCCACCTGGCAGGGCGATATCGTTTGTGGGCGGTGGTTGCCTCCTTTGGCGACAACATCGAAAAAAGCGCCCGCGCCCTTGCTGAGGCGGCATGTCTTACTGAACCGCAAATCGAAAAACTGGCGCGTTTGGGTGAGTGCCTGAACTACAATGGCTACGGCGATAGCCTGGAAGACCTGCATTTTCACCCGGCGGAATTGTACGAGGCAATAAAACCTTATGCCGACCCCTTTGCTTTTATCGCTGAATCGTTCGCCTTTCCCCGTCTTGCGGCTGGATTCAGCGAGGATATTATCCTGGCGGATTCGTTGCGGCCGCTCCTGGTGGATGCGCGCTGTGCGGCCTATGTGATGCCGGATGCGCCTTGGTCGAGGCGGGTGAGCGGTATCTTCGCAAACAGGCTGGCCAACGATAACCCGGCACGCGCGCACGCGGTAATTACAACCAACCGGCACGGTAGCTACACAGTCAGCGTGCGTGCGCCGATAGCTGATCCACGGGGGGCTGATACGCTTTGCCTGACGTTCGATACGGGTGGCGGACGCAAGGCTGCTGCGGGCATCAATCGCCTGCCGGTGGATGCGCTGGACCGTTTCCTGGCGGGTTTCAAGGGGCAGTTTTGCTAGTTGCCAGTGCTATCTGATGAGGGAATTGAAATGATTTTGATAACAGGCGGGACGGGTTATATCGGCTCGCATACAGCCGTTGAGCTGATGCTGGCCGGATTCGAGGTTCTGATTGTAGATAATTTCTGCAACAGCAAGGCTACGGTGATTGACCGGGTCGAACGCATCGCCGGGCGCCGCCCCGGTTTTGTAGAGGCGGATATTCGTGATCGCGAAGCGATGCAGGCAGTTTTCGCCCGGCATCGCTTTGATGCGGTGATCCACTTTGCCGGCCTGAAATCGGTGGGCGAATCCGTGGCGCAGCCCATACGCTATTACGACAACAACATCCACGGCAGCCTGGTGCTGTTCGAGGCGATGGCCGGGGCGGGGGTGAAGACTCTGGTTTTTTCCTCTTCCGCCACAGTTTACGGCGACCCTCATGCGGTGCCGATCCGCGAGGACTTTCCCCTTTCGGCGACGAACCCGTATGGGCGATCCAAGCTCATGATCGAGGAGATGCTGGGTGATATTGTGCGTTCGGATGCTTCGTGGCGCATTGCGTTGCTGCGGTACTTTAATCCGGTGGGCGCGCATGAATCCGGCTTGATCGGAGAAGACCCCAACGGCATCCCCAACAACCTGATGCCGTATATCGCGAAGGTGGCGACCGGCGCTTTGGCGGAGCTTGCTGTTTTCGGTAGCGATTACCCGACCCATGACGGCACCGGGGTGCGCGACTATATCCATGTGGTGGATCTGGCGCGCGGGCATCTTGCCGCATTGCGAGTATTGGCGCGCGAGGAAGGGGTGCTTAAGGTCAATCTGGGAACCGGGCAGGGCTATAGCGTGCTGGATGTGGTCAGGGCATTTGAAGCGGCAAGCGGGCGGAGGGTGCCATACCGGATTGCCGGTCGCCGTCCCGGCGATATCGCCGCCTGCTATGCGGATCCTGCGCTTGCAAAAAAACTCCTGGACTGGCAGGCGCAATACGGTATTGAGGAGATGTGCCGCGATGCCTGGCGGTGGCAGTCTATGGCCGATGCTGCTTCTTGAAAAACATCACTTGCGCGCCACCAGGTCTATCAGCGCGGACATGCCGTGGTGTCCCGTTCCTTCGCTGATGAAATCGTCATGCCCGGAAAGATGCAGAATTTCCATATCGGCGAATGCCGCGCGCAGCATGGCTTCCGTGTACATATTCCCGGCTGACGACGGGCCGCCGGTGCCGTATTCGAGCTGCCTTGGCGTGTAGCCTTGCAGCAGCAATAGCCCGCCCGGTTCCAGGCAGCGCTGGATGTGCCCGAACACCTGCTCGCGCAATCCGGGTGGCGCAAACTGGATAAAGATCGCCACCACCGCGTCGAACCGCCTCTCGCCCCACTCCCACTGCGCAAGATCGGCCTGCTCGAAATCCACAGCCACTCTGCGGTGCGCCGCCAGCTTTTTCCAGCGCCACCGGCGAGGCATCCACCGCCAGCACCTTCAGCCCTTGTTCTGCCAGCCACACGCCGTTGCGCCCCTCGCCATCCGCCACCGCGAGGCAACTCATGCCCGGTTTCAGCAGGCGCCGTTGCGTAACCAGGAAGGCATTCGGCTCGGTGCCGAAAAAATAATCCTCGCTTGCGTAACGCTCATCCCACATGCTCGCCATGGCTACACTCCCTGCAAGACCCACCACCAGCCGGTGAGGGTGGCAAATGAAACCAGCAACCCCACCGCCACCATCAGCGTCGCAAGTTCCGGATCGAGATCGTGCTCGCTGGCGATGATCGCGACGGTGATCATCGGCGGCATGGCCGCCTCGAACAGCGTCACCTGAATTGCCTGACCATGCGCGCCCAATAGTTGCACGTACAGCAGGTAGATCAGCAGCGGCGCCAGCACTAACTTGAAGCCCAGCCCGATGGCGAGGTTGCGCCCATGCTCCGCGACATGCCCCAGGCGCAACTGCAAGCCCACCGACAGCAGCGCCAGCGGAGCGAGCGTATCGCCCAAACGTTTCAGCAGCACGGTGAACCACGGCGCGTAGTCCAGCGGGATCAGCAGCAGCGCAACCGCAAGCGCGATGAACGGGGGGAACAGCACGATGCGGCGCAGGATTTCTCCGCCGCTCGGCCGCCCCGATGAATATAAACCAGCCACGGTGATGCCCAGCGTGGATAGCACCAGAAACGAGCCAAACTGATCCACGATGATGCCGCTGGCGATGCCCTCATGGCCATAGTAGGCCTCGACCATCGGCAAACCGAAGAACGAAGTGTTGCCCAGCCCGCCGGTCAGCATCAGCGCGCCGACCGTGCCGCGCGGCAATTTCAGCCAGCGCCCGATGAGCCAGAAAAATCCTGCCGCCAGGCCGAAATAGATCCACGCCATCGCCGCCATCAGCGCAACATCGCCGGTGAGCTTCAGGTCGTGGATATAAAGCAGCGTCAGCGCGGGCAGCGAAACATGGATGATGAAGCTGTTGAGCGTGGTCGGCGCGTTGTCCGGCATCCGCCCCGAACGGCGCAACAGCATGCCGGCGATGAAACAGAGGATGAGCAGGAGGAGGTTGGTCATGCTTTCTCGTCATTCCCGCGAAAACGAGCGTAGCGCAATTTTGAGCTTGCGGCCAAGCGGGAAGGGCGGCTTGGTTATTGCGGCACGTTCGCAGCGATGTACGCTTTGAGCTTCGCCACATCCGCATCCATCACCTCGCAGCGTTGCGGTAATTTTTCGATTCCTTCCAGCGCTTCGGGGCGTTCCGGTTCGCGCCCCAGTGCTTCGCGGATGGTTTCCTCAAACTTGGCGGGCAGCGCGGTCTCCAGGCAGATCAGCGGCAGGCTGGGGCGGCGCTGCTCCAGCCCGACCTTGAGCCCGTCGGCGGTGTGGGTGTCTATCATCACGCCGTATTCTTCCCACAGCTCGCGGATAGTCTTGATGCGGTCGGCGTGGCAACTCTTGCCGGATGCGATGCGGAATTGAGGCAAGGCATCCCAGTACGGCGTGCCCCTGATGTCGAACGCGCCGCCTGCCTCCACCTTGCCCCACAGCTCACGCACCTTGGCGGCATCGCGTCCGGCCAGGTCAAACATGAAACGCTCGAAATTGGAGGCCTTGGAAATGTCCATCGAAGGGCTGCTGGTCTCGTAGGTGTGATCCGTGCCGCGCGGACGGTAGGCGCCGGTGCGGAAAAATTCATCCAGCACATCGTTTTCGTTGGTGGCAAGAATCAATTGGCCGATGGGCAGGCCCATCATGCGCGCGATGTGCCCGGCGCAGATGTTGCCGAAGTTGCCGGAAGGCACCGAGAACGCCACCTGTTCGTCGTTGGATTCCGTCGCGGCGAAGTAGCCCTTGAAGTAGTAAACGACCTGCGCCGACACGCGCGCCCAGTTGATCGAGTTGACCGTGCCGATCTTGTACTTTGCCTTGAAGGCGAGGTCGTTGGATACCGCCTTGACCATATCCTGCGCGTCGTCGAACATGCCGGTGATGGCGATGTTGAAAATGTTGGGATCTTGCAGCGAATACATCTGCGCGCGCTGGAAGCCCGACATCTTGCCATGCGGCGACAGCATGAACACGCGGATGCCGCGCTTGCCGCGCATCGCGTATTCGGCGGCGGAGCCGGTGTCGCCGGAAGTTGCACCGAGGATATTCAGCTCGGCATGCTGTTTCGCCAGAGCATACTCGAACAGGTTGCCCAGCAACTGCATCGCCATATCCTTGAACGCCAGCGTCGGGCCGTTGGAAAGTTCGAGGATATGCACGCCCGGCTCCAGCGTGCGCAGCGGCGTGATCTGCGTAAAATCGGAATCGGTGCGCCCGTTGCTGTACACGGCAGCGGTGTAGGTCTTGCTGATGATGGCCTTGAGGTCAACCGCAGGAATATCGGTGGCGAACTTCGACAGCACGGCGAACGCGAGGTCAGCGTAAGAAAGGTTCCGCCATGCATCCAGCTCGGCGCGCGTGACCTGCGGATATTGCTCCGGCAAATACAAGCCACCATCCGGCGCGAGGCCGCCCAGCAGGATTTCGGTGAAAGTCTTGGCGGGTGAATTGCCGCGTGTGGAGATGTATTTCATAGCTTATTTACTTGAATGGAGATGTAGGCTGGTAGGGTGGGCACGCCTTTGTGCATAAAGAGCAACGTTAAAGTTCAGCAATATCATTCCCTCCCCCTTGCAGGGGGAGGGGTATAACCAGCGACTTGGCTGGCGTCTTTTGACAGCCTGGTCGAATGGCTAGTGTCGCAAACCAGAAATAACGAAACATGAAATGGCGTCTTTTTCCGCCATGCGTCGTTGCACCCCCTTGCCGTATACCCCATACGGCTGCGGGTCTGCGCCTTGCCTGGCAAAAAAAT
>CXWL01052171.1_pt1 | contig 31584 bp, 26 predicted proteins | sample 590931 | NCBI WGS metagenome assembly CXWL01 (sample SAMEA3498368, study PRJEB10139) | groundwater metagenome | biome: water well; material: biofilm material | place: Germany | collected 2015-04-27
GTCGTCAAGGGCGCAGGCTCGAAGCAGTTCGTGACGGTCATCCCTAACGAAGTGGCTGCGGTAGCTGCCTAAGTAACACGCGCTGTTCGCAGCGCACACTTTGTAAGGCGCAAGCCTTCAATCGAAAGGCTCTGCCAACGGTAGGGCCTTTTTAGTTTTATGGCGGTACAAAATTATGAAGTTTATCGACGAAGCAAAAATCGAAGTCATCGCCGGCGACGGCGGGAATGGCTGCGCCTCGTTCTGCCGCGAGAAGTTCCGCCCGTTCGGCGGGCCGGACGGCGGCGACGGCGGCAAGGGCGGCTCGATCTGGGCTGTGGCCGACCGCAACATCAACACGCTGGTCGATTTCCGCTACTCCAAGATGCACAAGGCCAGGGACGGCGAACCGGGCCGCGGCGCCGACTGCTACGGCAAGGGCGCGGACGACATCCAGATGCGCATGCCGGTCGGGACGCTGATCGTCGATAACAACAGTGGCGAGATCATTGCCGACCTGACCGAACACGGCCAGGTGGAATTGCTCGCCAAGGGCGGCGAAGGCGGCTGGGGCAACATCCACTTCAAGTCGTCGACCAACCGCGCCCCGCGCCAGAAGGGCGAAGGCAAGGAAGGCGAACGGCGCGAGCTGCGCCTGGAGCTGAAGGTGCTGGCCGACGTCGGCCTGCTGGGCATGCCGAACGCCGGCAAGTCGACCTTCATTACCGCCGTCTCGAACGCGAAACCGAAGATCGCCGACTACCCGTTCACCACCTTGCACCCGAACCTGGGCGTGGTGCGCGTGTCGCACGAGAAGAGCTTCGTGATCGCCGATATTCCCGGCCTGATCGAAGGCGCCTCCGAAGGCGCCGGCCTGGGCCACCAGTTCCTGCGCCACCTGCAGCGTACCGGCCTGCTGCTGCACATCGTCGACCTGGCGCCGTTCGAAACCAACGTCGACCCGGTCAAGGAAGCCAAGGCGCTGGTCAAGGAGCTGGAAAAGTACGACGAATCGCTGGTCGAAAAACCGCGCTGGCTGGTGCTCAACAAGCTCGACATGGTGCCTGAGGAAGACCGCAAGAAAGTGGTCAAGGACTTCGTCAAGCGCATGGCCTGGAAGGGCCCTGTGTTCGAGATCTCGGCGCTGAGCCATGCCGGCTGCCCGGAACTGGTCAACGCCATCTACAAGCACCTGGAAGAGAAGAAGGCCAGCGAACACCGCGCCGAAGAAACGCAGATGACCGAAGAAGCCCGCGGCATCGCGTCGATCGATCCGGACGATCCGCGTTTCAAGATCCTCGAAGACTAAGTTGGCAGTAACCATGACGCGGGCGGCGCTGCGCAGGCAGTTGCTGCAGCTGATCGCCAGCGCCAGTTCGCTGGCCGCGCTTGCGGCCATGCTGGACCCGGACCGCATCGCCACCGTCATGGGCTTGTTTCTCGTTGGCGTGAACGGCTACAGCCAGTTCTACGCCATCTATGTCGGCACCAGGCTCGCTACCGCGGCCCTGGCGCTGTTAGCGGCAAGGCAGGGCGAACCGCCTGTCCTCGGCGATATCACTGCATTGTTCGTCCTGGCGCAGCCGCTCGGCCGCTTCATCGCGGCATTCGCGATCGGCCTGCCCCAGGGATTTTTATTAGTCGTATGCGGGCTCGAACTGGCCGGCGGCATCGCGCTGCTGGCGCTGCGCCCGCGTTTGAAATAACAACCGCCGCCGATGAAATCCGTCATACAAAACGCTTCCCGCATCATCATCAAGGTCGGCTCCTCGCTGGTCACCAACGACGGCCGCGGGCTCGATCACGCCGCCATCGCGCGCTGGGCGGCCCAGATCTCCGGCTTGCGCGCGCTCGGCAAGGAAGTCGTGCTGGTCAGCTCCGGCGCGATCGCCGAGGGCATGCTGCGCCTCGGCTTCGACAAGCGCCCCACCGACATCCACGAACTGCAGGCCTGCGCCGCGGTAGGCCAGATGGGCCTGGCGCAGATCTACGAGTCGAGCTTCCGCGCGCATGGCCTGGGCACCGCGCAGGTGCTGCTCACCCACGCCGACCTGGCCGACCGCGAGCGCTACCTGAACGCGCGCTCCACCCTGACCACCTTGCTGCGCCTGGGCGTGGTCCCGATCATCAACGAGAACGACACGGTGGTGACCGACGAGATCAAGTTCGGCGACAACGACACCCTGGGCGCGCTGGTGGCCAACCTGATCGAAGCCGATGCGCTGGTGATCCTGACCGACCAGCACGGGCTGTTCTCCGCCGATCCGCGCAAGGATCCGGCCGCCACCCTGGTGGCCGAAGGCAAGGCCGGCGACCCGGCGCTGGAAGCGATGGCGGGCGGCGCCGGCAGCAGCATCGGGCGCGGCGGGATGCTGACCAAGATCCTGGCCGCCAAGCGCGCGGCCGGATCGGGCGCCCACACCATCATCGCCTGGGGCCGCGACAGCGACGTGCTGACGCGGCTGGCCAACGGCGAGGCGATCGGCACCCAGCTGACCGCGCAGACCGGGCGCATGACCGCGCGCAAGCAGTGGATGACCGATCACCTGCACACCGCCGGCAAGGTGGTGCTCGACGCCGGCGCGGTGCAGAAGCTGTCGAAGGAGGGCAAGTCGCTGCTGCCGATCGGCGTGGTCAAGGTGCTCGGCGAATTCGGCCGCGGCGCGGTGATCACCTGCGTGCGCGAAGACGGCGTGGCGGTGGCGCGCGGGCTGTCGAACTACTCCAGCAGCGAGGCGCGCCGCATCATGCGCAAGCCGTCCGCCGAGATCGAGGGCATCCTCGGCTTCCTCGAAGGGCCGGAGCTGATCCACCGCGATAACCTGGTGCTGCTGTAAGCGCGCCGCGCGCCGGCCGGTACGCTACAGGCCGTCGGGTGGCGCGGTCTTCGGCTTGTACTCGCACAGGTCGGCGATGATGCAGTTCCAGCACAGCGGCTTGCGCGCGATGCAGGTGTAGCGCCCGTGCAGGATCAGCCAGTGGTGCGCGTCGTGCAGGAAATCCTTCGGCACGAACTTGAGCAGTTTCTGCTCGACCACGTCGACGTTCTTGCCCGGCGCGATGCCGGTGCGGTTCGAGACACGGAAAATGTGGGTGTCGACCGCGATGGTGGGGTCGCCGAACGCGGTGTTGAGCACCACGTTGGCGGTCTTGCGCCCGACCCCGGGCAGCGCTTCGAGCGCCTCGCGCGAATGCGGCACTTCGCCGCCGTGCTGCTCGACCAGGATCCGGCAGGTCGCGATCACGTTCTTCGCCTTGGTGTTGTACAGGCCGATGGTGGCGATGTAGGTCTTCAGCTCGTCCAGACCGAGCGCCAGCATCGCGGCCGGCGTATTGGCCACCGGGTACAGCTTGCGGGTGGCCTTGTTGACGCCGACGTCGGTGGACTGGGCCGACAGCAGCACCGCGATCAGCAGTTCGAACGGGGTGGTGTATTCAAGCTCGGTGGTCGGGTGCGGGTTGGCGGCACGAAAGCGGGTGAAGATTTCGAGGCGTTTGGCTGGATTCATCGATCAGTCTTCGGCGGGCGGCGGGGTGGCCGCCTTGAGGCGGGCGCGTTCCATGGCGGCGGCGATGATGGCGCGCTTGCGCTCCTTTTCGGCCACTTCCTCCGGCGTGTTGGTGGCCTCGGCGGTCACTTCGCGCATTTTCGCCACCGCCTTGGCGGCCAGCCGCGCGTCGTTCTCGGCCCGCTCGCGCTGCAGGCGCCCGGTACGCGCATCGTGGCGCGCGCGCGCCGCGTCGGCCTCGCGCTGCGACCAGGCGTCCCAGCCGGCCAGTTCGCCGCTGACCGGCGCCATCACGATGCAGTCGACCGGGCAGGGCGCGACGCACAGGTCGCAGCCGGTGCACAGGCTCGGCAGGATGGTATGCATCTGCTTGGCCGCGCCGAGGATCGCGTCGACCGGGCAGGCCTGGATGCACAGGGTGCAGCCGATGCACAGCTGCTCGTCGATGAAGGCCACCGGGCGCGGGCGCTCGAAGCCGTTGGCCGGGTTGATCGGGATCACCGGGTGGCCGGTCAGCGCCGCGATCCGGCGCACCCCTTCGAGGCCGCCGGGCGGGCACTGATTGATGCCGGCAGTTCCCTCGGCGACCGCCTCGGCGTACGGGCGGCAAGCCGGATAGCCGCACTTGGTGCATTGGGTCTGCGGCAGTACGTCTTCGATCAGGTCGGCGAGGGTCTTGGTCACGGCAACAGGGAATGCTGAAAACGCTATTATCCGATAAATGCGGTGGTAGCGTGAGTGAGATAGGGGCGAAAAAAACGCCTCGCTGGAAACCCAGGAGGCGTTCTTGAAATCGCTGGCTATCAGCCGTGCTGCTGGATGAATTCCCCAATCTTCGGGCAAATCACGTCACGCCAGCGGCGCCCCGAGAAAATCCCGTAGTGGCCGCATCCGGGGGCGACGAAATCCTGCTGCATGTGGGCCGGAATCCCGCTGCACAGGTCGTGCGCGGCCTGGGTCTGGCCGGCGCCCGAGATGTCGTCGAGCTCGCCCTCGACGGTGAACAGCGCCACCGTCGTGATGTCCTGCGGACGCACCAGCTTGCCGCCCACTTCCCAGGTGCCCATCGGCAGCCGGAATTCCTGGAACACGGTCTTGATCGTGTCGAGGTAGTACTCGGCCGGCATGTCGAGCACGGCGTTGTATTCGTTGTAGAACTGGCGGTGGCTTTCGGCCGGCTCGTCGTCGCCCAGCACCAGGTGCTGGTAGAACTCGCGATGGCTCTGGGCGTGGCGCCCCGGGTTCATCGCGATGAAGCCGGCGTGCTGCAGGAAGCCCGGGTACACCTTGCGCCCGAACCCGGGATAGTTGCCCGGCACCCCGTAGATCACGGTGTTCTCGAACCACGAGAACGGCTTTTCGATCGCCAGGTCGTTGACCGCCGTCGGCGACTTGCGAGGGTCGATCGGGCCGCCCATCATCGTCATGGTCTTCGGCAGCTTCGGATCCTTGGCGCTGGCCATCAGCGAAATCGCCGCCAGCACCGGCACCGTCGGCTGGCACACGGAAATCACGTGCAGATCGGGCGCCAGCATGCGGATGAAGTCCTGCACGTAGTAGATGTAGTCGTCCAGGTGGAACGCGCCTTCCGACAGCGGCACCATGCGTGCGTCGGTCCAGTCGGTGATGTAGACGTCGTGCGCCGGCAACAGGCCGCGCACGGTGTCGCGCAGCAGGGTCGAATGGTGGCCCGACAGCGGCGCCACCAGCAGTACCTTCGGCTGGTTCAGCTTGGCGATCTGCTTGTCGCTGAGGTCTTTCTTGAAGTGAAGCAGCCGGCAAAACGGGCGCGTCACCACGGTGCGCTCCATGATGCCGACCGACTCGCCGTCGACCAGGGCGGCGGTGATGTCGAACGCCGGTTTCTCGTAATCCTTGCCGAGCCGGTACATCAGCTCGTAGCCGGCGGCGATCCTCTGCGAGAACGGGGTATGGGCGAACGGCGAGACCGGATTCGAGAATAGTTTCGAGGAAGCGTCGGCCCACTGCATCATCGGGGTCAGGAAGGAGCGCTGCATCTCGTGCAATTGGTAAAGCATAAAGTATCCTTCGTTGTAGCGGGGCGTCGCAAGAGTTTGCGGCGGCCGTGAAATTAATTATAGGCTATACGGTACACCTTCCGGCAATTTGCCGTGCTCGTTAGCAATAGCTTAAGCCCGATCAATATGCCTTGGTGACCACTCCCCCACGCACAACTTTTATCATAATTTCGCGAAGATCGTCCGTGCTGCGGGCAACATATAAAAAAAATGCCCCGCAAGCGGGGCAAATTGTGTCGCAGATGTCAATGAAACCTTGTCAGTCGAACACCGGGCTCTCGACGCCGAGGATTTTGTGCAGCTTCGGCGAGGTCGTGGTGTATTGCATGTGGATCTTTTTGTCGGGGAAGATGTACGGCGCCGCGCCGAACGCGGCCAGCGCCGCTTCGTGGAAGCCGGACAGGATCAGCTTCTTCTTGCCAGGATAGGTGTTGATGTCGCCCACCGCGAAGATGCCCGGCACGTTGGTTTCGAACTTTTCGGTGTTCTGCACCTTCAGCTGGCGCCGTTCGATGTCCAGGCCCCATTCGGCGATCGGGCCGAGCTTCGGCGACAGGCCGAAGAACACCAGCAGCATGTCGAGCGGCACGCGGCGGGTGACGCCGTCGGCGCCGGTGACCTTCACTTCGGTCAGCTGGCCGGCCTTGGTGTCGAAGCCGGTGACCTGGCCGGTGATCAGCTGCATTTCAAACGCGTCGCACAGGGCCTTCATCTTGGCCACCGAAGCGGGCGCGGCGCGGAAATCCTCGCGCCGGTGCAGCAGCACCACCGATTCGGCCTTGCCGACGAAATTGAGGGCCCAGTCGAGGGCCGAGTCGCCGCCGCCGCAGATCACCAGGTTCTTGCCTTCGAACAGGGCAGGTTCCTTGACGCGGTAGTGCAGCTGGGTGCCTTCGAACTGCTCGATGCCGTCGACCTTGATGGTGCGCGCCTGGAACGAGCCGACGCCGGCGGCGATGAAGATGGTCTTGGTGATGAACCGGGTGCCGGTCGAGGTCCCGACGTTGAAACGGCCGTCTTCGCGACGCTGCACCGCGCTCACTTCCTGGCCCAGGTGGAAGCTTGGCTCGAACGGCGCGATCTGCTTGAGCAGGTTGTCGGTCAGTTCCTGGCCGGTGCATACCGGCACCGCCGGGATGTCGTAGATCGGCTTGTCCGGATACAGCTCCACGCACTGGCCGCCCACCGCCGGCAGGGAATCGATCACATGAGCCTTGATTTCCAGCAGGCCCAGCTCGAACACCTGGAACAGGCCGACCGGGCCGGCGCCAATGATGAGCGCATCGGTCTCGATCGCGCCGGCGAAGGAGCTGGTCGGGGCGATACTGGCCGCGTCGTGGGGGGCGCTGATTGTCATGCGTTCACTTCCTGTGATGGTCTATTGCTGTTGCGGTGATGCGGTGTCGGGTGCGGCGCCTAGCGGACCAGCTGGTCGAGCTTGTCCTTGACGTCTTTCCACTTCTCGGCGTCGGGCAGGGCCGCCTTGGTCTTGGTGATCGACGGCCAGGTGCGCGCCAGGTCGACGTTGATCTTGATGAACTGGACCTGGTCGGCCGGCACGTCTTCCTCGGCATAGATGGCGTTGACGGGGCATTCGGCCACGCAGACGGCGCAATCGATGCACTCGTCCGGATCGATGGTCAGGAAATTCGGGCCTTCCCGGAAACAATCTACCGGGCATACATCGACGCAATCGGTGTAACGACAGCTGATGCACGATTCGGTGACAACGTGGGTCATAACAGTCCTATCAATTTGGGGGTGTTGCAGCCGGGCGGCGCGGCAGGCGGCCGCCGACCATGGCAAAGCACTGTATTTTAAGGCAATTCGGTTTTTCCCACAAATCAGGCTTATACACATTCCACATAAGCAAATGCGAACTTTGGGCCCTTGCCCCGGTTCGGCGGCGCTAACCCACCCTGGGTCGCCCAGGCCCTCAGGCCAAGGTGCGCAGCCGGGCCAGCAGCGCTTCCCAGGGCGCCGCGCCGGGGCTGCCGTCTTCGGCGAAGGTGACGGTGTGCCGGCGCGCGCCGTCGGCCACGGTGATGTCCCAGCGCCCGATGTCGGCGCCGACGCAGGCGGTCGGCGCGGCGGCCTCGAAAAAGTCGAGCTGGCGCAGCAGCGCCTCGAGCGCCTCGCCCTGGGCGAGGCAGCCGGTGTCGAGCTCGTAGTGCTCGGCGCGGCCGCCGAAGCCGCCGCTGCCGGTGGCGGATATTTTCACGATGGCGGTTTCCTAGCGCAGCCGCGCCGTGTCCGGGAACGGCGCGCCGTCGCCCGGGCCGTCCGGCCAGCCGGCCGGCCCGGCGCCGCCGCCGGTGCGGCCGTGTTCGGCGCACCAGCGCGCCAGCGCCTGCGCCTCGCCGTCGAGGATATGTTCGACATCGTAGTACTCGGCCAGGTTCATGGTGCCGCAGCAGGCGCGCCGGTCCTGCACCGCGCCGGGCGCATCGCGCACGCCCGGCCGCAGCACCGCCTGCTCGGCATGGTCCTCGCTCAGCGGCACCGCCGATTCGACCACCTGGCGCAGGGTGAAGCGGTTGCGGATGCTGTTGCGGTAGGCGACCGGCTTGCCGTCCGCGCAGCTCAGACGCAGCATCTGGTTGACCACGTCCGGGAAGGTGGCGCCGAAGTCGGGCGCGGCCACCAGCGCGCGCAGCACCAGCCCGTTCAGGTAGGCGCCAACCCCGTGCAGCACCAGCGCGTCGTCGCGCAGCGCCGGGTCGCGTTCGAACGCGAACAGGTCGGCCAGGATGTCGTAGACGGCGCCGGTAAACACTTGCGAGATCGCGTGCACTTCGGTGCCGGCGTCGGCCAGGGTCAGGTCGTTGTCGGCGTTGCGCAGGCCGCCGGAAGCGCCCAGCGCCAACCCGAACTGCTCGGCGATGTCGGCCAGGAAGGTCTTGTCGTGCAGGCGCGCCTTGGTCTGGGCGATGATCGCCTCGCACTGGTCGAGCTGGGACAGGGCCAGGAAGATCGCGGTCAGGTCGCCGAACGACTCGTGCAGGCCGCCGGTCTGGGGCGGATTGTCGGCCGCCAGCCAGGACGGCTTGAGCCCGTCGAGCACGGCGTGGCCGGTCTCGTGCGAGACGATGTCGAACGAGCGGCAAGTGAATACCCGCCCGGCCTGGCCGCCGGGCACGAAGTCGCCGAACTTCAGGCAGCACTGGGAGCGGCTGTAGAACGCGTTCATCACGTTCGGCAGGCCGTGCGGGTAGACCTGCAGCGGGGCGGTGTCGACGCTGCTGTTCCACTGCCACGGCAGCGGCATCCCGGCGCCGGCCGCCGACAGCGCGCGCTGGTACATGGTCAGCGTCTGGCGCACCACCGCGAAGGTGTGCACCGCGTCGAACTGGGGCGTGTCGGGCATCGTGATGAAGTCGCCGAACGCGTTCGGGCTGACCGGCGCGATGCCCGGGTCGCCCGAGACGATGCGGGCGTCGCGCGGGCCGTCCAGCACGATCCCGGGCAGGAACGCCTTGCGGGTGCCGATTTCGCTCACCGACGGGTCCTGCTTCCACATCAGCACCCGCGCGCCGAAGGCGAACGGCAGCGGCACCGCCGCCTCGGCCCCGGCGCGCGGCCGGCCCGGTTCGTCGAGCAGCTGGGCGGCCTTGCGGTGCTGGCGGTAGGCCGCGCTGGGAGTNNGGTGGGGGCAAATGCGTGATAACGAGAAACAACAGCCCGGCCACGCAAGGCGCCGCCGGGCTGGCATCCGGGCGCGCTTGCTGGCATCATGCCGGGTGGTTCATGACATCACTGGGAAGGAAGCGTTACATGGCTGAGATCAGCATCGTGCAGGAACATCATCTGAGCCCGGCGAGGGCGCGCGAGGCGGCGCAGAAAGTGGCCGACAAGCTGGCCGGCGAGTACCGCCTGGCCTGCGCGTGGGACGCGAATGTGCTGAAGTTCGAGCGCAGCGGCGTGCAAGGCGCGTTGACCTTGCAGGCGCAGCAGGCCGAGATGGTGATCCGGCTCGGCTTCCCGATGAGCGCGTTTTCCGCGACCATCGAAACCAAGGTCGCGGAAAGCATGAAGAAGGTGTTCGGCGCCGCCTGAGCCGCGCCGCGGAGGAATCAGTCTTCCTTGAGTTCCTCGATCAGCTCGACGTACTGCTGCATCGCGTCGTCCTTCGAAGTACCCTTGAAGCCATCCCAGGCGTCGAATTTGGCGCGCCCGACCATGTCGGTAAAGCCGGGCCGCTCGCCGCTCGCGTCGCCGGTCGAGGCCTGCTTGTACAGCCCGTAAATCTTCAGCAAGGTCATGTTGTCGGGACGCTCGGGCAGGTTCTTGGAATCGGCCTGGGCCTGGGCAAACTGTTCTTGCAAGCTCATAAAAACTCCTGTGGGCGGGAATGGGGACGGGATGTTACTTGTCTTTGTCGTTGCCGAACGGCGCGGTGGCGACGCTGGCCACGCCTTTGCCGACGGCGACGCCGGCGCTGACCGCGGTCGAGGCGACCGCGACACCGGTGCCGACCACGGCGCCGGTGACCGCCAGCACGGTGCAGCCGCTGACGGCCGGCAGCAGGGCCGCCAGCAGCAGCAGCGCGCCGCGGCTCATCTTATACCGCCAGCAGTTCGACGTCGAAAATCAAGGTCGCGTTCGGCGGGATGACGCCGCCGGCGCCGCGCGCGCCGTAGCCGAGGCTGGCGGGAATCGTCAGGCGGCGCGCGCCGCCGACCTTCATGCCCTGGACGCCTTCGTCCCAGCCGCGGATGACCTGGCCGGCGCCCAGCGAAAACTGGAACGGATCGTTGCGGTCCTTGCTGGAATCGAACTTGGCGCCGGCGCTGCCGTCGTCGTTGCGCAGCCAGCCGGTGTAGTGCACCGTGACGTGCTGGCCGGCTTGCGCCTCGGCGCCTTCGCCGACGATGGAATCTTCGTACTGCAGGCCGGAATCAGTGGTAATTGTGGACATGATTTTCTTTCTAGATCAGGGTGATTGGGAATTGTAGTGCATGGCGTGTCAAAGCGCCATTGACGCACCTTGGCCGCGCTGTCGCGGCCATTGCCGGCCCGGACGCTGGCGACGCGGGGATTTCCACGTAGAATATCCGTCCTGGCCCCTACTTGCGAACCTCCCATGCCGCGCAGTCTTCACCGCTTGTTCCGCTCCGTCGTTTGTCGCACCCCGATCGCCGGCGCCTGATGGGTCCCGTTCTGAACGCCTACGGGCGCGCGCTGGCGTCCCAGCTGAGCGGCAGGATGCTGCTGCTGTCGATCGTGCCGTTCCTGCTTTCGGTGGCGCTGTGGGGCGTGCTGCTGTACCTGGGGCTGCAGCCGCTGATCGATTACGTGCAAACCGTGTTCGAGCAGTACGGCGGCTACCAGGCCAGTGGCGGCCTGCTGTCGATGCTCGGGCTGGGCATGCTCAAGACCGTGGTGGTGCCGCTGGTGGCGATGCTGCTGCTGCTGCCGCTGATGATCCTGAGCTCGCTGCTGTTCATGGCGCTGGTCGCGATGCCGGCCATCGGCCGCCATGTCGGCGCGCGCCGGTTCGCCGCGCTCGAGATGAAGCAGGGCGGCAGCTTCGCCGGCAGCCTGGCCCTGAACCTGGGCTCGGTGCTGCTGTTCGCGCTGCTCTGGCTGCTGACTTTGCCGCTGTACCTGGTCCCGCCGCTGGCGCTGGCGGCCCAGGTGGCGCTGTGGGGCTGGCTGACCGCGCGCGTGATGAGCTACGACGCGCTGGCCGCGCACGCCAGCGTCGAGGAGCGGCTGGCCATCATGCGGACCCATCGCTGGCCGCTGCTGGCGATCGGCATGGTCTCGGGCGCCGCCGGCGCCTTGCCGGGCATCGTCTGGATCGGCGGCGCGCTGATCTCGGTGGTGCTGTTCCCGTTCCTGGCGATGATCTCGATCTGGCTGTACCTGGCGATCTTCATCTTCACCGGCCTGTGGTTCCAGTACTACTGCCTGCAGGCGCTGCGCGACCTGCGCGCCGGCGCCGAACCGGCCAAACCCTGATCGGGTTTCGTGGCACACTGCCAGTATCGAACTGCATGCGCGCGGCCAGCGGGCCCGGCGCCGAACCCGACCTTGCGTGAACTGCATAACGCACGCCGCAAAGCTGGCGCGGCCGCGGCATCGCCACAAGTTGTCGAAGTGCTTTTTATGGCGGGTCCGGGCGTTGTTTTTTTGCGAAAAAAATCGGCGTTGCGGCTTTTTGTCGATCAGTCCTACGTGGCGGGGGCGTTGATGTGGTGGAATGGTAAGCATGCGATGGCCAGGTTCTGGAGTGGGATTTTGGTTGTTATTCGCGAAACTTGAAACGACCTCGCTCGCTCGGAACGACCCATGCACGGATGGCGACGGTCGGGACGGAAAGCGCGGGACGATTGATTCATACCGGTTGAGCCATCATGGAAAGTAATAGTCGCACAGGGCGGCCACACAGTGTCGCGAGCGCGGTGCGCAAGCTGCGCGCGCGTGCCGCATCGATCAATCTCGGCCGCGCGCGCAACGCGCCGGCGGCTGAGGGAGAAGGGCAGCCCGCCGAGGCCGATGCGGCCCGGCTGCATTATCCCCAGCCGCACCTGTCGCTGGTGCCCGAGCCGGTGCCCGAGAGCGCCGACGCCAAGCCCGACGGCCGGCCGCCGAAGCGGCGCAGCCGCATCAAGCCGGCGCTGCTGCTGCTGCTGCTGATGCTGCTGTCGCTGTTCGCCTGGTGGGTGGTGAACGAAACCCATACCTCGGCGATGCAGGCGCGCTTTTTCACCAGCATGGCCAAGAAGATCAGCTACAAGGTGGAGCCGGGCCCGAGCAACGCGATCCGCTTCCCGTCCGACAGCCCGTACGACGAACGGCTCGGCTACGCCAACCTGCCCGACTACCTGGCCAAGCTGAAGGCGCGCGACTACGAGATCGTCGCCCAGGCGCGGCTCTCGCCCAAGATGCTCGAGCTGGCCGACATGGGCCTGTTCGCCACCTACCGCGAGAAGACCAAGGTCGGCCTGGCGATCTACGATTACCGCAACGAGCCGCTGTTTACCGCGCGCTATCCGGAGCGCGTCTACAACGGCTTCGACCTCACCCCTGCGCTGCTGATCAACAGCCTGCTGTTCATCGAGAACCGCGAGCTGCTCGACACCACCTACCCGAAACGCAATCCGGCGGTCGAATGGGACCGCTTCAGCAAGGCCGTGTTCGACAGGTCGCTGCACGTATTTTCCGGCGGCGACAAGCGCTCGGCCGGCGGCAGCACGCTGGCCACCCAGATCGAAAAATACCGCCATTCGCCGGACGGCCGCACCAGTTCGCTGTCCGACAAGATGCGCCAGATGGTCTCGGCCACCTTGCGCGCCTACCAGGGCGGCGAGGACACCACCCTGGTGCGGCGCCAGATCGTGGTCGACTACCTCAACACGGTGCCGCTGTCGGCCAAGGTCGGCTACGGCGAAGTGAATGGCATCGGCGACGGCATGTGGGTGTGGTACGGGCGCGATTTCGACCAGCTCAACCGTGCGCTGAAAGGCGCCATCGACACGCCGGACGCAGCGCTGGCCTACAAGCAGGCGCTGAGCCTGATGATCGCCCAGCGCCGCCCGGCCCACTACCTCGGCGCCGGCACCGACGACCTCGAACAATTGACCAACACCCACCTGCGCGTGCTGGCCCAGGCCGGCGTGATCACGCCGCAATTGCGCGACATGGCCAGCAAGGTCAAGCTGCGCCCCGCATCCGGCACCGGGGTCGCGCCGCCGGCGGCCAACTCGTTCGTCACCCGCAAGGCGTCGAACGCGGTGCGCACCCACCTGGCCGGCCTGCTGGGCGACTCGCGCCTGTACAACCTCGACCGGCTCGACCTGTCGGTGGCCAGCACCCTCAACGCCGAAGCGCAGAAGGCCGTCACGGCCCAGCTGCGCGGCCTGCGCGACGCCGAATCGGCCAAGGCCGCCGGGCTGACCGGCAAGGGCATGCTGGGCAATGGCAACCCGGCCAACGTGGTCTACAGCTTCACCCTGATCGAGCGCGGCGAAAGCGCCAACTACCTGCGGATCCAGACCGACAACTACGACCAGCCGCTCGACATCAACGAGGGCGCCAAGCTCGACCTGGGTTCGACCGCCAAGCTGCGCACCCTGGTCACCTACATGGACATCGTCGACCAGCTGCACCAGCGCATGGCGCCGCTCTCGGCGGCCGAGCTCAGGAAGCTGGTGATCGATCCGAAGGACCGCATGTCGCTGTGGGGCGTGGAGTACTTCGGCGGCCTCAAGGCGAGCGCCGACCGCGGCTTGCCGGCGATGCTGGCCGCGGCCATGGAACGCAAGTATTCGGCCGGTCCGGGCGAGGGCTTCTTCACCGGCGGCGGGCTGCATTACTTCGGCAACTTCAGCAAGCTCGACGACCGCAAGATCATGACCGTGCGCGAGGCGCTGCGCAGTTCCACCAACCTGGTGTTCGTGCGCCTGATGCGCGACGTGGTGCGCTATTACATGTTCCAGCTGCCCGGCTCCTCGGCGGCGCTGCTGGCCGACGCGAACGATCCGCGCCGCGCCGAGTACCTGGCCCGCTTCGCCGACCGCGAGGGGCGCGAGTTCCTTGGCAAGTTCTTCAACAAGTACAAGGGCAAGACCGCGGCCGAGGCCGAGAAGGTGCTGCTGGCCAGCTTCCGCCCGACCCCGACCCGGCTCGCCAGCGTGCACCGCACCGTGATGCCGCAAGCGACGGTGGAGCAGTTCGGCGCCTTCCTCAACGATAACCTGGCGTCCGCCAACGAACTGGCGCCCGAACGCATCGCCCGCATGTACCAGCAGTACTCGCCGGCCAACATGTCGCTGGCCGACCGCGGCTACCTGTCGTCCCTGCATCCGCTCGAACTGTGGGTGGTCGGCTACCTGCGCACCCACCAGGGCGCAGGCTGGTCCGAAGTGTCGGGCGCCAGCGTCAAGGAACGCCAGGAAGTGTACGCGTGGCTGTTCAACACCCATCGCAAGCACGCCCAGGACAAGCGCATCGCCGGCCTGCTCGAGGTCGAAGCGTTCCTGAAGATCCACGCGCAGTGGAAGAAGATGGGCTACCCCTTCGATTCGCTGGTGCCTTCGTACGCCACCACCCTGGGCGCCTCGGCCGACCGTCCCGCCGCGCTGGCCGAGATGATGGGCATCATCGTCAACGGCGGGCTGCGCAAGCCGGTGCAGCGCATCGACTCGCTGCACTTCGCCAAGGACACCCCGTACGAGACGCTGGTCAAGCACGCCAGGGCGGACAAATTCGAGAAGGTGCTGGCGCCCGAAGTGGCGCGCGCGGTGGCCGACGCGATCCGCGAAGTGGTTTCGGACGGCACCGCCAAGCGGGTCAAGTCGGCCTTCGTCGCGGCCGACGGCAGCATCATCGCGGTGGGCGGCAAGACCGGCACCGGCGACCAGCGCTTCGAAGTCTACGGCGCCGGCGGTCGGCTGATCGAGTCGCGCTACGTGAACCGCTCGGCCACCTTCGTGTTCAACATCGGCGAGCGCTTCTTCGGCAGCATGACGGCGTATGTGCACGGGCCGGATTCGGAGAATTACGACTTTACCAGCGCCTTGCCGGTGCAGTTGCTGACAGTGCTGGCGCCGACCCTGATGCCGATGATCGACCCGGAAGCGGCGGCCAAGGCCAGGCTGACGGCAGCCGCGGCGAAGGCTGCAGCCGCCGCCGCGCCGCCGGTGGCGGCCGCGAAAGTGGCGGGCGACCCCGTGCTNNTTGCCAAGCCGTCCGCCGACGACCCCGTGCTTGCCGCGCCGGCCGCCGCCAAGCCGGTTTCCGACAAGCCGGCCGTGACCAGGGCCGCCGTTGCCAAGCCGTCCGCCGACAAGTCGGCTGCCGCCAAACCGGCCGCCGCCAAGCCGGCGCCCGCGCCCGCCAAGCCGAAAGCGCCTGTGAAAGAGTCGAATCCGAAGGCTGCCGACGTCATGAACGGCAGCGCCGACGGTGCCAAGGCGGCGCCCGCGAAAGCCGCCCCTGCGACGGACGCCAGGCGTCCCAGGCCCGCGCCGGCCCAGGAACGGCCGCCGGTACTTTTCTGAAAGGGCGACGCGGAGCTTGCATAGTGGGACGATTGTTGGCATCGTAGCCACCCATGAAACCAATGCGCCACGTCGTCTCCCAGATCCGCAAGTTCTCCCAGTTCTCGTTTCGCGACCTGGTCGCCACCGCCGGTCCCGCCATCGTCCTGATCGGCGCCTTGTGCGCGCTGGCGTACCTGATTGTCGACCCGGCCCCGCCGCGCCGCGTCAGCATCGCCACCGGGCAGGAAAACAGCGCCTACGAAGAATTCGGCAAAAAATACGCCGCGGCGCTGGCCCGGGACGGCATCAAGGCCACGCTGGGCCGCTCGCTCGGATCGCAGGACAACCTGCAGCGCCTCAAGGAGGGCAAGGTCGACGTCGCGTTCGTCCAGAGCGGCTCGACCGATCAAGCCGAAGCGCAGCGCAAGGGACTGGTCTCGCTGGGCAGCCTGTTCACCGAACCGGTCTGGCTGTTCATGCGCGAACCGGTCGCCGTCACCCAGCTCGCCCAGCTCAAGGGCCTGAAGATCAACCTTGGGCCGGAAGGCACCGGGATTCCCAAGCTGTTTCGCCAGGTGCTGGCGCTGAACGGCGTCGAGCCGTCCGACCTGGCCATCGGCGCGCTGGAAAACACGCCGGCCACGGTGGAGCTGCTGGAAGGGCGGATCGACGCCCTGGTGTTCAGCTCCGGCCCGGACGCGCTGCTGGTGCAGATGCTGCTGCAGACGCCCGGCATCAAGCTGTTCGATTTCGGCCAGGCCGAAGCCTACTCGCGGCGCCTGCCGTTCCTGTCGCACGTGGTGCTGCCGCGCGGGATCGTCGACCTCGGGCGCGACCTGCCGCCGCAGGACTATCACCTGATCGCGCCGACCGCCACCATGGTGGCGCGCGAGGACCTGCATCCGGCGCTGATCGAACTGCTGGTGCAGGCGGCGGGCGAGATCCATGGCGGCACCGGCTGGTTCCAGCAGCAGGGCCAGTTTCCGTCGGCGCGCTATACCGAGATTCCGGTGGCGCGCGAGGCGGCCAAATTCTACCAGGACGGCCCGCCGCTGCTGCGGCGCTACATGCCGTTCTGGGTCGCCAACCTGTTCGACCGCCTGTGGGTGGTGGTGGTCGCGCTGGCCGCGCTGATCATCCCGTTCTCGAAAGTGGTGCCGCCGCTGTACGTCTGGCGCATCAAGTCGCGCGTCTACCGCTGGTATGGACAACTGCGCGCGGTGGAACAGGCGCTCGACGAGGCCAACGGCGCGCGCCGCCAGCAGGTGTGCGCCGAACTGCTCGAGCGGCTCGACGACATCGAGGGCAGGGTCAACCGCATGTCGATCCCGCTGGCGTTCGCCGACAACCTGTACGGCCTGCGCAGCCACATCAACTTCGTGCGCCAGCGCGTGCTGACGACGCGCGAGGCGGCGGCTCCCTAGCCGCCGATCCAGGGCAGGCCGGCCTTGCACCAGCCGGCCACGGTCTTGCGGTGTCCTTCGCTGTCCTTGTCGCCTTCGAAGCCTTCGAGGATGTCGAACGCGTTGGCGAATCCCTGTTCCGTGGCCAGCTTGGCCGCGTGGCGCGAGCGTACTCCCGAACGGCACAGGAACAGCAGCACGTCGTCCTTGCCGGCGGCCTTGCACAGCTGCTCGGCGAACTGCGGATTGTGCGCGCCGCCCGGCCAGCTGCTCCATTCGATCGCGGCGTGCTGGCCGGCCGGCAGCGCGACCTGGCCGACCCAGTGGCGCTCGGCATCGGTGCGCACGTCGACCAGCTTGGCGCCAGGGTCCAGTTGCAACAGTTGATACGCTTCCTGCGGCGTGACCGCGCCGGCGTAAGGCTGATCGGCGCCGCGGCTGCGGGCCGCGGCGAGAAGTTGGTCGACTGAGTTCATGACAGATTCCCGGTGGGCGGTGGATTGGCTATTATAGAGTCAGGCGCCAACCCTGGTGCATTGCTGGCCGGCGCACCAGATTGTTCGCCCCGCCCGGACGCGCCGCTCCAGCTTGGTGCGCCCTTGAAAAAATGCACCAAAATGGTGCATTTTTGTGCGCGATCTTGGGTCGCCGGCGCCAAATGATGTGTTGGCCCGGTAATTATCGGCTGGCATGGATTCTGCTATGATTCCCATGAGTTTGCGCAAGCCCGAGCGCTGCGCACCCCCCTTTTTATTTAGGAGATTTGAATGGCAAAGACCGCCGCAGAAGTGTTGAAAATGGCTAAAGACAACGAAGTCAAATTCGTTGATTTCCGCTTTGCGGATACGCGTGGAAAGGAGCAGCACGTCACCGTGCCTGTGTCCCATTTCGATCTCGACAAGTTCGAATCCGGCCACGCCTTCGACGGCTCCTCGATCGCCGGCTGGAAGGGCATCGAAGCGTCGGACATGATCCTGATGCCTGATCCTTCCACCGCCAACATCGACCCGTTCATGGAAGAGACCACGCTGTTCATGCAGTGCGACGTGATCGAGCCGTCCGACGGCAAGGGCTACGACCGCGACCCGCGCTCGATCGCCAAGCGCGCCGAAGCCTACCTCAAGTCGTCCGGCCAGGGCGACACCGCCTACTTCGGTCCCGAGCCGGAATTTTTCATCTTCGATTCGGTGCGCTGGAAGATCGACATGTCCGGCTGCTTCGTGAAGATCGATTCGGACGAGTCCTCGTGGGCCACCGATGCGAAAACCGAAGGCGGCAACCACGGCCACCGTCCGGCCGTCAAGGGCGGCTACTTCCCGGTTCCGCCGGTCGACAGCTTCCAGGACATGCGTTCGGAAATGTGCCTGATCCTCGAAGCGATGGGGATCCCGGTCGAAGTGCACCACCATGAAGTGGCCGGCGCCGGCCAGAACGAAATCGGCACCCGCTTCTCGACCCTGGTCGAGCGCGCCGACTGGACCCAGAACCTGAAGTACGTGGTGTGGAACGTGGCGCACAGCTACGGCAAGACCGCCACCTTCATGCCGAAGCCGATCGTCGGCGACAACGGCTCGGGCATGCACGTGCACCAGTCGATCTGGAAAGACGGCAAGAACCTGTTCGCCGGCGACGGCTATGCCGGCCTGTCGGACACCGCGCTGTTCTACATCGGCGGCATCATCAAGCACGCCAAGGCGCTCAACGCGATCACCAACCCGGGCACCAACTCGTACAAGCGCCTGGTGCCTGGCTACGAAGCGCCGGTCAAGCTGGCCTATTCGGCCCGCAACCGTTCGGCCTCGATCCGCATCCCGCACGTGGCCAACCCGAAAGGGCGCCGCATCGAGACTCGTTTCCCGGATCCGCTGGCCAACGTCTACCTGTGCTTCGCCGCGCTGCTGATGGCTGGCCTGGACGGCATCGCCAACAAGATCCATCCGGGCGAGGCGGCCTCGAAAGACCTGTACCACCTGCCGCCGGAAGAAGACGCGCTGATCCCGACCGTCTGCGCGTCGCTGGAAGAAGCGCTCGAAAACCTCGACAAGGACCGCGAGTTCCTGACCCGCGGCGGCGTGTTCAGCGACAGCATGATCGATGCCTACATCGAGCTCAAGATGCAGGACGTGCAGCGCATGCGCATGACCACGCACCCGGTCGAATTCGACATGTACTACTCGCTGTAAGCAATAAGCCAACAGCCCTTATGCGGATGTCAGCAGCTGTGATGGTGCCGACATCGAATGTGTAAATGCGGTGTAAAAAACGCGGAGAAAGCCACAGCTTTCGCCGCGTTTTTTTTCGAATGTTGTATATTCGGGCTGAACCCATTTTAAGCACGCACCGCCGTGAACCAATGCTGATGTTAATGATAACGAGGTTGTTCGGAAGGCCGATCGGCGCATCCGCGCTGGCGCTGCTGTCGGCGCTGGCGCTGTGCAGTGGCGCGCGCGCCCAGGTGATGTACAAATGCGTCGACCCCAGTGGCACCGTGTTGTACACCGATACCCTCCAGCGCAATTGCAAGGCGCTCGATTTGCCGTCGAGCGGCGCGACTACCGTCATCGCGGCGCCGGCGCGGCGCGGCGCAGCGCCTGCCCCCGCGGCGGCGGCATCGTCGCCGGCCGACTTCCCGAAGGTCAACGGCGCCCAGCAGCGCGCCCGCGACGACGACCGGCGCGAAATCCTCAACGACGAACTGCGCAGCGAAGAGAAGAAGCTGGCCGAGCTGCGGCGCGACTTCAACAACGGCGAGCCTGAACGCCACGGCAACGAGCGCAATTTCGCCAGGTACCAGGAGCGCGTGGCGCAGATGAAAGACAACATCGGGCGCGCCGAGAACAATATCGCCGCCCTCAAGCGCGAGATCGCGAACATCAAATGAGCCGGCCCGAAGGCAGCCATCCGCGCGCGCCGGCCACCGCCGCGCTGGCCGGGCTCGACCTGCTGGCGTCGGCGGTGCTGCTGGTGGGCGCCGACGGCGGCATCCGCTACGCCAACGCGGCCGCCGAGCACCTGCTGGAAAGCTCGCGCAAGGCGCTCGCGCGGATGCAGCTGGCGACGCTGTTCGTCAACGCCGGCGAGCTGGCCAACCTGTGCGAACAGGCGCTGGCGCACAAGTACGCCGACCTGCGCCAGGACCTCACGCTCGAGCGCAGCGGGCGCGAACCGCTGCAGGTGCACAGCATCGTCAGCGCCAGCGGCGACGACGAAATCGTCATCGAGCTGCGCGAGAACGTCCAGCAGCTCAAGCTGGACCGCGAGGAGCGCATCCTCGACCAGAGCCAGGTCAACAAGGAGCTGATCCGCAACCTGGCGCACGAAATCAAGAATCCGCTGGGCGGCATCCGCGGCGCGGCCCAACTGCTCGAGCTGGAACTGCCGGCGGTCCACCTGGTCCATCTGCGCGAGTACACCCAGGTCATCATCAAGGAAGCGGACCGGCTGCAAACGCTGGTCGACCGCCTGCTGGCGCCGCACCGCCGCCCGCACATCGTCGGCGACGTCAATATCCACGAGGTGTGCGAGCGGGTGCGCAGCCTGATGCTGGCCGAATTCCCCAGCGGCCTGACCATCCGGCGCGACTACGACGCCTCGATCCCGGAGTTCAGGGGCGACAAGGAACAGCTGATCCAGACCGTGCTCAATATCGCGCGCAACGCCGCCCAGGCGCTGCTTGAGCGGATCGAGGCCGGCGACGCCGAGCTGATTTTCCGCACCCGGGTGGCGCGCCAGGTCACGCTGGCCAAGGTGCGCTACGGGCTGGCATTAGACTTGCATATCATCGACAATGGACCGGGCATCTCGCCGCAGATCCGCGACCGCATTTTCTACCCGCTGGTGTCGGGCCGGGAGGGCGGCAGCGGGCTGGGGCTGACATTGGCGCAAACCTTCGTGCAGCAGCACCTGGGCGTGATCGAATGCGAGAGCCGGCCTGGATTGACGGACTTCCGGATCCTGCTGCCGCTGCCATAAGCGCCGGCGCGGGATGTGGCGGACGGATCCCACTCGATTGAAGATCCATATTGCGGGGAAGCGCGAATACATGAAACCAATCTGGATAGTCGACGACGACGCCTCGATCCGCTGGGTGCTGGAAAAGGCGCTGGCGCGCGAAAACCTGGCCACCAGGAGCTTTGGCAACGCGCGCGACGCGATGGCCGCGCTCGAGAGCGAGACGCCGCAAGTGCTGGTGTCGGACATCCGCATGCCGGGCGAATCGGGACTGAACCTGCTGCAGGCGGTAAAGGCACGCTATCCCGGCCTGCCGGTCATCATCATCACCGCGTTCTCGGACCTCGATTCGGCGGTCGCCGCATTCCAGGGCGGCGCCTTCGAATACCTGGCCAAGCCGTTCGACATCGACAAGGCGGTCGAGCTGATCCGCCGCGCGCTCGAGGAGAGCCTGCGCGAGGCCAGCGTCGAATCGGGGCCCGCCGAGACCCCCGAGATCCTCGGCCAGGCGCCGGCCATGCAGGAGGTGTTCCGCGCCATCGGGCGCTTGTCGCAGTCGAACGTGACGGTGCTGATCACCGGCGAATCGGGCACCGGCAAGGAGCTGGTGGCGCGCGCGCTGCACAAGCACAGCCCGCGCGCGCAGCAGCCGTTCATTGCGCTCAATACCGCGGCGATCCCCAAGGACCTGCTCGAGTCGGAGCTGTTCGGCCATGAGCGCGGCGCCTTCACCGGCGCCCAGACCACCCGCCGCGGACGGTTCGAGCAGGCCGAAGGCGGCACCCTGTTCCTCGACGAAATCGGCGACATGCCGTTCGACCTGCAAACCCGCCTGCTGCGGGTGCTGTCGGACGGCCACTTCTACCGGGTCGGCGGACACCAGCCGATGAAGGCCAACGTGCGGGTGATCACCGCCACCCACCAGAACCTCGAGCAGCGCGTGCGCGACGGCCTGTTCCGCGAGGACCTGTACCACCGCCTCAACGTGATCCGCCTGCGCCTGCCCAGTTTGCGGGAGCGGCGCGAGGATATCCCCCTTTTGGTGCGCCACTTCCTGGTGCAGAGCGCCAGGCAGCTGGGAGTCGAAGCGAAGCGCATGAGCGACGGCGCGCTGCAGTTCCTGTCCGGGCTCGACTTGCCGGGCAATGTGCGCCAGCTGGAAAANNCTGTGCAACTGGATCACCGTGATGGCGCCGGGGCAGACGGTCGAGGTCAAGGACCTGCCGCTGGAACTGACCCAGGCCCCGGGCGGCGCCGGCGCCGGCGAAACTGTGGCGGCACCCGCGCCGGCCGACGCCGGTGCCTTCCTGCGCGGCGCGCATGCGGGCATCCCGACCCTGGCCGATCTGGGCGAGGTCGGCGGCTGGATCGGGCTGCTCGAACTGCAGGCGGCCAGCATGCTCAGCGCCGGCCAGTCCGAAGTGATGGACGTGCTGGGGCGGCAGTTCGAATCGGCGCTGATCAAGACCGCGCTCAAGCATACCCACGGACGCAAGAACGACGCCGCGGTGCGGCTCGGGATCGGCCGCAACACCATCACCCGCAAGATCGCCGAGCTGGGGATCGACGGCGCCAAGGACGAGTAGAACGGTGCGCGCCCGCGCGGCGCGCCGATATAGTAAGCTCTGGCTCGGCGGCATGTGCCCCGACTATATTGGATCGTTATGCTGATTAACTGCGTCGCCTACCAGGAAGGCAAAAAACTGTCCGACATCCCGGTCGAGGCAATCAGCGATTACCTCGCGCGCCCCGATTACTTCGTGTGGGTTTCGCTGCGCGATCCCGAGCTGGCCGAACTGATGGAGATGAAGGAAGAGTTCGGCCTGCACGAGCTGGCGGTGGAAGACGCCATGCGCGGCAACCAGCGGCCCAAGATCGAGGAGTATGGCGACTCGCTGTTCGCCGTGATGCAGACGGTCGAGCTCGATGAAGACAAGATGGTGGTCGGCGAGGTCGACGTGTTCGTCGGCCCGAACTACGTGCTGTCGTCGCGCCGCAATGCCTCGCAAGGCTTCCTTGGGGTGCGCGCCCGCGCCGAGCGCGAGCCGCACCTGCTGGCGCAAGGCTCCGCCTTCGTGCTGTATGCGCTGATGGACGCGGTGGTCGACCGCTATTTCCCGGTGGTCGACATGCTCGAGATGGAACTTGAAAAGATCGAGAACCGGATCTTCATCGGCGGCTCGCAGCGTGCGAACATCGAACGGCTGTACGAGCTCAAGAGCAAGGTGCTGCTGCTGCGCCACGCGGTCGCGCCCCTGACGGAGGCGGTGGGGAAGCTGTACGGCGGGCGGGTGCCCGCCATTTGCATCGACACCCAGGAATACTTCCGCGACGTGCACGATCACCTGTTCCGCATCGCCGCCACGCTCGATACCATCCGCGACACCATCAGCACCGCGATCCAGGTGAGCCTGTCGATGGTGGCGATCGACGCGAATGAAGTGAACAAGCGGCTGGCGGCGTGGGCCGCGATCTTCGCGGTATTCACCGCATTCGCCGGCATCTGGGGCATGAACTTCGAATTCATGCCCGAGCTGAAATCGCCCTGGGGCTACCCTGCGGCGCTCGCGCTGATGGTCGGCGTGACCGGGTATATGCACTACCGCTTCCGGCGATCCGGCTGGTTGTGAGCGCCCGGCCCCGCTCCGCCCGGCGCGCGGCGGGGCTTTCCCAACTTCGGGCACCTGTGTCGTAAGCGCAATTTCTTCCGTTAACCCCCGGCTTCCAGAAATCACAATTGCCCGATTACCGGCGCAGCGGACCGCTTTATCCGTCAAACAACTTGACGTCTAAATCTGTTGTTTCTTTGCACCGTCTACCGAGTGTAAATTTGACAAAAATCACGCTGGCATGGTTCCATGCGTAATTCTGTCCTGAAGCCAATTAAATGACTTTGGCTGGAATTCAGCGGAACGCTGCAAGTGTTCGACCGCTGGATCAGGTTCGATACTTTTCGCGTTGTCATCCATAAGGTGACGATGTCGACCAAATATTACATTAAAGGGATTTATTAATGATCACGGAAACAGTTTTGTCTCGCTCAATCCGCATCATGTTCATGGGCGGCCTCGCTCTGGGCATGCATGCGGCTAACGCGCAAACACCTGCACCTGCCGGTGAAATCGAAAAAGTCACGGTCACCGGCTCGCGTATCCGTGTATCGACGGTTACTGAAGGTTCCAGCCCGATCACGGTGGTTGGCGCACAAGACATCAAGAGCGACGGCGTCAAGAACACCGAAAGCCTGATGAACAACCTGCCGCAAGTGTTTGCGGACCAGGGCGGCAGCATATCGAACGGTTCGACCGGTACCGCGACCGTCAACCTGCGCAACCTCGGCGCCGATCGTACCCTGGTACTGGTCAACGGCCGTCGTGTGCCACAAGGCAGCCCTTTGAATACCGCGGCTGACTTGAACCAGATCCCGGCTGGCTTGATCAAGCGCGTTGAAGTGCTGACCGGCGGCGCCGGCGCCGTCTACGGTTCCGACGCAGTTGCAGGTGTTGTTAACTTCATCATGAACGACCGTTTCGAAGGCGTTCAGCTGGACTTCAACATGAGTGGTTTCAACCACCAGCAAGGCAACGACACCGCTGCCGCCGCAGTCCGTGCACGTAATTTCCCACTGCCAGGCAACAAGAGCTACGATGGCCAGAGCAAGGATGCCAGCATCTTGATGGGCGGCAACTTTGCCAACGGCAAAGGTAACGCAACCCTGTTCATGGGCTACAAACAGGACAAGGCACTGCTGCAATCTGAGCGTGACTTCACCTCGTGCGCACTGGGTTCGAGCGCAGCCGGCTTCAACTGCGCCGGTTCGGGCACCAGCTTCCCAGGCCGTTTCCTGACCGACAACGGCAACTTCACCGTTGCTGATGCCGCCGGAAACACCCGTCCTTACGTCGGCGCAAGCGATGCGTACAACTACGGCCCGCTGAACTACCTGCAGCGTCCTTCGAACCGTTACACGTTCAATGCGACCGCCAACTACGCCGTCAGCGACCAGGCCAAGGTCTACGCTTCGCTCGGCGCGCACAACGACCACACGGTTGCCCAGATCGCTCCATCGGGCCTGTTCGGCCTGGACCTGTCCGGCGCCAATGCACTGCGTTTCGAAAATCCAATGCTGACCCCGGCATGGCGCACGGCACTCGGCCTGACCGCTCCTGGCCAGAGCGCTGATGCACTGATCTTCCGCCGCAACGTTGAAGGTGGTGGCCGCCAGGCTGACATCGGCAACAACTCGTTCCGCGCCCAAATTGGCGTCAAGGGCGACATCGGTCCGTGGAGCTACGACGTATTCGGCCAGAGCGCTCGGGTTGCTTACAACGAGACCTATCGCAACGAATTCTCGGTGTCCCGTTCGTTCCGCGCCATCGACGTCGTCAGCGACGCCAACGGCGCCCCGGTCTGCCGTACTTTCGTTTCCGGCGTTGACACAGCTTGCGTACCGTACAACATCTTCAAGCTCGGAGCCATTACCCCTGAAGCACTGAAGTACCTGCAAACTCCAGGCATGCGCAGCGGCTTCACCACCCAGAAAATCGTCGGCGGTAACATCGGCGCGGATCTGGGCGAGTACGGCATCAAGCTGCCAACCGCACAAAGCGGCGTCGGCGTCTCCTTCGGCGTGGAGCAGCGCTCCGAGAAGCTGCAACTGGAAACTGATTCCCAGTTCACCAGCGGCGACCTGGCTGGCCAGGGCGGACCATCGTTCGGCGTCAACGGCGACTACACCGTCAAGGAAGTCTTCGGCGAAGTCCGCGTGCCTATCCTCGAAAAGATGCCGTTTGCTGAACTGCTGAGCGTCAACGCATCGTATCGCTACTCCGACTTCAGTACCGGGAAAAACACCGATTCGTATGGTGTTGGTATTGAGTGGGCGCCAATCAAGATTGCCAAACTGCGCGGTTCGTACCAGCGTGCCGCTCGCGCAGCGAACATCGTCGAGCTGTTCACTCCAGCCGGCCTGTCGCTGTATGACAACGATGAAGATCCATGCTCGGGCGCAACCCCGACGGCCTCGTTCGCACAGTGCGCGCGCACTGGCGTCACGCAAGCCCAGTACGGCAAGATCATCGATTCCCCGGCCGGCCAGTACAACCAGATCACCGGTGGTAACGTAAACCTGAACCCGGAAACTGCCGACTCGTACACCCTGGGTCTGGTATTGACCCCGATCAAGGACCTGAGCATCACCCTGGATGCCTTCAGCATCGACGTCAAGGACGTGATCTCCAGCGTTCCGCCGACGACCACGCTGGCAAACTGCCTGGAAACCGGCTCCCCTGCGTTCTGCTCGCTGATTCACCGCGATAACATCGGTTCCCTGTGGGCCAAGAACGCCGCGAACATCGAAGCGAACAACCAGAACTTGGCTACTCGCAAGACAACCGGTCTGGACCTGGGCGTCAACTACGGCACGAAAGTGGCCGGCATGGGTACCCTCGGTTTCAGTGTCCTGGGAACCTGGCTCAAGTCGTTCGAGCAAGTTGACCTGCCAGGCGGCGAAAAGTACGACTGCGTTGGCCTGTATGGTCCAACCTGCGGTACCCCGATGCCGGAATGGCGTCACAAAGCACGTGTAACCTGGACCACGCCTTGGGCTGTGGACCTGGCCTTCACGTGGCGTTACATCGACAAAGTTCTGCTGGATCGCACCAGCACCAACGCGCAGCTGACCGGCACCGTCCGCGATGTCGACCGCACCCTTGCTGCCCAGAACTACCTGGACTTCAGCGGTTCGTACAACATCACGAAGAACCTGGTTCTGAGCGGTGGTATCAACAACATCCTGGATCGCGATCCGCCTATCAGCGCACAAGTTGGCGCCGGCTCAGGTAACGGCAACACCTATCCACAGGTCTACGATGCAATGGGTCGTCGCGTCTTCCTGGGTCTGACCGCAAAGTTCTAATCCGACTTAGTTGGTGGACAGATGAAACGGCAAGCTTCGGCTTGCCGTTTTTTTTATGTCGGCGCCAAAGCGCGGGCGAAAAAAAGACCGGGACATGTCCCGGTCTTTTTGCATTGGCGAAGGAGCGCCGCTACAGCGCGAATTCGCCGGCGGTGTCGCGGAACTGGTTGATCCCTTCGGTCAGCGCCGTGATCATGGCGCGCTCGGGCGGGCTCAGCTGCGGATGCCAGATGTCGAAAATCAGCACCACGCGCAACTGCCCGCTGTCGTTCCACGCTTCGTGTTCGATGGTGTCGTCGAACACGAAGGCCTGGCCCGGCACCCAGCCGCGTTGCTCGTTGCCGACGCGAAAACCGCACTTGTCCGGCACGATCAGCGGCAGGTGGGTCACCAGGCGGACATTGCTGACCCCGACATGGGGCGGAATCCGGGTATTGGGCTTGAGCAGCGAGAACATCGCGCTCGGGGTGCGGCCCGGCTGGTCCGGCTGCGGCGCGCCGGCCAGCAGGCGCATCGTCTCGGGGCACTGCCCGGCATGGCCTTGCACCGGCTTGCCGTCGGCGATCAGGTGGAAGGCGCTCCAGCGCGGTGAGTTGTTCAGTTCGGCGAACTGGTTGTGCGGCATGTCCGGTGCATAGCTCAGGTAGGGCGTGAACCCGGCGTCGCCTTCGAACACCTTGAGAAATTCGGCGCGGATCGCATCCGTGCCCGCTTCGATCGCATCGAGCCAGGGGAACTGTGCGCGCGGGAAGATCGGGGTCGGGACCAGGCCAGGGTAGTGGTACATCATCGATCGCGATTCGTAGCGGCGCTTGCGGGCCACCATGATGTCCACCGATTCGCGAAAGCGCTGCAGGTCTTCGCCGGCCAGCGCCTGGTAATGGGTGTCGAGGAAGCGGTCGAGAAACCTGCCGAAGTCGCCGTCGTACTGGTCGCGGTACTGGTGCGCATGGACCACGGCGCCGCGCAGGCCGGGCTCAAGCGCTTCGAGCGGGGGCGAGACGCTGGCGACCGCGCCATACACCGAGGCCGCCTTGTGCCGCTTGCCTTGGCGCTCCAGCAGGTTGGCGCGCAGTATCAGCGCGATCAGGTCCGACGGGTCGGTGCGCAGGGCGCCGTCGATCGCGGCCTGCTCGGCCGGCTCGTCCTTGCGGCCCTGGTGGGTCAGCGCCAGGTTGATCCAGCCCTGGGTGTTGCCCGGATGGGCCGCGAGCAGCCGCTGAAAGGCGGCCAGCGCCGTGTCCAGGTCGCCGTAGCGGAAGGCGCGCTTGCCGAGCGAGATGAGGGCCATGCCGTCGTCGGCGTCGAGTTCAAGGACGCGCGCCCACAATTGCCCAGCCTGGTTGTCCTTGCCTGCCTGCATGGCCTGCATGGCCGCTGCGTGGAGCGCTGCTACTTCCGAGCGGAGCGCCTGTGCCTGTTGCATGATTTCCTGCTCCGAAAAACTTGCGTTGAAAATACATTTCGTATATACAATTTTCGCATGTTTACGAGCGGATGGGATCACCCGACAGGCATATATTTACATGCCGTCAGCGCGCCATCGACAACGCCACCGCTTCCGCCACCTTGATGCCGTCGACCGCCGCCGACAGGATGCCGCCCGCGTAGCCGGCGCCTTCGCCGGCCGGGAACAGGCCGCGCGTGTTCAGGCTTTGCAGGTCGTCGTCGCGCCGCTTGATGCGGATCGGCGACGAGGTGCGCGTCTCGACCCCGGTCAGCAGCGCGTCATGCCGGTAGTAGCCCTTGATCTGCTTGTCGAACGCCGGAAACGCTTCGCGCATCGCCAGGATCGCATAGTCGGGCAGGGCGCTGGCCAGGTCGGTCAGGCGCACTGCCGGCTTGAACGACGGCACCACCGAGCCGAAATCGGTCGAGGCGCGGCCCTTGACGAAGTCGCCCATCAGCTGCCCCGGCGCGTCGTAGCTGCCGCCACCGAGCGCGAAGGCGCCTTCCTCGAGCCGGCGCTGCAGCTCGATGCCGGCCAGCGGGTGGCCCGGGTAATCGGCCGGCGTGATGCCGACCACGATCGCGCTGTTGGCGTTGCGCTCGTTGCGCGAATACTGGCTCATGCCGTTGGTGACCACCCGGCCCGGCTCGGACGCGGCGGCCACCACGGTGCCGCCCGGGCACATGCAGAAGCTGTACACCGAACGCCCGTTCGCGGCGTGGTGCACCAGCTTGTAGTCGGCCGCGCCGAGGATCTTGTTGCCGGCGTTCGGCCCGAAGCGCGCCGCGTCGATCAGCGACTGCGGATGCTCGACCCGGAACCCGATCGAAAACGGCTTGGCCTCGATGAACACGCCGCGCTCGTACAGCATCTCGAAGGTGTCGCGCGCGCTGTGGCCGATCGCCAGCACCAGGTGGCGGGTGGCGATCCGCTCGCCGCCCTCGAGCACCACGCCGCGCACCTGGCCGCTGGCGCCGTCGCGCTCGATGTCGACGTCGACCACCTTGCTCGAGAAGCGGTATTCGCCGCCCAGCGCGATGATGTTCTCGCGCATCTGCTCGACCATCTTGACCAGCCGGAAGGTGCCGATGTGCGGCTTGCTCACGTACATGATCTCGTCGGGCGCACCGGCCTTGACGAATTCGGTCAGCACCTTGCGGCCGTAGTGCTTCGGGTCCTTGATCTGGCTATACAACTTTCCGTCAGAAAAGGTCCCGGCGCCGCCTTCGCCGAACTGGACGTTCGACTCGGGATTCAGTTCGCGCTTGCGCCAGAAGCCGAAGGTGTCGACGGTGCGCTCGCGCACCACCTTGCCGCGTTCGAGGATCAGCGGGCGCAGTCCCATCTGGGCCAGGATCAGGGCCGCGAACAGGCCGCACGGGCCGCTGCCGATCACCACCGGGCGCTCGTTGGCGTCGTGTCCCTGCAACTGCTCGCCGCCGGCCACGAAGCGGTAGCTGGTGTCGGGCGAGGGCATGACGTGGGCGTCGTGCTTCAGGCGCGCCAGCACTGCCGCTTCGTCGCGCAGTTCGGCGTCGATCGAATAGATCAGCACGATGGCGCTGCGCTTGCGCGCGTCGTAACTGCGCTTGAACACGGAAAAACCGAGCAGGGCGGCGCCGTCGATGCCGAGGCGCAACAGAATGGCCTCGCGCAGGGCGTCTTCGGCGTGCTCGAGCGGGAGTTTGAGTTCGTTAATTCGCAGCATGGCAGGTCAATGTCGGATTGCATCGGAGTGAATCCTCTATTTTACCCGAGCCGGTCGCCAGGCCAGTCTGGCCGCCCCGCGGCGCCCGCCGCCGGGCGCCGATACTGCATTGCAGCAATCGCCGCCGCAGCTGCGAAAAGGCAATTTTCCCGCATTGCACACGAACATCACCCTAGCTCGACGCGCAATGCACCGAACGGGCGCACCGCAATTGTGCTGCGACGCATCATTGGAACGCAAGTTTCGCCCCGGAAATGTGCATAAATTCTAACTGTTGTTTCTATGCACGCTAGCCCAGCGTCAATATTGACACCCTTACTTTTGCTATGGTTCTATGTACCACTTAAATATTGTTGAACTATATCAAACGATGTTTATTATTTCGTCTACAAGGCGGCAAAGACCAAGAAGTAGTGGGAAAAACAGTAGATTCACCGTGATTTAAACGTACAACCCTTACCCAAGCCGATCTACCAGAGACGCTTAAAAACCATTAGGAAAATCACATGTTCAGAAAAACAGTTTTAGTGCACGCGCTGTCGATCGCTTTCAGCACAGCAGCGTTGACCGTCGCGATCATGCCTGCGGCCATGGCCCAGTCGAACGTTTCCGGTAACGTCTACGGCAAGGTTGCGCCAGGTTCGGCAACTTCGGTGGTCATCAAGAGCCTCGACACCAACCAGACGCGCACCCTCCAGGTCGACGCAGCCGGCACTTTCACCGCAACAGCGCTGCCTATCGGCCGCTACAGTGTGACCCTGATGAAGGGCGCCGCCGCGGGCCAGAGCGCCAACGTCGACGTGCTGGCCGGCCAAGGTGTCGAAGCCGTGTTTATCGCCCCGGGCGTCCAGTCGGTGGAAGTGACCGCGCGCCGCACCCGCATCGACATCTCGAGCGCGAACAATGGCGCCACCTTCACCTCGCGCGAACTGAGCAAGCTGCCAATCGCCCAAAACGTCGACGCGATCATCCAGCTGGCCCCGAACACCACCCGTGCCGACTCCCGCTATGCTGGCGGCGCAAGCTTCGCCGGCGGCGGCGCATCGGAAAATGCGTACTACATCAACGGCTTCCCTGTCACCAACCCGCTGACCCAGCTCGGCGCGTCCGAACTGCCGTTCGGCGCGATCGCCCAGGCGCAGATCCTGACCGGTGGTTTCGGTGCCGAATTCGGCCGTTCGGTCGGTGGCGTGGTCAACATCGCCACCAAGAGCGGTACCAACAACTGGGAAATGGGCGGCACCGCCAGCATCGAGCCTAACTCGCTGCGCTCCTCGACCAAGGACCTGTTCTACGCCAACACCGGGCGCTTCGCTGCGACCGATGGCACCCTGTATCGCCGCCGTTCGGAAAACGAGCAGTCGCGCACCCAGGTTGGCGCTTACCTGTCCGGCCCGATCATCCAGGACAAGCTGTTCATGTTCCTGTCGGCTGAAACGACCCGCACCGAGACCTCCGGTACCGACGCCACCAATGGCGTTCGCATCGGCGGCGCAGCTGCCGGCGGCTGGAACGAGTCGCGCCGCAAGGTGGACCGTTACCTGGGCAAGTTCGATTGGAACCTGACCGACAATCATCGCCTGGAACTGACCATCATCGGCGACACGCCGGAACTGAAATCCTCCGTCAGCGGTTACTC